>Ga0265327_10005729_pt1 | contig 10237 bp, 11 predicted proteins | sample 41621metaG_FD_202089 | JGI IMG/M metagenome (GOLD analysis project Ga0265327, IMG submission 202089) | Rhizosphere microbial communities from Carex aquatilis grown in University of Washington, Seatle, WA, United States - 4-16-21 metaG | ecosystem: Host-associated > Plants > Roots > Rhizosphere... | reverse complement strand
CATTTGCGTTACGGCGTGACCGAACGCAAGGGATTTATCGTCCTCGTCGGCGAGGTCGGCTGCGGCAAGACGACGCTCTGCCGCCAGTTCATGAGCGAGCTGGACCCGAAGCACTACGACACCGCGCTCGTGCTCAATCCGCGGGTGTCGGAGACCCAGATGCTGCGTGCCATCCTCGAGGAACTGGGCGAGTCGAACATCTCCAAGGGCAAGAACGACCTCGTCTCCCAGATCAACAAGCTGCTGCTCGCCAAGATTCACGCCGGCCGCGAGATCGTCCTGATCATCGACGAGGCGCAGAACCTGTCGTTCGAGGTCTTCGAGCAGGTGCGCCTCCTGTCGAACCTCGAGACCGACAAGCAGAAGCTCCTCCAGATCGTGCTGATGGGTCAGCCGGAGCTGAAGGACAAGCTGGCCGCCGATGAACTGCGCCAGCTCCGGCAGCGCATCCTCGTGCACTATGAGCTGCGGCCGTTCTCACGCGAGGAGCTCGACCATTACGTCCAGCACCGCATCACCCTCGCCGGCGGCGCCGGCCGGCCGACCTTCACCCCGTGGGCGCTGCGCCACATCCACAAGGTCAGCGGGGGAATTCCGCGCATCATCAACAATCTTTGCGACAAAGCCCTGCTTTCGGCCTTTATTCGCGACGCCGACGAGGTTACGTATTGGGACGCCCGGCGGGCCGCCCGCGAACTCGACCAACTCACCGACTGACGCCATGAGCCTTATCAACGAAGCACTCAAGAAAGCCCAGCGTCAGCGCACGGAAGGCACCGAGGCGCCGCCCCCCGCACCGACCGACGCCGGCACCGTCGCCCCGCGGGTCGCCCGGCGCGAAAAGCCCGCCGGTTTCCGCTCGCAAATGTTGATGGCCGTCGGCGGCGGCGCGGCCGTCGTCATCCTGGTCCTCGCCATCGGTGGAGTCTGGTACTGGCGGTCCGGCCAGAAATCTCCTCCCCCCAAGGAGGAAGTGGCCGCGGTTCACCCGCCCACAACGTCGCCCGCCGCCACGGCACCCGCTGCAACCACGCCAGTCGTGACGGCGCCCGCCCCGACGTCAACCGCCCCCGCGACCGTGGTGACCGCGCCGGCCAAACCCGCTCCCTCGCCTGAAGCCACCCTGGCCCCGGCGCAGGTGATCGAGGCTCCCAAGCCCGCGCCGGTGATTTCGACGCCTCTCAACCCGGCATCCGGCCAGTTCACCCTGCCACTCACGCCGGCCCCGGGCCAGAACACGGTCGCGGCCGCGTCCACTCCGCCGCCGACGGTCAGTCTCCCGGTTGTTTCCGAGGCCGCCAAGGTCCCCGACCGTCCCAAGCCGCCGCCCCACATGGTCACGATCATCGAGAACCTGCGTGTCGCCGGCATCCGCGCCGCGGGCGATGACAGCAAGGTGCTGATGAACGACCGGGTTTACCGGCTCAACGACATCGTCGACCACGAACTCGGCCTCAAGCTGACGGGTGTAACGGCAAAGTCCCTCACGTTCGAGGACGACCACGGCGCCGTTTACACGCGTCATTTCTGAGCGAGTCGCCCTCGTCCGAGTGGGGTCCGGGCACGTGCGCCGAACCTCTTGACGCGAGCCAAGGCGACACCGGCAACTACCGCCGGTGTCCCGCGATTCTCAGCCCTAAACTCCCAACCAGCTCGCTCGGGGCTCAGGCTCCGTCGCTGCCGATCGAACCGGTCGAGCAATCGGTCGCAATCCGCTCGAGCAGGGCAACGTCCTCGGCCGTGGTGGGCTGCTTCACCAGGATCGAGGTCCCGGCGTCATCGTCCCTGACGAAGAAATCGGGCGCGTCGGCCCGGCATTGATCGCAGTCGATGCAGCTCGAATCGACGTAAAAACGGCCGGGAACATTGCGGGGAAGTCGGTCATTTACGTTGGCCATGGGGATTGTCTCGTTTGATTTCTGGGTGGAAGGTTGGGGCTGGATTCCGGAAATCGGCCGCCAGCACCCGCCACCTTATCCGCAAGCCTGCCTCCATTCTCATCGCCGATTGCCGAAAGCCCGCCATTTCTTGTCTGGTTGGAGGCCTCCGCCGCCTTCCGGCGGCCGCGATCCGCGGCCGAATGGGCGGTTCGTCCGCAACGGATGAGCAGGAAGTGGCAAAAATGGGCTAAGGTTTGCCGTTGAACCGCCGCCACTGATTGAAAATGGTATACGCCGTGAACGATCATCCCCACGCGTTCCTGGCGATATTCCTCGCCGTGGCCTTCGCTTTCCCCCTCGCCCTCCTGGGCGTCGCGCGGCTGTGGTTTCATTTTTTCCAACCGCCCAAGCCCAGCGCGGTCAAGAACGACGTTTACGAATGCGGAGTCGCTCCGACCGGAGATGCCTGGATCCAATTCAAGGCGCACTACTACCTCTACGCCATTCTGTTCCTCGTCTTCGATGTCGAGGTGCTATTTCTGCTCCCGTTCGCGGTCGCCTTCACGGCCCTGCCGGCGGGCGCGCTGTTCGCCATGCTCGTCTTCATCCTGCTGCTCGCCGAGGGTCTCATCTGGGCGTGGCACCGCGGTCACCTGGAATGGAAATGACATGAGCGACGCCGTCCCCGCCGACTCCGCCGCGGTCATCTCCGACGCCGAACGCGCCGAACTCCGGCGGCACGGCATCCTGCTGACGAGCCTGGAGGAGCTCTACAACTGGGGGCGGAGCCATTCGGTCTGGCCGCTCCAATTCGGCCTGGCCTGCTGCGCCATCGAGATGATTGCCACGTCGATGGCCCGCTTCGACATCGCGCGTTTCGGCTCCGAGGTCTTTCGCCCGTCGCCGCGCCAGGCGGACCTCCTGATCGTTTCCGGCACCGTCACCAAGAAGATGGCCCCGCAGGTCGTCCGGCTTTGGAACCAGATGGCCGAGCCAAAATATTGCATCGCCATGGGCGCGTGCGCCATCTCCGGCGGGCCTTTCAAGCAGGGCTACAACGTCCTCAAGGGCATCGATCGCTACATTCCCGTCGACGTCTACATCCCCGGCTGCCCACCCCGCCCCGAGGCGCTCCTGAACGGACTCATCAAGCTGCAGGAGCAGATCCGCGGGCAGAAGATCGCCGGCCCGGATGCCCCGCGCCACCTCGGCAAAACCGACGCGTGCGAATACCCGGTCCCGGAATTCGGCCCGCACGACCTCGAGCCGCCGAAGAATCCCGCCGTCTGGCAGCCGCCGACCATCACCCGCAAGGAATAAGCCTTGGAAACAACCGAACAGCTTCGCGACCGCCTCCTCGCCCGCTTCCCCGGGGCCGTGCAACTGGTAGCCAACCCCGGACCGGCCGCGCAACATTCCCTCCTGCTCGAACCCGCCCACGCCCGCGCCATCGCGGAGTTTCTTCGCGACGACCCCGCGCTGCTCCTCGACTACTGCTCCAACGCCACCGGCGTCGACTGGCCGGACAAGGAAATCACCGAGACGGTCAAGGTCACCGTGCCCGACCCCGCGGGTGGCCCCGCGAAGGTCGTCGACCAGAAGACGACCCGCCTCCAGCCCGGATGCCTCGAGGTCGTCTATCATCTCTATTCGATGGCCCGGCGGCACGGTCCCGTGGTCATCCGCCTGCGCACCGGCAATCGCACCGACCGGGTGACGCTGCCGTCGCTGACTCCCGCGTGGCGCTCGTGCGAGTTCCAGGAGCGGGAGATCTTCGACCTGTTTGGCGTGATTTTCGACGGCCATCCCGACCTGCGCCGCATCCTGATGTGGGACGAGTTCAAGGACCACCCGATGCGCAAGGACTACGTCGAGCCCGACGATTACGAGTGGGAGCCGACGCCCCACGGGACCGTCATGGACAAGGCCAAGGCACACCATCCCGCGCCGGTGCCGGTCGTGCCGCCCGCCGCCCCGGCGAAGGAGGGCACCCAGCCATGAGCCCAGCCGACCTTTCCCCGCTGTCGCCAGCCGGCGGCGCCACCGTTCGCCCGGTCCACGACGAGTTTCATGGCGACCTGCTCGAGGTCTCGATGGGGCCGCACCATCCCTCGACCCACGGAGTCTTCCGCATGATGGTCACGCTCGACGGCGAGACGATCGTCAAGCTGAAGCCGGTCTTCGGCTACCTGCATCGCAACCACGAAAAGCTCGGCGAGAACACCACGTACCTCGCGTCGATGCCCTATACCGACCGGCTCGACTACCTCTGTTCGATGACGAACAACTGGGCGTACGCCCTGGCCGTCGAAAAGCTCGCCGGCCAACCCGTGCCGGAGCGGGCCGAATACCTGCGGGTCATTCTGGCCGAACTTACCCGGCTGCTCAATCACACCTGTCTCGCCGGCTTCCTGCTGCAGGACTCGGGCGCGAGCGGCACGCCGCTCATGTATGCGTTCCGCGAACGCGAAAAGATCCTCGACCTGTTCGAGTCGCTGAGCGGTTCGCGCATGATGTGCAATTTCCAGCGTTTCGGCGGCAGCCGTCTCGACGCTCCCGCCGACTGGCTGGCCGGCGCCAGCCAGGTCGCCGATGCCTACGGCGCGTTTCTCGACGAATTCGAGGCCCTCATCACGGGCAACGAGATTCTCATGGCGCGCACCCAGGGTGTCGGCGTGCTCACCCCCGCCCTTGCCACTAGTGCCGGAATCACCGGACCGATGCTCCGCGCCACCGGCGTCGCCTACGACATCCGCAAGGTTGACGGCTACGGTGTTTACCCGCGCCTCGATTTCCGGGTTCCGCTCGGCGACCACGGCGACACCTACGACCGGTACATGATCCGCGTGCTCGAGATGCGGGAATCGATCAAGATCCTCCAGCAGGCGCTGGCGGCCATCCCCGCGGGCCCGGTGATGGATCCGAAGGCCAAGATCCGCGGCTTCCGCCCGAAGGCCGGCGAAGCCTACGGCCGCATCGAGGGACCCAAAGGGGAAATCGGCTTCTACCTCATCAGCGACGGCTCGCCCAATCCCTACCGCTACCGCGTACGCGCCCCGTCGTTTGTCAACCTCACCATCCTCGAGGACCTCTGCCTCGGGCATTCCGTCGCCGACGCCGTGATCATCCTCGGCAGCATCGACATCGTCCTCGGCGAGGTCGACCGGTGAAATTCAAGATGCCCATCGTTTATCGTCAATCGTCCCATGTTCAACCAACCTGGCGCTTCGCCCCGATGACAACTGAACCATCGGCCATGGGCTCTGAACAATAGTTCCCCGTCACGCTCCTCTCACTCTCGCTTTCACTTCACCCCATGCTCGGCACCGGCATCATCAAAGGCCTGGCGGTCACCGCGAAAAACCTCGTGGGCAGCTTCCACGACCCCGCGCGCTACGTCACGACCGAGTACCCCGAGCAGCGCACGAAGGTGCCGGAGAACTACCGCAACTTCCCGTTCCTGATCACCGAGAACGCCACCGACCCGATGGGCACCTTGCGGTGCGTGGCCTGCCAGATCTGCGAGAAGGAATGTCCGCCGCAGTGCATCTATATCGAGAAGAGCAAGGACAAGAAGCCCGACGCCGCCGGCAAGCTGCAGCTTTACCCGGCGGTCTTTGACATCGATACCTCCGTCTGCATGAGCTGCCAGATCTGCGTGGAGGTTTGTCCGTTCGACGCGATCAAGATGGACCAGGTTTTCGAAATCGCCACGACCGGCCGCTTCTCCGAGCTGATCCTGAACCGGGAGCAGCTCGCCAAGGACAACGGCTACTTTCACTCGATCCACCCGACCGAGGCCGCCGAGGTCGACACCCGGCTCGCCGCGGAACGCAAGGCCTCGGAAGAAAAGGCCAGGGCGGCCGCGGCCGCGAAAGCCGCCGCCGCCAAACCCGCCGCGTCGCCCGTGGCGCCGCCACAGGGCGAACCGCGCCGCAGCCCGGCGGGCGAAGGCGGACCGAAGCCCGCCGAGAAAGACCCCGCCCCATGAGCGCACTTCCCTCTCTGCTGCGCCTGCTTGAGGTGGGACCCGGCCTCCGGACGGGTTTCCTTCGGTTGTTATCGCTCGAACCCGTCCAGAGGCCGGGTTCCACCACCATGACTGCGGCCACTGCGGACTTCGCCCGCGCGACCGACGTCGACAAGGGCGCGGCGTTCCTCGAGCGGCTGCCGGTGGTGCTGCGCGACTGGATCGCCAGCTTCTTCCCCGAATCGCTGCGGTGGGTGGTCGGCGCCCTGCTGGCGATCGCCGTGATCCTGGCCGTTTTCGGGTCGCTCTTTGCCCTGCTCACCCTTGCCGAGCGAAAGGTGCTCGGACGCGTCCAAAATCGCCCGGGCCCCAACCGTACCGGGCCGTTCGGCCTGTTCCAGCCGATCGCCGACGCAATCAAGATGCTGACCAAGGAGGATGTGGTCCCGCGCGAGGCCGACCAGGTCCTGCACTTCCTCGCCCCAGTAGCCCTCCTGGGATTTTCGATCCTGACGTTCGCGGTGATTCCCTACGGCCGCCGCCTCGTCCCGCTTGAACTCGATGCGGCCGTGTTGTATTTCTTCGCCGCCGGCGCCGGCACCGAGCTGGCCGTGTTCATGGCCGGCTGGGCCAGCCACAACAAATACTCCCTCCTCGCCGCCATGCGGGCGCTCGCCCAGCTCATCAGCTACGAGCTGCCGCTCCTGTTGTCCTTCGTCCCGGTCGTGATGCTGGCGGGGACCCTTTCGACGAGCCGCATCGTCGCCGCCCAGGCGGGCTGGACGTGGGGCTTCCTCCCGCACTGGCATGTCTTCACGCCGTGGGGTTTCGCCGGGTTCGTCATCTTCATGGTCGCCGCCGTCGCCGAGTCGAACCGCTCGCCGTTCGACCTGCCCGAGGCCGAGAGCGAGCTCATCGCCGGCCACCTGACTGAATACTCCGGGTTCAAATACGCTCTCTTTTTCATGGCCGAGTACTTCGGCATGATCGCGCTCAGCGGCATGGCGATCACGCTTTTCCTCGGCGGGTGGCAGGCGCCGCTGCCCTTCCTCGAATTCGTGCCGTCCTACGTCTGGTTCGCCCTCAAGCTCCTGGCCCTGCTCCTCGGTTTCATTTGGCTGCGAGCCACCCTGCCGCGGCTCCGGATGGACCAGCTCACGCGGCTAGCCTGGAAGTTCCTCGTGCCGCTCGCGCTGGTCAATCTCGGGACCGCCGCCTTCTGGCAGTTGACCGCCCACTGGGACGGACCGCTGTCGGCTGCGCGCTGGGTGGTCGCGGCGGTCCTGGTCGTCGGGCCATTCCTAGTTCTCGGTCGCGGGCTGACCGCCGGGATCGCGACGCGCACCTATCGTTACGCATGAACCTCGCGCTCCTCATTATCGCCTTTGTGATGCTCGGCTCGGCCGCAATCGCGATGGGCCTGCGCAACCTGATTCACAGTGCGCTGCTCCTCATCGCGAGCTGGGCCGCCATCGCCGCTTTCTTCCTGTGGGCGGGCGCCGAGTTCCTCGCCTTTGCCCAGGTGCTCGTTTACGTCGGTGCCGTTTCGATGGTCGTGCTCTTCGCGGTCCTGCTCACCCGGCAATCTCGCCTTGACCTGAACCTCGCGCCGGTGCCCTTCGGCCGGGCCCTCGGCGCCCTGATCGCCGGCAGCGCCGTGGCCGGAATCCTCTTCGGCGCCATCCTGGGCACACCTCTCCCGGCGGCCGCCGCCCCTCCGCCGGGCCTCACCGTCCGCCAATTGGGCCTGCAGCTCATGGGAACCCACGCGGCGGCGCTTCTGGTCGTCGGCGTCATCCTCACCGTCGCCCTGCTGGGTGCGATCGTGCTCGCCTCGAACGAGGCCGCCCCAAAGACCCCGGAGGCCCGATGAATCCGCTGCAGCTCTGCCTCATGGTGTCCACCGGCCTGTTCTGCATCGGCCTGGCCGGCGCGCTCGCCCGCAGCAACACGATCCTCGTCCTGCTCGGCATCGAGCTGATGCTGAACGCGGCCAATCTCAATTTCATCGCCTTCTGGCGCTACGGCCCGCCCTCGACGCCGGCCACCGGCGTCCTGTTCGCCCTGTTCGCAATCGCGGTCGCCGCCGCCGAGGCGGCCGTCGGGCTTGCCCTGATCATCGCCGTGTACCGCCACCAGAAGAACATCCGGCTGCAGGACGCCAACACCCTCAAAGGGTGAAAACACCGGCATCCGAGTTTCCAAGGCCAAATTCCCGATCCCAATGAATCCTCAGAATCCTGAACCCCGCCAACCGACTGATGGGAGCCCGGGAGCTTCTTTGGGAGTTGGAGTTTGGTGTTTGGCATTTTTCCGGGCCCAATGACCTTCGCCCCCCAAAACCTCTGGCTGATCCCCGCGCTGCCGCTGGCCGCCGCGGCCGTCGGTGCGCTCACACCGCGCGGCGGGCGAACCGTCGCAGCGGGCGCGGCCATCGTGGCGATGACGGCCTCGTTTCTCGTTTCGCTCGCTGCGCTTTCCGGCGCCCTCGCCGAGCCGGCGGCACACCAGGTGGCCAATTTCACCTGGTTTCAGGTCGGCACCAGCGTCGTCCGCCTCGGCTGGCTGCTCGATCCGCTCACCGCGTTCATGTGCGTGATGGTCACCTTCGTCGGGTTGCTCATCTTCATCTTCAGCCTCGGCTACATGAAGGAGGACGCCAATTTCACGCGGTTCTTCTGCTTCCTCAGCCTGTTTGCCGCGGCGATGCTCGGCCTGATCGTGGCCAACAGCCTGCTGCTGCTGTTCATTTCGTGGGAACTGGTCGGCCTCGCCTCGTACCTGCTGATCGGCTTCTGGTTCCACAAGCCGGCCGCCGCCGCCGCCGCGAAGAAGGCCTTCATCACGACCCGCATCGGCGACCTCGGCCTGCTGCTGGGCATGATCTGGCTCTACGACGCCCGCGGTTCGCTGCTGTTCTTTGACGCCGGAAACGGCGTGCTCGAGCAGGCCTCCCTGCTCTCGCTGGCGGGGCAAACCACAATCGGCGGCCTGGCCGTCTCGACCGCCGTCGGCCTCCTGATCTTCTGCGGCGCTGCGGGCAAGTCCGGTCAGTTTCCGCTGCACGTCTGGCTCCCCGACGCCATGGAGGGACCTACCCCGGTCAGCGCGCTCATCCATGCGGCCACGATGGTCGCGGCCGGCGTGTTTCTGGTCGCCCGGGTTTATCCGCTGATGACCGCCGACCAGGCGCTCGCCGGCGTGCCCCTGCACGCGCTCACCGTGGTGGCGTTCATCGGGGCGATCACCGCGCTGCTGGGCGCCTGCATCGCGGTGGCGCAAAACGACATCAAGCGCGTGCTGGCGTTCTCCACCGTTTCGCAGCTCGGCTACATGATGCTCGCGCTGGGCGTCGGCTCGTGGGTCGCCGCCATCTTCCACCTGCTCACCCACGCCTTCTTCAAGGCCCTGCTCTTCCTCGGCGCGGGCTCGGTCATCCACGGCGCACATCACGAACAGGACATCCGCCGGCTCGGTGGAATCGGCACACGGATGCGCGTGACGTTCGCGACCTTCGCCATCGGCATGATGGCCCTGGCGGGCGTCCCGTTCCTTTTCTCGGGGTTCTGGAGCAAGGAGGCGATCCTCCACGCCGCCCACGGCTGGCCGGTTTCCCAGTGTCCCCTCTTGATCGGCCTGGTCGGCGTCGTCCTGACCGCATTTTACATGACCCGCCTGGTGGGCGAGACCTTCCTCGGCCAACCGCGCTCCGAGGCCGCGGGGCACGCGCACGAGTCACCCGCCGTGATGACAATCCCGCTGGTCCTGCTCGCAGTCGGCGCGGTGGTCCTTGGATTCATCGGCACGCCAATGTGGCCGTGGCTGCAGTCGAAGCTGACCGGCGCTGACCTCGAAGCCGAGTCACTCCTCAGCGGAGGCGGCTTGATGGCGCTGTCGATTCTGCTGGTGGCCGTGGGCATCGGCACCGGCTGGGCGATCTACATCCGGCGCACCCGCGTCACCGAATCCGCCCCCGATCCGCTCGCGACCGCCGCACCGGGCGCCTTTGCCCTCCTGGCGGCGCGCCTGAAGCTCGATGAACTTTACGCCGCGACCCTAGGCGTCGCCTGTGACGGACTGGCCACGCTCGCCGACTTCTGCGACCGCCAGGGCTGGGACGGCCTGGTGCGGTTCATCGCGCTGCTGGGCGAATTCACCGGGCTCGCCAGCCGCGATTCTGACGAGCAGGGGCTCAACCAGGGCTTCAACGCCGTCAGCGAAAAGCTCCGGCGCGCGGGCCAGTTCTATTCGCGCTCCCAGACCGGTGAGGCGCACGGCTACCTGCTCACCGTCGCGATGGCTTTTGTCGTCATCGTGCTCCTGGTGATGATCGGAGGGGGACGATGAGCCTGCCCGTCCTTTCGCTTCTGATCTTCGCGCCGTGGGC
>Ga0265327_10005728_pt1 | contig 10245 bp, 10 predicted proteins | sample 41621metaG_FD_202089 | JGI IMG/M metagenome (GOLD analysis project Ga0265327, IMG submission 202089) | Rhizosphere microbial communities from Carex aquatilis grown in University of Washington, Seatle, WA, United States - 4-16-21 metaG | ecosystem: Host-associated > Plants > Roots > Rhizosphere... | reverse complement strand
CGGCCTTCGAAATCTTTCTTCGGGTACGTTTGCGCGGCCCGGGGCGGGCGGCGATGACGAAGAATGGCCCCAGCACGGGCAGGGCCAAAGCCAAAGCCCCCCAAAGCAGGTATTCGAGCGGCGTCACGCGCCGGTAATGCAGGTAAAAACCGGCCAGCGCGCAGGCGGCGGCCAGGTATACGATCAACAGTAAACGCAAAAGGGTGGCTTCCATGGGTTGATTTTACAGGTTTGCGCTTCAAAAGGCAAGCGCAAACCAGAACATTTATTCGATCACATCCAGCTCATCATCGCGCTGGAGATAAAGCGGATACCCGGACTGCAATTCGCTCGACGACCAGTACGGCGGCGACCAGATCTCCAGCCCCGAAGCGGCGCATTCTGCCTGGTAGAGCGCCGGCAGGATGGTCTTCGACAGGCACATAACCGGCTGGTCCTGCACGGCAACGAAGACGCTGGGCGCAAGCTTGTTTTCCTGGTTGGGCGTGGGTTCACAGCCAAAGATCCAGGCATCCTGGCCGCCGTCCGGCAGGCGGCACCAGGATTGGCCGGGAGTTTGGATCACGCCGTAGGTGAAGGCATCTGAAATGTAACCCGGCTTGAACAGGCGCACGCTATCTCCGGCGCTGCTGAGGGCAATCTTTGTGTCTGACGCAAAATAAGCCTTCCACGCCCCCGGCTGCAGGGTCAGCGCGGGCAAAGTGTAGGGCGAGGAGCCGCCTTCCCCGTCGTCCAGGTACCAGCCGGTGACGGTGACGGGGATCGAGCTTAGATTTTTGATTTCAATGAACGAATCACCCATATCCACCACGCCGTCCCCGTTCCAGTCCGAGCGCGGCAGGGGCAGGAATTCGTTGATCACCACGCTGGAGACCACCAGCGGGGCGGGCGTGGGCGTTTTGGTTTTGGTAGGGACTTTGGTTTTGGTGGGCGTGCGGGTGAGGGTCGGCGTCCTGGTGAAGGTCGGCGTTTTGGTCCTGGTCGGTGTCTTGGTCCTGGTCGCCGTTTTGGTACTGGTCGACATTTTGGTGGGTGTGACAGTTACAGAATAGGCCCAGTTCTTGTTTTTCGGCGTTCCACAGATGGGGCCTCCACTTGCGTCGTGTCCATTGCGGACGACGTTGTTGTTGGTAAACCAGCCGATGGCAGCGTCAGGCGCGCTCTCTGAGGCGCGTTCCATGCTGCACTTGAGCGTTGCCGAAGACGAACCGGCCGGCCAGGCGCCGCCGCTTTGGTTGGCCGTATCGACCGGGGTTGAGGACAACAGATCATACAGTTTCAGCACATCGCCGCCGTTGAGCAGACTGATCGTGCCATCGGCTTGATCAACCGTAACGTCGGTAAAAACGTTGGCGTCGTTCGCCAGCAGGTAATATCCCCTGGCCGGGATGCTTCCAGTAAGCGTGATCGTCCAGTGGTGTGTACTCTGGCTCAGGTTCTCATCATCCAGAACCCAGCCGTTCAGGTTTACGGATGACGAGCCAGGGTTGTAAAGCTCGATCCACTCATCGGTGGTGCTGGCGTTTGTGCCGGCCCAGGCCACTTCGTTGATCACGATCTTGTGGAAAGATTGTGTCAGTGTGATGGTGGGCGACAAGGTAATCGTCGGGGTAAGTGTGATGGTGGAAGTGAAGGTCTTCGTCGGAGTGACGGTAAATGTTGGGGTAGGCGTCAGACCGGACGTTGATGTTCGCGTAATAGTGAGAGTTAATGTCGGCAGAGGCGTTTGCGTCAGAGTGGGCGTTTGCGTTTCTGCCGGGGTAAGCGTGATGGTAGGAGTCTCTGTTGGCGTTGCGGTAAAAACACCAGCGCAAAAAACTCGGACAGATGCCTGATTTTGCGGATCACTGGGAGCTTGGACATGAAAGTCAGTAGAATTGTTATCTGTATCAACGCAACTACCAGAACTACCACCAATGTTTCTTTCGTACCCCCGGTTAACGTTCGTTGTTAACTGTGATAAAGCCGTTCCCTCAGCGTAAGCAAGACCAGCACACATCCCGACAGAATCAATCTTAGTGTTGGTATCGTCAAATAAGCCAATACCACCATTATTGGCAATCGGTGATGCGTATGTAGAATCTGCAATTGCCGCGTAGCTTGAAGTAACATCAGCATTTGCAATGAGATAATGCTGACCTGCCGCGAGGACAAAATCTAAGGTGACTAAATCTGTAACAGCAGACCCGCAACCTGCCATTTTTTTCAATGTCCAATTGGTTAGCGTTTTATCTTCGCCTGTTGGGTTGAATAACTCGATAAACTCATCATTTCCACCACCAGGACCAGTCGTGCGAAATTCACTGATCACAATATGATCTGCCGGAACAGCAAATGGACGCACCACCGGCGCTGCGCGTACCGGCAGCGCCGCAAACAGCCCCCAGGCAAGCAGCAGCGCCAGGACAAGGCCCGCACAGGAACGCCGCAACCAGGCGGGGGGCGTAGCACGCGAATGGGTAGGAATGGAAGACATATCGGTCATCTCTTCTGGTTCTTTGGGAATCTATATGATCCAGCGCCAGGTGTAAGTCGAAATTAATTTCGACTTACGGTTTGGCCGCCGAATATGAGGAGTGCCACCCCGTAAAACACCGGGGCAAGCTGCTAATTTCCAAAGAGCATCTCATCTTCAACAGGCATACAAAATGATACCGGCAAGAACGTCCGGCATAATACCGCCGCAAAACATGCGGTAATGAACACTCCTTGATTGTACCCGAAAGTCTGGCGGGACGGGTTTAGCGCGGCTCGACGATCAATTTGATCGCCGTGCGCACCTTGCCGTCGATATCCACTTCCACAAACTCCGGCAGGCAGACGACGTGGATACCATCGCCTTCGAGGTAGCCTTTGGCCAGCACCAGGGCCTTGACGGCCTGGTTGACGGCGCCGGCGCCGATGGCTTGCACCTCGGCCTTTTGATGTTCACGCACCACTCCCGCAATCGCTCCCGCGACGGCAGAAGTTCGGGAGGTGGCAGAGACTTTGATCACATTCATGATGAGCTCCCTTCTACGAGTGCCGCATAAATACCAAACCAGCGCAATGATTTTCATTCGTAATTTCAGCCAACGCAGTTTGGTAAATTATGCAACAAGCAGTAAAACAGAACGCGCGCTTGAACAGCTTGTTTGAATCGGGGTACCTTACATTATCCATCTTGTTCCGGGTCAAAGCATTACATTGTATAGAAAGATTGTACAAGATTCTGGGCATCAATTCAAGCAGTTTGCCATACTGGAATCTTAATATGTTTATTTTAATAAAGATAGTTAAATAGTCGTAGTCTTAGGGCCTGTGGATATGTGGATAAGTCCGCCTTGCCCCCAGCGCTGACGCCTGCGCCGGCGTTCGGCCCCCACATCTGGCGGGACTCGCCCGCCAGACAGTTTCCCGGCCCTGTGGACAAAGTCCCGCTGCCGCCGGAAACTTTTCTGTGCCTCTTTGGACGCATCTCCATATTTGGCCCCAAAAAAGAACAGCCCCCAGATATGGGGGCTGCGTTTTGGGCGTTTATCGAACAGGTGAGCCATCTATCCACATAGCGGGCCGGTTATCCACAGTTATTGGCAGGTTATCCACAGGGACAGGCAAAAAACGCATCCCGTGCCATGGGGGGACGTGCCTATATGTGGATTCGCGAAAGACCTGTTTGAAGGATGTTGGGCTTTTTCATTTTGGTCTAATCGGAGAAAAAGCGGCGCACTCGAAAAAGTGCGCCGCTCTGTTCATTCGTCACTCAACCCGCCGCTGGGATCGCCCAGGCCGAGATCGGGCAGCGCGCCTTCGATCTCCTCGGGGCGTTGGCCGGCTTCCAGCCGGTCAACGACTTCGCCGAATTCCTGGGGCAGGTCTTCGCCCATTTCGGAACCCATCTGGCGCATCATGCGTCCCAGCGCCACCGGGTCATTCTGATCGAGCGCGCCCAGCGCCGACGGGTCGGCAAACGCCGATAGTCTTTGCTCGTCCGATTTCAGCACGCGCACGCGCGGCGTCCTGCGGCGCACGTTGGCGCTGTTACAATGGGAGCAGGCTACGGGTACGACGCCGTAGTCCTTGTAGCTCAGGAACACGTCAAAGCGTTTGCGGCAGTCCAGGCAGGTGTAATCGTAAGTAGGCATAATCCAAATTATACCCGTGACGGGCGTTGTGTAACTGGATATAGCCAAAAGTCAAAAGCCCGAATTCTTTTGTTACAATAGACCCATGACTGATCCCGATTTTAACCTGTATAACCCCCAGCCTTTGTTGATCGTCCTTTCTGGCCCATCGGGCGCGGGCAAGGATAGCGTGCTGGAACGCATGAAAGAACGCCAGTTACACTTTCACTTCGTCGTCACTGCCACCACACGCGACAAGCGCCCGAATGAGGTGCATGGCAAGGATTATTTTTTCGTCAGCAACGACGAATTTGCGCGTATGATCGAGGCGGATGAGTTGCTTGAGTATGCCGTAGTGTATAACGATTACAAGGGTATTCCAAAACAACAGGTGCGCGACGCGCTGGCCAGCGGTAAGGATGTGGTCATGCGCATCGACGTGCAGGGCGCGGCCAGCATCCGCAAAATTGCGCCGCAGGCGCTCTTGATTTTCCTGACCACCGAAAGCGAAAATGCGCTGGTGCGCCGCCTGGAAGCGCGCGAGACCGAGACGCACGAGGGCTTGAAACTGCGCATTGCCACGGCCCGCCAGGAACTGAAACGGGCCGCAGAATTCGACTATGCAGTTGTCAACAACGATTCTCGCCTGGACGAGGCGGTGGATATTATTCAGGCCATCATCCAGGCCGAACATCATCGCGTCGTTCAGCGAAAGGTTTCCCTGTAATGGATAATGAAAATATCACGCCGCCAGCGCAGCCGCGCCCGCGCATCGAAGTTGTCGAAACGCCCAATTACAAACCGGTGATGACCTATACGATTTTGGGCGTCACGGTCTTTGTCTACCTTTTGCAAATGGCGACGCTATATTTGTGGCCAAAGATCGATCTCCCCGCCGCGCTGGGGGTTAAGGCAAATGATTTGATTGTGGCCGGACAATGGTGGCGCTTGTTTACCCCCATGTTATTGCACGATGATAGTTTGTTGCCGCTCCATATTGGGTTCAATATGTATTTCCTGGCAATCGTTGGCACGCGGCTGGAGAAGTTTACCGGGCACCGGGCTTTTCTCTTGCTGTACATTGTGGCTGGTTTTGCCGGGAACGTTTTTTCGTTCCTGTTTTCTCCATACGATGCCCTGGGAGCCTCGACTGCCTTGTTCGGGCTGATGGGCGCACAGGTGATGTTTGTCTTGCACAACCGCGCATTCCTGGCAGATAATGGCAAAGCGGCTTTGCAAAACGCGCTGGTTTTAATCGGGTTGAATATTGTGATTGGCATCAGCCTTAACGCCAGTGGAATTGGGATTGATAACTGGGGCCACATCGGCGGGCTGGCGGGCGGGGCCTTGTTCGCCTGGTTTGGCGGTGTAAAACTGGATTTGGAAGAAATCGCCTTCCCGCGCTTCCGGTTGGTCGACACGCGCCGTGGGCGCGAACAAATCTTTGGGGCGGCGCTGGTGATGCTCATCTTTGGCGGTTTTGCGCTGTTGAAGATTGCCGGGATTGCTTTCTAAAAAATCGAAGCACCAGTCACTTTTATCGAAATGACTGTCATTTTTATCGAAATGACAGTCATTTTTCTGGTATATTCTGTCCAACCATTTTCAACACATTCTAATCTTACGAGGAAAACCATGAAACAAATCTGCGTCATCGGCGTCGGCTACGTGGGCGTCGTCACCGGGGCATGCTTTGCTGACCTGGGCAATCACGTCATTGCGCTCGATATCAACGAACAGCGCGTCGAAAACCTGAAAAAGGGCGTCATGCCCATCTACGAACCCGGCCTGGAAGAATTGGTCAAACGCAATGTCAAGGCCGGGCGACTCCAATTCACCACCGATTACGCCGAAGCGGTCAAGGGCACCGAGTTTGCCTTTATCGCCGTCGGCACGCCTTCGGGGGTCAATGGCGAGGCCGATCTACAGTACGTGGCTACGGCGGCCAGGTCCATTGCCGAGAACATGACCGCGCCGATCATCATCATCAACAAATCCACCGTGCCGGTTGGGACGGGCGACTGGGTGGCCGACATCGTCAAGCGCTCCCAGAAAACACCCATCGATTTTGCCGTCGTTTCGTGCCCTGAGTTCCTGCGCGAAGGCTCGGCCATTGCCGATTTCACCAGCCCGCACCGCACCGTGCTCGGCTCCACCGACAAGGACGCCGCCAACAAGGTGGCGCAGTTGCACTTGGCCCTGCGCGCCCCAATCGTCATCACCGACTTGCGCACCGCCGAAATGATCAAATATGCGTCCAACGCTTTCCTGGCGACCAAGATTTCGTTCATCAACGAAATTGCCAATATCTGCGAAGCGCTCGGCGCGGACGTGAAGGAAGTCGCCGCCGGCATGGGTTACGACGCGCGCATCGGTCGCCACTTTTTGGATGCCGGTCTCGGCTGGGGCGGCTCCTGCTTCCCGAAAGACGTTATGGCGCTGGCCTTTATGGCCGAAGCCGCCGGGCTTGACCCGCGCATCCTCAACACCGTCATGGACGTCAACTACGAACGCCGCAAGATGGTTGTGGAACACGTTAAGAATATGCTTGGCGGCGCGCTCAAGGGCAAGACGGTTGGCCTGCTTGGCCTGGCCTTCAAACCCAACACCGATGACATGCGCGACGCGCCTTCGGTGGATATTGCCCACGAACTGAACATTGCCGGCGCAATTGTCCGCGCCTACGACCCGGTGGCCATGGATGTGGCCCGCAACATTCTCCCGGCCGTCGAAATGTTCAACGGCCCCTATGAAATGGCCCAAGGCTGCGATGCGCTGATGGTCATCACCGAGTGGAACGAGTTCAAACAACTTGACCTTGAAAAAATCAAAGAACTGCTCAAGTCCCCGGTCATTTATGACGCCCGCAACATTTATGACCCTGAGTTGATGAAAACGCTTGGCTTCAAGTACCGAGGGGTGGGGCGAGGGTATTAGTGTTCAGTATTCAGTATTCAGTAATCAGTGTTCGGTATTCAGTAATCAGTGTTCAGTGAGGCCAGGATGTCTGCTTTAGCTCATGCCAAAAGTTACCGGGAGTTAATCGTATATCAAAAATCAAGAGCATTCGCGCAGGAGATTTTTGAGTTGACGCGCGCTTTTCCAAAAGAGGAGATGTTTTCCCTTACCGATCAAGTGCGTCGTTCGTCGCGTTCGGTTGGCGCGCAGCTTGCTGAAGCCTGGGCAAAGCGCCGCTATGAGAAACACTTTATCAGCAAGTTGACCGATGCTGACGGTGAACAACTCGAAACCCAACACTGGATCGAAACCGCCGCCGATTGCGACTACATCACCCACCCCCAAGCTGCTGATCTACTCGCAAAATACGCCGAAATAGGTCGCCTGCTCGGCGGCATGATCGCAAAAGCAGACCTTTTCTGCAACCCCGAAGCCCTGTCCATCCACGAAGAACAAGCCGTCTACGGCATTGACACTGAAAACTGAATACTGAAAACTGATGACTGTCCCCCCCGTTTGTAACTACGAAGGCTCCGACTACCAGAACTCCTTTTGGGACCAAGGCGGCCGCCAATATGAAGACCGCGCCGAAGCGATTGCGCTCAAACGGCTTTTGCCCGCGCGCGGACGGCTGTTGCTGGAGTTGGGCGCTGGCGCCGGACGAAATACGCCTCGCTATACCGGCTACGAACGCATTGTCCTGCTCGACTATTCGCGCACCCAACTGGAGCAAGCCCGCGCGCGATTGGGCAATTCTTCCCGTTACATCTACGTCGCCGCTGACATTTACAAGCTGCCCTTTGTGGATGGCCTGTTCGATGGCGCGACCATGATCCGCACCCTGCACCACATGGCTGCGCCATCCAAGGCCTTGCGTCAGATACGCAACGTGCTGCGAAGTCCCGTTTCGGGGCGAAGTCCCGATGCTGTTTCGGGGCGAAGTCCCGACGCTATATCGGGGCAAGGTCCCGACGATATATCGGGGCAACCCGGCGCGAGTTTCATCCTTGAATACGCCAATAAACGCAACCTCAAAGCCATCCTGCGCTACTGGCTGCGTCAGCAAACCTGGAGTCCTTTTACACTGGAAGCAGAGGAGTTCGCGGTACTGAACTTTGATTTCCACCCCAAAGCCATCCGCCAGTGGTTGACCGAAACCGGTTTTGTCATCGACCAAACGCTGACGGTTTCCCACTTTCGCATTGGCTTGCTGAAACGGCTTGTGCCCCCCGGCTGGTTGGCCGCGCTCGATGGCTTGCTCCAGCCTACGGGGGCGTTATTCCAGCTTACGCCCAGCGTCTTCGTCCGGGCCGTCGCGCAAGGGGAGACGGCGCTTGCCGCAGCCGGGAGCTTCTTCAAATGTCCAGAGTGCGCCCACAGCCCGCTCGAAGAGCATCCCGATACCCTGGTCTGCCCTGCCTGCGGGCGGAAATACGCCTTCCGTGATGGGATTTATGATTTCAAGGATGCCCTGGGGTAGAATTTCAAACGAGAGGCGTGTCAATGAAACTCGCTCTCTATCTCATCCAGATGTTTGGAATAATTCTAGTGCATTTGGGCGTAAATAAACGGGCAGTTTTGTCCCCGCGCCGCCCGGACGTTCACGTCCGGGCTAGTTTACAACGCCGCCTTAAGACGGCTAAAAACCGTTTGTAGCCCGCTTCAGCGGGCTTCGCAACGTAGCCCGGCGATTCATCGCCGGGCTTACCATTTATTCGCGCCCAGATGTACTAGCGCACACTGCGCACGGTGAAATTTGTGCTCGAACAACTCTTGAGCGCATCTTTGTTCACGTCTGCGCCGCAGGCGGCCGGTTGGCCGTCCTTCGAAAAACAGACGTACAACTCGCTGAGATAACGTCCAGACCCGGAACAGTTGACCGCCAGACTTGCGGCGGTCAGGGTCCGGTTGGCGCGAAGGAAAGCCTGTTTGAGACTGTCAGCGGTGACGCGAAAGGGATTGGCGGGAGCGCGGTAGGCCGCCGGGATTTGGAGATGAGCCTTGAGTTCGCTGGTCAGGGTCAGGTAGTCGACGGGGGAAAGGCCCGAGCAGGTGCCGTGGCTGATCCATTCATGTCCAAAGAGTGTGTCGTTGGGATAAAGATTTGGAAACTGGTCCATCACCGACGCGGGGATAGAGTCGTTACTGCAATTGGACGGATAGCCTTTGTTGTTCTGCGGCCAGAGTCCGTGAAGGACAAAGGCATATTTCTTGCCCAGCGAGCATTCCTGGGCGTCGCCGGAGTTGGTGGAGCAGTAATTCGGCGCCCATGACAGGGCCAGGACGTAATAGTCGAATTTGGCGGTGGATGGGAGGACGGTGGGCCAGGATTTGCCCGCTATGGACGGAACGGGCGTGTCTGTTAGGGATGCGACAGGGGTGTTTGTCGTGGCTGCGACAGGGGTGTCTGTCACAGCCGGAATCGTATACGTCGGGGCGACGTTGCCAGGCAGGGTGCTGCAACCGCAGAGGAAGAGCGCAAAGATGGCAGAGAGTAGCAGAAGGTAGTTACGTGTCATGTGGATTCTCCAGATGTATTTTTAGAGTAATTCTAACAGCCTTTCGACTTCCGACAGGGAGTTCACCACATACGACGCCGCAGAGAAGTCATTATCCAGCGTATGCCGGTTGGGAACGGCGATGCTCTTCATGCCCGCGTGTTTCGCCGCCAGGATGCCTTTCTCTGCATCTTCAATGACTACACATTCAGACGGTTCGACTTTCAATTGTCGCGCCGTATACAGAAAAATGTCGGGGGCCGGTTTCCCATGTTCGACATCGTCTCCTGCTGCAACCACGTCAAAATACCGGGCAAAGTCCAGGCTGCGCAATATTTGCTCGACGTTGTCTCGAAAGGAGGCTGATGCCACCGCCAGCCGTTTACGCCGGTAGAGTCGTTCGAGCAATTCCACGGCTCCCGGCATGGCGTGGAGCGACGTTTCAAGCAACGCTTGATAGTGTCGCGCTTTTTCCTGCCGCACAAGGTTGGGCGCGATGGATAGCCGGCGATCGGCGACAAATTGGTCGATACCCAGTCCGGCGCGGATCCAGTGCCGGGCGTACTCGTCATCCGTTAGCGTTATTCCCTGCGTTAGTAGGGCCTGCTGGTAAGCCTGCATTTGCAAAGGCTCGGTATCGGCCAATAATCCGTCGAGGTCAAAGATGATGGTGGTAATCATGGGTG
>Ga0265327_10005727_pt1 | contig 10245 bp, 6 predicted proteins | sample 41621metaG_FD_202089 | JGI IMG/M metagenome (GOLD analysis project Ga0265327, IMG submission 202089) | Rhizosphere microbial communities from Carex aquatilis grown in University of Washington, Seatle, WA, United States - 4-16-21 metaG | ecosystem: Host-associated > Plants > Roots > Rhizosphere >... | reverse complement strand
GAAGACTGGCTGGCCGTCAGCGTAGGTGACATTGTCGTAATAACCCGGCTTGGCTTTATTTGCTTCCATAACATTCCAATAGAGGTGTTGGCTGTCGGCGCTAAATGACACAAGTGCGGGATGCCGCTCTCCTTTATATACCTGCACGCCGTCCACCCATAGGCCGTTGACATTATCCGTGGGACGATAGCCACTGATGGCAATGTGTTTGCCGTCCGGACTGAACCGGAAATCCTCGGCGGCAAGCGACGCGGATTTTCCATCCACGTAAATCGGTCCGCCGTAATTGCCCATCGCGATGTAGGCGTAGCGAGAGCCTTCGGGACTGAAATCAAATTGGTCGATTGTGACGCCGCGCTCAAAACGTTCGGCTTTGCCATCGATGAATATGGGATTGTTCTTGCCTGAGCTCGATTGTGTGCCGGTATAAGCGAACCGTTTGCCATCAAAGCTAAACAGGTAGCCGCCAACAAAGTCGAAAGCGTCGTCGGATTCTTCGCCATTAATAACCATGAAGTTTTTACCGCCACCGTGGGCAACGTAAACCAATTTCGCGGAATCTGGAGAGTAGCCGATGCTCGGCAGCATTGATCCGAGGACGGGCATCGCGAGTTGATCGTATTGCTGACCTTTCTTTCCGTCAGTTACGACCCACAGCACATTGGGAGCATTTGCACAGATAGCGGCGTAATGTTTGCCGTCGGGACTAAATACGAACGCTTTGATTCCTTCCTTGCAAACAGTGGCTTCGACGGGTTTGCCATCAACAACGACAAATTGGCCAAGTGTTCCATCGGGATAGTGATGGACCAGGACCGAAGCGATGCGATTACCGACTGGTGCGAGGTAATAGGTAATGAGTTGCTTCGCCGTGAATAGAGATTTGCCATCAAGCTGTAGCGACATCCCCTGTTGTTTCTGGCCAATGCTGACGAGGTGCTTACTATCGGGTGTGAACGACAGTTTTTCGCCGTAATAGCCAGTATCTTTACCATCGAGAACGATCGAGCGCTTCTCGCGGTCGATTTGGGTAGGAACGGCAATGTGTGATCCGTCGGGACTGACGATCGGGTCAAGGGAATCAAGGCCCGAGCCTGCTGACGTATATGTGCCCGGCCACTGTTGGCCATCGAGCCAGAATTCGTATCCCGGATAGCCCATGCGAACGAACATGAAATGTTTGGCGTCGTCACCAACGAATTCCATCCGAAAATCGCCACCGTATTTAGGAGCTGGCAGACGCATCAGTTCCGCGTTGTCCTTGATCACCGACCATTCTTCGCCAACGCGCGCTACATATGCGAAGTGCTGACCGTCTTTGCTGAAGACCACTGATTGCGAGCTATGTTGGTCAGTGGCGTGGCGGCCAGAACCTGTGCCAAGCGAGCCATTTGGAAAATGACGCGGATCGACCCACATCAAGGTCGGCATTAAGAGTTCATCAAATTTCGGGCCTGCCACGCCGTCGACCACGACAATCCAGCGGCTACCCTTTCGTGTTTTGGCAGCGAGGTGAACGCCGTGATCACTGACAACATAACGAACATCGGGATCGACTATAGCAACGTCTTGTTCTTCAACTTTTGGCGCGGCGGCGTAGATGGCTTGGCCAAGAAAGGTCGTGAGGAGCGACAAGACAATGAGAGTTAGAGCTTTCATAACGTGGAAATCGGCGGCCGAAATTCACCTTAAAACACACTTTTAGAAACTGCAACCATTTGGTTGATTGTCGCGATCAACTTCTGGAGGTTTCGTATACTCATTAGCTTCCTCTCCCATTACGAGTTACGGCAACCGGCTCGGGAGCAGCCGGTTCAACAGATAATCTCTGAAACCCTCGACGTTCTTCCAACTGACCGCGACGCGCATTTCTCTTCCGTCTTTTGACGGAATTGTCATGGCGTCGTCGGTCACTGTGATACGAACTGTTTTGTAATTCACGAGGGCGGGCGCGGCCGGGTCGGCAAGAAAGATCGCAACGGTGTCATACATCAGAGATGTCGTTTGGAAATCGCTTTTCCCGCCCCAGATAGCGTGAGCTTGAAGAATCGCCTAATCGAGCTTATCGGCGGAAGCTCGCAGTTTTTCAAGTCGCGGCTGATCGAGGGTGATTTCGTGTAGTGCGCAGGTGTCGGTCGGCGTAATCGTAATCGACTGCCAATCCGCCGAAAGCACGCGTTGCGCAGCGCGGACGTCGAGCTTGACGTTCCATTCGGGAAATGGCTTTGGCGTGCCAAGGTAACCTTTGTAGACACTCCCCTGCATAGCAACTAAACGAGCGCGATGAGCAATCGATGGATCTCGACGGAGCGCTTCGCCGAGCGTCTGGAGCGGACCAATGGCAATGATCGTGACCGGCCCTTTGGATTTTTTGATGGACTTGATCAGCGCACTAACGCCATCGGAGTAAACCTTGCCGCGATAGTCGGAAAGTTTGAAGTCGTGAATCCATGGAGCGATCTTCCCCTCACCCGGCGTCGGTCCCGCGCCAATCCCGATCGGAATGTCAGTTCGGCCAGCGATCGTTAACTCTTTAGCGATTAATTTTGTTCGGTAATCCTGTTGGCCGTCGGTGGTCGTGACGAGCTTTACATCAAAGGCGGGATTTCTAACAAGAAGCGCGATGGCAAAGGTATCGTCAATGTCGTTTCCCGTGTCCGTATCCAAGATGACAGGAATAGGCTTGGACATCGCCAAACAGCCTAGCAACAAAGCAATTGTGAAGATTATCGACCTGATTCTCATTTGTTCATTCGGTCAACCATCGATGTGAAGAAGCGCTGGAAGGCCACCTTCAGTCGGTCACCCGCCTCTATTGGATTTGGCAGCTCTTTTGGAGCGGTCGAGAACAGATTCATGGTTGCATTAGCCTCGTAAAAAACCAGCCGCCCATCGGCATCGGCTTCGAAATCAATGCCAAATACTTCTAGGGGAATCCGGGCGCGAATTGCTCCCAGGGACTGGATGGCAGAGCGTCCGAGCTCCGCTTCCGGGTCGTTGCAGATTCGTTTTTCCTCCTCAAGAAGATGGGGATTTTCAAAATAAAACGGCCAACGTTTTGGATTTTTGCGACCATGCACTTTCCAGAAAGTGTGGTAGTCAACACGGATAAGAATGATCTCGTCGCCCACTACGGCCGCGCGCATTTTGCGGTAAAATTGGTTTTTCCCCCTGGTATCTACGAACTGGGTGACGAAGAACTCGTCGGGGCATCCGCCCAAAAGCAGCTTAATAAGGGCATCCGGAGAGTCTATCTTGGTCATGCCGACGCCTTCCTGGTTGACCAATGTCCGCGCAATAAACGGGTAATCGAATTCATCCTCGATTTCACGCGCCAATGCCTGGCGTATTTTACCGCGTGAGGAAAAACGCATCGTCTTGGGGACGATGACGCCGGGGATCGTTCCGAGCAGCTCGGCTGAAATATCTCTCGAAGTTTGAACGGCTTTGGCTGGATGATTGGCGACCGGCACGCCGAAGCTGTCGATAAACTCCGCAAATTCGGATAAGTGACCATCCAAAATGAGCAGTTCCCCGTTGGCATGATTGTTTAGTATGATGTGCGGCTTTGGAATTTTCGTTCGAGTTGAAGGCTGGAGGCCATCGCCGAAGAAAACATAATTGAAATGAAAATCTTCGTGAAGCTTCTCGCCGAGCTGGCCGGGAAAGTTCGGACAAAAACGGCTTAAAGAATCAAAGGGCGTGAATGAATTATTAACGGCAGGACTGCGGTTTACAATGAGGACCTCGGCTTTTTGGGTCGGGCACCGTTCGCCAATAGTTATTGGAAAGACACAGGCTCTCATATTGAGCGCCTGTTGATAGACTTCTTGTGCGTCGTTTAGCCGGCTGAGCTCTTTCAAGATGAGACTTTTGTTATACAGAATCTCGTATTTGGTGGAATCGAGCTTTAGCGCCTGGTCGCAAGCAACCAATGCGTCGCTGTATCTTTTGAGGGCGCGCAAAGTCACGATTTTAGCAAGCCATGCCATAGCGTGGCAGGAGTTGCAATTCAGGGCGTGGTCGCAGGCGTTCAACGCTTCCTCATGACGTTCTGTTGCAGTCAGCGCAAGCCCGAGGTTCGACCATGCTTCGGGCGATTTATCGTCTACAGCGATGGCCTGGCGCGCGAATGCCTCAGCCTCACTGAATTTGCTCAGTTTAATCTTAATGGCCGACAGGTTAGTAAGGGTTGATACCCTTTGCGGAATAATTTCGAGGGACCGAGCAAACATTGCTTCGGCTGCTGAAAGATCGTTTACCTCGGTAAGTTGCAGGCCCTGCAGAAAGAGTTGTTTAGCTGATTCAAAATCATTCATGCGAAATTCGTAAATGAATGGGTTCGATTAATAACAGAAGATCACAAAGGAAACAAAGATGACTTGTGAGAAAAATCCATTGTTCACGCATTCTGATTGGATCCGAGCGACCGGCGGAGTATTTCGGTTTGAATCGCAATTTTTTTGTGCTGGATGGCTTCGCGCGAGTGTTCGCCGACCAGCTTGGCGATTCTAAACCAGTACTCCGGCTTTTTGTTCAAATCAGGATGATTTTCCTGAAAGGCCCACAAGGTGTCCGCGAGTTGCACGGATACGAGCGCGTCGTTTAACACAGAAATGTTTTGCTGGTCGCCGGGGCCGAGGTTTTTGGCTACATCAAGAGAAGCCTCACAACGAATCCGCATAGTGTCGTTACGTTCTCGAGCGAGGAGCCACTGGCAATGGCCGGAGCGACGTCAGCGGGAGAGGTTGTTTTTGTTGAAACCCGGATAGCCGCGTTCGGTGAGTTGGCGAATGATTGCGTCGTATTTGACGCCGCCCTCGATGGCGCAGTTAACGTAATCAATCAAGTCCGGCGGGAGTTGAGAGACTTTGCCTGTTGGCTTCCGCGAGAGCTGAAGTTTGATTTCCATCAAATAAAAAAGGATTCTTTATTATTTTGATCGAGACTAAGCGGTACAAGTCGATACCAACCGGCATTTACCTCGGAAGATTAAATTACACTTTTTGCTCTTTTGGATTGTTCCAGACACGTCCGCTCAAGTTCGGATGGCGCATTTCAGATTGATTCTGTTCTGCTGCTATCGATTTGCAGCCCGAGTTTATGTTTTTAATTTTCATAATCATGGCCATGTTACAAAAGTCACTCGGACAAAGGCTGTCCAAGTGAAAAATAAATCAATTCTTCCGCGACTCGTTACAGCGCATCGGCTTGTGTTTAATTCACCTTTGGAGAAGTTGTTTTTGCCAGCTAGGCAACAACTTTTTTGTGAAGGCGCTATCAATCACCAACCGCTCGCGCAAGAGGCATCGTTGATTCTCACTGCAGGCGACGTTGCCCTGACATCGCAGGGCGCCATTCGCGGCGATTGCGGCATTGGAATTAGAGCCTCGTAACCTCGGCTACTACAAAAAAGAAAAGGCCGCTCTTTCGAGCGGCCTTTCGTGTTTAATTTTTTGTGCGACGCGCGCGGAGCGACGCACCCTACCTTAGCCAACCATGGGCTGGGGTTCGGTCAGGATGTTGGGCACTTCTTCCATCGGGATTGGTTCGACCAACGGTTTCAGATCCACCTTGCGGTGGGTCGTGTAACCGGTGCCGGCCGGGATGATGTGACCCATGATGACGTTTTCTTTGAATCCACGCAGATAGTCCACTTTGCCCAGGGTCGCGGCTTCAGTGAGGACACGGGTCGTATCCTGGAAGCTGGCGGCGCTGAGGAAGCTTTCGGTTTCCAAGGAGGCCTTGGTGATACCGAGCAACACAGGTTGCGCTTCGGCAGGTTTGCCGCCTTTCTTTTCAACGGACTGGTTCTCTGATTCGAATTCGATCTTGTCGATCTGTTCGCCCCAGAGGAATTGCGTGTCACCAGGTTCGGTGACGCGGACTTTGCGCAGCATCTGGCGCACGATGATTTCGATGTGCTTGTCGTTAATGGTCACACCTTGCAACCGATAAACTTCCTGCACTTCGTTGACCAAGTGTTCCTGCAATTCCTGCGGTCCGCAAATGTCGAGAATTTCGTGCGGATCAACCGGACCTTCAGTGAGCTGCTGGCCTTTCTTGACGAAATCGCCCTTGAAGACGATGACGTGCTTGCCGATTGGAATGAGGTGTTCCTCTTCCAATTGGGTCGTCGGATCTTTAATGAGAATCGCGCGTTTACCGCGGACGCTCGGACCGAAATCGACGATACCGTCGATCTTCGAGATTTCAGAAGCGTCTTTCGGACGACGGGCTTCGAACAATTCGGCAACACGCGGCAAACCGCCGGTGATGTCTTTCGTCTTGGAAGTTTTACGCGGCGTCTTGGCCATCAGCGTTCCGGCAACGATCTTGTCGCCTTCATTCACGACGATGTGCGCGCCCGACGGAATCGGGTAGTTGGCCAAGGTGTCGTTCTTGTCGCTCAAGATGACGATCGACGGATGAAGGTCTTCTTTGTGTTCGATAACGACCATGGCTTCCTGGCCAGTGGTTTCGTCCACTTCCTGCTTCATCGTGACACCTTCGATGATGTCGACGAATTTAATCTTACCGGCTTTTTCCGAGAGAATCGGAACGTTGTAAGGATCCCATTGGACGAACGGCTCGCCTTTCTTCACCTTGCCGCCACTCTTCACAGAGATAACGGAGCCGATGACGAGGGTGTGCTGTTCCAATTCACGGCCATCGTCGCCGAGGATCGACACAGAACCGTTTTTGTTCAAAACGATGTTGTTGCCGTCTTCGAGTTCGACGAGGCGAAGTTCATTATATTGGATCGTGCCGTCAAACTTGGATTTGATTTGCGGCTGTTTAAACACCTGCGACGCGGTTCCACCGATGTGGAACGTACGCATGGTGAGCTGAGTGCCGGGTTCGCCGATTGATTGAGCGGCGATAATTCCGACGGCTTCACCGCGTTTGATGAGACCGCCAGTCGCCAGGTTGCGTCCATAGCAGCGGACACAAATACCGTGCTTACTTTCGCAAGTGAGCACAGAGCGAATCTTGATCTTCTCAACGCCCGAGGCTTCGACAGCCTTGGCTTTGAGTTCATCGATCATCTCGGTGGAGTGAACAATAATCTTTTTCACGTCCGCTGGATCACGGATATCATCGGAAGCAAAGCGGCCGACGATACGTTCGCTGAGTTTGACGACTTCGTCTTCACCTTCGTAGATGGATTGAACGATGATGCCGTTGGTCGTGCCGCAGTCTTCCTGGCGGATGATGACGTCTTGAGCGACGTCCACGAGTTTACGGGTCATGTAACCAGAGTCAGCGGTCTTGAGCGCAGTGTCAGCGAGGCCTTTGCGCGCGCCGTGCGTTGAAATGAAGTATTCCAACACGGTCAGACCTTCGCGGAAGTTCGACAAAATCGGTTTTTCGATAATGTCGCCGCTGGGTTTGGCCATCAAACCGCGGACACCCGCGAGCTGACGGACCTGCTGGCGGTTACCACGAGCGCCGGAGTCCACCATCAGCGAAACCGGGTTGTATTCGGTTTTGCCCTGGTTGGTTTCCAACGTGCGCAACATGACGTTCGCGATCTGGTCTGTGCAATGGGTCCAGATGTCGATGACCTTGTTGTAACGTTCGCCAGGGGTGATGACACCTTTGCGATATTGTTTTTCCACTTCGGCAATTTGTTTTTGCGCGGTGTGGATTTCCTCGTTCTTTTCCTTCGGGATGATCATGTCATCGATACCGATGGAGCAGCCGGAGTGAGTGGCTTCGCGGAAGCCGAGCTCTTTCAGGCGGTCGAGCATGATGACGGTCTTTTCGTGGCCACAAATCTTGTAGCAGTTCCAAATCAGCTCACCGAGCATCGATTTGCCGACAACTTTGTTCAGGAAGCCCATATCTTCAGGCCAAATTTCGCTGAAGATAACGCGACCGACAGTTGTTTCGATGGCGCTGAGTTCGGCATTGCCGTAGTGCGTCTTGCGGCCCTTGTCGGGGTTCGCAATTTTCACGCGTTCATGGATGCGTAGTTCGCCATCCTGATAAGCAAAAATGACTTCGCTCTTGTTGCCGAAAAGCATTGGCTTGCGCACGTCCTTGCGGGCGCGCGGTTCAGCGGTCAGATAATAACAGCCAAGGGTAATGTCCTGCGTCGGCGTCATGATCGGCTTGCCGCTGGACGGGCTGAAGATGTTATTCGGCGCGAGCATGAGAAGGCGCGCTTCCATCTGCGCTTCCACAGACAGCGGAACGTGCACAGCCATTTGGTCGCCGTCGAAGTCCGCATTGTAAGCGGTGCAAACCAGCGGATGAATACGGATAGCCTCACCTTCGATGAGGATCGGTTCAAACGCCTGGATGGAGAGACGATGGAGGGTTGGAGCGCGGTTGAGCAGCACTGGATGTCCGCGTGTAACTTCTTCCAAAATATCCCAAACTTCGGGCGATTGGCGCTCGATCATCTTCTTGGCCGAGCGTACGGTGTGCACGTAGCCAAGTTCTTTGAGGCGGCGAATGATGAAGGGCTCGAACAGAACGAGCGCCATCTTCTTCGGCAAACCACATTGATTGAGCTTGAGTTCCGGACCGATGACGATGACGGAACGGCCAGAGTAGTCGACGCGTTTTCCGAGCAGGTTCTGACGGAAACGGCCGCTCTTACCCTTGAGCATGTCGCTCAAAGATTTCAACGCGCGATTGCCGGCGCCAGTGACAGCGCGACCGTGACGGCCATTGTCAAACAAGGCGTCAACAGCTTCCTGCAACATGCGTTTTTCGTTGCGGATAATGACTTCCGGCGTCTTGAGCTGGAGCAAATTCTTCAACCGGTTGTTGCGGTTGATGACGCGGCGATAGAGGTCGTTCAAATCCGACGTCGCGAAACGGCCGCCTTCCAGCGGAACGAGAGGACGCAGGTCAGGTGGAATGACTGGAAGCACCGTGAGAATCATCCATTCCGGACGAGTCTTCGAGGTCAAGAACGCGCCGAGCAGCTTGATGCGCTTGGCGATCTTTTTGCGGATCTGTTTGCTCTTGGTTTCGGTCATCCCGATGTTCAATTGATCGATCGCCTTTTGCAGATCGACATTGGCCAAACCTTCACGAACGGCTTCGGCGCCCATCTTGGCGATGAATGCTTCAGGTCCGTAGGTTTCGCGGGCTTCGCGATATTCGTGCTCGCTCAAAAGCTGATGCAACTTGAGCGGAGTCGAACCGGGATCAATCACCATGTAGTCCTCGTAATAAATAACGCGCTCGAGATTACGAGCGGTCATGTCGAGGACCAGGCCCAGGCGTGAGGGCATGCATTTGAAGAACCAGATGTGCGAGGTCGGCACGGCCAATTCGATATGGCCCATGCGTTCGCGACGCACACGAGCGAGCGTGACTTCAACGCCGCAACGATCGCAGACGACGCCGCGATGTTTGATGCGCTTATACTTTCCGCAGGAACATTCCCAGTCCTTCACGGGACCGAAAATACGTTCGCAGAACAGACCACCTTTTTCCGGCTTGAATGTCCGGTAGTTAATGGTCTCGGGATTCTTGACTTCGCCTTTCGACCAGGCGCGGATCGACTCCGGCGAGGCCACAGAAATTGCGACGTATTCAACCTGGTTAACTTTATCCAGGCCGAGCAACTCGCGGGCTGTCTCTTTAGTGTTCATATTTTAGCTAGAGCAAATGTTATTGGCGCAATGCCGTGAGTTGGGTTTGCTGGTTCGCAGCAGCATCTTCGACGGGGTTGGAGTAACCGACCTTCACGTCCATGCCGAGCGACTGCATTTCTTTGACCAGCACGTTGAACGATTCAGGAACACCGGCTTCGAGACAGTTGTCGCCTTTGACAATGCTCTCGTAAATGCGAGTGCGGCCTTGGACGTCGTCGGACTTCACAGTGAGCAATTCCTGCAAACTGTAAGCCGCACCGTACGCTTCCATGGCCCACACTTCCATTTCGCCGAAACGTTGACCGCCGTATTGAGCTTTGCCGCCCAGCGGTTGCTGAGTGACGAGCGAATACGGTCCAACCGCGCGCGCGTGAATCTTGTCAGCCACCAAGTGACCGAGCTTCATCATGTAGATGTAACCAACGACGATTTCCTGGTCGAACATTTCACCGGTACGACCGTCGTAAAGGTGGGTCTTGGCGTGCTCAGGCAAGCCCGCTTGCTTGAGGTAACCGCGAATTTCTTTTTCTTTGATGCCGTCGAAGACTGGCGTCGCGAACTTCAGACCGAGCAGTTTCGCCGCCCAGCCCAAGTGCGTTTCCAACACCTGTCCGACGTTCATACG
>Ga0265327_10005726_pt1 | contig 10247 bp, 10 predicted proteins | sample 41621metaG_FD_202089 | JGI IMG/M metagenome (GOLD analysis project Ga0265327, IMG submission 202089) | Rhizosphere microbial communities from Carex aquatilis grown in University of Washington, Seatle, WA, United States - 4-16-21 metaG | ecosystem: Host-associated > Plants > Roots > Rhizosphere... | reverse complement strand
CTTGTTCTCGTTCATCGCGTCGCAGCTGCTCGCGCCGCAACGTCCGAACTCGGCCAAACAGAGTCCCTACGAGTGCGGAATCGTCCCCGAGCAGGAACCCGCGGAGCGATTTCCCGTGAAGTTCTACCTCGTCGCGATGAGCTTCATCGTGCTCGACGTCGAGATCGTCTTCCTCTATCCGTTCGCGGTCGAGTTCCGTGCGCTCGGCGCGTTCGGGCTCTTCGCGATGGCCGCGTTCGTCCTCGTGTTGCTCGTACCCTTCGCGTACCTGCTGTCGGTCGGCGCGCTCGAATGGGGTCCCGTGCGCGACGTGCTCGAACGTCTTCCCGGTCCGCTGTTGCGCACCGGCGACGCGATCTACGACCCGAGCGCCGGTCCGGCGACCGACCCCGAAGCCGGCGTCGAGGCAGCCTGATGGGTCTCGATCAGGTCCCGCACAACTTCGCGACCGCGCGTCTCGAAGACGTCGTGCGTTGGGGCCGGCGCAATTCCGTGTTCCCGGCCACGTTCGGTCTCGCGTGCTGCGCGCTCGAGATGATGGCAACGGGCGCGGCGCACTACGACCTCGCGCGCTTCGGCATGGAGGTGTTCCGCGCGAGCCCGCGCCAGGCCGATCTCATGATCGTCGCGGGACGCGTCTCGCAGAAGATGGCTCCGGTGTTGCGGCAGGTGTACGACCAGATGGTCGAGCCGAAGTGGGTCATCTCGATGGGCGTCTGCGCGAGCAGCGGCGGGATGTTCAACAACTACGCGATCGTCCAGGGCGTCGACCAGATCGTTCCGGTCGACGTGTACGTCCCGGGCTGCCCGCCCGGGCCCGAGACGTTGATGCACGGCATCTTGACGTTGCACGAGCAGATCCGAACCGGCGAGCTGTTGCGTCGGCGGGAGGCGTCGCCGACCGGCGGCGCGGGCATCGAAATCGGTCGCGAGCCAGCCTCGCTCTCGACCTCCTGACACCACTCGAGCAAGGCGACGGGAATGGCGGACGACACAGCTCGTGAAGACGATCACGAGCTTGCGGAGAACGGCGACGAGGCCGTTGCCGCGCCGATTCCGGACGAGGTCGCGGCCGCGGTGGTCGCGCGCTTCCCGGGCTCGGTGTTCGTCTCGAGCCACGGTCAGCCCGTCGTGTACGTCGACCGGTCGGTCGTCGCCGACGTCGCGTTGTTCCTGCGCGACGAGGAGCAGTTCACGATGCTCGTCGACACGGTCGTCGTCGACCACCTGCTCGACGGATCGCGCGTGAGTGTCGCCGGCGTGGCACCCGAGCGGTTCGAGGTCGTCGTCAACTTCTTGTCGCACGCACGCAATCGCCGGATCCGTATCGTGTCCGAGGTGCCGGCCGCCGACCCGACGATCCCCTCGCTCACGCCCGTGTACCCCGGCGCGAATTTCCCCGAGCGCGAGTCGTATGACCTCTTCGGCGTCACCTTCGACGGTCATCCCGACCTCACGCGCATCCTCATGCCCGACGACTGGCACGGTCACCCGCTGCGCAAGGACGACGCCGCGGCGCGGGTCCCCGTGACATTCAAGGGAGACCCAAGCCCGAGATGAGAGAAGTGATTGGGTGTTGTGAGATGCGGCGACCGGAGCAGGGGCGAAGCGAGGCCCCGGCCGAGCGGAGCGCAGGCGGAGGAAGCTCGCCGCACTTCGTGCAGCCTCACATCGCGAGCCGCAGGCGAGCCGCGCAGCAAACGAAGTGCAGAGCATCGTGACCGAAGCGATCGACCGGGAAGAGGCGCGCCTCGAGCGCCAGACCGACGAGGGCGCGCAGCAATTGCGGCCCCAGACGCGCGAGGTCGTGCTCGCGGGCGGCGGGATGTGGCCCGAGGACGATCTCGGCGACACGATGATCATCAACATGGGTCCGCAGCACCCGTCGACCCACGGCGTGTTGCGACTCATGATGGAGCTCGACGGCGAAGACGTCCTGCGCATCAAGCCCGTCATCGGCTACCTCCACACCGGCATGGAGAAGACCGGCGAGGAGCTCACGTACGTACAGGGCACCACGAACGTCACGCGCATGGACTACGCGTCGAATTTCGCCAACGAGCTCGTGTACTCGATGGCGGTCGAGAAGCTGCTCGACGTCGAGGTCCCCGAGCGCGCGGTGTGGATCCGCATGATGATGTGCGAGCTGTCGCGCATGGCGTCGCACCTCCTCTTCCAGGCGACGAACGGCATGGACATCGGCGCGGTGTCGATGATGCTGTACGGCTGGCGCGAGCGCGAAGAGGTCCTGCGCATCTTCGAGTACGTGACCGGGTTGCGGATGAACTGCAACTACATCCGTCCCGGCGGGGTCGCGGCCGATCTCCCCGACGGGTGGCAGGACCGGATCTTCGACGTGTGCGACATCGTCGAGGCGGGCGTCGCCGAGTACGACGAGCTGCTGTCGCAGAACCCGATCTGGCTCGAGCGAACGGTTGGCCTCGGTGTGATCACCACGCAGGAGTGCCTCGAGCGCAGCATCACCGGTCCGATCCTGCGCTCGACCGGGTTCGCCTGGGATCTGCGCAAGGCCCAGCCGTATCTCGCGTACGACAAGGTCGAGTTCGACACGATCTACACGAGCAACGGCGACGTGTACGACCGCTATCGCATCCGTCTGTTCGAAATTCTCGAGTCGGCCAAGATCGTGCGCCAGTGCATCGAGAACATGCCGAGCGGCGACTACCGCGTGCAGGACAAGAAGCTCACTCCGCCGCCGCGCGCCCGTATCGACGAGTCGATGGAAGCGCTCATCCACCATTTCAAGCTGTTCACCGAGGGGTTCAAGGTGCCGGCGGGCGAGACGTACGTCTCGGTCGAGTCGCCCCGGGGCGAGATCGGCTGCTACATGGTGAGCGACGGCTCGGCGAAGCCGGTGCGCATGCACATTCGCGGCCCGTCGTTCTACAACCTGCAGTCGATCGACCCGATGGGTTCCGACAGCCTCGTGGCCGACGCGGTCGCGATCGTGTCGAGCATCGATCCGATCATGGGCGAGGTGGATCGGTGAGCTTCTTCGACGACACGAACGCGATGAAGGCGAAGGAGATCCTGGCGCGCTATCCGCGGGCCAAGTCCGCGATCCTGCCGCTCGCCCATCTCGCGCAGGACCAGCACGGCTGGCTCTCGCCCGAGGCGATGGAACAGATCGCGGAGCTGACCGGTACGACCGCGGCCGACGTGCTCGGCACGTGCTCCTTCTACACGATGTTGAAGCGCCGGCCGTGCGGGAAGCTCGTCGTGTCGGTGTGCACGAACGTGACGTGTCTCGTCACGGGCGGCCCCGAGGTGCTCGACCACCTCGAGGAGCATTACGCGTCGGAGCCGGAGATCACGGTCGAAGAGGTCGAGTGTCTCGCCGCGTGCGGCGGCGCGCCCGCGCTGCAGGTCAACTACGAGTTCCACGAGCGGGTCACGCCGAGCTCGGCCGTCGACATCGTGGAGGAATACAAGTCGGGAAAGCGCCGGGCGCGCACGGTTTCGGGAGCCTCCGTTGGCTGAGGTAGGCGTCGTATCAGGTGTGGGCGAGACCCGCATCGTCACGAAGCGGTTGCACGACCGCCCCGACGACTCGTGGACGATCGACGGCGCGCTCGCTTCCGGCGCGTACGACTCGTTGCGCGCGGTGTTGACGAAGGCCGACGCGGCCGACGTCCAGGAGCAGGTGAAGCTGTCGGGCCTGCGGGGTCGCGGCGGCGCGGGCTTCCCGACCGCGCAGAAGTGGTCGTTCCTGCCGCCCGACTCCTTCCCGCGCTATCTCGTGGTGAATGCCGACGAAGGTGAACCGTCGACGTTCAAGGACCGCATGCTCCTCGAGCGCGATCCGCACCAGCTCGTCGAAGGCATCACGATCGCGTCGTATTCGGTGCAGTGCAACGTGGCGTACGTGTACGTGCGGGGCGAGTTCGCGTTGGGCTACGAACGCCTCACGCGCGCCATCGCCGACGCGCGGGCGAAGGGGTTCCTCGGCAAGGACATCCTCGGCTCCGGGTTCGACTGCGAGATCGTGGTGCACCGCGGTGCCGGCGCCTACATCTGCGGCGAGGAGACCGCGCTGCTCGAGTCGCTCGAAGGCGAGCGGGGCATGCCGCGCATCCGGCCGCCGTTCCCGGCGATCGCCGGTCTCTACGCGAAGCCGACGGTCGTCAACAACGTCGAGACGTTGTCGACCGTCCCGCACATCATGGCGATGGGGGGCGCGGAGTACGCCAAGCTCGGCGTCAACCGCTCGACCGGAACGCGCATCTTCTCCGTGTCGGGCCACGTCAACCGGCCCGGCAACTACGAGGTCGAGTTGGGCATGACCTTCCGCGATCTCCTGTACGGCCTCGCGGGCGGCGTGCGCGAGAACCGCGCGATCAAGTTCTTCATCCCGGGCGGCGCGTCGTCGCAGTGGCTCACCGGGAGCGACGAGCATCTCGACGCCCCGCTCGACATGGATTTCGTGCAGCAGACGTTTGGCGTCATGCTCGGCTCCGGGGCGATCATGGTGTTCGACGAGACTGTCGATCCCGTGCTCGTCGCGTGGCGGCTCGCGAAGTTCTTTGCGCACGAGTCGTGCGGCAAGTGCACGCCGTGCCGCGAAGGCACGGGTTGGATCGAGAAGGTGCTCTACCGCATGTCGCACGGGCTCGGCCGGCCCGAGGACCTCGATCTCCTGGTCTCGGTAGGTGGGAACATCTCGCCCGGCGTCGTGAACGCCCCGTTCGTGCAAACCACCATCTGCCCGCTCGGCCCGTCGGCCGTCAGCTGCATCGCCAGCCTGAACAAGTTCTTCCGCGCCGAGATCCTCGAGCGGCTCGGCAACGATGCCGGAGTGGGCCGCGATACCGGAGTGAACGCGTGACGACCACCGAACCCGAAGCGCCGGAAGCGAAGAAGACCACGGCGACGGTCACCGTCGACGGCGTGACCTTCGAGGCGCAACCCGGCGAGCTGTTGATCAAGGCCGCGCAGGACAACGGCATCTACATCCCGCGTTTCTGTTGGCACGAGCGGATGAAGCCGGTCGGGATGTGCCGCATGTGTCTCGTCGAGATCGAGGGTGGTCGCGGCTACCCGCCCGCGTGCACCACCCCGGTCACCGACGGCATGGTCGTGCACTCCCAGAACGACGCGGTGAAGCAGATCCAAGACGGCGTGCTCGAGTTCCTGCTCGTCAACCATCCGCTCGACTGCCCCGTGTGCGACCGCGGCGGCGAGTGCCCGTTGCAGGATCAGACGCTCGCGTTCGGTCCCGGCGAGTCGCGGTTCGTCGAGGAGAAGCGGCACTTCCCCAAGCCGATCCCGTTGAGCGAGCTGGTGCTGCTCGATCGCGAGCGCTGCATCCAGTGCGCGCGCTGTATCCGCTTCGCCGACGAGATCGCGGGCGATCCGCTCATCGATTTCATCGACCGCGGCGATCGCATGCAGGTCCTGAACTTCGAAGACGAGCCGTTCGACTCCTACTTCTCCGGGAACACGGTGCAGATCTGTCCGGTCGGCGCGCTCACCGCGAGCCAGTACCGCTTCCGCGCCCGGCCGTGGGACCTCGCGACCGTCGAGACCTCGTGCACGACGTGCTCGGTGCACTGCCGTGGCGCGGTGCAGTCGTCGTCGAACCGTCTCGTGCGCCTGCTCGGTGTCGACTCCGAGGCCGTGAACCACGGCTGGCTCTGCGACAAGGGTCGCTACGGCCTCGAGTGGGTGCACTCCGACCGCCGGCTCCTCGAGCCCGAGGTGCGCGAGGGTGGGACGCCGCGCGTCGTCTCGTGGCCCGACGCGCTCGACCGCGCGGCCGACGTCATCGACAAGGCCAAGAAGCTCCACGGCCCGGAGTCCATCGCGGTGCTCGGTGGCGCGCGCGGCACGAACGAGGACGCGTACCTCTGGTCGATGCTCGCCAAGGGCGTGATCGGCACCGACAACGTCGACGCGCAGCTCGGCGACGGGCTGCCGGCCGATTTCGTCTCCGGGATGCCGCGCGCCGAGATCGCCGACCTCGACCGTGCGAGCGCGATCGTCGTGCTCGATCACGACCTGCGCGATCAGGTCCCGGTGCTGTTCCTTCGGCTCCGGCGGGCGGTGCTCGAGCTCGGCGTCCCGCTCGTCGACCTCGCTCCCGCGGCGCACGGGCTCTCCGATCGCGCGGCCGTGGTCGCGCGGGTCGTGCCGGGCGAGTCGATCGCACCGACCACCCACGACGAGATCACGCGCGTCTGCACCGGACGGCCGGGTCCCGTGGTGGTGATCGTCGGGCGCGGCAACCTCGCGGCCTCGGCCGCATCCGCCGTCGGCAACGCGGCCGAGCTCGCCCGCGTGCACGACGTGCGCTTCCTCTCGGCGTTGCGGCGCGGGAACGTGCACGGCGCGCTCGACGCGGGCCTCGCGCCCGGATTCCTGCCGGGGCGCACGACGCTCGACGCGGGCCGGGCCTGGTTCACGCAACGGTGGGGTGGTGTTCCCGCCGAGCGCGGCCTCGACGCCGACGGCATCCTGCACGCGGCGGCCGACGGCAAGATCCGCGTCCTCGTGCTCCTCGGCGCCGATCCCGTGAACGACTTCCCCGACGCGACCCTCGTGCGTCGCGCCATCGACGCCGTCGACACGATCATCACCGTCGACGGCTTCGAGTCGGAGTCGTCGAAGCGGGCCGACGTGTTCCTGCCCTGCACGCTGTGGGGCGAGAAGGCGGGAACGGTCACCAACCTCGAGGGCCGGGTGCAACGCGTGGGCCGCAAGGTCGCGCCGGAGGGCACCGCGATGGACGACTGGCGGATCGCGGCGGAGCTCGCGTTGCGCCTCGGGCGGGATCTCGACCTGACGACCGTCGACGAGGTGACCGACGAGATCGCACGCGTCGCGCCCGCGGCCACGGGAGTGACGTCCGACCTGATGAAGCGCGTCCGCGACGGTGTCGTCGTGCCGATGGCCGAGCATCTCGACGAGATCGTGATCCGCACCCGCGACCTCTCGCTGCTTTCGGACGACGGCTCCGGGACGTCCTGGGACCCGATCAAGGTCGAAGGCTCGACCCCGGACGACCCCGCCGACGAGACCGACGCGATCGTGCCCGCCGAGGACGCGCCCGCGCTGTACGCCTGGGACGGCCGCGCGCCGCGGCCCGAGGCGCCGGCCCGCGACGCGTACGCTCTGCGCCTGGTGGTGGGTCGCGCGTTGTACGACGATGGTCGGCTCGTCTCGGAGACACCGTTGTTGCAACGACTCGTGCGCGACGCGGAGCTGCGCGTGCATCCGAGCGATCTCGCACGCATCGGCGTCGACTCCGGGGGCCAGGTGAAGGTGACGTCGACGCGAGGCTCGCAGGTCGTCGCGGTCCGCTCCGACGCCGGGGTCCCCGCCGGCATCGCGTGCATGGACTTCTCCGCCGACTCTCTCGGCCCGGCGCTGCTCATCGATGCGAGTCAACCGGTGGTCGACCTGCGCGTGGAGAGTCTGCGGTGAGTCACCTCCTCGCGCTCGACCCGCTGCTGCGGGGATCGGTGACGTGGTCGGTATTCCTCGTCGTCATCATCAAAGTCGCCGTCGCGTTCGTGATCCTGCTCGTCGCGGTGATGCTCTACATCTGGGCGATGCGCAAGGTCATCGCCGACATGCAGAACCGCATCGGGCCGAACCGGGCCGGCCCGTACGGCGTGCTGCAGACGTTGGCCGACGGCATCAAGCTCTTCTTCAAGGAACAGTCGATCCCCGACTCGGCCGACCGCCCGGTGTTCCGGCTCGCGCCCTATCTGTCGATCATGCCCGCGTTCTTGATGTTCTGCGTGGTGCCGATCGGCGGCACGGTCTCGATCCTCGGACACCTGACGTATCTCCAGGTCGTCGACCTCCCGATGGGCGCGTTGTTCATCCTCGCGATGTCGGGACTCGGCGTGTACGGCGTCATGCTCGCGGGCTGGTCGTCGGGATCGAAGTACCCGCTGCTCGGATCGGTGCGCGCGTCCGCGCAACTCCTGTCGTACGAGGCGGCCTTCGGTCTCGCCATCCTCGGTGTGTTGATCCAGGCCGGGACGCTCTCGACGCACGACATCGCCGCGCAGCAACACTGGACGAACGCGTGGTCGTTCGCGACCCACTGGTTCTGGTTGAAGACGTTCGTGGCGTTCGTGATCTTCCTGATCGCCGCGACGGCGGAGACGAACCACCCGCCGTTCGACCTCGTCGAGGCGGAACAGGAGCTCGTCGGCGGCTTTAACACGGAGTACACGGGCATCCGCTTCGCGATCTTCTTCCTGGCCGAGTTCATGAACGTGATCACGATGTCGGCGATCGCGGTCACGCTGTTCCTCGGCGGGCCCTCCGGGCCGAGCATCGGGCGGCTCGCGGCGACCAACGTCGTCAACGTGTGGTTCCTGCCGATGTTCTGGTTCCTGGCGAAGGTGCTCGCGTTGTTGTTCGCGACCGTGTGGGTCCGGGCGTCGCTGCCGCGCATGCGCTACGACCGCCTCATGTCGCTCGGCTGGAAGTGGCTGATCGAGATCGCGATCCTCTGGGTGCTCGTCACCGCGGCCGTTCAGGTCGCGCAGGTCGCCGGCTGGGACCGGCTCGTGACCGCGCTCGTCGCGCTCATCGTCGCGGTCGCCGCGTACGGCGTCCTGTACGCCTCGATGCCCAAGTCGGGCGAGAAGATCGAGGAGTTCCGCTGATGGGGCGCTTCTCCGGATTCATGGTGACGCTGCGCCAGATGGGGCGGCCGCGCGTCACCGAGGAGTACCCGAAGGTCAAGCACGACAAGCCCGAGCGGATGCACGGTCGCCATGTCCTCAACCGCTACGAGGACGGCATGGAGAAGTGCATCGGCTGCGAGCTGTGCGCCGGCGTCTGCCCGGCGCGCTGCATCTACGTGCGCGGCGCCGACAACCCGGTCGACGATCCGGTGTCACCCGGCGAGCGCTACGGCTTCGTCTACGAGATCAACTACCTGCGCTGCATCCACTGCGACCTCTGTGTCGAGGCGTGCCCGACCGAGGCGATCACCGAGACGAAGCTGTTCGAGTTCTCGTTCACCAACCGCAGCGACGCGATCTACACGAAGGAGCAGCTGCTCGTCGACGACGACGGCCGCGCCCGCCGGATGCCGTGGGAGTTGTGGCTCGGGGGCGAGGACGACCACACGAGCGCGTGGATGCGCTCGACGTCGCCGTCGGGTTCGAGCGCGTACGAAGGTCGCGTCAACTGGTCGGGCGAGTTGGGCTTCGGTGTGCGCGAGCCGGAACACGGTCAACAGCTCGAGAACGGCGACGAGTAGTGGCGGCTGTCGTCTTCTTCGTATGCGCCGCCGCGGTGCTGACCGGTGCGCTGGGTGTCATCGCCGGTCGTAATCCGGTGCACTCGGCGCTGTTCCTGTTGGTCACGCTCGTCAGCATCGCGGTCCTGTACCTGCAGCAGCACGCCGCCCTCGTCGCCGCGGTCCAGATCGTCGTGTACGCGAGCGCGATCGTCGTGCTCTTCCTCTTCGTGATCACCCTCCTCGGTGTCGATCGGCGCGAGCCCGCCGACACCGCCCACCCCGTGCAACGCGTCGCCGCGATCGTGCTCGGCGCGTTGATGCTCACCGGGATCCTGGTGCTCGTCCACGGGAATCGCTGGGTGACCGGGGCGCACTCGACCCGGGGCGCACTCGGCCCGGCCGACTCCGGCAACGTCCAGACGCTCTCGCGGAGCTTGTTCACCGATTTCGTCTGGGCCTTCGAGATCACCGCGGTGCTGCTCGTGATCGCGGTCGTCGGCAGCGTGGTGCTCGCGCGCCGCAGCGGGCACCGTGCCGAAGCCCCCGGCGCCGAGATTCCCGACAGTACCGACGCGGAGGCGACATCCGCGTGAGTGCGATCGCGTACCCGGATCACATCACGGCCACCTACTACCTCGTGCTCGCGGCGATGCTCTTCACGATCGGCGCGGTCGGGTTGTTGGTGCGCAAGAACACGCTCGTGATGTTCATGTGCATCGAGCTGATGCTGAACGCCGCGAACCTCACGTTCGTCTCGTTCGCCAACGCGTTGAACGACATCAGCGGACAGGTAATCGTGTTCTTCACGCTGGTCGTGGCCGCGGCCGAGGTGGCGGTCGGTCTCGCGATCATCATCGCCATCTTCCGCCGCCGCCAGTCCGTCAACGCCGACGACGTCGATCTGTTGAAGGGCTGAGCCGAGCATGAGCGCCCAGCACCTCCTCGACGTCGCGTGGGTGATACCCGCGTTCCCCGCGTTCGGCGCGGCGGTGTTACTGCTCGCCGGGAAGCGAATCGG
>Ga0265327_10005725_pt1 | contig 10248 bp, 9 predicted proteins | sample 41621metaG_FD_202089 | JGI IMG/M metagenome (GOLD analysis project Ga0265327, IMG submission 202089) | Rhizosphere microbial communities from Carex aquatilis grown in University of Washington, Seatle, WA, United States - 4-16-21 metaG | ecosystem: Host-associated > Plants > Roots > Rhizosphere >... | reverse complement strand
CCGACCTCCGAATCGAAATCGGCCTGCCCGCGCTCGCGGACCCAGTCGAGCGTGCCCTGGCTGGCGATGATGGCCTGCACCTCGTCGAAGGCGCTGGCGCCCATCACGCGCACCGCGTGGTAGTGGGTGAGCACGATGAACTTGATCGGCTTGTCGGTGACCGTTCGGATGTCGGCCAGGAAGTCGCGCGCCATGCGCGGCGTGGGCCGGGTGTCGACCAGCACCACGTGTTCGTCGCCGACGATGAAGCCGCAGTTGGGATCGAAGTCGCTGATGTAGCCGTACACGTGGGGCGCGAGTTCGCGCACCTGCGGCTTTTGCTCGCGGGTGTCGGAGGCGGAGGCGAAGGAAACGGAGGCGGTCATGCGGGGCTCTGTCGTTGGGGTTCGGGCGCGGCGCCGCTTTGGCTTGCGGCGGCGATGCAGTCCAGCAGCACGGCCTGGTCGCCGCACTGGTTGGCCAGCAGCAGCACGAGGCGGGCGTTGAAGTCGGCGCTCTGCGCTTCGGTCAGGCCTTCATGGGCGCTGATCCAGGCCGCGTAGAAGCCGTCGGGGTCGGGGATGTGGGGTTCGGTGATCATGTCGTTGGGTCGTTCAGCGGTGTGCCAGCGCGGTGTGGACCGCGGCCGAGATCGATGCGGGCGTGGGGTCGCTCAGCAGCGTCGCGCGATAGGCGTCCGGGCGCACCAGGCACAGGCTGCCGGGCGCCGGGTGGCCGAGGTGGCGCGCCAGCGCTTCGTCGGGCTGCAGCGTGGGCAGGCCGCTGTCGCCGCCCACCGCGAGGAGCCGCAGCGGCAACGATGCAACCTCGTCGGCCGCCGCCGTGGCCTGGGCACGCGTCGGGGCGAACCAGAGGCCGAGGCATTGCGTGCCGTCGGCCAGCAGTTCCATCAGCGTGGCCGGCGTGCCGTCGCGCCAGCGCAGCGGCAGGTTCTGCACGGTCACGCCGCCTTCGGGCAGATGAGGCGCCGCGGGGTAGGCGTTGGCGACCGACATGCGGCCCGTGTTGACGAGCGCGCGCGCGAAGGCATGGCGCGATGCAAGCGCGACCACGGCGCGGCGCATCGTGTGCTCGGCCGGCGTGCGCGGTGCGAGGAAGCGCGCCGAGCGGCTCGTCACGCGGAGGTTCTCGACCGCGGCCGGACGGCGCTCCGCATCGTAGGTGTCGAGCAGCGCGTCGGCGGCGAGGCCTTGGGCGACCAGCGCCAGCTTCCAGCCCAGGTTGGCCGCGTCCTGGATGCCGCTGTTGCCGCCGCGCGCGCCGAACGGGCTCACGACATGGGCCGCGTCGCCGATGAACAGGATGCGCCCGTGCCGGAAGTCGTCGAGCAGGTGGTCGCGGTAGCCATACGGACCGATCCAGACGAACTCGAACTCCACGTCGGGACCGAGTTGCTCGCGCAGGCGCGCGCCGGCCACTTCGGGTTGGCTGATGTGGGCCGTGTCGCAGTCTTCGGGCATCTGGTAGTCGATGCGCCAGACGCCGTCGCCCATCAGGTGCTGCCAGACTGCGCGGCCTTCGTTGAAGGGCGCATCGACCCAGGTCCAGCGCTCGGTCGGCAGCGGCTTCTTGAAGCGCACGTCGCTGATGCACCAGCGGTCGGTGCTGCGCGAGGGGTGGGCGTCGATGCCGAGCTGCGTGCGGATCGGGCTGTTGGCGCCGGTGGCGTCGATCAGGTGGTCGGCCTCGATCGTGTAGCGGCCGGCGGGCGTTTCGACCTCGACGCGCACGCCGTCGGGCAGCGGCGTCACCTCAGTCACGCGGTTCTTCCAGCGCAGGTCGGTGAGGCCGAGTTCGAGGATGCGGTCGACCAGGAACCACTCGATGTAGAACTGCTGCAGGTTGATGAAGGGCGGCTGCACCGAGACGCTGTCGGTCTTCAGGTTGAAGTTGTAGACCTCCTGCTGGTCCGAGAAGGTGCGGCCGAAGGACCAGGTGATGCCCTTCTGCGCGACGCGCTCGTAGATGCCGAGGCGGGCGAAGATCTCCAGGCTCTTCTGCGCGTAGCAGATGCCGCGCGACGACGCGCCGCGCACGCCGACCGTGTCGTCCTCGTCGAGCAGCACCGCGCGCACGCCGCGACGGGCGAGGTCGCAGGCCAGCGTGAGCCCGGCCGGGCCGGCGCCGACGATCACGATCGGATGGCGCACGACGGCGGTGCTGCCCAGCTCGGGCGGCGGCACGAAGGGCCAGCTCGGCAATTCGTAGGCAGGGGCGAACTTGTAGGTTTCCATCTCGGTGCTCACAGTGCGTGCGCCCATTCGGCGATCGCATCGGCGGCTTTTTGCACCAACTGCGGCTGGCCGGCCAGGTAGTGGTTGCCGCCGACGATGTCGACGTTGCGGATGCGCGTGCCGCCCGCCGCCATCCAGGCGTCGCGTGTGCTCGGGAAGGTGGACTGGTCGCCGGTGTAGGTCAGCAGCAGCTTCGGGCAGGTGGTGCGCGCGAGGTTCGACGGGCCGTCGGCCTGCGAGCGCGACGACCACTGCGAGAGAAACGCGGTCAGCGAGGTGGTGCGGCCCATCGCGTTGGCCGAGTAGTTGACCTGCCGCGCGTCGCCCCAGACGCTGCCGGGCGCGCGGTCGTTGGCATCGATCGACAGATCGACGCAACGCGGATCGGCATGCGTGCGGTAGACGATGAAGGCCTGGTCGCGCGGCGCGCCCGGCGTGCTGCGCAGGTGGTGGAGTCGCTCGATCGCCCAGCGTTCGATGCGGTCGAGCCGCGCCTGCTGGGCGGCGCTGAAGCGGGCCAGGAATTCGTCGCTGTACGGCACTGCGTGGCGGGCGTCGTACATGTCGAGTTCGGGATCGACCGACAGCAGATCGTGCTCGTCCGTGACCGAGGGGTCGATCCAGTCGCGCATCAGCTTCGAGCGGCCCTGGTGCGCCGCGCAAAGCGCGATGCCGTCCACCGGCGGCAGGTCGTCCGGATGCAGGTGCGTCGGGTCGCCGTCGGCGAAGTGGTGGGCCGTGAGCCGCTCGGCCTGCGCCTGGTAGAAGCTGGCCAGCGCGGCGCCGCCGGAGTTGCCGACCAGCACGACCTTCTCGTAGCCGGCCGCACGCAGGAACTGCACGCCGGCGCCCAGGTCCTGGATCGCGCGCTCCATCAGCAGCACCGTGTCGTTGCCCATGTAGCGCGAGTTGAGCCCCATGCAGCAGATGCCCCGCGCGGCCAGCGGGCCGATCAGGTAGTGGCCCATGAAGTTGCTGGTCGGGTGCATCACGATGGCCGCGACCTTCTTCGGGCCGGCCGGCGCCTGGTACGCGCCGTAGATGCGCGGGCGCAGCATCTGCAGGCCCGACTGGCTTTCGAGCGAGGCGCCCGGCTTGACGTCGATGACGGCGAGTTGCAGCTCAGGCATGCGGCGCCTTTCCGGGGGCAGCGGCGGCGCGCAGCCCGGCCTTGCGCAGCGTCCAGGCGTCGAGGTCGGCGCGTGCATGCAGCGCATGGGCGTCCATCTCGGCCTGCGGCACGGTCGGCGTCGTCAGCTCGACGCGGATACCGTTCGGATCGAAGAAGTAGATCGATTCGATGATGCGGTGGTCGGTCGGGCCCAGCACCTCGATGCCGGCGGCCTCGAGCCGGGACTTGGCCGCCCGCAGCTCGGCCTGCGAATCGACGCGCAGCGCGATGTGGTTGACCCAGGCCGGCGTGTTGGGCGAGGGCAGCGCCGCGACGTCGTCGCCGAGGTCGAAGAAGGCGATGTACGAACCGTCGCGCATCTGAAAGAAGATGTGGACGTAGGGGCAGTACTCGCCGGTGCTCGGCACGTGGTCGCTCTTGATCACGTGCACGAGCGGCAGGCCCAGCAGGTCCTCGTAGAAGCGGCGGGTCTCCTCGCTGTCGCGGCAGCGCCAGGCGAAGTGGTGCAGGCCGCGCACGGGCACGGGCGGTGGTGTGGGCGATGGCATGGCGGTCTCTCCATTTTTCCCGCAAGGTCTCGCAGGGTCGGAGCGCATTGGGCCGCCGTTCTTCTTATGATTCAATCGAAATAAATTCATCGATTGATGAACTGAGTCCATGAATCTGACCCTGCGCCAGTTGCGCGCCTTCGCCGCCGTCGCCGAGACCGGCAGCTTCACCGCCGCCGCCGCCACCCTGCACCTGACCCAGTCGGCGCTCAGCGTGCTGGTGCGCGAACTCGAGCGCGAAATGGGCGTGCAGCTGTTCGACCGGCACACCCGGCGGGTGCTGCTGTCCGAGGCCGGGCGCGAATTCCAGCCCTCGGTCCAGCGCCTGCTGGCCGATCTGGCGGGCGCGGTGGCCGGCGTGACCGACCTGCGCGACAAGAAGAAGGGCGTGCTGCGGCTGGCGGCGCCGCAGCTCATGGCCTGCACCCTGATGCCGCGCGTGATCGCGGCCTACCGCGAGCGGCACCCCGACGTCGACGTCCGGCTGGCCGACACGCTGCCCGAGCATCTGCTCGACGGCCTGCTGTCGGGCGAGGTCGAGCTGGCGGTGGGCCAGGACGTCGCGGTCGACGCCGCACTGGTCGAGTGCCGCACGCTGTTTCGCGACCGCCACTGGCTGATCTGCCCGCCGGGCCACGCCTTCGCGCGCCGCCGCCAGGTCCGCTGGAGCGAGCTCGGCCCCTACACCTTCATTGCGCCGACGCGCGATTTCCGCCAGCGCGTGCTGCCCGAACTGGCCGCCGATGCGCGCGAACTCATGCTGCGCGCCACGACGCAGGAGGTGTCGTACATGACGACCGCACTGGGCATGGTCGCCGCGGGGCTCGGGCTGACCGTGTGCCCCACCTACTCGGCGTCGCTGGTGCGGGCCCATGGGCTGCAGATGGTGCGGCTCGACCAGCCCGACTTCCACCGCGAAGTCTGCGTCTACGGCGCGGCGAAGCGCTCGCTGTCGCCCGCGGCGGCCAGCTTCGTCGAACTGCTCGGGCAGTTCGCGCGCGAGCCGGGCCTTGCAGGCTGAAACCTACAATGGACCCCGCCCGTCGAGGCCCCTTTCATCCGCTTTCAGATTGCCATCCATGAACGTCCTTCGATTCACCGACCTCTGTGCGCAAGGCAAAGTCGCCGGCCAGCGCGTCTTCATCCGAGCCGACCTCAACGTGCCGCAGGACGACACGGGCCGCATCACCGAGGACACGCGCATCCGCGCCTCGGTGCCCTGCATCCGCGCGGCGCTCGACGCCGGCGCCGCCGTGATGGTCACCTCGCACCTGGGCCGCCCGACCGAAGGCCAGTTCAAGCCCGAGGATTCGCTGGCGCCGGTCGCCGTCCGCCTGGGCGAGTTGCTCGGCCGCGAGGTGCCGCTGGTGTCGAACTGGGTCGACGGCGTGCAGGTCGCGCCGGGCCAGGTCGTGCTGCTCGAGAACTGCCGCCTCAACAAGGGCGAGAAGAAGAACGACGAGGCGCTGGCGCGCAAGCTGGCCGCGCTGACCGACATCTACGTCAACGACGCCTTCGGCACCGCGCACCGGGCCGAGGCCACCACCTACGGCATCGCCCAGTTCGCCAAGATCGCCTCGGCCGGCCCGCTGCTGGCGGCCGAGATCGACGCCATCACCAAGGCCCTGGCGCATCCGCAGCGCCCGCTGGTGGCGATCGTCGCCGGCTCCAAGGTCAGCACCAAGCTGACCATCTTGAAGAGCCTGGCCGAGAAGGTCGACCAGCTGATCGTCGGCGGCGGCATCGCCAACACCTTCATGCTGGCGGCCGGATTGAAGATCGGCAAGTCGTTGGCCGAGCCCGACCTGATCGACCAGGCCAAGGCCGTGATCGAGGCCATGCGCGCGCGCGGCGCGGCGGTGCCGATCCCGGTCGACGTGGTGACCGCCAAGGCCTTCGCGGCCGACGCGGCGGCGACCATCAAGGACGCCAGCGATGTCGCTGATGACGATCTGATCCTGGACATCGGCCCCAAGACCGCCGAACTGCTGGCCGCCCAGTTGCGCGAGGCCGGCACGATCGTCTGGAACGGCCCGGTGGGCGTGTTCGAGTTCGACGCCTTCGCCAACGGCACCAAGACCATCGCCCACGCGATCGCCGACAGCCGCGCCTTCTCGATCGCCGGCGGCGGCGACACGCTGGCCGCCATCGCCAAGTACGGCATCGAGGACAAGGTGGGCTACATCTCGACCGGCGGCGGCGCTTTCCTGGAAATCCTCGAAGGCAAGACGCTCCCTGCATTCGAAATCCTGGCGAAACGGGCGGCCGGGGGTTGATCCCCTTCCGGCGGGACTGCAAAGTGTATACAGTACGGAATACAAACAGGAGACACGAATGAGCACGCCCCGCCTGCCCCGCCACGCCACCAAGATCGTCGCCACCCTCGGCCCGGCCTCCAACACGCTCGAGCTGCTCGAGCAGATGATCCACTACAAGGTCAGCGTGGTGCGCCTGAACTTCAGCCACGGCACGGCCCAGGACCACATCAACCGCGCCGCGATGGTGCGCGAAGCGGCCCGCCGCAGCGGCCGCGAGGTGGCGATCATGGCCGACCTGCAGGGCCCGAAGATCCGGGTCGGCAAGTTCGCCGAGGGCAAGGTCTGGCTCGAGCCGGGCGCCAAGTTCATTCTCGATGCCTCGCGCACCGAGCCCGGCGATGTCGACGCCGTCGGCCTCGACTACAAAGATTTGCCGCGCGACGTCAAGCCGGGCGACAGCCTGCTCTTGAACGACGGCCTGATCGTGCTGACCGTCGACGCGGTCAAGGGCGACGCGGTCCACACCACGGTGCGCCTGGGCGGCGAGCTGTCCAACAACAAGGGCATCAACAAGCAGGGCGGCGGGCTCACCGCGCCGGCGCTGACCGCCAAGGACATGGAGGACATCAAGACCGCGATGAGCTTCCAGGCCGACTACGTCGCCGTGAGCTTCCCGAAGAACGCGACCGACATGGAAATGGCGCGCCAGCTGTGCAACGTGGCGGCGGCCGAGTTCGGCCACAAGCCCGGCATGATCGCCAAGATCGAGCGCGCCGAAGCGATCCCCAAGCTCGAAGAGATCCTGCGCGCCAGCGACGGCATCATGGTCGCGCGCGGCGACCTCGCGGTCGAGGTCGGCAATGCCGCCGTGCCGGCGCTGCAGAAGAAGATGATCCGCATGGCGCGCGAGATGGACAAGGTCGTCATCACCGCCACGCAGATGATGGAATCGATGATCACCAACCCGGTGCCCACCCGCGCCGAGGTCAGCGACGTCGCCAACGCGGTGCTCGACGGCACCGACGCCGTGATGCTCTCGGCCGAGACCGCCTCGGGCCGCTACCCGCTCGAGACCGTGCAGGAGATGAGCAAGATCTGCGAGGCCGCCGAGGCCGCCGAAGACCTGCAGCTCGACGCCGATTTCAGCGGCAAGAACTACAGCCGCATCGACCAGTCGATCGCAATGGGCGCGCTGTTCACGGCCCACCACCTGGGTGCCAAGGCGATCGTGGCGCTGACCGAGTCGGGCTCCACGCCGCTGTGGATGAGCCGCCACCGGGCCCACATCCCGATGTACGCCCTGACCACGCGCCTCGCGACCCAGCGCAAGATGGCGCTCTACCGCAACGTGCGGCCGCTGCTGATGGATTCTGAAAGCGACCGCGACAACGCCCTGGCGCAGGCCGAGGCGCACCTGAAGAAGCGCGGCATCGTGCAGACCGGCGACGTCTACGCGATCACCTGCGGCGAGCCGATGGGCGCCCCGGGCGGTACCAACATGTTGAAGATCTGCCGGGTCGGTTAGCGCGTCCCCCTCGGTTGCAGGGGCCATCGGGGCCGCCCCGCAGGGGGCTCGGTAGAATCCCGGGAGTTATTTCGTTTCCATCCCCAGATTCCCGCGAGGTATTTCCATGGCACTCGTCTCGATGCGCGAACTGCTCGACCATGCCGCCGCCAATGGCTACGGCATTCCGGCTTTCAACGTCAACAACCTCGAACAGGTGCAGGCCGTGATGGAGGCCGCCAAGGAAGTCGGCGCGCCCGTCATCCTGCAAGCCAGCGCCGGCGCCCGCAAGTACGCGGGCGAAGCCTTCATCAAGCACCTGATCCAGGCCGCGATCGAGGCCTACCCGACCGTGCCGCTGGTGATGCACCAGGACCACGGCCAGAGCCCGGACGTGTGCCGCGGCGCGATCGACCTGGGCTTCAGCTCGGTCATGATGGACGGCTCGCTCGAAGCCGACGGCAAGACCATCGCCAGCTACGACTACAACGTCGACGTGACCCGCAAGGTGGCCGACATGGCGCACAAGGTCGGCGTCACGGTCGAGGGCGAACTCGGCTGCCTGGGCTCGCTCGAGACCATGAAGGGCGACAAGGAAGACGGCCACGGCACCGACGACACCATGACCCGCGAGCAGCTGCTGACCGACCCGGAGCAGGCCGCCGACTTCGTCAAGCGCACGCAGATCGACGCCCTGGCGATCGCCATCGGCACCAGCCACGGCGCCTACAAGTTCACCCGCGAACCCACCGGCGACATCCTGGCGATCGACCGCATCAAGGAAATCCACCGCCGCATCCCGAACACCCACCTGGTGATGCACGGCTCGTCGAGCGTGCCGCAGGAGCTGCTGGCCATCATTCGCCAGTACGGCGGCAACATGAAGGAAACCTACGGCGTGCCGGTCAAGGAAATCCAGGAAGCCATCAAGCACGGCGTGCGCAAGATCAACATCGACACCGACATCCGCCTCGCGATGACCGGCGCGGTGCGCAAGTTCCTGGCCGAGAACCCCGAGAAGTTCGACGCCCGCGAATGGCTCAAGCCGGCGCGCGAGGCGGCCCGCCTGATCTGCAAGCAGCGCTACCTGGAGTTCGGCTGCGAAGGCCAGGGCCCCAAGATCAAGGGCGACACACTGCAAGTGGTGGCCGCCAAGTACGCCAACGGCGAACTCGCGCAACAAGTCGTCTGACCTGTCGCTTGCGCCTGAAAGCCACCTTCGCGGTGGCTTTTTTCTGCGCCGGCCGCTGCCGCGCGCACAATCTCCGGCGTCACCCGCCTGCTTCACTCATTTCGCCATGACCACCGTCCATACCTCCTCCATCAAGAGCCTTCCGCTGCTGGCGCGCGGCAAGGTGCGCGACAACTATGCGGTCGGCAACGACCGCATCCTGATGGTCGCGAGCGACCGCCTGTCGGCCTTCGACGTCATCATGGGCGAGCCGATTCCCGGCAAGGGCGTGATCCTCACGCAGATGGCGCTGTGGTGGTTCGACCGGCTCGGCCACCTGTGCCCGAACCACCTGACCGGCGACGCGCCCGAAAGCGTGGTGACGCCCGAGGAGGTGCCGCAGGTCGAGGGCCGCTCGATGCTGGTCAAGCGGCTGACGCCGATTCCGGTCGAGGCGGTGGTGCGCGGCTACCTGGCCGGCAGCGGCTGGAAGGAATACCAGGACAACCGCGCCGTCTGCGGCGTGCCGCTGCCCGAGGGACTCACCAACGCCAGCAAGCTGCCGCGGCCGATCTTCACGCCCGCTGCCAAGGCGGCGGCCGGCGCGCACGACGAGAACATCAGCTACGACAAGGTGGTCGAGGTGGTCGGCCCGAAGCTGGCCCAGCAGATCCGCGAGACCAGCATCGCGATCTACGAGACCGCTGCCGCCATCGCGCTGACCAAGGGCATGATCATCGCCGACACCAAGTTCGAGTTCGGCCTCGACGAGGCCGGCACGCTGGTGCTGATGGACGAGGTGCTGACGCCCGACAGCTCGCGCTACTGGCCGGTCGAAGGCTACGAGGCGGCGCTGGCCGCCGGCACCAACCCGCCGAGCTACGACAAGCAGTTCGTGCGCGACTGGCTCGAGGCCACGAAGATCAACGGCAAGCCCTGGGACAAGACGCCGCCGGCGCCGCGCCTGCCGGCCGAGGTGATCGAGAAGACCGCGGCGAAGTACCGCGAGGCCCTGCAGCGGCTCACCGCCTGACGGCTTCCTGAGCCGGGCTCGGAATGTAAATAGATCACAAAATCCGCGGCAATACTCACCGCCCGCCAGGGTCGCAGTCTTCCACACTCTTTTCATCCCCCCAAATGAGGAGAGCACCATGGAAACCGCAGCAGATTTCGAGATCACCTACCTGGAGCGCTTTGGCCGCGACGTCACCGCCGCGCCGCCGGACGCGCTGCAGCCCGGCATGCTGGCCCGGGTGCTCGACGAAATCGATCACGGCCTGCTGCTGCTGGACCTGACCGGCCGCATCCTGCATGCCAATTTCCCGGCCCGGCGCGAACTGGCGGCGGCGCGCGCGCTGCGCAGCGGCGAGGGCATGCTCTGCGCCGGCAACACCGTCTCGC
>Ga0265327_10005724_pt1 | contig 10249 bp, 1 predicted proteins | sample 41621metaG_FD_202089 | JGI IMG/M metagenome (GOLD analysis project Ga0265327, IMG submission 202089) | Rhizosphere microbial communities from Carex aquatilis grown in University of Washington, Seatle, WA, United States - 4-16-21 metaG | ecosystem: Host-associated > Plants > Roots > Rhizosphere >... | reverse complement strand
TTTCGCAGCAACATTCCGAAGATCAGTGATTTTTGCTTTGATCCCATCGATTCCTCCTACCCTGGCCGGGCCCGCGAGGCGAAGGAGGGGCACGCCATCATTGGCGGACATAACTACGGACAAGGCTCAAGCAGGGAACACGCCGCGCTCGCGCCGCGTTTCCTGGGGCTGCGGCTGGTGATCGCCATCAGCTTCGCCCGCATTCATTTTCAGAACCTGGTCAGCTTCGGGATTGTGCCCCTTACCTTCGCGGATGCCGCCGACTACGACTGGATCAAACCCGATGACATTCTCGAGATCGCCGACCTGCATGAACGTTTCAAGGCGGGTTCGGAGATGGAAGTCGTCAACTCAACCCAGAAGCGAGCTTTTCGTGCCAGGCATCAGCTTTCGCCACGCCAAGTCCGTGTGCTGCTGGCGGGCGGGTTAATCAATCAGGTGCGCGATCAACGCGATGCATCCCATCGTTGATCTACCTCGTTCAAATTCACCACAAATCTGGCGCGACGTAGGCTCGGCTCCAGAGCGCGAGCTGTAGAAGCACGCTCTTTGACCAGGCCTGATGCATGCGTTCCACTTCCGTTTCGCCGGCGCCACCACGTGCCAGAAATTCCTTGGCGCCCAAAATGACTGGGCCTGCAAACGCGAGTAGATATCGGAACGGCACCACGTTCGGTGTGTGCGCGTGTTCGGTTTCATTCTTCTTGGCCGGGGTGTGGCGCAGTCCGATCTCCTCCTGGTAGTCGAGCCATTCCTGGTCGTGCGGGCGCGTGCAAGTGTCGATGACCCATTGCACAAAGCGTTTTTTCACCGCGGCTTTGTAGGCATCATCCGGCTTGCCGTCACGGCCATAAAACCATTTTGCCAGGTATGGCTGTTTGGCGATCTGCGCGCGCCAACTGTCCACCATGGCCTCCGCCTGCTCGCGCAGCACCGCACCGGCCTTCTTCAGGGCCTTCTCGTCACCGCGGGTCCAGCCTACGGTTTGCTCCAGTTCATGCAGATCTTCGAGCGTCAACGGCGAGTGCGCCGCGCGCTCGGTGCCATAGTCATAGCCGGGAATGTGCGGGTGCGTTTGGATCATAGAGCCACCTCCTTGGGGAATCGCAGCACGCGGATCGATAGGCCGGAACCGACAGCAGAATCGATGTGGCGCCCGTTTGAAATTTGGGACCTTTAAAAATATCATCACCAAACACTTGTGACGTATATCCAGGATGTTTCCCAAGAAAGAAATATTACGGATTCAACAAAAGGGAGAGAGACGATCCTTTTTCTGACAAAAGAACATATCTCAGGGGCCAGTGACGGCGACCCGGAAGAACAATGGTGGATGGCCATTTACAGCAGACGGATACGGTACAGTGACGGCCTCGATTTCACCATCATCGGCGATTGAAGAGGGAGTGACTGAACTGTCGACCCAATTGGAGAGATCGCTGGTGAATTGAACAGTGTAGGTGAGCCCTGAAGCCAGATAGTCTTTGCGCCTCGCAAACTCAGCAAAGTGAAGGAAGCCACCTGAACCATCGGGCACGCTCATGACTGTGGGCCCTCCACGCGCCGACAGTATTCCGTTCGCCACTTTGAGGGAGCCGCTGCTGGGCAAGGCGGGATTGGTGCCAAACGCCCACTCCAAAAGATTGGGTACTCCGTCGCTATCGAAATCCGCCAGCAGACCCGAACCCACGCCGGAGATGCCTTGACTGGCCGCCCATTCAGAATAGCCCGGGGCCCGGGCAAATGTCACGGTGTAGGTCCGAATTGTCACTCCATCTTGTGCTGTAATTTTGATGTCCAACGGATTGGCACCCACATTCAGAACAAAGGGACTGGAAGATGCCCCGGAGGTAATCCCGGTAAATGTGCCCCCGTTGATTCGGGCCTGCAGAGCAGCGCCGGCATTAGTCGCCACGGGAATGATCGTCACCGATGATGCCGGGTTTGCGACGCTGGCGTTGTAGTTGAAGATGGCATTGCTGAAGCCAGGGGAGAGTGTTCCGGCGCTCAGAGTCAGCCCTGACAACGTAGCATCTGTGCTGACCGTAGTGAACGCAAGGTCCCCGCCATCCGTGGCGCCGCCGAGATTCGTGGCGGTGGCGTGAAAATGATAGGTCGTGCCCGGAATGAGTCCGGTTAGATTAACAGAGACGCCCTGGGGGAGAGTGCCGGAGGCGGATGTCAGAGTGATGGGGGAGTCTGTGCCGTACGTCGCGGTGAAGCCATGCTGAAATTTCGCGGTCGTGGTGAGGCCATTCGGATTAACGGTGGCGTTGAGAGTGGCGGAATTCGTGGTCACCGAAGTGGCGGCCAAAGTATTCACGCTGGGCGCTGGGGGATTGACGTATTGCTGGGCAATATCCGTTGACTGCCAGAAACTGTCTCCCGGCTGGTAGGCTATCACGGTGATGAGACCCGGGCCGGTAACAGTAAGTTGGTTTCCGTTGAGCGAAGCGGGCCCGCTCACGGTATATCTTGCCGTTAGTCCACTGCTAGAGGTTGCGGCCAGCGTGGCGCTGTTGCCCACAGGGATGTTTCCGACCACCGGGAAGCTGATGGTTTGGGCCGCGCTGAGCGAAGGAAGCACGAGGTCCGGTACAAACTGATTGCGCCATGCGTAGCCAATACTGCCGTAGTTGCTGTAGCCGCAGCCCCAGAGGCAGCCGTCGCAGGTAGTCATGAGTGATGTGTACATTTCTCCATAGACGGCTCCCCAGCCGTTGGAGGCGCCCACCCTCGTCGGCGAGGTCTTGGTGGACACGCCGCCATCGCCCAGTTGATTGTAAAAGCCGTATCCCCAGCTCCAAAGCGAGCCGTCAGATTTTGTTGCCAGCGTGTGATAGCCGCCAGCTGCGACATTTTTCCAAGTGGTGTCCGTGCCGATGTGCACCGGGCTGGAGCGGCTGGTGGTCGTGCCATCGCCGACCTGTCCAAACCCGTTGTAACCCCACGCCCACAGCGATCCGTCGGTTTGGGTGGCGACATTGGTTTCATAGAGGGAGGAAATGCTTCGCCAGTTGGAAGCGGTGCCCACCTGCACGGGAGCGGAGTGGTTGTTGAAGGTGCCATCTCCAAGTTCCCCATCAAGGTTATAGCCCCAGCTCCAGAGGGTGCCGTTTTGCTTCAACGCCAAGGTATGGTAGATACCAGCGGCCACCGCCACCCAATCGGATGCCGCGCCAATTTGCACCGGCACCGACCGGTTGTTCGTGTCACCGGTGCCCAGCTCGCCATATTGATTGTTTCCCCAGGCCCACAGCGTGCCGTCCTTCTTGATCGCGAGCGTGTGGTAAAAGCCGGCGCCCACGATTTTCCAGTCAGAGTCCATGCCCACCTGGACGGGACTGCTGCGTGACGTGGTGCTGTTGTCGCCGATCTGTCCATAGAAGTTGTAGCCCCAGGCCCATAGCGTGCCATCGCTGTTCACCGCGGCGGTATGATAGGCTCCGGCCACCAGGTTTGTCCAAGTTGTTCCCGGCGACACCTGCGTCGGCGCAACGTGCGCGCCGCTATCGCTGGTTCCCTGGCCCAGTTGTCCGTTGGAATTGTATCCCCAAGTCCAAAGTGAACCGCCGGGCAAAATCGCGGCCGCGTGAGCATACCCCCCGGCTGCCATCACAATGGGACCAAATTGATTTCCTACCGGCAGGGGGAGACGGCCGTTGTAGCCGAGTTCTCCATTGCTGTTGAGCCCCCAAGACCACAAGGTACCGTCAGATTTGGTGGCGATCCCACTTTGCAGTGAGGAGGCGACGGTTTGCCACGTGGTTGCATTGCCCACCTGCGTTGGTGCATTGCCTCGTACCACCAGGTCATTGAATCCTTGCCCTAACTGGCCCATGAGGTTTGCACCCCATGTCCACAGGCTTCCGTCTGTCCGCACGGCCATGCCATGGGCACTTCCCGCAGTGATGGTCTGCCAGTTCGTGGCGCTGCCCACCTGTGCGGGGCTGGTATTCTGTCCCAAGGTGCCGTCCCCCAATTGACCGCTGCTATTGGCGCCCCAGGTCCAAAGGGTGCCTGGGCTGCGTATGCCAATGGAGAAGTTGACGCCCGCCGCTACGGCAGACCACCCAATCGAAGTGCCGACCTGCACTGGAGAAGAGGCTGTGGTCGTTGTGCCATTGCCAATTTGCCCATTCGTATTTGCTCCCCAAGCCCACAAGGTGCCATCAACCTTGATTGCGAGGGTAAAGTCGCTGCCTGCATTGAGGGGCTGTCCCGTGGATTTCCACGTGGTGAGCGTGCCGATTTGGGTGGGCGTGGTGTAGTTCGTCACCGTTGTATTGCCCTGTCCAACTTGGCCGCTGGAGTTGAGCCCCCAAGCCCAGAGGGTTCCGTCAGTCTTCACTGCAACCGTGTGGTTGGCCCCGGCAGCCACCAGCGCCCAAGTCGTGCCGGCTCCAATTTGCACCGGAGATGTGCGTGTCGTCAGGGTGCCGTCTCCCAATTGATAGTTCGAGTTGATGCCCCAGGCCCACAGGGTGCCGTCCGTTTTGATGCCCATGCTGTGGCTGCTGCCCACGCTGACGGTTTTCCAATTGGTGGCGGTGCCTACCTGCACCGGCGTGCGGCGGATGGTTGATGTGCCGTCCCCGATTTGGCTGTTGCTGTTGTAACCCCAGCCCCAGAGGGTGCCGTTGGACCGGATGCCGAGAAATGTCTCGTTGTTTTTACTGCCGGCGAGCTGCACAAATGATGATCCCGACGTAACCGAGAACGTGCGATAAACCGGCAGCGCTGCCGCGAAGGTGCCATTTCCAGCTTGGGTCGCTTTCACGGTGACACTGCCCGGCGTGCCGGAGAGGAAGATAACGCCGGCTGACACTGATGCGGATGAATTGCCGGCCACGATGCTATAGCTCACTGTCAGCCCGCTCGTGGCGGTGGCACTCAAGACAAAGGAGGGGTCGGTCGTTAGCTTTGAAGGGATGGCCGGAAAATTGATGGCTTGTGAGACCGCGGTGAGAGTAACGTCATTTCCGTCTCCCCCCACGTAGCTGATTTGGAAAAGATAGCTCTGGCCGCCAAACGTCGCGGAGATGCTGCTACCTTCCGGGAGATTGGTGAAGGTTCCAAAGACAGGGGCAAGTCCGGTGTTGTTCACCAAGGTCAGGACCGTCCCTGTGGTCGGGGCGAAGCCGAGAGAAAAGCTGAGAGTTTGGCCATTTGCGTTGAAACCATCCGTGGTGGTCGGCACATCCGTGGCGGCATTAAAGGTGGCTTGTGTAGTGGTCGAGAAGGTCTTGTCCGCGCCATAGAAAACGCCCAACGAGGTGACAGCCACCATTCGGTAGTGATAGTTAAGAAGCGGCTGCACTTCGTCAATTTCAGTGAACACCGGCACGCTGGTGTAGCCTGGGCCAAAGGGCTGGGAAACGGTGGTAAAGCCATAGCTGGTGCTGGTGCCGTATTCGAAGTAGGTGAGGCCGCTGTACGCCTCACCGGTGATCGACCCATTCAGATCGACCTCATCCCCGACAAAATTGGAGGCCGCTGCCGTAAGAGGCACGGGCGGAGGATTGAAACGGTAGATGGCCGTGCCGTTGCCGCCATACAGATATCCGTCCGAAGCCGCCACCAGGCCGTTGTTGGGAGTGGCGCCATCGGTCCGTCCACTGAAAGAATACAGGGAAACAACAGTGCCGTCAGAAGCCACGCGAAAGACCGTGCCGTCCGAATAGAGGCCTCCCGAGGCAGTAACTCCGTAGAGATGGTCGTCCGGTCCTTCGAACAAGCCTCCTGTGGGACTCGAACCCAGAAATGCGCCACTGGTGCCGGTGAAATTCGCGAGGCTTGTGAAGCTGCCTTGAGGGGTAATCTTGAACACCGTGCCAAAGCTGGAACTGCCGCTTCCTCCGGTCGTAGTGGTGCCGTAGAAATTCCCGTCGACACCTTTGGCCAGAACGCCGGATGGGTTCGTGCCCACGAAAGCCCCCGTGGTGCCGGTAAAGCTCACCAGGTTGCTGAAGACAAAAGACGGCGTCATTTTGTAGATCGTTCCGATCCCGTTGCTCAGGCCATTGGCTCCGGTAAGCGTGAGTCCATAGTAATTGCCGTCATTGCCCAGCGTGAGCGGAGACTGGGGGCTGCCGCCCGGAAATGATCCCGAATTACCGGTAAAGCTGAAAAGAGACGTCAGAGCGCCGGCGGTTGTCGTCATGAAGACGGTGCCCGCATTGGATGTTCCGCCAGTCGATGTGGTTCCAAAGAGTTGTCCGTTGGCGCCTACGATCAGCGCGGCTTGCGGACTGGAGCCAGGGTTTGCACCCGAGGTGCCTGTGAAACTGAGGAGGGTGGTCAAACCTCCCGAGGGTGTCAGCCTGACAATGGAGCCGCTATTGTTCGCGCCGCCTGCTGCCGTAGTACCATACAGGTTGCCGTCGGGAGTTTGCACTAGTCCGGCGCGGGCGTTGAGCGCCGTTGTTCCAGATGTTGGCGTGAGTGTGGCAAGTGTCGTGGGCGCTCCGCCAATGGGAATGGAAAAGATGGCGCCGTATCCCGTGGCGCCACCGGCAGCAAGAGTTGCGCCATAAAGATTCCCGTCGATTCCTTGAATCAGCCGTCCAAAGCTCGGGGCCGCCGTAAGATTCACCAGAGTATTGAACAAACCGCTTGTAGTGATCTTGAAAATACTTCCGACGTTGTTAAGTCCGCCGCTATTCGTGGTCCCGTAGAGAGCGCCGTCCGCGCCGGCAACAAGCGCGCCGTTGGGGCTGTTGCCCAAAGCGGTCCCCGTACTGCCGGTCAAGTTGACGAGTGTCGTGAGACCGCCCGCAGGGGAGACTTGAAAGATGGTGCCGAATCCGCCGGCGCCGCCCGTTTGCGTGGTTCCGTAAAAATTGCCGTCAGGCATGCGCACGAGTGTGCCCTTTGGGCTGGAGCCCAGCGCCGTTCCGCTCGTACCGGTAAAATTCACGAGCGTCGTGAGCGCTCCGGCCGGAGTGACCATGAAGACCGTGCCGAAGCCCCCCGTTCCACCCGCACTGGTGGTGCCGTAGAAGTTACCATCTCCTCCGAGGACCAGCGCGCCGATCGGCGTTGATCCGAGGGCAGCCCCGGAATTGCCGGTGAAGGTGACCAAGGTGGTCAAAACTCCCGCGGGAGAAACCTTGAAAATCGTGCCGACATTTCCCGTGCCGCCCGCGGCGGTGGTACCATAGAAGTTGCCGTCTGTCCCGAGAGTCAGGTTCGCGCGCGGGCTGGAGCCAAGGAAAGAACCGGTGGTGCCGCTGAAACTTACAAGAGAGGTAAATACGCCGGCGGGGGTTACCTTGAAAATCGTGCCTTGGGAGCTTGTGCCGCCGCTTTGGGTTACGCCATAGAGATTCCCATCCTGCCCAAGCGTCAGTCCGCAAATGGGACCAAAGCCGGGAATGCTGGAGCTATTAAAGCTGACGAGAATCGTCACCTGGCCATCTGGAGTAATGCGGAAGATGGAGCCCAGTCCGCTGCTGCCCCCGGCATTGGTGGTGCCGTAGAAATTGCCGTCACCGGCTTTCACAACATTGCACTGCGGGCTGGAGCCGCTCAAGGTGCCATTCGTGTTGTTGTAAAAGTTTGCCAAGGTGGTCAGCGTGCCCCCTTGGGACATGCGGAAAACCGTCCCGGCTCCATTGGTGCCGCCAGTGCTGGTCGTGCCATAAAAATAGCCGTCATCTCCCAGGGTCAATCCGGCAAGCGGTGATGTGCCGGTGCTGAGGAATTGAAACATCGGCTGGATGATGCTGGACTTCAGCGGCAGCGTGGTGATCACCTGGTCCTCACCGTAAGAGGTTCCGTAGCTGTTGGAAGCCACCAAACGCACGTGGTAGGTGAGCCCCGGGAGCAGCGAATTGACGCTGACATTCACGGGGATGGCCGCGATGCCGCCGCCTGCATCCGAAGGCTCACCGCTGCCAATGTCCGCGGAACCGGTCTGGTGCTGGTAGGTCAAATCTTCGCCGTACTCAAAATGGTAGGACGTGGCCGAACCCAATGGATTGACGACGCCATCAATGCTGAAGCCGGTCTGGCCGGCGCCGGTGAACGAACCGGTGATCACGAGAGGCGGACCCGGAGTTGCAAAAGTTAGGTCTTGGGAATAAGACGTGCCCTGCGTCGTGACAATGACGATGCGATAGTGGTAAACCACCCCGGCCAGCAATCCGCTGAGGGTGGCGGTCACCGGCACCGGGGATGATCCGGGAGAGAGATTTTGCGGAGTGGTTTGCAGCCCGTAATTGGTATTCAGGCCGTACTGGTAATAGACCGTCGCCGGATCCGAGTTGGGGATCACACTCGCGGTGAGTGTTGCTCCGTTTGGCGAGAGGTTCGTGGCGGCGATTGTTTGCGGGGCGGGTTGCTGGTGCACCCGGAAGACGCAGCCGCTGTTCACGCCATACAAGTAACCGTCGCCTCCATTGATGAGCCGGTAGCTGTCCGAATACAGGGCGACGCCGCTGGAATTTGGAGAGCCGCCGTCATTGACAGCGCCAAAACTGTACAAGGTCTGATACAAGCCGCTGGATGAAACGCGAAAAATCGTGCCTATCCCATAAGTCCCGCCGTTGTAGGTGCAGCCGTAGAAGTAGCCGTCACCGGCCTGTATCAATGTGCCGGCTGGACCAAAGCCGGGCATGACGCCGCTGCTCCCTGTAAAATTTGCCAGATTGGTAAACACACCGGCCAAAGAATATTTGTAGGCCGTGCCGAAGCCTCCTCCCGTGCCGCCGCCGAGCGTTGTGCCGTACAAGCTGCCGTCGCTGCCCTGCACGATGTTGGTGGAGGGTGAACTCCCGGGAAACGCTCCGGTGGTGCCCGTAAACGCCACCAAGGAAGTAAAAGTACCGTCCGGGGCAATGCGGTAGAGCGTGCCGAATCCACCGGCTCCGCCGCTGGTGGTGGTGCCATACAAGTTGCCATCGCTGGCCAAAAGCAGATTTGTATTGGGACTTGTCCCAGGCGCGGCGCCGCTGCCGCCCGTGAAATTTAGCAGCGTGGTCAGCACTCCGTCAGGAGTGACCTTGAAAACGGTGCCAAATCCTCCGCCAGAGCCTCCACCTTGCGTGGTGCCGTAGAAATTCCCGTCCGCCCCTTGAACAAGCTTTGTTTCGGGAATGGCGCCAAGCGTGGCGCCGCTGGTATTGGTGAAGGACGCCAGAGATGCGAAGGTTCCGTCCGTGGCGATCTTGAACACCGTACCATACCCACCGCCGGTGCCGCCCGAGTCGGTTGTGCCATAGAGCAGTCCGTCGCTGCCTTGGGTGAGGCCCCCCGTGGGCGATTTCCCAGGGAACGAGCCGGAGGTGTTCGTGAAGGACGCCAGTGTTGACTGCGTACCGCCCGTAGTCAGCTTGAAGATCATGCCATTCGCTGATCCCCCTGCCATGGGGGCGGCGCCGTAAAGATTGCCATCGCTTGCTTGCATCAGGGACGGCGCAATGCTGTTGCTGCTCCATGCCGAGTTGAGCGTTGTCATGATCCCTGCGGCCGTGAGCTTGAACACGCTGTTGGTATTCCCGTTACCATTCACCGTGACCCCGTAAAAATTGTGGTCACTGCCCAGCAAAAGGTTTTTATACACCGGCGGATTGATGGGAAGGCTCGCAATCTGCGTGAAGGTCCCCGTTGTTGTGGAAATGCTGAAGAAGCACCCCGTGCCCCATTGACCGCCTGTGGTGGCCATCCCGTAGAACGCTCCGCCGGACAATACCAGTCCGCAGGGATTTCTTCCGTCAGTCGTCGTCGAAAGATTACGGAGGGTGGTCAACGCGCCAGCGGTGGTCACCTTAAAGAGGGTGCCTGAATTCGAATTGTTCAGTCCTCCGTTGTTGGTTGTGCCGTACAGGCTGCCGTCAGTCCACTGCACCAGGGGCGCCTGGGGTGCGCTTCCGAGGAATGAACCGGAGCCGTTGGTGAAGCTGAGAAGATTCACGAACGTACCCGCCGTCGTCACCTGAAAAACAGTTCCGAAGCCACCGGTACCGCCCGCGTTGGTCGTTCCATACAGTTTGCCGTCGCTGGCCTGCACCAAGGCAGCCATGGGGGACGAGCCCAAAAACGAACCAGTGGTACCGGTAAAGCTCACCAGGTTCGTGAAAGTGCCGCCTGGGGTTACCTTGAAGACCGTGCCAAATCCTCCGCTGCCGCCTCCCGAAGTCACCCCATAAAAATTTCCATCACTGGCTTGGATGAGGCCGGCTTGGCAGGACGAACCGGGAGACAGGCCAGTGGTGCCTGTGAAATTGACCAGCACCGTCAAGACCCC
>Ga0265327_10005723_pt1 | contig 10249 bp, 12 predicted proteins | sample 41621metaG_FD_202089 | JGI IMG/M metagenome (GOLD analysis project Ga0265327, IMG submission 202089) | Rhizosphere microbial communities from Carex aquatilis grown in University of Washington, Seatle, WA, United States - 4-16-21 metaG | ecosystem: Host-associated > Plants > Roots > Rhizosphere... | reverse complement strand
GATTATGAAATTAAGGATTATATTAACGAAAATTATATTACTCATTTCGAAATATATTATGGAGAAGTATATGGTTTTAAAAATTACAAGATACAATGCTATTTATATAACAATGAAAAATTAATAGAAAAATCTGAATCTCTTTCAATGTTTGAAATGTTTATAATTTTATTTATGATTAAAGATTTTTTACATAGAGTTTTTGTTACTGCAAATGCAAATTTAGACTTGATAGAGGGCAATTATGAAGAAAACTCTAACTCAGGGCAGTGAAGAATGGCTTGAATGGAGAAGAACTAAGATAGGCGCGAGTGATGCGCCTATCATCATGGGTGAAAATCCATATATGAAGCCTGAGGTACTGAAGATGAAGAAGATTTTAGGTATAGAAGAAGAGATGAATTTCTTCATGAAGAGAGGTAAAGAGTTAGAGTCTGAGGCTTTGTATTATTTTACTCTGATTGTAGAAATGCCAATGTCGCCTATTTGCTTTGAGTCTGACGAGTTTTCATGGATGACCGCTAGTTTGGATGGTTGGAACGAAGATAATCGCACCTTGGTGGAAATAAAGTGCCCGGGAAAAAAGACACATAGCATTGCTCTTGAAGGAAAAGTGCCTGTTCAGTATATAGCACAGCTCCAGCATCAAATGAAGGTGATGGAAGTGGATGAGTGTTACTATTACTCTTACTACGATGGACAAGGAAAAGTGATTGAAGTTAAGAGAGATCAAGCATATATCGACCGAATGATAGAAAAGGAGTATGAGTTTTGGAAAAGCTTATAGATGAATATGAATAATCAAAAAAGGGAACATAACTTTGGCTTTTTTCGTGAGCAGTATGAATATTTCCAAGCATGTGGCTATTCCAATCGTAGCTATATTTCCTTTATAAATCAGCTAATCTTTTTACATTTTCTTGAGACTGAGAAATGGAACCAGCTTAATGAATGTTTTAAAGAATTTCTTGCTGAAAATTCGATTGAACCCTAAGATCGATGGCGTACATTCAAAACGAACGTATGTGTTAGTGCTGAATGACACTTCATGTTAATGTATGTTTCTGTGTTGTCCCCATTCGGAACTCTTTGGTCTGAATGGGGTTTTTTCTTTTATACTTTCTTTATAGGATTATTGATGTCGATATTTTGCGTGGGCCAGTTCACGTTGACTTTGCTATTCTGAAGAGATACAGATGAAGAGAATGAATGTCGCATGCATTGATAATAGGTCAAGAAAGCTAGGGACAAAATGGCCAAAATGGCCATCACGACAATGGTGATTTTGACATTGATTTGGGATATTTCCGATATATTTTGTCTAAGAGAAGGGATCAATCGATTGATTGAACCTAAGAGGGATACATCCATAAGGCACCTCCAGCATGGGAAGATTAGGGACCAATATTTTTTGTATGCTCTTTACAGATTCTTTACAATGGAAATATAAAGTATTTTTTTTATCTCCTGATTAGACATTCATTAGTCGATTTCAGTGGGTTACATTTCGAAACCGACTTAAGAAAAAGTTAATTATTGGCAATCGATAGTGCTAATTTTTCATTCCAATAATGACGCAAAGATTCATGAATATCGGCCAACTATTGTGAAATCGGCCAAAATCTGACAATTCGCGCCATTATTCCTCGATTCGCGCCATTCGCGCCACATGGCAAGGATTGCTTACAAGTTCATCGATCTTTCCGATGAACTACATTCTTCCTTCTCGAATTTTTGACAATGTTTGGTCCATAACCAACATAAACTGCTTATGAGGAATATTTAAAGACACATCCCATCCTTTTCCTGTCGTGACACAATCTTTATAAATATACATCGAATGAATTGGATGACCCGGAACGGCTTTGGATTTTACATTCTTGAAGGCTTTACGATTCTCATATTCGACATAAAGATTTTTCTTGAGAGCATTTTCCATCCACGCTTCCATATTTGCGATTGGAGACGTTGTTGCACGTTCAAGCATCATTTCTATGGTTGAGTATGTTTTGTGGTCACCATGGGCATTTAACCAACGTTTAACGACGTGTTCCTTAAATGGAAGCTTATGATTTTCGATTGCTTCATGAGTTTTGGCTAATGAATCATTTGAAGGATGGGGCGAAATAGCGATTGGAGGATCGATTTTCTGGGGAATGTCATCTATCCGAATAGAGGCGCCTTTCGCTTTAGACTTATGAAATAAGTCTTCTTTCGCTTTATGTAGCTCATTTTGGACCTGAGTTTGGTCAAAATGGTTATCATTTTGAGCTACTGAAATATCATTTTGAGCTTTCTTGTTCTCACAAGATGATAATTCGATTATTTTTGGTTTTTGAATGAGATTCATCAAAAATTGGGTACATTTCATTTGTCTATGCCACCCTTTTTGTGAAACTTCGATGAATCCCATTTTAATGAATTTATCAATAATTCTTTTTAAAGTTGAAACACTAATCTTTAACCCTTCAGCAAATTTTTCATTTGAAATCCAGGTATAACCTTTGAGTTTACTCAGATTATATATGCCAGAAAGGAAATGCATTTCAGTAAGATCAAGATTTTCGATTTCGTAAATTTGATCGTTAATGACTTTAAAAGAGACACTTGAATTATTTTTTTGACTTAAATTGGGCATTTTTTCTCCGGACGTGGTTTTTCTTATTGCAAAAATTGTGTGTCCAGAGATAAGATACAAAGCATGACTGGTTTTTTGGCTTTGTTCTTATCTCGGAACAAACAATTGTTGGAGAGCTCGTGACACTAATCACGGGCTCTTTCTTTTTCAAGACTTATATTCTTTTACATAGATTTTTGGAAGGAAAAAATTAATTTTCATACCAACTCTCTCTGAAAAATCTTAAAAATATCTTTACGAAGGCTTAATGTTTGGCACATAAATTTTTCTCCTATAAATCCAGGCTAATTTTCCATCTTCAAATTCGATAGGTTGAATTTTTTCAGCAATGCTCACATATCCATTTTTTTGTAGTAAAATGAAATATCTTTTGATAGCAGCAAGAGATTTTTTGGTAATTTCTAAAAGATCTACAAAATTATATTCAATAAATTTATGTTTATCCATGTGATGTAAAAGATGACCTAAAAATATTTTGCATCCATCACTTAAATTTTCATCTTTTTGAATTTTTATAGGTAACTCAATATCATATTTTTTATTTTTTATCATAAATTCCCCGAATGTTCTTTAAATTCAGCGACCTCATTCTTGCAAAAGGAAAAATAAATCTTCGATACTCCGAATGATCCATCATCATTACGTTCTCGATAACTAAACATATAGCCATTCTCAATCAATTCTTTAAAATATTTACTTATAGTTGAGGGACTGTCAGTGCAGTATGAGCTCATCTCATCAATAAAAGGTACCCAATTACACATTCGCTGCATCAAAAAAAATAATGTACCTTTAGCGCCAAATGAAATATTTTCATCATTTAAAAACAAAAATTTATCAAATGAAATTTCAGTCATAAATTCTCCGATATTTTTTTTAGTTTTAAAATTTCTTCTTTACAATCGCCAACGACTAATCTCCATTTTCCAAAACCTCCATTTTCATTGCGTTCTTGATACCTAAATACGTAACCTGCTTCAATCAATTCTTTAAAATATTTACTTATAGTTGACCTAGATTTTCTTAATTTTTCGCTTAGGTAAGAAACTGTTGCTTCAGTATCTACAGGAAGACTGAGCAAAAATAACAATAATGAAAGTGATGCCGACGAAATATTTCGATCATTTAAGAGCTCGAAAGATACTTTAAGTTTTAAATTTTCATTCATAAAATCCTCATAATTTTTTTAATTTTAACAATTTACAATTTTACCGAAACCCGAAATAATAAGCAAGAAAAACATTGGAACATTCGGAACCTTTTTCCTTTTACATAAAAGGTCAATTCTGCTAATCTCTGCATGTTTAAGTTTATAGGCTATTTGATTGTATTAATGGCCGGTATAACGTAGCTTAAATTAAAGCGCTTGTTATGTGCACCTACATGGCAAGATATGTGAGTAAAGACCCACCGTTATATTTTTTGGACCAATAGCTCAGTGGTAGAGCAATGGTTTGTTAAGCCGTTGGTCATTGGTTCGAGTCCAATTTGGTCCTTGAAATCTGGTATACATTGCAGGAACCAGTGTATCTTTTCCTACAGGATGATGAACATTATGAATGAATTTTGGGAATATATGAGTGATATTTTTTTTGTGTTGAATATGATTTTGGCGTTTGTGAATGGATGTTATTTTTCATATATTCGAAAACTATACATGAAAGAGAAATCCTTGAATTTTCGAGAAAAATATCTAGAAGAGCGAGAATTGCTTGCAAATACATACAGTCAAATACGACAAAATCAAGTTGAAATTAATGAGTTACATGAAGTACTGAAAGAGCAAGAATCTGTCATTAAATCCAAAAAGGAAAAACTGAACAAGAAGAAGGAAGCTAAATGATTCTGACGTCAGTATTCATCTTAATGACAATTATCTTCATTTGGATGATGATGCGTGTATACAACCTTTACCAAGACATACAGGAACAATATATCGAGATGAAAAAGATCATGGACAAGATCGATAAGAGAATAAAGCATATTTTTAACAGCACAGATGCGAGAGAGTGAGAGATGGCAGGATTTATTGGATCGTTGTTTTTTTTATGGGGATTAAATTTTGTAAAAAATGTATTTATGTATTTATGTACAGGTCAAAGTTATGATGAAAGAAATCCAGAATGATATAAAACCTTTTTTATTATATAATTATTCTTTTAATTTTTCTTCAATTTCTTCATTAATTTTATTAAATTCTTTTGTGGTAATTAATGTATTTCCTGTTAATGCTCCTTTAATCATCTTTTCATAATGTCTTCTAATAGTAGGGCTATTTTTAATTTTGCTACCTAATTTTATAGCTTGATAAGCTGGAATTCCAAGACCCAATGTTGCAAAATGCGCAGGAGTAAATACTCCAAATAAAAGACCAGGTAAAGCTTTAATCGCTCCAGAAGTTATTTTATTTGCTTTTCCTCTTCCAATAACTTTTTCAAGCATATTTTCTATTTTTTCACTTCTAGCATTAGCCGCAAAAGCTTCATTAGCCGCTCTCCAATTCTTAACAAATTCAGGATTAGTTTCTCCAACTTGTTCAGCTGCTTTAATGACTTCTTTCTTTACATCATTGAGATTGTTCTTGATTTTGGATTTTAGTCCAGGTTGGAGCAATAAATCCCAACCTCCTGTGCCTTCGATCACTTCATTAATGGATTGTCGAAAAGGTACTAGATCTTTAGCATCAATCTGACCGTTCTTGATATGAGAACGAATTTCTTCAATTTTGGTTAAAGCTTGAGGAGTAGATGGTTTTGTTCCTCCTGCACGCAATGCTTTTTCTATTGAATCGATACCGGACTCAAGTCCTTTTGCAGGAATCATCATTCCAGGTTTAATTTCGCTTTCTGCTTTCTTGAAAAGTTCATTAGCTAATTTCTTCGATCCTCCCATACCAAATCGATGTCCGATCAAATCCAAGATAATCATAGTTCCAATTCGTGACCCGACTTGGGCCTTTTCTCCATAGCCTGCAAATTTAAAACCTTCTTCAGCTAAATGGCCTGCAATGGGAATACCTATGTTTCTAACTAAAGAATGTTTACCAGCTCCGGGAACCGAAAACGTAGCGATATCACTGAGTATTTGTCCAGTCTTTTCTTCGAAGTTGTTCTTTGGTTTTGTATATCCTAAAGATGCTTTTTCGCTTTTTTCTCTTAGTTTTGAGGAAGTTGGGAGTAAATTTTCACCTTCATTACCAATAAGCCATCGACTAAAATATTCTAGATCACCTGGAATACCGAGAATTGTCTCTCCCATTCGCGAAGATTGTTGAGCAATATTTCGTTCAATCTCACGTTCGAGATCAAAATCTTCTCCATTGATAATCTTTAGATCTTCTTCTCTTTGCTTTTCAGGTGAAATTTGATCCTGTTGAAGGAATTCTTGTTCGGCTATATCCCAAATGTCATTTTTTTCTTGTTTATTTTTCTGAGTAGATTCATCAATGAATTCATATCGAGAATTAGATTTAGTCTGTTGAGGTTGATTTAAATCTGGCTGAATTTGAAAAGGAATCATTTTAGGTTTCTGATTATCTTCAGAAACGACATTTTGTTGAATAGATTGTTTCGCAAAATTAGGTTCATGTCCTTGACGAAAAGAAATTGATGGTTTTGTCTCTTCAAGATATTCCTTTTCAGCCTCATCCCAAATGCTAGAATTCATAGCCAGCATCCCTTGCTAATTGTTGAGCTTTGCGTTTATCACCATTAGCTTGTCTTAAGAAATCTCGTGCAATATCTTTTGTGAATTCTTTTTTTTCTTCTTGTTGATCGGTACGGATATTATTCAACTCTTCCAAAAGCTCTTTTTCTCTATCTTCAATCATCGATTCTGCCATTTCAGCAGCATCTTCTTCTGAGATATTTCCTAATTTATGCTTCTTGTATACATCTGAAAGTGCTTTATAATATTGATTGTTGATGTCACTTAGAATTTCCATTTGTCGAATGATCTGTCTACGACCTTCTGGTGTATTCAAAAGACTTGGCAGACGTTTCATGAAGTTAGCTAAATCGAAATTGGTTACTCGTGATCCAAATGTATCTTTGGCTTTTGTGGTAAAGTCTTGAACCGTCTTAACAAATCTTTCCGTTTCAGGATTAGCAAGTCCTGCTAATTGAGCTGTGGGACGAATGCCACCAGTATGTGGATCAATGATGATGCTTCCCATACCAGAAGGCAATTTTCCTGAATTGTTAAGATCATCAAGTATTTTCAAAGAAGCCTTTTCGCTTTTAGCTGCCTTCGTTTTACTTTGCGCTTCTCTGAAGATGGGCTCATTGGATTTTCTAAATTCAGACTGTGCTTGAACGCGTTCTTTTGGAGTCATCCCTTCAAATGGACTATACTCTTTTTCTTCTCCAACTTTTTCCTTAACTTGTTGTCCACGTTGTTCTCTTTCAAGAAGATGTTTTACGAGTTCTGTTTGTCCACCAATAGGAAGAGCTTTGAAAAGATCACCAGCTTCAGGACCAAATCGATTAGAAATAATTCCAGCTGCTTGATCAAGCATTTGTTGATCTTGTTCATTCTTTTGCGGTTGCTGCTGTTCAAATTGTTGTTGAGCCAAAAGCTTTTGCAATGCAGGATCAAGAATATTTTCATTAATTCCTAATGCTCGCGCTTGTTCTCTAGATTGATTGATTCCTTCTTGTCGAAGATTTTCTTGTCTTTCTTGTTCTTCCCCTCTTCGTTTATTTTCAACAAGCCCAGCCAAAGCATCAGGCAATGCCGAAGCTAATCCCCCCAGAAAACTCTGTCCCTTCGATGGCTGTTTCTGTCTATTATTCTGAATGAATGTCGTTGCCATTTTTCCTCAAAAATTTAATATTTCTGGAAGTGATCGGGTTGTATTTTCTTGCCCAAATGTTGTTTGACCAAGTGCTTTATCTGCTGCTGTACCAGCACCTTTGTTAATCAAAGATAATATTGAAGGCAAAGATTTGAGTGCTGATTGACCAAATAGATTCCACATATTGGTGTCTTGCTCTTCAGGTTCTTGCATATAATAATTGTCATGTGACTGAATACCTAAAAGTCGACTTAATAAACTCATCAGAGAATTTAGTGAATTCGATTGGATATCATGACGCTTTCCTGCTAACTCTTCAGCAAGATTACCCGCAGCTCCAGCCGCAGCATTCTCAAATGCAGAAGAATCTCTAGCTCCTAAGCCAGAAAATCGACTCGCTAATTGCCCAATATTTTGGTTAAAAGATCTTTGAGCTTGCGCCTCATAAGGCTGAAAACCTTCATCACTTCCCCCAGCTAATCTTGATAGATAATCTAATCCTTGATTAATCCCCTGTTGACCGTTACCCAGCCCTCCTAAAGTGCTATTCAAAAGATTCATTTGCTTAGGATTAAGATTCGGGACACTTACTCCTTTATAACCTGAAACTTTTGGTAAATTTGGCGCATTGCCAGTTGGTCCGTAATTCATAATAACCTCATCCTAAAATATATTCTAATATAACATATGCTAATGAACCTGTCCAAAAAGCAGAAGTAGTAATTACGATATCTGTTGGTGTGACATCCAATTCAATCGCATTAGCTCCTCCTCCTCCCACATCAACCCAAGGCAAAGGACGATAAAACCCTGCACTTCCCACAGGCGCATTTTGCAAAACACCATATATATGCGTAAAATTTGTCGTTGAGTTAATTGCAATATTGTGAGGAAAAGATGTAGATGCTCCAGTTAAAGTAAATTCATATACTTGTCTAAGTGACTGTCTCTTTCTCAATGATGTCGTGGTATCAATACTGAACCATTGTTCCCCTGTTACAATCTGAAATTTGTCATAAATACCATTCGTGCGAAGATTTATGGCTTGTGCAAATTCAATATCTCTCTTTGTCAAAACTGGTTGCAACATTTCAGGATCTTGAGGAAAGGTCCTAGAAGTACTCACATAAGGAGATTGGATTGCTTCTGTTGTTGGGTTTACCATAAATTTACCTTATGTAAAGCGGATTTACATTATGCAAGTATCGGTCCTGGATAAAGGTCTATAGCTATCGTGTAAAGTACAAATTCAGCTCTATTGATATCCGGAATTCTTGCTTGTGCATCTGATAATGTAAAACCAACCTGAACACTATCTCCATTGAAACTATTAGAACTTCTATGCCATATCTGGTTCTGGTTAATCTGTATGGGTTTGTCTGGTTCAGGTCCTGTTAATACAACATTTGAGGATACAAGAAAGGGATCAGCAAAAGGATCGTTTGAAGAATAATCATCGATTTGATTCACATAAATATTAACTGTCGTTTCACCAGTAGGCGCATTCTGAAATAAGAACATTTGAGTACCAATTCTTGCTTGCCTTCCATTCTCCCAAAATATTGGGAATGCCTTAGTGCGAATATCATATATAGTGATACGATTGTAAACACCCCCACCAATATATGTTCCCGAAGCAATTCCTGTTTCAATCTTAAAGGTATTTCTATCAGATCGACTGATCTTCTGTATTGTGTTGTTTAATGCAGTAAAATTCGTTCCTATAACTCCTGAAATGGTAATAAAATCATCATCTTCAAGATTATGGTTTGGAGATGTAATTATACATCCAGTTGTATCAGCAGTAATGTTTTGGATATATTGAGAATTTCCTTCAGTAGAACCGAGGTCTCTAAGCATCACAAAGCCTTGTTGGTTTCCAGCCGCAATACTCGGATATCTTTCAGCTAATGCACCAAAGTTCCAGGGTACTGTCCATTCGATCCAAGAGCTAAAAGGTAAAGTAGCCCATGTATAATTCACCGATCTTCTATATGTGCCGTAATGTGTATAATTTTCATTGAAAATAGCCCACGTATTGTCACGATAATTCCAAAGAATAGTTTGATTATTGAAAATATCCGAATCTGACGTATCATCATCATCCGTTATAGAAGGATAGCTCACATAGACATATTCATTTCGATAATCTCGAACAGCAGTGACTCTATCCGAACCATTATTGGCTTCTGATATACTGAATACTTGATCCGGAATGACTAGGTCAACACGTTGATCGCTATAAGGCGTTGTAAGCGTTAAACCATACACACCCACACTAAAACATCCTGTATCTAAATTGATGCCACTGAAGCGAGATTGAGCACCAAATTCAACGTTGATCGTTTGATAGATAAATGGAAGAGAATCATCGCCAGTAAATAGTATTTTGAGATCTCGATTCTCGAATTTAACAATCAAGACATCTTCATTTTCCTGAACCAAAACGATCGTTTGAGGGATTGGTGCACCAATTCTTCCTCCAAAACCAGCAACATTCTGATACCAGGCTTCAATGTTAAATCCAATTCCAGAAGTGTTTTTAGGCACTAATGAAGAATAATAAGGCGTGCCATCTTGAGAATATATTAATAGATTCGGTCCATCTTGAGCAGCTCCTGAGGATCTTTGAATGGTCGTATTAAACATCAATAATCTACCCTTAAATGGTAAGATCATCTTAGCGCCAATCAAATAGAAGGGAGTGGCTGTATTATCGAGAGGAGGAACAAAATTCACCCAACCTGTCGTATTATCTACTGTAAAATCACCATCATACCACTTAATACCATCTCCATCCGTTCCACCAGGCGTAT
>Ga0265327_10005722_pt1 | contig 10252 bp, 11 predicted proteins | sample 41621metaG_FD_202089 | JGI IMG/M metagenome (GOLD analysis project Ga0265327, IMG submission 202089) | Rhizosphere microbial communities from Carex aquatilis grown in University of Washington, Seatle, WA, United States - 4-16-21 metaG | ecosystem: Host-associated > Plants > Roots > Rhizosphere... | reverse complement strand
CCTGGCGGAAGCCGGTCTGCTGAACGGCCGTCGCGCCACCACCCACTGGGAACGCACCGCCGATTTCACCCGCCGCTATCCCACGGTCCGCCTCGAGCCGGACCGGATCTACGTGCGTGACGGGGCTATCTGGAGCTCGGCCGGCATCACCGCCGGCATCGACCTCGCCCTGGCCCTGATCGCCGAGGACCTGGGAGAGGCCGTGGCCCGCCGCACGGCCCAGCAGCTGGTGGTGCATCACCGTCGACCCGGCGGCCAGTCCCAGTTCTCCGCTCTCAGCGCCCTCGGGGGCGGCGGCCGCTTCGACGAGCTCCTGACCTGGATGGAGGATCACCTGGCCGAGCCTCTCACCGTCGAGCGACTGGCCGACAAGGCCGCCATGAGCCCCCGCCACTTCGCCCGCGCCTTCACCGCGGAGACCGGGGTCACCCCTGCCAAGGCGGTGGAGCGCCTGCGCCTGGAGGCCGCCCGCGACCGGGTGGAGGCCTCCGCCGAACCGGTGGACCGGGTGGCGGAGCACACCGGCTTCGGGGATGCCGAACGCATGCGCCGCGCCTTCCTGCGCAGCTTCGGCCAGCCGCCCCAGGCCCTCCGCCGCGCCGCAAGGACGTGAGATTCTTCCCCCGGGCGAGGATTATGACAGCCCCTACCCCCTCTTCGCGCGGTTCACCGCAGCCTTCTTCACCGGCGCCTTCTTCACTGTCCCCCGCTTGCCCACCCCCGCTCCAGCCGGAGTCCCCGCCAGCTCCGCCACCTGCCTGTGCAGCAGCTTCAGCGTCTCCCCCTGCTGCTTGATCAGCTGCATCATCTGCTGGTCCCGCAGGGCGTCCACCTTGTCGTGCAGGTGCATGATCTCCAGCTCAGCCCGCAGGTTCACCACATAGTCGTGCTCCGCCGCCTGCCGATCGCGAGAGGCCGCGCGGTTCTGGCTCATCATGATCACCGGCGCCTGGATGGCCGCCAGCATGGAGAGCATCAGGTTGAGGAAGATGAACGGATAGGGATCGAAGGCCAGGCGGGTCTTCAGGGTCATCAGGTTCCAGCCGATCCAAAGGAACAGCCCGATCCCGAACCCGAAGATGAAGTTCCAGGAGCCGCCGATCTCCGCCACCCGGTCAGCCAGCCGTTCCCAATAGGTGCGGTCGTCGCCCCGCAGCTTGGGATCGACATCGCTGGGGGCCTCGGTGGCGATCAGGTCGATGACGCTCTTCTGGACCGGCGTCAGCTCGTCATAACCACAGCTCAGCAGCCCCATGGCGAGCTCCGCCCGCCGTTCATTGCCGTTCATATCGCATCCCCCGTCGGCCTGTGCGCAGCCCAACCCGCCAGTCAGGCGGCGAGACTCTGCAAACCCAATCTGGGCACAGGCCGTGGCGGAAAGCGACCGTCAGGAGGCGGTGGCGAGGGTGACCTTGGCGGGTTCGGGGCGCGCCTGGCTGGCCGGGGTCAGCTTGGCCGCCGACGCCTTGGCCGGCTCCGCGGACTTGGCCTGGGCGGGCTTGGTCTCGGAGGACGCAGACACCCCGTCAGCGGCCGCCTGCAGCGCGCCGCTGGTGGTGGCCGGGGCGCTGGGCGCCTCCACCACGGCCGAGGCCAACCGCAGTTCCGCCGTGGGCTCGGTGTCCGGCCCGTCGGCGGCGTAGCGCACCGGCGAGACGCCATGACCCAGCCGGTAGAATACGTGCAGCCCCACCTGGGCCACACGCAGCAGGTTCGGACCCCAGGCCGGGGCGACGCTGATGGTGTGGAAATGCGTGGCGTTGCCCACGGCGGCCATCACTCCGCCCGACAGGGCGCGGGAGGCCACTTCCTCGGCGCGGGTCCAGGCGGCGAATTCGCGGCCCCGGCGCATGGAGCCGTCACAGGCGAAGCTGAACTGGCAGCCCTCGCCATGGGCCGCGCCCTGGAACACCACGCCGCAGACGGTCTTGGGATAGGCCGGGTTGCGCACCCGGTTCAGCACCACCTGGGCTACGGCGGCCTGTCCGGCCTGGCCTTCGCCGCGGGCCTCGAAATAGACCGCCTGGGTCAGGCACTCGAGTTCCCGGGAGGTGGCCAGGGCGCCGGACATCCGGAACGGCTGGGCGGCGGGATTATAGGGGCCCCCGAAGGCGGCGCGCAGGGCGATGGCCGATTCCACCGGCCGGATCGCCTGGCGTTCAAGGCGGGCGGCCAGCACCGCCATCTGGTGGTCATGTTCGCCGGCGGCGATGAGGAAATTGGGATCGTGGGCCCGCAGGACGTGCAGCACGCCGGGATCCATGGTGGCGGCTTCAGACTGCAGGACGGACTCGGAATAGCCGCCCAGGGCGGCGCCAGCGAGGCGTTCGGCCCGGGCATGGTCGGTGGCCGCACGGGCCATCCCGCCCATGAGATAGGCGGCTCCAAGTCCGAGCCCGATGCCCGAACCGATCAATACAGCGCTGGTCAACGCACGCCAATCGGCGCGCGCCGGGGTAAAGACTAGCAAAGAGAACGTCCCGTGTGGCGAGGGCCTCGGCCCCCTGACATCGTTGCCGGGAAGATCGCCCCTGCTCTTGCTGGCGGCGGTTCCCGGCGGCCTCATCCCAGACAGGTACGGGGGACGAGGTGCGGCGAAGTGGCATGGGTTATGGCCAAGCCCGCCAGGATTCGCAAGTCTATATTGCACTGCAGCATGGAAATTTAATGTGCCGTTAAGGCTTGACAGCCCTCGGAACAACCAGCTCAGCCGCCCGTTTTAGCCCCGACTCTTTCAAAAGACTGGAGAATTCTATGCACAAGATTCTTGGGCTGATTGCGACCGCCAGCGTAGCTCTCTCACTGGCCGCCTGTGGACACAACACCGAGCAGAGGGCCGCAACGGGCGCCGCGACCGGCGCTGTGCTGGGCGGCCCGGTCGGCGCAGCGGCCGGCGGCGCGGTCGGCGCCGTGGTCTCCAAGACCGTCGATAAGCCGCACTAGGCGCGCCGCCCGCACGCCGGGGCTCACCCGCATCCAATCCCGCTCCGTCTCCGTAAATCTCCGGAAGAAGGAGCGGGAACCTTTCGATGCGGAATCTGACCTTCGCCCTGATGGCCCTGGCGGCGACCCTGGCTATCGCCACTTTCGGCGCCCATCCGTTCTGAAGCACACCGGCGCCCGCCCCGCCATGTGCTAAAGCTTCCCCAGACAGGGGAGCATGGCCATGCGTGCGACGAGACACATCCTGGCCGCCCTCGCCGTGACGGGCGCCCTGACCCTCGCCGCCGCCGCTCAGGCCGCCCCAAGCCTCGCCGACCACTATGCCGATAACGCCGGGGTCAGGATCCACTACGTGGCCGCCGGCAAGGGCCCCCTGGTGGTGATGATCCACGGCTTCCCCGACTACTGGGCCACCTGGAAGCCGCTGATCGGCGAGCTGTCCGGTCAGTACCGCACGGTCGCCATGGATGATCGCGGCTACAATCTCTCCGACCGGCCGCAGGGGGTGGCGGCCTATGCCATGCCCAACCTGGTGGCCGACGTGGCCGCGGTGATCAAGGCCGAGGGCCGGACCCACGCCATCGTCATCGGCCATGACTGGGGGGCGGCCATCGCCTGGCAGGTGGCCATCACCCACCCGGAGCTGGTGGACCGGCTGGTGATCCTCTCCGTCCCCCATCCCTCGGGTCTGGCCCGCGAGCTGGCGACCAATAAGGACCAGCAGGCCAACAGCCAGTATGCTCGCAACTTCCAGACCCCCGGCTTCGAGAAAAACCTTACCGCAGAAGGCCTCGCCGGCTGGGTCCGGGATCCAAAGGAGAAGGCCGGCTACGTGGCGGCGCTGACGCGCTCAGATTTCACCGCCATGCTCAACTATTACCGCGCCAACTATCCCCGTGGGACCGGCGAGGCCGTCGCCGCCCAGCTCCCCGCCGACCCGCCCCCGGTCAGGGCGCCCGTCCTGGTGATCCACGGCATGAAGGACAAGGCTCTCAACGCCGCCGGCCACAACGGGACCTGGGACCACGTCCAGGCCGACACCACGATCCTGATGATCCCCACCGCCGATCATTTCGTGCAGCACGACGCCGAGAAGCTCGTCAATCGCACCATCCATGACTGGCTGAACGCGCGGCGTTAGGGGCTCTCCAAGCCCTCCGAGCTGGACTAAGCTCTCTCCAGACAAAGCGACGCTTGGCCGATCTTGGGAGGATTGCATCGCGGACGGCACGCAGTCGGTCGACGCGCCATGGGAGCCGGACGCGATCCGCGCCCTGTTCAATTCCAAGACCGGCTGGCTCGATCGCCGGGTCCATTCCGACGCGGCGCTCTACCAGCTGGAGCTGGAGCGCATCTTCGCCCGCGGCTGGAACTTCATGTGCCACGAGTCCCAGCTGCCCAACGCCGGCGACTATTTCATCAACTATATCGGCGAGGACCAGGTCATCTGCGTCCGCGATGAAGATGGCCAGATCAATGTCCTGCTCAACACCTGCCGCCACCGCGGCAACGCGCTGTGCCGCGCCGAACAGGGTCGCGCCAAGTCCTTCGTCTGCAGCTATCACGGCTGGAACTACGGCCTCGACGGCCGGCTGATCGGGGTTCCCGGCCAGTCGACCTATTACCGGGGCGATCTGGACAAGAGCCGCCTGGGCCTGGTGAAGGCCGCCAAGGTCGACAACTATCTCGGCTTCTATTTCGCCACCATGGCGGCCGACGCCCCGTCGCTCCACGACTACCTCGGCGAGGTCGGCCGCACCGGCCTCGGCATGGTCTGCGCCAATGGCGAGGTCGAGGTGGTGGACGGCATCCAGAAGAACGTCATCGACTGCAACTGGAAGATCGCCGTCGACAACCTCTTCGACTGGTATCACGTAATGTACAGCCATGCCTCGGCCGGCAGTTCGGGCCTCATCGATCTCGCCGCCATCGTCCACCCCAAGAATCAGATGGTGATGCTGGGGGACTATGGGCAGGCCATCGGCGGTCCCGGCGTGCCCAGGGAGATGCAGGACCGGCTCGACCAGATGTCGGACGCGGCGCGCATGGACTATGCACGCTCCGGCCAGAGCCCCTTTCCGCGGCTTCGCCCGGACAAGGCGACCGAGCTCATGGGCCCGGAAGGCGTGCGCAGCATGGGCCACCCGAACATCTTCCCGAACCTCTGGATCACCCTGGGCGGGCTGCAGCTGTGCCTGCGCCTGCCGCGCGGTCCGTCCCACACCGAGCTGTGGTGGTTCACCGTCATACCCAAATCAACGCCCCCGGCGCTCCGCCAGGCGATGATCCGCCAGGCCAACCACCTGTTCGGTCCCGCCGGCCTCCTGGAGCAGGACGACGGCGAGAACTGGAGCCAGAGCACCCGCGCCGCCTCGGGCTTCTCCAGCCGCCAGGTCGGCGCGGCCCTCCTGATGGGGCTGGGCCACGACGAGGTGTCGGTGGGTCGCGACGGCCAGACCTCCATCGAGGGCTATGTGGGCGAACATGCCCAGCGATGGTTCTATCGATCATGGACCGAATGGGTCGCCGCCTGCGACTGGACAGAGCTCCAGGCCACCCGCTCCCCGCCGCCGACGGGAGTGGTGTGATGGACCCGACCGCCCCAACCCGGCCCCGCTCGCCGTCGACAGGCGACGACGTCTCGAGCCGGCTCATCCTGCAATACGAGGTGGAGCAGTTCCTCTATGCCGAGGCGGCCCTGCTGGACGCCCGGCATTACCGCGACTGGCTGGGCCTGCTGGCCGACGACATCCATTACTGGATGCCGATCCGGCGCACGGTCACCCTCAGCGATCTCGACCTGGAGTTCACCAGGCCCGGCGCCATGGCTTATTTCGACGATGACCGCGCCATGCTGGAGATGCGGGTCAAGAAGCTGGAGGCGGGTTCGGCCTGGTCCGAGGATCCCCCGTCGCGCTCACGCCACTTCGTCGCCAATGTCCGCATCCTTGGCGTCGAGGGCGATGAGATCACCGTCGAGGTCTGCTTCCACCTTTACCGCACCCGTCTGAACTCCGAGGTGGGCTCCTGGGTGGGGCGGCGGCTGGACGTCCTGCGCCGCGCCGAAGGGGCTTTTCGGTTGGCGAAGCGCCACATCTTCCTCGACCAGACGGTGATCCCCACCACCAATATGAGCACCCTGTTCTAGGGCGGAGGGCAGGATGGGCGCGCTCAGCGACGAGGTGGTGCTGGTCACCGGCGGGGCCTCCGGTCTCGGCCGCGCCATCGTCGACCGGTTCCTGGAGGAAGGCGCCCGGCTCTTCGTGCTCGACCGCACGCCGGATCGACTGGCCGACCTGGCTCGCGCCAACCCGGATCGCCTGGCGGTGCTCGGCGGCGACGTCCGCGCCATCGCCGACAATCAGCGCGCGGTCGAGACCTGCCTGGCCCGGTTCGGCCGGCTGGACTGCGCCATCGGCAATGCCGGCATCTGGGACTATTCCACCTCCCTCGACGCCCTGCCCGCCGACCGCATCGACGCCGCGTTCGACGAGCTGTTCCATATCAACGTCAAGGGCTACCTCAACCTCGCCAAGGCGGCGATGCCAGCCCTCGTCCGATCCTCCGGCGCCCTGATCTTCACGGTCTCCAACGCCGGGTTCGACCCGGCCGGGGGCGGCCCGCTCTATACGGCGTCCAAGCATGCCGTCGTCGGCCTGATCCGCCAGCTGGCCTACGAACTGGCGCCTTCGGTGCGGGTGAACGGTGTCGCGCCCGGCCCGATCGAGACCGATCTCCGCGGCCCTGACGCCCTGGGCCTAGCCGACCGGTCGATCGGCGGCGTCGGCCTGTCCGCTGTCGCGAGCCCCAACATCCCGCTGGGCCAGGTCCCGGCCACGGCGGACTATGCCGGCGGCTATGTCTTCCTGGCCTCGCGCCGCGACAGCCGACCGGCCACGGGGGGCGTGCTCAGCCTGGACAGCGGGATCGCCGTGCGCGGCATCGGCCGCACCGCGGCCGGCGGCGGCCTCGCGGCCAAATATGCGGCGGCACCCGACCCCGCCAGACAGGAAGGGTGAGGCCCATGTCCATCGGATCGCTCGGCTATCTCGGCCTCCAGGTGAAGGACCCCGACGCCTGGGACGAATTCGCCACTGAGGTGCTCGGCCTGATGCCCGCGGAGCCGGCCGGCGACGCACGGCGATACCGGCTCGATGACCTGGCCTGGCGCATCGCCGTCGAGCCGGGTGACGCCGACGACATCGCCTGGCTGGGCTTCGAGGTCGCGGGCCCCGCCGAGCTGGAGGCGCTGCGCGACCGGCTGGCTGAAGCCGGCGTGGCGGTGGGCGCCGGCGATCCCGAGCGGCTGGCCAGGCGCCAGGTGCTGGGCCTGCTGACCTGCCAGGACCCCGACGGACTGGAGGTCGAGCTGTTCTATGGGCCGACCCTGCGCACCGAGATCCCCTTCACCTCCCCGGCCGGAGTCGCGGGCTTCGTCACCGGCGACCAGGGCCTGGGCCATGTGGTGCTGTCGACCCGGGACATGGCCGCGGCCCGGTGCTTCTACCAGGACCTGCTGGGCTTCCGGCTCTCCGACATCATCCGCATGCAGCCCAGCCCGCAGTTCGGCTTTGACATGGAATTCTTCCACTGCAATCCGCGCCACCACACGCTGGCCCTGATGCCGGTCCCGATGCCCAAGCGCCTGCACCATTTCATGATCCAGGTCCCGACACTGGACGCCGTGGGCTTCGCCCTGGAACGGGCCACCGCCGCCGCGACCCCGATCACCGCGAGCCTCGGCCGGCACACCAATGACCAGATGGTCTCGTTCTATTCCCGCACCCCGGCGGGCTTCGAGGTGGAGTTCGGCCAGGGCGCCATCGAGGTGGACGACGCCACCTGGCGCGTGAGCCGGCACGACAGGCCCAGCAGCTGGGGCCACAGGCGACCGGCGCGCTGAGCGACCATCGCCCGAGGGGCTATTGGCGAACCGTTTCGGGCGCGGCCTCAGTCGGCGATCGAACGAATGACCCGGGCCGGATTTCCTCCGACCAGGGTGTTCGGCGGAACGTCCTTGGTGACGACTGAACCCGCGGCGACCACCGAGTTCTCGCCGACCGTTACGCCGCCGATGATGGTCGCGCCGGCTGCGATCCAGACGTTGCGCTCAATCACGATGGGCTTTGCGATGACGAAGGCGCGCCGCTGGGACGGTTCAATGGGGTGGCCAGTCGTGATGAGGCTGACGTTCGGCCCGATCATCACATCGTCGCCGATGTCGAGCCCGCCAAGATCATAGAAGGTGCAGTTCTGATTTACGAAGACATTGCGCCCGACACTGATATTGACCCCGCTCTCCGTGTAGAACGGCGGTATCAGCGAAAACCTGTCGTCCACGCTCTTGCCGATAAGCTCGCTGAACATGGCGCGGACCTCGTCGGCATCGTCGAAGGTCAGGCGGTTGAGTCTGGCGGTGATCGCCATGGCGCGCCTGACGTTCGCCACCATTGCCGCGGATTCGGGCGTTCTCCTGGGGATTATCCGGGTGCGATCATCCTGCGCCATTGGTTATTGTCCTCCAGGCCCCGTCGCATAAGCGTTCGGCACGTGACCGCAACGTCGAGACTCGCTGAGGGTAGCCACATGGCGGCTGGGCCGGAATGCGTCCATCTCGGACGTCAACAGGTTCCGGCTTCGGGGGAACGTCGGGATTTGTCCGCGCCCAGCGACCAGGCGGATGACCGCTCTCGACCCTAGCGGATGTCCGAAATCCCTTCGCCCAAAGGCCTCTAGTCCTCCCCTGGGGCGGGCCGCTCCAGGATCCAGACGGGGAGATCGGCGACCAGCTCGAAGCCGAGGCTGGTGTAGAGCGGCCGGCCGGCTTCGGTCGCGCCCAGGTGGAAGCGATGCACGCCGCGCCGCCGATAGTCGTCGATCACCTGGCTCAGCAGGGCGCGGCCCATGCCTTTGCGTTGGCGCCCAGGTGGCGTGGCCATCAGCGAGATTCCCGCTGTGTCCCCCGTCGGAGTCACGGTGACGGTGCACATGGGGCCTTCGTCGCCCCAGGCGATATAGGTCTCCACGCCGGAGGTCGGGGTGACGCAGACGTCGATGCACCGGGCGATGACGTCCCGCGGCTCGTCGAAGGCGGCGGCGATCAGATCGCCCGCGATGCCGACCAGTTCCGGGCCGAGGGCGCGGACGACGCGCGTGGGGCCACTCGGTTGAACGGGAACGTCCGGGCGAAGCACCATGAGCGGCGCAGTTCCGACGGCGGTGAGACCCAGCCTCGTCGCGATCGGCGCGAGGCTCTGCGCCACGCGGGGACTCATCATGGCAGTGAGCGGCCGACCCCGTTCCTTCGCCCGCGCCACCGATCGAACGAGAAACCCTTCGGCATCGGGATCGGCGCCCAGGGTCAGCCTGTTGAAGTCGGCCAGGGGCTCGTCGGTCAGACCCAGAACGCAGTTCCGCGTCATGTGTAGTTCGACCCCGGGCGCTGCGGTCATCTGTGAGACGAGCGCGCGCACGCATAGCTGGATCAGCTCTTCGGTCTCATCCACGAGCATCGCCCCCCAATGCTCGGCCTCGGTCGAGCCTGCCACCAGGCTATTGGAGTGAGCTCTTACCCAGACTAATCGCGGCGGCGCCCGCCTTCCACCCCATGGGGCCATTCTGTGCGCCAGCCAGGGCGCCCGCGCGCCCTCCAGGACCTTTCGTCGACGATGAGGCGGCGGGGCGGTCGGCCTGCGACGGATGTTCGCATCCCGCATTTTCCGCCCGAACCTGGCGCACGATTTTCCGCCTGCGAAAGGTTTGCCGTCGATGGTCTCCGCGCCATCGGATGCGGAGTTCGTTATGCCAATTATGTCCTGGGACCAGTCACTCGACGTCGGCATCCCCGCCATGAACCACGAGCACCAGGACATCCTGGATGTCATGAACAAGATCTATGACGCCAAGGCCGAGGGACATGTGGGCGAGCTCATCAATGGCCTGGTCTCGAAGCTCGGCAGCGTGTGCGTCCATCATTTCCGGGACGAGGAAGCGCTGATGGAAAAGATCGGCTATCCCGGGATTGAATTGCACAAGCAGCTGCACGCCAAGCTGCTGGGCCAGTTTTCCCAGCACGCCAAAACGATCCGGGACGCCGGCGGAAGGCCGACGGACGAGTTCTTCCAGTTTCTCAAGTTCTGGCTGACGGCGCACATCAAGGGCATCGACACCAAATATGCCGCGCACGCAGCGTCAAACCACGTCGCCTGACCCCGCCTAGAGCATGATGCGATCAGACGGAATCGTCTGATCGTTGAATCATGCTCTAATTTCAAAAGTTTAGATCCGGATTCAGGCTTCGAGAGAAGCC
>Ga0265327_10005721_pt1 | contig 10255 bp, 5 predicted proteins | sample 41621metaG_FD_202089 | JGI IMG/M metagenome (GOLD analysis project Ga0265327, IMG submission 202089) | Rhizosphere microbial communities from Carex aquatilis grown in University of Washington, Seatle, WA, United States - 4-16-21 metaG | ecosystem: Host-associated > Plants > Roots > Rhizosphere >... | reverse complement strand
TCTCATCATGCTCGTGATCTGCCACGGCGCAGAGCGTGTCATGGCGGACAATCCCTCAGTTCCGTGGCTGGCCAGGGTGCAGCAGCCGCCGGAAATGCCTGCCCCATTTGAAATCGGTGCGATGCAACCCCTGTTGATCGGCGATGACCAGCAGCCGATTCAAACACTGGCCAGTTGGAATAAACGGCGTGACGCCATACGTGCGGCCTGGTTGAGTTTCCTTGGTCCCGGGCCCAAGTCACCCGACAATCTCAGTATCACGATTCTGAAGACCGAGACGTTGCCGGATTGTCATCGGCAATTGATCCGGTACGAGTGTGAGCCCGATCTGTTCGTCGAAGCCTATCTGTTGCGGCCAACCGATCCAAAATTCAAGGAGCCGCTGCCGGGAATTGTCGCACTTCACCAGACCACCAGCACCACGATCGACGAAACTGCGGGGGTGAGTGGTCCGGAATCATTGCAACTGGGGCTGAAACTCGCTCGACGGGGATTTTTCGTGATCTGTCCCCGTTGTTTTCTCTGGCAGGATGCCAAGTCGTTGACTCATGCCGTCCAGCAGTTCCAACAGAGGCATCCACAGACTCTGGGGATGCACAAGATGTTGTACGACGCTCGCCGCGCCGTGGACATTCTGGCAGCTCAACCGGGAGTGGATCGCAGCCGACTGGGTGCCGTCGGACATTCCCTGGGGGCCAAAGAGGTGCTGTATCTGGCCGCTTTTGACGATCGAATCCGGGCTGCCGTCGCCAGCGAAGGGGGATTGGCGTTGAAGTCGACCAATTGGGATGCCCCCTGGTATCTGGGCTCGGGAATTCGCAGCTCGACGTTCGTCCGCAACCATCATGAACTGCTGGCTCTCGCGGCTCCTCGCGCGGTGCTGATCCTGGGTGGCGAGTCCGGTCCCGGAGCGGCTGACGGTGATCGAAGCTGGCCACTGATCGAAGCGGCATTGCCTGTCCACCGGTTGTACTCAGGCTCACCCGCCCTGGGATTGTTGAATCATCACCAGGGACACTCGATTTCTCCTGAGTCGTTCGAACGGCTTGCCGAGTGGCTGGAAACATACACGGCTGCCGTTCCCAAGTGAGTATCCACTGTGATCCAGGCAGAAACGTCTCCAGCGCCGCGAATGATCCTGCTCGTCACGACCGCAGGCCTCGCCTGGTTTTGGATGCAGGGGATTCACGAGCTGGGCCATGCGCTGGCGGGGTGGCTGTCTGGGGCCGAGGTTCGGCAGGTGGTGCTGCATCCATTAACCATTTCCCGGACCGATCTGGGACTGAATCCGAAGCCATTGCTGGTTTGCTGGGCTGGACCACTGATGGGGGTGACGGCCCCGTTGATTGTCTGGGCGGTGTCCGCCCGACTGCGGCTGACCTGCGCCTATTGGCTGCGATTCTTCGCCGGGTTCTGCCTGATCGCCAATGGAGCCTATCTGGCTGTGGGAGCCCGCGATGGCATCGGCGATGCCGGGGATCTGGTTGTTCACGGGGCTCCGGTCTGGACGCTGTACCTGTTTGGTCTCGTCACGATTCCCGCAGGGTTTGCCCTTTGGAATGGTCTGGGCGCTCAATTCGGCCTGGGGGGAGATGGCCGATCCATCACGTGGCAGGCGGCGCTCACCTGCACCACACTGTTGGGAATCACCGTGATTCTCGAGCTAATCTTGAGTCACACCTGATTGGCCATCCACCTCAGCGGGACGACTTCGTCCCCCATCGTTCACTCAGAAAATACAGCGGGACTCCCATCAGGAACGGGACCGCAATGATCGGGAGCAATGGCGCGGCGTAGCGGCTCGCAGAATACAATCCGAAGCCACACATGGCGCAGAACAGCAATGGACACAAGGGAAACAGCGGAGCTCGAAACGGGCGAACCATCTCTCGATCCTTCCACCAGAGCACGAAGTATGCGACTCCCGTCGTCAGGAAAAACAGCCAGAAGATCGGGGCGGATGCGGCATAAAGCGTTTCAAATCCGCCGAAATAATCGCCCCAGGGAACAGGATTGCTCCCCACCACTGTCAGAAGTCGATCCACCGATTGTCGCCCAGAATCGGTGCCAACGCAAAGAATCATTGCCGAGGCAATGGCTCCCTGGACCAGCAGGGACCAGATGGGGGCTTTGGTCAATGAGGACCAGCGTCCCAGCAGTGCAAAGATGCGATGGTCGGTGCCAACAGTGGCGTGCAGGCGAGCCACGGAAAAGATCAATCCGTTCACGCTCCCCAGGGCCGAGACCATCACCAGGACACTGATGAACCGCTTGCCAAGGGATCCGAAAACCTTTCCCATCGCATCGCTGGCCGGCTGCCGCGATTCTCGCAACCCTTCGAATCCCAGTGTCGCCAGATAAGCAGCGTTGATCAGCACATAACATGCGGTGATGACACCAATCCCCAGCAGGAGCGCCCGTGGGATATTTCGCTTTCTGTCACGCACATCCGCAGCCACAAACGCGGCGTCATTCCAGCCGCCATAGGCATACAGGATCAGGATCATCGCCAGTGGCCAGCCATCTTTGCCTGTCGCATTCTCCACTTCAAAAGAGGCCGTTCCCGTCGCGCGCAATCCGGAAACGATCAACAATATCAAGCCCAGGGCCTTGGCCGACGTCAACAAGTTTTGCGTCCACTTCCCCGACCGGATGCCCAGGCAATTCAGCGCTGTTAATCCGACAACGGCACCCAGCGCAAGCCAGACAACATAGTCGTCGGTCAACTTGAATACCTGCACTGCATACTCGGCGAAGACATACGACAGGGCCCCGATGCTTCCAGTCTGGATGATCGCCAACTGCGACCAGCCAAACAGGAATCCAATCGATGGCCCGAAGGCTCGGGTCAGATAATTGTATTCGCCCCCGAGGCGCGGATACGTCGTCGCCAGTTCGGCATAACAGAGAGCGCCGATCAACGACAGTCCACCGCAGACAACCCACAAGCCCAGCATCGACCAGGGATCGGGCATGTTGGCGCTGATGGTGCCCGACATCTTGAAGACAGTGGTGCCGATCACGATTCCAATAATCAGGCTCACGGCGTCCCAGACACTGAGAGCCGCCGATTCGGCCTCGGGCGAGGAACCTGATGGAGATTCGGACATCTGTCACCTGCGGAAACGAACGAGATACGCCCTCGATTTTGAGGACGATCGAGAGACTAACCATTGAGACCACGCTGGACCAGTCCGCCAGACCAGCAGGCCTGGAAATTGCCAGCGGGGAAGAACCGTCAGCGATTCGGGGACTTCGCGACGCCGCTGGGGAAAGAGATCGTCGCGTCAGGTTCAGAAGCCGACATTCTTTTTCGTCTGATTGACGGGGGAATTGGGCTTGGTCGCATCCCCGGGCTTGCGGATGACAGTTGCGTCCTCGACGGCTTGCGGATTCGCACCAATCGGACGCCCCCCTTCACCCCAGTTGGTTGCTTGCGAGTTTTTGTGCAGGACGAATGACAGGGGTTTCAGGTCGCGCCAGCGAATGGGCAATTCTCCCGCCAGGTAGACCCCCCGATCACCGGTCAGAAATCGGATACTGGCTGCTTTGTCCCACAGCTTGCGCCATGCGGTCAGCCCGGTCTGGTCGTCGACGGGCGCTGCGGGAGAACCATCGCGCCGGATCAGAAACGAAATCTGCCTGGCGACTCCGTTCGATGCCCCCCACCATTCGACCTGCTTTTGCTCAAAGACTGGGCCGACGCAATTCAAGAGCGTCGCCCCTGCCGCTTCACCCGCTTTGAACGAGAGCGGGGGAGCAAAGACCGAGCGTTCGACAAACAGCCTCATGGGTGACCCGACGGCGTCATTCCCTGGTGCGGCTTCCAGGCGAATTGCAGCGGCAGTGGCCGAGATCGTAACGTTTTCCACATCGAGGATCGGCAGCAGTCCGCTTCCCACTCGAACAGGTCGAAGATCGATCGCATCACCGCGAATTGCCAGGATGGAATTGCGGAAGATCAGCACTCCCTGGGCACATTCCACACGGACACCCGAGCCGGATCCTGCCAGCAGTGAATCTCGAACGACCAGGGCAGGTGCTTCGCCCCCTGCCGGAGGGCCGGTGATCCAGCGAACGAGCCCCAGTTGTTTGGAGCCGTCCGCTTCAGAACCCAGGAGTCGGCAACCGTTCAGGATGATCGAGGCATCGTTGGCCTGAATCAGCCAGTCAGGATTGTACCCCTTGGAATTGGGTGATCCTTCCAGCAAGGCATTGGTCAAGTCGAGTGTTCCATGCGTGATGGCGATCAACGCAGAAGCCGATTTTCCTCCATCGCCCGTTTTCGGTTGCGCGGGTTGAATACGCAGGGGAAGTCCATCGGCCTGCCGGAAAACGATTCGAACCGACTTGCCATCGATCCTGGCGGGAGTCATTTGGCAGACCCCCGCGCCGGTCACTTCGAATAATGTGCCACTGGGCCAGTCCGGGCGATTCAAGGCAACCCCCAGGTCCTCCTTTTTCAGATCAATCTTCTTGATCTGAACGGGCTCGCCGGGGCGTGCCGCCGCCGGCAATGTGGGACGTGCCGTCGTGGCGACGGCTCGCAGGTGTGATGTCACATCAGGAACGGACAGCTTGTTCACCTGGCATCCGGGGATGCCGCCGTCAGTCGCTTTCACGTCACGGTAACTGAGGCCGTTGGAATCAAATTCCTGGGGAAGCGCGACACTCAAATCATCCAGAGAGGTTTCCGGGAACGTCAGTTTCTGGAACTGCCTGGCGTCGGCGCGGACGTTCCAGACGCGCTGCCAGGTTGCCGCATCCACCACCTTGAACGACGACCCCAGATCAATCAATTGCTCGAAGCCCAGGTACAGCGAGTTGGTTGATGTCCACGTCATCCGGGTGAGCCAGCTTTCGGCGGTGGTTCTCAATTGAGGCCATCGCCCGGCAAACGCGATCGCTGAGTTTTGTGCCACACCCTGGGCGGAGCAAATGGAGTCTCTGAGAAACAAAGCCGTCTGGGGGGGCTTGCCCGCATCATCCACAGCCAGATCAAAGATTCGGGTTTGAGCGCAAAGCGTGCACCGCTGAATCCTGAGAATGCGACGCGGTCGTGCCGTGACAACATCGGTGGCCCCGGCTGCCACGTATCCATCGAGTTCAATTGCCGGTGCAGAGCCGGTCACCAGCAACGAGTCGCGAACGACCGCATCCAGATTTGCGCGGCGGATGCTGATCCCGCCAAGGCCCTCGCCACGCACGAGGACTCGATCAACCAGCAGGCGTGGTTCGATGGCCGGAATTGAAGTCGCATCGGCCGCACTGTGGACGACCATTGCCACCGAGGCATCGGAGGATGTGCCACTGGAAGTAAACGAACACTGCTGGACGAGCAATTGTCCGTCGGTCACTTCAATCACGCGCAGGGCTCCAGCCAGTGCCGGGCGGTCGATGGAGAAGTGCAGGCTGCGCAGGTCCAGAGTTCCGTCGCTCAGCTTCAATCCGGCGGTTGTCTGGTTGGCGCCTGGCTTCAACGCGATCACCGGGCGATCTTGTGCCGTCGCCGGCATGATCACAATTCGCTTTCGCTGCTTCAGGTCGATGAACGGCAGGGGAAATGGCCCCGAGCCTGGCAACTTGATCACGGCGCCGCTCGCCGGTGTAGCCTGGAGCGCGTCTTCCAGCGTGGCGAAGTTCGTTGCGGACTTCGCGGCCGGGCTGACCGTGAAGACCGACAGTCCGGTGAGATCAGCGTCCTTCCCGGCCCAGTCTGGCAGCTTTTCGGCGTCTGACAGGGGCGTGGGGGTGTCCGTCCGCGTTCCACCGGGATTCGTGCCCGATGCGGCCACTGTCTCAGGCGACGTTTCGCCCGTGGAACCGGGAATCACTTTCGACGGTGAATTGGTCACCGCCGGATTCTCGTTGACCGTGACTGGTGGGGGGCCGAACGGATTGACAACGGTATTGCTGTACGACGAGATGATCCAGCCAATCCCAACGATGACCAGCACCAGTCCCCCCGCGGCGCCGAGGTACTTCAGCAAGTCCTTGTTGATGGCCGACTTCTCTGAGGTGCTTGGATCACTGATCGGCTGCCGCTTGGGCGGCATCGCCTTCTGGCCCGGAACCTTGGCCTTCGTGGATTCCGCCAGTTTGGATTCCGGATGCCGGGTATCGGCCGGTTTGGTTGTGGAATGTTTGTGATCCGCTCCCGGCTTATGCATCGGGCCGGACGAAGAATCGTTGAGGTCACTCTTGCCGGTCCTGGGTTTGGCCTTTTTCACGCCGGGATCGGGGTCTGCTTCTTCTTCCGTCTCTGCGGCCCGCCCTTTGGCTCGAGTTGCTCCGCGATTGGTCTCAGGTTCTGGCGACGGTGTTTCAGATTTCACCGTGCGAGCTTTGGGTCGATGAGGGGTCGGCGAAGTCTCTTCCTCGGCCTCGTCGGTGGTGACCGGCCGGGAGGCTTTACGTCGCGATGCGCGATCGGTTGTGGTTGGAACATAGTCAGGCGTCGACTGGGTCTGACGCTCGTCATCCGATTCAAAGTACCCGTCGTCGCTGTAGCCCTCTTCCTCGATCGCCGCCAGGTCCGTGTTCTGTTCGTAGTCTGAAAGATCCGAGAAAATCTCTCGATTGATTTCTGCTTCGGTCAGCTTGGACTGGTTGAGATCCTCAATCAGTTCCGCGGGGGTCTGATAGCGATCACCTGGCTTCTTCGCCATCATGCGCCGGATCACCGCCGTCAATCCCTCGGGGACTTGCGGATTCATTTCGCGTGGATCGGGAATCGGCTTGATGGCGTGGGCCTGCAGTTTGTTGGTCACGCTCCCCTCGGGGTAGGGGGGCGAACCCGTCAGCATCTGGTACCAGGTGCAGCCGAGCGAATACAGATCGCTGCGAATGTCGGCCAGCTTGCTGTTGCGAGCCTGTTCCGGGGCCATGTAGTCGACGGTCCCCACCGTGGTCCCCGCCCGTGTGATGTTGGTTTCCAGCGTGTCGTCGACCGACCGTGCCAGACCCAGGTCCGTCAGCTTGACGACGCCATCCCGCCGAATCAGCAGATTGGAAGGTTTGATGTCCCGATGGACAATGCTCTGCTCGAACGCATGCTGCAGTGCTGCGGCGACCTGCTTGATGATGTCGATTGAACGGCGGATGGGAACGACGCCTCGCTTGGAGACCATCTCGAACAGGTCTTTCCCCTCGACGTATTCCATCGCAATGTACAGGTACCCATCGGCTTCGCCGCTGTCGTAGACGGCGACGATGTTGGGGTGGCGCAATTGAGCGGCCGCCTGGGCTTCCGCACGAAATCGGCGCACCAGGATCGGGTTCGCGGCTTTGTCGCGCGGAAGGACCTTCAGGGCCACGGTCCGCTTTAATTCGGTGTCGCGGGCCAGGAAGACCGCGCCCATTCCACCAGCACCGATTTTTTTCTCGATCAGGTACTTGCCCAACCGTTTCAGCTCGGACAACGGTGGCGCCGCATCTCCCGCTCCGGGATTTTTGACCGCAGCATCGTCACCCGCAGTCATTGCTGACCTCAAGTCGTGTTCGTGTTGGAGACACCATGTGGCAGAGCTGGCAGAACTACCGGTTGCGAAATTTCGCTCGAATTCGTCAACAATTCGATGGAATGAACTCAACCTTCACAGGATGAAGGGGAACTCAAGAGGAAGTTTGCGAATCTACCTTTCAGACGGGATCTAACCGGAGGGAAGTGTACCAATCGCAAACGAGTACCGTCAAAAGACCACGGCAAATTGTTATCCTCAACCGGCCCCTTCGCAACTGGCGCCGGTCAGGTTGACGTTTTTGTCATTATGGACCGGGGCGCCCGGTGACCGATTCTGACACTTCGCACTGAGCGCTGGACAAGCCCGTGAAATCAGAACTGAATTCTCAAATTGTGTTCGACGACGATGGCCTGGCTGCCACACTGCAGGCCGGACGGGTCGTGTTCATCCCAGAGCGAATTCATGCCAGGCATCGTCTGCTGGAGATCCTGGCACGCGGATTGGATTTTCCCGACTATTTCGGTTGGAACTGGGATGCGCTCGAAGAGTGCCTTTGTGACCTGTCCTGGATTGGCGACGTCCGACCGGTTGTCCTGCTGCACGCGGACATCCCGTTTGCCCAAGACGCCGACGCACGCGGCATTTACCTGGATATCCTCAAGCAGTCCGTGGCGTGCTTTGCCTCGACAGGGCAGCCCCCCGGGCTTGTGGCCGTTTTTCCGGTGAACTGTCGGCGCGAAATCGAGGACCAGTCGCAGGCCTCAGATTCGGAAAAAGATTCGCTGACGGTAGAGCCAGAACACGAATAGCCAGAATGACAACAGGATCAGATTGGCTTTGACCAGCGGGACGTATGGATCTCCCAGGATTTTGAATAGGTCGGAGCCCAGGTGCCGCGTCAGATTTGTCGCCGTCCAATCCTTCAATAGCTGCGACATCACGTACAGCGCAATCGAATTCATGCCGGCAACCAGCAACGGGAACGACCAGGCGCGCCAGCCTGCCACATCAATGATGGCATAAAACGCGGCCAGCATCAGCAACGTCAGGCCGGTGCTGTACAAAGTCCAACTGGGGGTCCAGATCCGCTTCACGAGGGGGCACAACCCGATGTAATGGATTGCCGCACCCACCAGGAACAAAGTCATTCCACTCAAGACCAGGCCGGAAACGGTCCGTAACCGACTATTCGAAGTCCGAATGTATTCTCCCGTCATCAGTCCAAACAGCATTGTCACGAGAGACGGAATGAAATTCAGGGTCTGGTATCCCCCTTCGTTGAACAGAAACTCGGTGGGGCGCGGAAACAGATTCAAAAACCATAAGTCAAATGTGGCTGCCGGATTGGCGCATTTCTGCCAGTGCGCGGCAAAGCCCGTCAGGTAGGGCCAGTCGTCACCCAATCCAACCTTGGCGTAATCAAAGTCGGGACCCGCCACCGGTGTGATCGCGAACCAGGCCCAATACACGAAAAGGATTGCCGACGCGGTCCGGATCTGTGTTGTCCAACTGCATTTCCATAAAAGAAATAGAAACGTGTAACCGAGTCCGATTTGAGTCAGCACGTTCATGAAGGTGAAGTTGGTGGTTGTGCCTTTTGATGACAGGAAGATTCCCAGCAGGATCAGCACGATCGATCGCACGATGGCATGCGCGAGCAATCTGATGAAAGAATCGCCCGCCTGCTGTCGTTTCGTATACGAATACGGCAGCGACACGCCCACCATGAACATGAATGACGGCTGGATCAGATCCCAGAAGCCACAGCCGACCCACGGGACATGGTCGAAATGAAAATGCAGCACCTTCCAGAAGGGGCTGTCCGGAAAACTCTTGCGGGCGGTTTCGGCAATTCCAAACCCATTCGCTGCCAGGCAGATCATCACAAATCCGCGATAGGCATCCAGCGACAGCAGTCGCGAGGAGGGCTCCGGGCTTGTGGCAATCGAACGAATTGGCGGTTTTCCCATCCGAAATCTCCCGGTGAATCGACGGCGAGCATAGAGTTGTCGTCGGGCCGTTGCAATTCGGCGGCGCATGTGGTGTGGTGATCGATCACGTCACGAACTTCACTGTCGAGGAACGAGCGATACCATGACCATGATTGATCTTTCCGGGAAAACGGCACTTGTCACGGGGGCGGGTCAGGGGCTGGGACGCTGCACGGCGACAACGCTGCATGCCGCCGGGGCCAGTGTGATCGTCAATTACTTCGACGATCCCCAGGGGATGAATCGCCAACGGGCAGAAGAGACCGTGGCAGCCCTGGGTGATCGCGCCGTCGCCATCGCGGCGGATGTTCGCAGCGTTGCCGATGTGACAGCAATGTTTGACGCCGCCGTCGCGAAGTTCGGGCGACTGGACATCGTGGTGAACAATGCGGCGATCATTCGTGACCGAACCCTTAAGAAAATGACCGACGACGAATGGCAGTCGGTGATTGATACCAACTTGACCGGCGTCTTCCAGGTCTGTCGCGCCGCAGCGGATCGGCTTGCGGAGGGAGGACGAATCGTCAACATGGCGTCGATCTCGGGGGTGGTCGGGTTCTATGGTCAGGTCAATTACTCTGCCGCCAAAGCGGGGGTGATTGCCATCACCAAGGTCTTGAGCAAAGAGCTGGCGCGCCGACAGATCACAGTCAACGCGGTCGCGCCGGGAGTCGTCCTGACGGAAATGGGAAAGACGATTCCCGAAGAGGTTCGTGCCGGAATGATCGCCCAGATCCCGCTCGGGCGGTTTGGCGAACCCGAGGAAATCTCGAATGTGATCCTGTTTCTCTGCAGTCCCCT
>Ga0265327_10005719_pt1 | contig 10256 bp, 9 predicted proteins | sample 41621metaG_FD_202089 | JGI IMG/M metagenome (GOLD analysis project Ga0265327, IMG submission 202089) | Rhizosphere microbial communities from Carex aquatilis grown in University of Washington, Seatle, WA, United States - 4-16-21 metaG | ecosystem: Host-associated > Plants > Roots > Rhizosphere >... | reverse complement strand
CTTCCAACGCGGCTACGACGCCGGCATTTCGATTGAACCCCACGTCGCCGTAGTCTTCCACGACGCGACCGTCAAAGCCGATGACAAACATGTTTACGACAGCTACGTCAAATACGGTCGCCAGTTGGAAACAATGATCCACGAAATCAAGGTGGAATTGAGGAAGTAGCTCTGCGTCAAAAAAGTCTCGAAGCGTCTTGGAAGTGCGACCGTTGCTCAGCCCCATTCTAATGGGGTCATCTCACGTACCCATTCACGCGAAACCACTCAATCGCATCCACAAACGCCTGCCTCGGCGGCGTCTGTGGCATCCCTAATTCCTTCACCGCCTTCGCCGGATTAAAAAACATTTTGTATTTCGCCATCCGCACTCCAGCCAACGGCGCTTTCGGCGGCTTCCCCGTAACCTTCGAGAACGCCTCGTCAAAATAAGCCGCAGTCAACGCCACCGCATACGGCACTTGAAATTTCGGCGCGGGCAAACCAGTGATCTTCGCCAACTCCTCCAACGACTCCTTCATCGTCCAATTCCCATCCATGTTCCCGAGAATATAACGCTCGCCAATTCGCCCTTTCTCCGCCGCGAGAATATGTCCAATTGCCACGTCACGCACATGCACCCAATTCAAACCGGTGTCGAGATACGCCGGCATCTTCCGGTTTAGAAAATCAACAATGACTTGCCCCGTCGGCGTCGGCTTCACATCACGCGGCCCGATCGGCGCGCTCGGATTCACGATTACTATCGCCAAACCTTTCGCAGCCAGTTCACGAGCGACCACCTCCGCTTCCCACTTCGACTTTTTGTAGTGATTACTCATCTGCGCGCCGCTCACCGGCGTCGCTTCATCCGTCGGCGTCACCTTGCCATCGACCGCGCGCGGCAGGCCAATACAACCAACCGTGCTCGTATAAACAATCCGACTACACCCCGATGAAGCCGCCGTCTCTAAAACCATTCGAGTCCCTTCAACATTCGCCGCATACATCGGCGCATAATCACGCAGCCAGAGATGATAACTCGCCGCCACATGAAAACACCAATCACACCCGCGCAAACCCTTCTCCAACGCAGTTCGATCCAGCACATCGCCATGGACCAGTTCACATTCCACTTTTCCAAGCGCTCGCGTGTCGCTGCCTTTACGAACCAGCGCCTTCACGCGGTGCCCGCGCGAGATCAACTCATGCACGAGATTCGCGCCAATAAATCCGGTCGCGCCTGTTACAAAACAATTCATCGCACGTATTTCAAATCCGTAATCCGCAATTCGCAATCCGCAATTTCTTCGCCGTCCCCCTACACCTGAGCAAGAGAATTTGTGAAAATATTTTGCGCCACTAATCCAAAAAAGAATCGACTTAAGTGTTCTCCTGAGGCATCTATCAGGCGTTCACTATGGCAAAAAAGATAGCCACTTCGCGCAAGAGGCCGACCCGTCAGGAATTGCGCGATTTGGACTTTGAAATTCAGTTTATGGAAGGGGTGACCCGCAGGGATCCGGGTTACGTCGATGCTCTCCAGATTTTGGGTGATGATTACACTCGTCGTGGCCGCTACGACGAAGGTCTTCGCATCGACGAAAAGCTTTCTCGTCTCAAACCAGACGATTCCCTCATCCATTACAACCTCGCCTGCAGCTACTCGCTCACTCATCAATGCGACCTCGCTGCCGAAGCCTTGGAGCTGGCTCTCAACCTCGGCTACAGGGACTTTAAGTGGATGATGCAAGACCCCGACCTCAAGAATCTCCGTGAGCACAGCGATTACAAGCGCATCCGCGCCAAAGTCCGCGAGTTGCAGGTCCGCACCCGCTAGTTCCCCGTTTTGTAACACCTCCGCAGAGGGTCTGTAACGCCTTTTGTAACGGGTAAAAAGGCATTTTCGACCAATGTTTACAAGGGTTGTAACGATGTAACGGGTCAAACCCCCTGGAAGGGTACCCCCTGTATTCACTGGCCTGCTTTTTCATTCTGCTCGCCTTTCCGAAGGCTTTCGTTAGAGTCGAAGCCAGTTGCAGCCGATTGCACTCAATTGCACCTATTTGCAGTTAAAAGGAATGGCGTCATGAATACCGAAGAGCAAATCCAACAATTCCGCAACGCTTACGAAGCCCTGCGTGCCGAAATAGGTAAAGTCATCGTTGGCCATGAAGAAATCGTTGAAGGCACCTTGATCGCAGTCTTCGGTGGCGGCCACGTCCTCCTCGAAGGCGTCCCCGGTCTCGGCAAGACACTGCTCGTCCGCACGCTCAGCGAAGTTCTGGACATGAGTTTCAACCGCATCCAGTTCACGCCCGACCTGATGCCCGCCGACATCCTGGGAACGAACATCGTCATGGAAACTCCCGACGGCAAACGCGAGTTCCAGTTCCAGAAAGGCCCCATCTTCGCGCACCTGCTCCTCGCCGACGAAATCAACCGTGCCACCCCGAAAACGCAATCCGCAATGCTCGAAGCGATGCAGGAAAAAAGCGTCACCGCTGGTGGTTCGATTCGTAAACTCGAAGAACCATTCTTCGTATTGGCGACCCAAAACCCGATCGACCAGGAAGGAACCTATCCGCTCCCCGAAGCGCAACTTGACCGTTTCTTTTTCAAGCTCATCGTCGGCTATCCCAGCGGTGAAGAACTGACCGAAGTCCTGACCCGCACCACCGAAGGAAAAAAAGAGCAAGTCAACCGTGTGCTAACCAAGGACCAAATTATCGAGCTACAGAAACTCGTGCGACAGGTCCCCGTCGCTTCGCACGTCAAAGATTACGCCGTGCGCCTCGTGCTCGCAACCCATCCCAAGACCGAAACCGCTGTCCCGATTACAAACCAATACCTGCGTTTCGGCAGCAGCCCACGTGGCGGCCAAACGCTGATGCTTGCCGGCAAAGTCCGCGCCCTGACCCATGGTCGTTTCAACGTCAGCTTCGAAGACATCCAAGCCGTCGCCGCAGCGGCGATGCGGCACCGTCTCATTCTGAATTTCGAAGCCGAAGCCGAAGGCATCACCACCGATCACATCATCACGCAAATCCTTCAGGACGTCCCGCGCGACGTCGCTGCCATCGAAGTGTGAGCGCATTGCTGACGCCAGATTTGCTCAGACGCCTCGAGCAATTCCAATTGCTCGCCGCGCGTCGTGCGAAAAGCTCAGCCAAGGGCGAACGTCGCAGTAAAGCGCGCGGGCAATCCGTCGAATTCGCCGACTACCGCAATTACGTCGCGGGTGACGACTTTCGATATCTGGATTGGAATCTTTACGGACGGCTCGAAAAGCTGTTCCTCAAACTCTACGAGGAAGAACGCGAATTGCCTGTCCGCATTTTCCTTGATGCCAGCGAGTCGATGAACTTTGGCACACCGCCTAAGTTCGATTTTGCCCGTCAGATCGCAGCCGCTGTTGGATACGTTGCCCTGTGCGGCTTCGATCGAGTCACGGTTTACCCGTTTCCCGATTTGGACCTCAATAATCCCAACGTCGACCGGCAGACATTAAGCAACGAAGCGGCGGCCCGAGGTGGACTGCGCGCGGTGCGTGGACGGAAATCCTCGATGCAGTTCTTTCAAAACCTCGGCGCTCTCACTGCTCAAGGCGGATGTGACTTTAATGAATCTCTCCGACGTGGCGCACTTGCTGCGAAGCAAGCCGGTGTCGCGGTCGTGCTCAGCGATTTCCTTGATCCTGCTGGATACGAACCGGGACTCAATGCGCTGATTGGACGCGGCTTTCACATTAACGCCGTCCAGATTCTCTCGCCGGAAGAATTGAATCCATCGACCTACGGCGATCTCAAGCTGGTCGATTCCGAAACAGGTGCGATGCAGGAAGTGACGTTTGGGAAATATCGACTCAAGCATTACCAGCAAACTGTTCAGAACTATTGCCAACGACTGCGCGAATTTTGTCAGGCGCGTGGGATGAGTTTCTTCAGCGTCAGTTCGGATACTTCGCTGGAGCAATTGCTGTTGAAACAACTCCGGCAAGCCGAAGTTTGGGGCTGATTCAATTCGTGCTACATTAGGAGCATGGCACAGGTGTTGGATACTCCGGTTCGAAAACGCGCGGTCAAGAAGGCTGCAGTGCAAACTGCCGCGCCATTGGTCCCTGCGAATCCCACTTACGAAAAACTTCGCAAAGCTGCGCTTGGTTGCACGGCTTGCCCTCTCTGGAAAGGCGGCACGCAAACGGTTTTTGGAGAAGGGCCGTTGAAGGCGAAGATCATCCTTGTCGGTGAGCAACCGGGGGATGAGGAAGACGTCGCCGGGCGTCCGTTCGTTGGACCTGCTGGAAAAGTTCTCGATAGCGCATTGGAAGAAGCGGGTATTGATCGCAGTGAGTGTTACGTCACCAACGCGGTCAAACATTTCAAATGGGAACCTGCGGGGAAGCGACGCATTCATAAAACACCGAACGCGAAAGAGATCGCGGCGTGCCGTCCGTGGTTGGATGCGGAAATTGCATTACTCAAACCTAAGGTAGTCGTTTGCCTTGGAGCAACGGCGGCGCAGGCGTTGTTGGGGCGTAATTTCAGGGTGACGGAACGGCACGGAGAATTGATCGAGACAAACTCTGGATTCCATGTGATGGCTACAGTGCATCCCTCGGCCATCTTGCGCACGCCGGATGAAGAGACGCGACATCGCGAGCGCGAGAGGTTCACGGAGGATTTGAGGAAGTTGAAGAAACTGATTTAGTGAAAGTCGTACGACGGTGCGGCGGCGAGCGATTCATTGGGCATGGGCATGATTCGCTTTGCCTGAACTAAAACAACGTTTTCCCTATTCTGGACAATGCCTTCAATGATCAGGAAAGGTTCGTGGGTAATCACAAGGCGCAATTCTTCGAACAGGTCCGGATTGACTATCGCGTTACTGATTCCGGTTTCGTCTTCGAGACTGACGAAGACAAAACCTTTTGCGGTCCCCGGACGTTGGCGGCAGATAACGTTGCCGGCGATGCGAATCGTTTCGCCGTTGCGGCTTTTAGGGAGATCCGCCGCGCGCCAAATATCGGGCAGGCCGGCACGCACCAGCGCCATCGGATGCGGGCCAGTGGTGAGATTGGTTCCGCGATAGTCGGCCCGCACGCGTTCGACTGCGTTCATAATGGCCAGAGGAGAAGGCTGGGATTCGTTTAATTCGCCTCTCCGAAAATTGAAAAGGTCGAACTCGCAATTGTCTTTCTCAACTTGCCAAAGAGCGTCGCGACGGTGTTTCGCGAGTTTGTTCAATGCACCGATTTCAGCGAGTGTGCGCAACTCAATTTTGTTGAGACCGGTGCGCCATTTGAAATCGTCGATTGAACTAAATGCTTTGCGTGCGCGTTGTTGGACGACGCGTTGCCCATGCTCAAAGCGAAGGCCTTGCACGATGCAAAAACCTAATCGAATCGAGCCATCGTCTTCAATTGTGCATAGCCAATCGGACCGCTCGACGCAGATTGGCCGAGTTTTAACACCGTGACGCTTGGCGTCTTTGACAATAGTTGCGGGTGAATAAAAGCCCATCGGCTGATTGTTGAGCAGGCTCGTGTAAAATTCAGGAGCGCAATGGACTTTCAAATAAGTGCTGCCGTAAGCGAGAATGGCAAAGCTGATGGCGTGCGATTCCGGAAATCCGTAGAGCGCAAAGGAGGCAATCCATTTGAGAATTTTTTCGATGACATCGGGAGCGATGCCTTTCTGCACCATTTTAACCTTCATCTTCATCACGACTTTGTTCATGCGCTCTTCCGAACGGTGAAAGCTTAAAGCGCGGCGTAAGTCTTCAGCTTCGCCGGGAGACAAATCGGCCATGACCATCGCTATCTGGAGAAGTTGTTCCTGGAAAAGAGGCACCCCTTTGGTCCGCTCCAAAACAGGGCGCAAACGTTCGTCATAATAGGTCTCCGGTTCGCGGTTAGCTCGACGATTAAGATAGGGATGCATCAAGTCGCCTTGGATTGGGCCGGGACGGATGATGGCGACTTCGATGACGACGTCGTAAAAACATTTCGGTTTCATTCGCGGCAAGGTGGCCATTTGCGCGCGGCTTTCGATTTGAAAGACGCCGATGGTGTCGGCTTCTTGCATCATTTTAAACGTGGGCTCGTCGTCGATCGGAATGCGGGCAAGGTCGACGGGGTGGCCGCGTTGTTCCGTGAGTTTGATGGCGTCTTGCAGGACGGACATCATGCCGAGACCGAGGAGGTCAACTTTGATGATGCCGAGGTCTTCGCAATCATCCTTGTCCCATTGCGCAACGACACGACCGGGCATGGATGCGTTTTCGAGTGGGACGACGGAACTCAATTTCCCCTGGCAAATAATCATGCCGCCGGAGTGTTGGCCGAGATGTCGGGGCAAGGCGTAGATCTGTTTGTAGAGATTGACGAAAGCACTCGCACGTGGATGGTCGATTGGCAGTCCGGCTTGTTCCATTTGTTGGGCGAGTTCCATTGTGTGTGGAAAATCGCCATTTGCGAACAGGTGCGAGAAACGATCGATGACGTCGTTCGACAAGTTGAGCGCTTTGCCGATTTCGCGCGCGGCGCTTTTGCCGCGGTAGCTGATGACGTTCGCAGTCATCGCGGCGCCGTGTTTCCCGTAGCGGCGATAGACTTCCTGGATGACTCGTTCGCGTCGGTCGCCGCTGGGAAGATCGATGTCGATATCGGGCCAGCCTTTGCGACCTTCGCTCAGGAAACGTTCGAATAGGGTGTTAAACTTGAGCGGGTCGACGGCGGTGATGCCAAGGCAAAAACAAACGGTGCTGTTTGCGGCACTGCCACGGCCCTGGGCCATGATGTCATTTTCGCGGCAGAATTTTACGAGGTCGGCCACGATGAGGAAGTACCCGGCGAAACCAAGTTTTTCAATGAGCGCGAGTTCGTGATTGATTTGTATTGCCACCTTCTCGGGAATTTTGCCGTCATAGCGTTTACGTGCACCGGCTAGGGTTTGCTCGCGCAAAACGCCGTTCATGGTTTCGCCTTCGCCTACGGGAAACTTGGGGAATTCGTAGCCGAGGTCGGCCAAGGTAAACTGCAGGCGGTCAGCGAGACGCGCGGTGTTTTCGATGGCTTGAGGTAAATCGTGGAAGAGTGATTCCATTTCGCTCGCGGTTTTGAGGAAACGTTCGCTGTTGGGGGCGAGCAAGGTTCCGGTGACGTCGAGGTGCGTGTGATGACGGATGCAGGTGAAGACGTCATGGACCTGACGGGCGTGGGGTTTTGCGTAAAGGACGCCGTTGGTGGCGAGGAGTGGGAGTTGTGTGTGTGCGGCGAGTTGAATGAGGGCGTTGTTGATGCGTTCTTCGCCGCGGAGATGATGGCGTTGGATTTCTATGTAGACGCGGTTGGGGCCGAAGGTTTCGATGAGCTTCTCGATTATTAATCGCGGATTCCTGATTGCGAATTGCGAATTGGAAACGCTTCGAATCAACGGACCTTCTTCATCGCCAGTCAACGCGACTAAGCCTTCGGCAAATTCGGGCAAATCGCTCCAGCGGAATTTAGTTTCGCCTTTGGCACTGCGGAGATGGCCGCGAGTGAGGAGTTGGCAGAGGTGTTGGTAGCCGAGACGATTTTCGACGAGCACTGGCAAAACGGAGCCGTCTTCCATCGACAGCTCTGCGCCGATGATGGGACGGAGATTTTTTTCTTTAGCGGCGGCGAAGAAACGCGGCGCGCCGTAAACTCCATCGCGATCGCAAAGTGCCAGCGTGGGCATTTGCAATTCAGCGGCAACTTCAGCGATTTGCTCCGGCAAAGAACTGCCGCGCAAAAAGCTGAAGGCGCTTCGGGTGTGGAGCTCGACGTACATATTCAACTATTTGGCTGAAAATGGCGCAGCTTGTAATAGCTGCCTGAAACCGTTATGTTGCCACGTATGAGCGAGTTGCTTTCTCGAATCACTATTGATCCCGGGATTTGCCATGGCAAACCAGCCATCCGGCATTTGCGATATCCCGTTGAAGCGATGCTCGAATATCTCATTGCAGGCGATACTTTCGAAGACCTGCTCGCTGAATTTCCTGATTTGGAACGCGAAGACTTGCAGGCATGCGTTGAGTTCGCGGCGCAATCTTTAAAGCTGAAGAGTAAGCATCTCGTTCTGGCATGAACTTTCTGGTGGATGCCCACCTTCCGCCAAGCTTGTGCAATCTGCTGCAAGCTGCAGGGCACGATGCCATTCACACCATAAGTCTTCCTGCACACAACCAAACTGTAGATGAGGTGCTCAACAAGATTTCGTTCGAGCAGCAGCGGGTGCTCGTTACAAAGGATTCCGATTTCTACCACTCGCACTTGCTTCACGGAAAACCATGGAAATTGTTGCTTGTGTGCACGGGCAATATCGGCAGGCGGGAACTCACAGAGTTGTTTGGAAAATACACGCCTCAAATTATTACTGCGTTGGAACAGAATTCGTTGGTTGAGTTGGATCGGCAAGCCATACGAATTGTGATGTAAGTGGGTTTGCATCGCTAATCCAATACTCCTTCTATCGACCATTCCTCGTTTTGTTGTGCGAGGCGGAGAATGTCGCCGTTGTTTGTTTCGATGTCCCATTCGTCCCGGGCCCAGTCATTTTCCCACCAGTTGCCGGAGATGCGCCAGGGGCCGCGGGCTTCTTTGATTGGACCGGTGAATTGGGGGCTGTGCATCAAGACCGGTTTGTTGTTTCGCATTTCGACTGTGGCTTGGATCGGTGGACGAAAGCGGCGCAAGGCGGGGCCGAGGATTTTGAATTTCAAATTTGAAATTTCCGATTTCAAAAGTTCTTTGCCGCGCTGTTCGGATTCGAAATCGGGTGATTCCATTTTGAAGGCGTCGGGGCGATGGCTTTGCTCAAGACGCGGCGTGCCGGCTCGATCGGCGCCAAGGAGACCGGTCAACCGTGCCAGGGTTTCGTGGAATTGGTTCGGGTCGCGGAGAGCAACTTCAAACAAGCCGAATTGATGGTTGCCGGCGCGACAGGGTTTCGCGGCAAGCGTGAGGGAAATGATTGGGGCTTCGGTGCGCACGTTTTCCAAATGCGTCTGGAGCATGCGGAACAGTGTTTCGACGTCGCACGTGGGTGCGGGGACGCGGAAGGTGTGTTCGTAGGCCTGGCCGGCTTGTAGACCAATACGGAGATGGAGTTCGCCGGCGACCAAATAGATCACTTCAAGTCGGCGAGCCAATTGCTCGACGAAGCGCTTGAGCATGAAGAGGAGCGGCTCGAGTGTTTCGATTGGGTTTTCAAATTCGACCGACTCTTCGAAAATGGCCGAGGGGATATAGAGATTGAGCGGGCGGTTTTCGTGGATGGAAACTGAGTCGAATAGTTCCACGGCTTCGGTGCCGAGACGTTCAGCGAGTTTATCTTTTCCTAACGCAAGGAATGCGCCGACGGTGTGGATGCCCCATTTTTGGAGGACTTCTAAAATTTCAATTGGTGGGGAGAGGCTTTCGATGGGAAGTTCGGAAATAAAATCGTCAGGGTCTTCGACGGATAGAAATGGGGCCGAGTGTTTCGCGGCTTGCAGGGCGATGCTGGGTGTTTCTGCTAAACCCAGTTGAGCTTGGAAACCGAGTTGTCCAAGGGCGGCGAAAATTTTATCGGCCCAGAAGGCATCGAAAGTTTGAGTTAGCCCATGCAAATCGATTGTGCAAATTCCTGCACCCGTGGATTCGATGTTGGGCGAGAAGCAGTAGGCACATTGGAGCAATGTTTCGGTGGCGGCTTCTTCCTGGGCGATACTCCGCGAACGGATGATGATGTTGCGGCAGCGGGCCATGGCTTGGGTGGAAGTCAGGCCGTGGGTGACGCCGGATTCAGCGGCAGATTTGGTGAGTTGAAAAATGGTGGCTTTGGGAAGACGGTCGTCGATAAGCGCGACGGGGCGGGTGCGTAGTTCGGGCTCAAGACGCAGCGCGGCCTGGAGGTGGAAGTTTGGGATGTAGAGGACGGCGAACATTTGGAAACTTCAAAATTTAAACTCCAAAAACCAAGAACCAAGATCCAGAGAAGCTCCAAGTTCCATATCGAAACAGCACGCCATGCTAGCTGACCTCCACCGCTCTCAAATTTTCGCGGTCTAAATTAAATTGGAGTTCAGGGATGAGTTCCTCTTGCGTGTGCGACAGCGCGGCCATGTTGAATTGCGTGTCTAAGGAGACTCGGACTTCAGCGCTGCTAATTATCGCGCTTGGACTGAAGATAACGAAGGCGGTGCCGTTTTGTTGGACGATGCGTTGGAGTCGATACCAGGTTGTGCCGGAAATTTTTCGGAGTTGC
>Ga0265327_10005718_pt1 | contig 10256 bp, 8 predicted proteins | sample 41621metaG_FD_202089 | JGI IMG/M metagenome (GOLD analysis project Ga0265327, IMG submission 202089) | Rhizosphere microbial communities from Carex aquatilis grown in University of Washington, Seatle, WA, United States - 4-16-21 metaG | ecosystem: Host-associated > Plants > Roots > Rhizosphere >... | reverse complement strand
TAGTATCGCTGGCCCATGGTTCCCCCAGCGCACTGCGAGCAGAAGTAGGTAATCGTCGGGATTCGTTGACCAAGCAGCAGTTCATTCACCACCAGACCAGGATTCAGGACCCAGTGCACGATCAAGGGATGAGGGAAGGCCCAGGTGGAATAGTCATGAGAACGGCAGAGAGGGCATTCAAACCCGATGTCATCGAGATCTGATTCGTCCTGATCATTGTCATCCATCGCGATGACTGCCTTCGAATGAGATCAATCCAGCAGAGATGCAGCCCATTTCCGTTCCGCGTATTATTCACTATTCACAACGAGCTTCGCTGCGGGATGTCGCATCACGCGGACTCATTCCATTTTTCGTCATTCGGCTCGGAAGTCCAGAGCATGCAGAATCAGCAAATCGCCTCGATGTTCGAAGAATTGGCCGACCTGCTGGAGATCCAGGGGGCTAATGCGTTTCGCGTCCGTGCCTACCGGAATGCCGCGCGGACACTTGAGAACCTGGCGGAATCGGCTGAAGCAATTGTCGGGGCGCCGGACCGCCGCCTGTCTGACCTGGAAGGGATCGGCAAAGACCTGGCCGCCAAGATCGAGACCATCGTGCAGACTGGCGCGTTACCGCAACTGGACGAACTACGAGCCGAGATCCCGCTGGGAGTCTCACAAATGCTGAGGATTCCCGGGTTGGGGCCAAAGAAAGTCGCTGCCCTGTTTCATGAACTCAACGTCAAGTCGCTCGAGGAATTGAAGGCCGCCTGCGATTCGGGAAGCGTCGCCGAATTGAAGGGATTCGGCAAAAAGACGGCTCAGACAATCCTGGAAGGGATTCAGCATATCGAAGAGTCGGGAAATCGCGTGCTGATCTCAATCGCCAGTTCGTCGGCCGAGCAAATCGTTGAAGACCTGAAACAACTGGACTGTGTGACTCAGATTTCCATCGCTGGAAGCTGCCGACGTCGCAAAGAGACCTGCGGCGATCTGGATGTGCTCGCGGTCTCTCAGGATTCGTCGGCCGTCATGGACCGGCTGGCAGTGCATCCGCTGGTCGAGAAGGTGCTCGCGCGCGGAGAGACCAAGCAACGGGTGCGGCTGCGCAGCCGGATCGAACTCGACCTGCGCGTCGTCCCGGCCGAGTCCTATGGCGCGGCGATGCAGTACTTCACCGGCTCCAAGGAACACAACATCGTAATCCGCCGTCGTGCTCAAGAACGCGGGCTGAAGGTCAACGAGTACGGTGTGTTTCGAGGTGACGAGTACGTCGCAGGGCGGACGGAAGAGGATGTTTACGCCACTGTGGGACTTCCCTGGATTCCTCCAGAACTGCGGGAAAATCGAGGTGAGATCGAACTGGCCGAAAGCGGCCGGCTGCCGAAGCTCGTGGAACTGGCGGACATTCAGGGTGACCTGCATATGCATACCACCGCCACGGACGGCGCTGCGACGATCCTGGAAATGGCGGAGGCGGCCAAGGCCCGGGGATTGAAGTACATCGCCATTACCGATCACTCGAAACGCGTCACGATGGCCAACGGGCTGGACGCCATACGGTTGCGTCAGCACTGGAACGACATTGAAAAGGCGCGCGGTCAGATTTCGGGGATTGAAATCCTGCGGGGAATTGAATGCGACATCCTCGAAGATGCGACTCTCGACCTGGATGACGAAGTGTTGAGCGAAGCGGATTGGGTGATCGCGGTTCTGCACTACGGACTGAAGCAGCCGCGCGATCAGATCATGCAGCGATTGTTGAACGCCATCCAGAATCCCCATGTGGATCTGATCGGGCATCCGTCGGGGCGGTTGATTGGCAGCCGCCCTTCGGCGGATATCGATTACCCAACGTTTTTAAAAGCGGCCGCGGACCACGGAGTGATGCTGGAGATTAATGCCAGCCCGTCGCGACTGGATCTGGACGACATCCAGGCGGCTGCCGCCAGAGACCTCAAGATCCCCATCGTGATCGACACCGATTCGCACTCAACGAATGGGTTCGAAACACTGACATATGGGGTCGGTCAGGCCCGTCGCGCCGGGTTGACGAAAGACGACGTCGCCAATACCCGACCCTGGCGCGAATTTCAAAAGCTGTTGAAGCGCCGCCAGTGAACGCGGCGAATGCCGCGAAGCCTGACTCGCGCCGATCACGGGGCGGCGGCTGACGAATTATTCCTTCGGCAGCCGTGACAGATTCTCAGTCGCTCCGATCAGCAGCAGCATGTCTTCCGTTTCGATGATCTCGTCAGGTTGAGGGACCGAGAGCGCTTCGCGCGTTTGCTCGACTCCGCCCTTCCCCACGGAACGGACCGTTCTGCGGATCGCGACCAGGTTGACTCCGTAGCGGACGCGCAGATTCAAATCTCGCAGCGTCTTGCCGCGGAAGCTGCTGGGGGCATGCAATTCAATCAGCGTGAAGCCTTCGCCGAGGTCGATGAAATCTTCAAGGAACGGGTTGGCCAGCTTTCGAGCCAACTGGCGGCCGGTTTCCGATTCGGGTTGAATGACCTCATCCGCGCCGATCTGGCTGAAGATTTCCGCGTGAATCGATGTTGCCGCCCGGCAGATGACGCGCGGAATCTTCAATTGCTTCTTGGCGATGGCGGCGGTGAGCAGTGCCGCTTCAAAGTTTTCGCCGATCGCGACAATCAGAACATCCACCTTGTGGATCTCCTGGCTGCGCAGTGCTCGCTCATCGGTCGAATCGAGCGTCACGGCCACGTCGACTCGATGTTTCACTTCGTCCACCAGTTCGCGATCGGAATCAACAGCAATGACCTGAACGCCACTGGCTGCCAATTGTTCGACGACTGCCATTCCAAATCGTCCGAGTCCGACCACGGCAACTCGACGCATGACAAATCCTTTTCTCGGCGATCATCGAAGTATGACTGTAAAAAAAGGGTGCGAGGCGGAACCTCACACCCTTCGAATTCTGTAAGCGTTCATCAAACCGATCGATTGGCACGCACTCGCTGTCATTTTGGCGCCCAACAGGCTTGAAGCGGGTGCATCAAGCCGATGTTGCAACGCGACAGGCAAGTGCGCCCGCCATTAGTGGCGTGCGACGTTCGTCACTTGCGGATGAGCATCAACCTGCATTTTCGGCGCGGCTTTGCGGTTGGCGACGACCGGCTTGGCAAACCCCACCGTGATTGCCTGACGTTCACGGGGAGAAACGGCACGGGAAGTGACCCGGGTATCCAAGGGCAGCAGCGTGGTCTTGTCTTCGGGCCGCGGCGCGGGTTCGTCGACTTTGCTACCCTTTTCATCGACCGATGCCGGAGCCGGCGCCTTTGACGGAATGACCGTTTCGGGCGTGTCGCCCGGGATAGGGATTCGCAGCGACTCGGTGGAGCCGGAGCCGCGACGGGGATTTTCCCGGAACATCTCACCATCGTCTGTTCCGCCGGTTCCAGCCCCTGTTCCGGTTCCTCCGGGGATCGGGGTTTCGAATTCATCGGTGGTTCCGCCACGCGGACGGTTGGGAATGGTTTCCCGACCACGCGAAGGGACCGTGTTGAACCGATCGGGTTCGTAGGTCCTGCTTCTCGGAGGATTGATCTTCAGTTCGCGTTCAATGGCCTCGAGTCGGGTTTCGACACTGCGCGACGAATTCGCGGGATCGGGGGTGGGCGAAATCGTCCCGCCCGGCGCCAGGTTGGTGGTCGTGGCACAGTTTCCGGTACCGCAATTCCCGGATGCACAGTTACCGGTGGCACAGTTACCGGTGGCACAGTTACCGGTGGCACAATTCCCCGAGGCGCAGCCGCCATAGCAGGGAGCACAACCGCAGGCGGGCTGGCAACTGCTGCAACCGGCGCCTGCAATGTATCCGGCCGCGTAAGGTCCGCCGTAGTAGGTGGAGTAGTCGTAGTATCCCGAGTACCCCGCGGAATAGGGCGTGTACGAGACCGAGCGGGCCTGAATGCTTCCGACCGGCCCGAACATGGAGTCGTAGACCCAAGGAATGACCCCGGCTTCGACCGTCGGACTCGTTCCGACACCAGTAATTCCCAGCACCAGCAGACTGAACCGGACTAACTGACCCCACCGGCATAGACGCGACATCTTTGCGCTTCCTCTGAACTCAAGACCTCGACGGACAGCTTTGCACGTCCCCTCTTCCCTGACGCCCACTGTCTTCGGGGCGGTTCCTACCGCGCCATCGGATTACTTCCTCGTCTCCTTCTTTGTACCGCTCTTGCGCGACCGCTGTCAACGAGCCATCCGAACGCAGCGGTATTTGGCGATTGATCGACCGGTTCGGAACAGTCGCCAGAATGAAGTTTTTCGCGCAACCTGCCGCAACCTCCCGTCATCTCCGTCATCTCCGTCATCATTTTCGACGGCAGCGTCCGCAGTCCCCATGGTGTTCCCTGAGGGGTTCGACCGCAGTCACCATTGAATCGGGGAACGCGAAAACAAAAAAAGCCCGACCTGCTGCAGCAGATCGGGCTCGGTGGGTGCTGGGGTAGGAGGTGCGTGTGACACGACGTTTTCCGCCGTGTCGAGGTCAGCGTCTGAACGGAATTCCAGGGGTGCGGAATCTCGTTCGCGAGGGGGCATCTGTTTGAGGGGATCAGGCCTGTCGGCCGGCATCGGTTCAGGAAATCGTCACGGAAGCGTTTCACCCGCTACGGCGGGGGACCGTGTGTGAGTTGGTGCCATCGATGCCTTCCTGAGCGCCAGAAATCCGCAGACCGTTTCGGAGTCATTCAGTTCTCCTTTCGGGTTGGGCCGCCAAATGCGGGACGATGGAACAAACACCAGAATCACGACACTTTCAAATCCTTCTCTTCCGTTTGTCGTCCAGGTCACGCCCCTGAGAATCGCATCACCGATTGCATGAGATATCTTCTCCGGCATTACCCTGCTCTCAATCCCGCGTCAGCCACCCGGGCTGCTTGCTGGTTCACGCGAGGGAACATCCGTGGACGCAAAAGCGTCCGGTTCCTGAGGAGAGGCTGCGAGGCGTTGACTGACACAGACATTGTGCGCCCTGCCAGACGACAGGCCTGATCAAGTCACTTTCGCCATGAAAAATCCAGGGTTTATGAGGCCCGTCGCTGCTCCGTTCAGGAGATCCGTCCAGGTTTGCCAAATGAGGGAAGTCTCCTCAATCCAGTTCGAGCGACCACTCGGAAGCGACAACCTGCGGACTGGACGTACGGCGAGGGGCTATTCAAAGGACATTAAAACTGTCAGGAACAGCACGAGCAGCAGGCAATCAAGCTAGACGACAACCACCGTCAGCAGTGTTCCTGGCGAGTCCCCCTTTTCAAACTCGCAACCGAACACGCGACAGAAGAGCAGATGGAACCCCAGCAGAATGAACAGGGCGATGGTCGTCAACGATTCGGCCCCTCGCCAGGAAATCGGTCCTGCAATGTCTCGAACGGACGGCATATAAAAAAATGTACCGTTGTGCATGGGAGCAGGAAGTCCAATGCAAGCAACGGTACGGGTGAGATCGACTCGACAGACGCGGGCGAAATAAGCCTGCGATCAGTTGTCCAGGACCTGTTCGCGGAACGGGAAGAATGCGACCGGTTCCATCGGCATGACGGGGAGCGGCGTCTTCGAAATCCGAACGCCAAAGCTGTAGGCCACGATTTTGCCCGAGGTCAGTTCGCCGACATAGACCACGCCGGTCGACATCGTGGCCCCACCGGCGCTGGTCAGGTAGGCATTTCCCGGAATGATGCAATACTTGGCCTTGGCGGCGGCCGAGGCCTTTAGGTTGAAGTCGGCGGCGACGTTGCGGAACCAGAAGTTCGTGAATGCATAGGACTGCTGATTCAGCATCGCGCCGGTCAGGCGGCCTGTCAGGAAGTCGAGCACAAACACCGCTTCCGGCTGTCCAAAGCTGGTTTGTGTTTCCACGGTGCAAACCGCAAAACGATCATCGCGGTCGGTGGCGACCGCCTGAGCCGTTTCATGCGGCCAGCAGTAGGCCAGGCACAACCCCGCCACCAATCCCATTCCCATCCAGACGAGTCGACGTTCGTTTCCGCGCGGTTGCATAACCGGCTCCTTTTTGACAGGGATACCTGAAAAACCTGACACTGCCCTGGGCACGCTGGCTGTGAAAGTCGCAAGATTGCGTCGAGCGACGCCGTCATCACTTTAACGCGCGAATGTCTTGTCTGCTAGTTTGGTTTGGTTTCCAAGAGATTTGCGTCTTTTTTCACGATGGGCAAATGGACGTTGGGTGGCCGGGATTGGATCGCTTCGCGAAACCCCGGAAACGGAGCGATTCGGACCGGGGTTCGTCCAAAGCGACTCCAACCGGATCCGGCCCCGGCCACCCCAGACTGAAAAAGGCGATGGCCCTGAAACCAGCGTGGGGATTCGTGGTAATCATTTCGACAGACCGGTATGCTGCACGGGATTTTGCCCAAACGGAATGACGACCGGCCGCCCTGATTTGACCGGGCCGCTCGATTGAAGTCGCTCCCAAGTCGTTCTTGAACACCATCGGAGGAATTGCACTGTGACTGTGGAAACAACCAACGGCTCATTGAACCGCAAGCTGCGCATGGCACTGGTCGGTGGCGGCCAGGGAGCATTTATTGGTCGCGTGCATGCCACGGCTGCAGTCCTGGACAATCGCGCGGCGCTCGTGGCCGGAGCCCTGTCATCAGACCCGCTGCGTGCCAAAGCGTCGGCCCCCGCCTACGACATTCCCCAAGATCGCGCCTACGGCTCGTTCGAAGAGCTTTGCACGAAGGAAGCGGCTCTGCCAGCCGATAAGCGGATCGACTTCGTGACGGTCGCAACCCCCAATCACACTCACTTTGCTGTTGCCAAATCCGCGCTGGCCGCCGGATTCAACGTCGTGTGCGACAAGCCAATGACGTTTGACCTCGCGCAGGCGGAAGAACTGGCGAAGCTGGTTGAAAAGTCGGGAGCAGTGTTCGCGGTGAGTCACAATTACACGGGCTATCCACTGGTTCGCCAGGCCCGTGAAATGATCCTGGGTGGCGAATTGGGCGAGATCCAGGCGATTCGGTCCAATTACATTCAGGGCTGGCTGCGAACTCGTCTGGAATCGTCAGATCAGAAGCAGGCCGCCTGGCGTACAGACCCGTCCAAGTCCGGCGCCGCAGGTTGTTTCGGCGACATCGGGACACATGCCTTCAATCTCGCGCGGTACATGACCGGGCTGCTCCCCAGTGAAGTCTCCTGTCATTTGAAGGTGTTTGAACCGGGGCGTCGCCTGGATGACTACGGTCATGCGGTCGTCCGATTCGAAAACGGCTGCCTGGGCTCCGTCACCGCCAGCCAGATCTCTCACGGTCGTGAAAACGACCTGTTCATCGAAATCGATGGGACAAAGGGAGCCCTCGCCTGGCGACAGGAAGACCCAAACCAGATGACCGTCCGCCGGAACGGTCATCCTCATTCGATCTACACCCGCGATCCCAACGCCCCATTCATGAACGGCTCGGGAAAAGCCGCCTGCCGCCTGCCGAGCGGTCATCCCGAAGCGTTTTTTGAGGCGTTTGCAAACGTCTATCGGTTCGCTTATGACGACATGGTCAAGCGCGCAGCCGGGCAGTCCTTTGAGCGGCTCAACACGATTTATCCCAACGTCTACGATGGCGTGGAAGGGATGTACTTCATCCAGCAGTGCGTCGCCAGTAGCGATCACAACGGCGCCTGGCTGCCGCTGAAGCACCCCGCCTCGCGTCGCTGAGTCGGCCTCGGTAGATCCTTCGTCGATCGCAGATTCACGAGGGGACAGCCACGCTCAACATGCTGTGGTTGTCCCCTCAATTCATTTCCTCCATGTTTTTCTCTCAAAAAAAACTCTTCCATCGAAGGTCGAATCAGATGCTGAAAAAGATCATTGGAGCGGTGATTGCCGTGTTTTTCACCTGGGCTCTGCTCGACTTTATCGGTCACGGCCTGATCTTCGCCAGGCTTTACGCGGCGATGCCGGGTGTCTGGCGTCCCCAGGCCGAGATGAAGATTGCATTCATTTACTCAGGCGTCCTGATCACGGCGGCGTCGTTCGTGTCAATTTATGCGTTTCTGATTCGATCTCGAAACCTCGTGACGGGGCTGATCTTCGGAGTGCTGTTCGGTCTGTCCATGGGATCGTCGCTGGCATTCGGAGGTTATGCCGTTCATCCAATCCAGGCGGAACTCGCCATCGGCTGGTTTGTGCTGGCCATCATTGAAAACGCGATCGCGGGCCTGATCGTCGGGGCAATGATCCGCAGTTCGAAATAGGTTCCCTCGCCTTGCGTGCAGTTAGCGGTTCGCAGAACCGACGATTTTGTCGCCCAGTCCCTTCAATGTCAGGTGAGGCGCGGTCGGTATCGATCCAGAAGAGGTTGACTTCGAGGGACGAGAAGGTTGCGGAAGGATGCGGGGTTTTCGCGTGATCGTCGACGTACCAAACGCCACAGGCGACGTTCGGTTATGGGGCAGGTGTTGAATTCTCCCAATTTGGCCGAGAGATCGCGTGGATGCCAATCAAGGCCGCAACTCGGCCAAATTGGGAGAATTCAACACCTGACCCTGCTCCGCGGAATCAAACCATCAGTGACATCATCTCTCAAAGAGCCCGACGCCACTGAGATCGAAGCGATAAGTCGTACCGATCGGAATCACCTTCACGTCGTTTCGCCAAGGGCACGCCGAAGCAAGTTATGAGTGATTCGCTGCACACGTTCATCGGGGCCATGCGGGCGGCTCCAATGGGACCAGGGGAGCATGTGGCCGGGTGGGCTCGACAGATCCTGGCACCAGAAAATCGTCGAGGCGTTGAAGACGAAATTCCCTTTCGGGCCGGGATAGATCGTCGCCGTCCAATGCTGCGGTCGAGTACCTCCCTGCAACGCGGTCCCTTCTCCGACGATCTCCAAGCCGGGAATGTCTGACGGTGGATCTCCGTGATACTCCCAACCGATCAGTCCGGGGATGCGATCTCCCGCCTTCATCCCCGTCCCGTCGAAGATCCAGTGATCGGGTTTTGTGCAGATCCAGTCTCCTCCGCCATTGACCGGATCAACATTGCGAGCACCGATCAGATATCCCTCATCGGGACCCCGATGTGCAAACGGCCCATTCAGCTTTTCCCGCAGTTCCGCATACGTGTGCTTGCCTCCATAAGGACCACCGCGGAACATGATCCGGTTGGGAATACCATTCGCGCCAGCTCGATACGGAGTCACCCAGCAGACGGAATTTCCGGAGAAGAACAGCAGGTTGACACCGGCATCGCGCATCTTGACGACGCTTTCGTACTGGCGGATATCCCAGTACTCGTCATGCCCGACGCTCAAGAACGATTTGCATTTCAGGCCTCGATCGGGCGTCAACATGTCGCTGTTGGAGCAATAAGTGACGTCATAACCATGCTGCTCCAGCCAGTACGCCATGGGGAATTCGAAGCACAGCCATTCTCCCGAGCCGATCGACTGTGGGTTCTCATAGATCTGCGCGTACTTGGAATAGGGGCGGTCGAAACTGACATCCGCCCAGGGGCCTTCCGTCCCCTTCGGATGGGTGTAGACGGAATAGTTGTCGGGCCATCGATTGTATGCCTGCCAGGTATTGTCCGAGCACTGCAGCAGGATATCAGCGGGACGGTCGTCGCGCACGATGAACACGACGTAGCTCTGCCAGTACCCCTGCGCCGGATCATCCGCCAGCAGGCTCAATCGGCCCAGATAGACGCCGCTGACCCAATCGCCGGGGATCGTCAGACTGGTTGTCACTTCCCATCGACATTCGTGTAGATTCTTCTCTCCGGGAGCGGGAACGGCCTGCTTCTTCCCCTGGAATGGGCCCAGAGTTGTCATCAGGCGTGCCCCCTTGCCGCCATAATATCCTGTCCGGAAGATCTCGATCTGAAATGGTCGTGGGGGATCGGTGGAAACCAGGATCTCAATCGATTCGCCCGCGGCCACGCTTTGCCGTGAGCAATAGCCTTCGATCCAGGGGGACCGGTATCCACCGTTCTTATCCAGGCGAACACGGGTGAGTTGCCAATCCGTGGAACCTGGCCGGGCGTTTTCCCGCGCGATCAATCCCCCGCTCCGCGACGTTTTCGGCGAATCCGCCGCATCGGCGGGGGACTCACTGCTTGTTACCCCGGTGAATGCTGCCAGGGACGCGGCGGCAACCCCCTTGATCCAGCCTCGGCGACCGGATTCCAGTCCGTGCGTTGCCGAGGGCTCGGAGACATTACCTGACTCTGTCGAAATCTCGTGGTCCCGATTCATGCGTACTATCCTTTGGTAATGGCTT
>Ga0265327_10005717_pt1 | contig 10256 bp, 7 predicted proteins | sample 41621metaG_FD_202089 | JGI IMG/M metagenome (GOLD analysis project Ga0265327, IMG submission 202089) | Rhizosphere microbial communities from Carex aquatilis grown in University of Washington, Seatle, WA, United States - 4-16-21 metaG | ecosystem: Host-associated > Plants > Roots > Rhizosphere >... | reverse complement strand
GCAAGCCGGTGCCCCCGCCCCCCGTCCGCCCACCGCTCGGCCCGAGCGGTCGGCCGATCCCACCCCCGCCTGGACAGGGCGGCCGCCGGGTCGCCCCGGCCCCCGGCCGCCCCTCGCAAGGAGGCGGCTACCCGCAGCGTTCGGGCGGTCGTCCCGCACCGTCGAGCGGCGGTCCGCGCCCGGGTGGGTTCTCGGGCCGGCCCGGAGGCGGTTTCGCCGGCCGGTCCGGTGGCGGTGGCCCGGTCGGCAGTGGGCCGCCAGGAGGGCGTGGTGGCGGCGCACCTGGCCGGCGTCCCCCCCAGCGGCGGTCCCGGCGCCGGCGCCGCAACCTCGAAGAGCTCGAGCCGACCCAGCTGACGGCCTACACCCCGTCCACGGCCCCGGTGCCCGAGGGCGAGATCATCATCGAGCGCGGCTCGACGGCGCGCGACCTCGGCCCCAAGCTCAACCGCTCGGCCGGTGACGTGGTTCGCTTCCTCCTCCTCCAAGGGGAGATGGTGACGGCGACCCAGTCTCTCTCCGACGACATGATCGAGCTGTTCGCCGCCGAGCTCGGGGCCGATGTCCGCTTGGTCGACCCCGGGGAGGAGCGCGAAGCCGAGCTTCTCGCCAAGTATTTCGAGGATGACGACGACGAAGAGGTGGACGAGGCCGATCTGCGGCCGCGGCCACCGGTGGTGACCGTGATGGGGCACGTCGACCACGGCAAGACGCTCCTGCTCGACCGGATCCGCTCGACCGACGTGGTGGCGGGGGAGGCCGGGGGCATCACCCAGCACATCGGTGCCTACCAGGTGACTTGGCACGACCAGCTCATCACCTTCATCGACACGCCCGGTCACGCCGCCTTCACCGCCATGCGGGCGCGCGGGGCGGACATCACCGACATCGTGGTGTTGGTGGTGGCCGCCGACGACGGCGTCATGCCCCAGACGGTCGAAGCCATCGACCACGCGCAGGCGGCCGACGTCCCGATCATCGTGGCCGTCAACAAGATGGACCGGCCCGACGCCAACCCCGATCGCGCCCTCCAACAGCTTTCCGAGCGTGGCCTCGTCCCTGAAGCCTGGGGTGGCGACACCATCACGGTGCAGGTCTCCGCCCTGCAGGGCACCGGGATCGACGATCTGCTCGAGCAGATCACGCTGGTGGCCGAGGTCGAGGAGCTGCGCGCCACGCCTGAGGGTCGCGCCCGTGCCACCGTCCTCGAGGCCAATCTGGAGGACGGCCGCGGCCCCGTCGCCACGGTGATCGTCGAGAGCGGCACGCTTCGCGTGGGCGACCCGGCCGTCGCCGGAGCCGCCTGGGGCAAGGTCAAGGCGCTCGTCGACGACCACGGCGACCACGTAAAAGAGGCGCTGCCGTCCATGCCGGTGCAGGTGCTCGGATTCTCGGAACCACCGCAGGCCGGTGACGAACTGCGGGTGGCCAAGGACCAGGCCACGGCCCGCACCCTGGGCGAGGCCCGGGCGCAGCGATTCCGCCTCTCGGGGCACCTGCCGGTCGCCTCGGCCACCGGGGCCCGGCTGGAGGACCTCTTCGAGCAGATCCAGCGCGGCGAGACCGCCACCTTGAACCTGGTCGTGAAGGCCGATATGCAAGGGTCCCTCGAGGCGGTGACCGAAAGCCTGCGAAAGCTCGAGCGCGACGACGTGAAGCTCAGCTTCGTCCACCGCGGGGTGGGGGGCGTCACCGAGAACGACGTGCAACTGGCTCGGGCGTCGAACGCCACCATCATCGGGTTCAACGTGCGCCCCGACCGCCGCGCCCGTGAGATGGCCGAGCTCTTCGACGTCCAGATCCGGACCTACGAGATCATCTACAAGTTGCTGGAGGACATCGAGGCGGCCCTTCTCGGCCTCCTCGCTCCCGAGTTCGAAGAGGTGGTCACCGGCGAGGCCGAGGTGCGCACAGTGTTCCGGATCCCCCGAGTGGGTGCCGTGGCCGGCTGCTACGTCCGAGAGGGCAGCATTACCCGCGGCTCGAAGGTGCGGTTCTTGCGCGAGGGCACCGTCATCTGGAAGGGGACGATCACCTCGCTGCGGCGGTTCAAAGAGGACGTCCGCGAGGTGCAGTCGGGGTTCGAGTGCGGCATCGGCCTCTCCGACTACCAGGACCTGAAGGAGGGCGACGTGATCGAGACCTTCGAGGAGCGCGAAGTCCCGAGGACCTAGGCCGGGCGGCTGCTGCGCGATGGCGGGCGCACGCCACCACCGAACCCGGTCCGCCGGCGGGGCGGCACCGTACCCTCGCGCCCTTCGGGTGAACGAGGTACTTCGCCAGGTCGTGGCTGAGGAGCTCGAGCGCCTGGCCGATGCCGACGAGCGGCTGCGCCTGGTGACCGTCACCTCGGTCGACACCTCGGCCGACCTGCGCCACGCCGACGTCTACCTGGGCACGCTCTCACCCGATGCCGCCGAGGCGCTCGAAGAGCGTCGGACCCAGGTCCAACGGGCCGTCGGCCGCCAGGTCCGGATGAAGCGCACGCCTCGCCTCACCTTCGCTTCGGACCCCGCCGTCGAGGCCGGCAACCGCGTTGAGGAGGTGCTGCGCCGGCTGCGCGCCGAGAGCGACGAGCACTCCCGCGAGGAAGAGGGCGGCGAGTGAGCCGGCCGGCTGCCGCCGAGCGCTCGGGCCTCGTGGTGGTTGACAAAGAGCCAGGGTGGACGTCCCACGACGTGGTGGCCAAGGTGCGCAAGCTGTTCGGCCAACGCCGGGTGGGCCACGCCGGCACCCTCGACCCCGACGCCACCGGTGTGCTCCTGGTGGGCGTGGGGCGGGCCACCCGCCTCCTGCGCTTCCTCACCGCGGCCGACAAGACCTACACCGGTGAGGTCGTGCTCGGGACCGCCACCCACACCCTCGACGCCTCGGGGGAGGTGGTGGGCACCTGGGACATGTCGGCGGTCACCCTCGAGCAGGTGCGGGCCGCCGCCGGCACCCTGACCGGGGAGATCGACCAGGTTCCCCCGATGGTCTCGGCGGTCAAGGTCGACGGCCGGCGCCTCCACACCCTCGCCCGGCAGGGGTTGGAGGTCGAGCGGGCACCGCGCCCGGTGGTGGTGCACCGCTTTGGCGTCGGGCCGTCGGCCGAGCCCGGCGTCTTCCGCATCGTGGTGACCTGCTCGTCGGGGACCTACGTGCGGGTGCTGGCCGCCGACCTCGGGTCGGCCCTCGGGGGCGGCGCCCACCTCCGGCACCTGCGGCGCACCTCGGTCGGCTCCTTCACCGAGGCCGAGGCGCATCCGATTGGCGAGCTGACGACGGACGACCTGCTGACCCCGGTCGAGGCGTTGCGCGACCTCGAGGCCGTGGGGGTGAACGAGGAGGTGGCCCGGTCGGTCGCGCACGGGCTCCCCGTCGACCGCGTGCCGCTCGGGGCTACCGGGACCGGCCCCTTCGCGCTGCTCGACACGGGTGGCGGCCTGCTCGCCGTCTACGAGGCCACCGACACCGACCGACTGCGACCGGCGGTGGTGTTGGCGAACGCCTGATGGGTCGGCACCCCGGCGGCCCGCGTCTATCCTCCGAAGCGATGCAGGTCCTCCGGCCCGACCAGGCGAGCCCGCCGGACGGGGGGACCGCGGTGACCATCGGCGCGTACGACGGTGTCCACCTCGGCCACCGCCACCTCCTCTCCGAGCTGGCGACGCGTGCCACCGCCCGCGGCCTTCGCAGTGCCGTCGTCACCTTCGACCGGCACCCGGCCACCGTCGTGCGGCCCGAGTCGGCGCCGCTCTTGCTCACCGACCTCGATCAGAAGCTCGAGCTCTTGGAGGACTGCGGGATCGACCTGGTGTTGGTGGTCCCCTTCGACCGGACGAGGGCCGACGAGACGGCCGAGGAGTTCGTCGCCGAGGTGCTGGTCCGGGCGCTCGGGGCCCGCCTGGTGGTGGTGGGGGTGGACTTCCACTTCGGCCACGGTCGCAAGGGCAACGTCGCCCTCCTGCGGGAGCTGGGGGCGGTCGACGGGTTCGAGGTCGAGGGGGTGGACCTGGCCGAGCGGGGCGAGGCCACCATCTCCTCGACCCGCATCCGGACGCTGGTGGCCGCCGGCGACGTGGCCGGGGCGGCACGCCTCTTGGGGCGGCACCACCAGGTGCGCGGACCGGTCGTCCACGGCGACGGCCGGGGGAGGGCCGAGCTCGGCTTTCCCACGGCCAACGTGGCGGTCCCCGACGGCATCGCCCTGCCCGACCTCGGCATCTACGCCGGGTGGTACACGAGGCCCGACGGCAGCCGGCACCCGGCGGCGATCTCGGTGGGTCGCCGTCCCACCTTCTACGACGTTGCCGACGACCCTCCGGCGCCGCTGGTCGAGGCCTTCCTCCTCGACGTCGACACCGACCTCTACGGCGAGGAGGCCCGGGTCTCCTTCGTCGAGCGCCTCCGGGGCGAGGAGCGCTTCGACCGGGTCTCGGACCTGGTCGACCAGATGCATCGGGACGTCGCGCACACCCGCGAGGTGCTCGAGAACAGCGCCTCACCCACGCCCTGACCAGGGATGCGGTCGGGCGCCGTCGGCCCCCACCTGCTACCATTGACGTGATCGGGGCACGTCCCCGATCGCCGGGGGAACACCCCGGCCCCGCCCGGAGTGCGGGGCGTCCATCGGGCGCCGTCCCCGGGCACCCCAGAGTCCCACCGGCCCACGACCGTGAAGGTTGCCCCCACAAGATGCCCGAGAAGCAGGCCATCATCACCGACAACCGGCTGCACGACAGCGACACCGGGTCCCCCGAGGTCCAGATCGCGCTGCTGACCGATCGGATCAGCTCGCTGACCGAGCACCTGAAGGTGCATCAGGGCGACCACCACACCCGTCGTGGACTGATGAAGATCATCGGCCGGCGGCGGCGGCTGCTGGACTACGTGCGCGACAACGACGTCGAGCGCTACCGCGGCATCATCAGCCGCCTCGGCATCCGCCGCTAACAACGTAAGAGAAAGGGTTTCCGCCCGGCCTCAGGCCGGGCGGTTGCGCAAGAGCAGACGGGCACGCTGCCGCGTCGGCTGCCAGTCGCCGGTCACCTTCGATGAGGTGGTCGACCACTGGGAACCGGCTCCGGGGTGCCCCCAGACACCAAGGAGCACCATGGCTGACGCCATTGCAGTGTCGGCGCCGATCACCGGCACCGACCGAACCCTGTCGTTCGAGACGGGCAAACTGGCCAACCTGGCCGACGGGGCCGTCCTGGCCCGCATCGGGGACACCGTCCTCCTGGCCACGGCCACCGCGGCCCGACGGGTCAAGGAGGGGACGGACTTCTTCCCCCTCACCGTCGACATCGAAGAGCGCGCCTATGCCGCCGGCAAGATCCCCGGCTCGTTCTTCCGCCGGGAGGGCAAGGCCTCGGACCAGGCCATCTTGACCTGCCGGCTGATCGACCGCCCATTGCGGCCGTCGTTCCCCTCGGGCTTCCGCAACGAGGTCCACATCGTGGGCACCATCTTCGGGGCCGACCAGGTGAACCCCCACGACGTTCTGGCCATCAACGCCGCCTCGGCCGCCCTCATGCTGTCGGGGATCCCCTTCGAGGGTCCGATCGGCGCGGTGCGCATCGCTTACTCGACTGAGGGCACCTGGATCCCCCATCCCAGCTACGAGGAGGGCGACGAGTCCACCTTCGAGCTGGTGGTGGCCGGCCGAGCGCTGTCCGAGGCCGCCGACGCCGACATCGCCATCATGATGGTCGAGGCCGGTGGGACCGAGCGCTCCTGGACCTACTACGAAGAGGGCGCCCCCAAGGTCACCGAAGAGGTGCTGGCCGAAGGGCTCGAGTCGGCCAAGACTTGGATCCGCGAGTCGATCAACCTGCAGCGCCAGTTGGTGGCCGACGTGGTGGCCGCCCAGGGGCCGATCCAGACGATCTCGTTCTCGACCTTCTCGGACTACGGCGACGACGTCTTCGCCCGGGTGGAAGCCGTCGGCTCGGCGCGGATCGGGGCGGCCAACGCCATTGCCGACAAGGCCCAGCGCAACGAGGCGACCGACAAGGCCACCACCGAGATCATCGAAGAGCTGGCACCCGAGTTCGAGGGCCGCGAGCACGAGATCAAGGCAGCGGTTCGTTCCCTCACCAAGAAGCTGGTGCGGGCCCGCATCGTCGAGGAGGGTCTGCGCATCGACGGCCGGGGCACTGCCGACATCCGGCCGCTCTCGGCCGAGGTCGACCTCTTCCCGACGGCCCATGGCTCGGCCCTCTTCCAGCGAGGCGAGACCCAGGTCCTGAACGTGACGACGCTCGGCATGCCCCGCATGGACCAGATGCTCGACACGATCAGCCCCGACGACTCGAAGCGCTACATGCACCACTACAACTTCCCGCCGTTCTCCACCGGCGAGACCGGGTTCATGCGCGGCCCCAAGCGCCGGGAGATCGGCCACGGTCTCCTGGCCGAGCGCGCCCTGCTTCCGGTGGTGCCGCCCAAGGAGGAGTTCCCCTACGCCCTGCGGCTCGTCTCCGACGTGTTGGCCTCCAACGGCTCGACGTCGATGGCCTCGGTGTGCGGGTCGAGCCTCTCCCTGATGGCGGCCGGGGTGCCCATCAAGGCGCCGGTAGCCGGCATCGCCATGGGCCTCGTCTACGACGGGGGCAAGTACGTCACCTTGACCGACATCTTGGGTGCCGAGGACGCCTTCGGTGACATGGACTTCAAGGTGGCCGGCACGGCCGACGCGGTGACCGCCCTCCAGCTCGACACCAAGATCGACGGGCTCCCGGCCGACGTGCTGGCGCAAGCGCTGCTGCAGGCCAAAGAGGCGCGCCTCAAGATCCTCGAGGTCATGCGCGGCGCCATCGCCGAGCCTCGTAGTGAGGTGGCGGCCAGTGCTCCCAAGATCGTCTCGATGGAGATCCCGATCGACAAGATCGGCGAGGTGATCGGGCCCAAGGGCAAGGTCATCAACTCGATGCAGCAGGAGACCGGGGCCGACATCGCCGTCGACGACGACGGCATGGTGGGCACCGTCACCATCGGGTCCAAGGACTCGGGCGCCGTCGAAGAGGCGCGCCGGCGCATCGCGCTCATCCTCGACCCCCCCACGGCCGAGTTGGGCGCCATCTACCAGGGCAAGGTGGTGAACGTCACCAAGTTCGGTGCCTTCGTCAACGTGCTGCCCGGTCGCGACGGCCTGCTGCACATCTCCAAGCTCTCGCCCCTGGCGGGCGGCAAGCGCGTCAACCAGGTGGAGGACGTCCTCACCCTGGGCCAGACGGTCGAGGTCCGGGTGGACGACATCGACCCGCAGGGGAAGGTGTCCCTGTCGCTGGCCAACGCCCCCGAGTCCGCCTCGCCGTCCGGCGACGGCGAGCGGGACCGCCCCGGGCGATCTGAGCGACCCGAGCGATCGGAGCGATCGGAGCGACCCGAGCGCGCCGAGCGCGCCGCCCGCGGCCCATCGTCCGAGCGCCCCTCGGGCGGGCCCCAGGTGGTCTCCTTCGAGGACGCCTTCGAGGCCGAGTTGGTGGCCGACCTCGGCGACCTCGGCCCCGGTGCGGTGGCCACCGACAACGGCGAAGGACGCGGCGACCGCCGCCCGCGCACCCGTTCGCGTCGGCGTTGACCTTCGGCCGGGTCGACCCGGGCATCCGAACCGACACCCTGCCCTGCGGCATCCGCCTCGTCACCGAGGCGATGACCGACGTGCGATCGGTGGCCGTCGGATTCTGGGTCGGCACCGGCTCGCGTGACGAGCCCGAGGAGCGAGCCGGCGCTTCGCACTTCTTGGAGCACCTCCTCTTCAAGGGAACGCCTCGGCGAAGTGCCTCGGCCATCGCCGAGCAGCTGGACGAGGTCGGTGGTGACTGCAACGCTTTCACCACCAAGGAGTACACGACCTACTACGTCCGTCTGCTGGCCGAGGATCTGCCGCTCGGCCTCGACATCCTGAGCGACATCATCTCGGACCCGGCCCTGGCTCCGCTCGACGTCGATGCCGAGCGCACCGTGATCCTGGACGAGATCCTCATGCACGCCGACGAGCCGGCCGACCTCGTGGCCGAGCGGTGGACCAACGCCCTCTACCCCGACCACCCCCTCGGACGCGACACCCTGGGCACGGCCCAGAGCGTGGCGGCGGCCGGGCCCAAGGAGATCCGGTCGTTCTTCGACGAGCACTACCGGCCGGGGAACATGGTGGTGTCGGTGGCCGGGGACTGCGATCATGCAGCGGTGGCCGACGCCGTCGAGGCGCGCTTCGGCAGCCGACCGGGGGGCGGGCCACCCGGTCGGCAGTCACCGGTGGCGGCGGCGGAGCCGCTGGTGGTGGTGCGCCGACCCACCGAGCAAGCTCATCTCGTCCTCGGAGTCCGTTCGGTCTCGAGGTTCGACGAGGAGCGCTGGCCCCTGGCCGTGCTCAACCACACGCTCGGCGGCGGCCTCTCCAGCCGGCTGTTCCAGAAGGTGCGCGAGCAGCGCGGTCTCGCTTACTCCATCTGGTCCGAGCGGAGCAGCTTTTGCGACACCGGGTCGCTCTGCGTGGCCGCCGGGACCGCACCGCACCACGTCGACGAGGTGCTCCGCATCGTCACCGACGAGTTGGACCTGTTGGCTGAGTCGGGAGTGACCATGCGCGAGATGGCCGTGGCCAAGGGGAACCTGCGCGCCGACCTCCTGCTGGCGGCCGAGGACTCCGGTGCCCGCATGCACCGCATCGGGGCAGCCCTGCTCCTCCACGACGAGGTGCTCACGGTGGACCAGCTGTTGGCCCGCATTGAGGCGGTCACCGCCGAGGAGGTCCACCAGGCTGCCCGCCATCTGGCCGCCGCGCCCCGTACCCTGGCGGCGGTGGGACCCTTCGACCCCGACGCCTTCGACACGGCCGCACTGGGTCTGGCCGGTCGCGCCGCCTGAGGGGCCGGTGGCGGTCGGCTCGCCAACCGGCACCGGCGCGCTCGACGCCACCGTCGAGGACGCCACCGAGGACGCTCCCGCCGTGACGCCGCGGTGGCGTCGGGTGGTCCGCTCCCGCGACGCCGGCCCCGTGGCCGTGCTGGTGGCGGTGCCCCTGCTCCTCTTCGCGGTGCCGGCCCTGCTTGGCCACCCCGCCATCAGTGGCGACAACGAGATCCAGAACTTCCCGCTCCGGGTTCTGGTCGGCAACCTCGTGGGCGGCGGCCACGTGCCGTTGTGGAACCCCTACATCTGGTCGGGCAGCCCCCTGTTGGGCGGGCTGAATGCCGGCGCCGCCTATCCGCTCACCCTCGTCTTCGCCGTGCTGGCCCCGGTGGCGGCGTGGGTGGTCAACCTGCTCGCCGTGTACTGGGCGGCCGGCCTCGGGATGTACGCCTTGGTCCGCCAGTTCGGGGCCCGGCCGGTGGCCGGCCTCGTGGCCGGCCTCTCCTACGCCTTCGCGGGCGCCATGTCGGGTCAGATGGTCCACCTCGGCGTGGTGCAGGGGATGGGCTGGGCACCGTGGGTGGTCCTGGCCCTGGTGCGCCTGTCGTGGGCGGTACTCGGCACCGGTCCGCGCCGAGATGAGGGGGACCCGGTCGGTCGTCGGGGATCCCCGTGGCCGTGGGCGGTGCTGCTGGCGGTGTCGGTGGGGTTGGTGGTCCTCACCGGCGAGCCGCGGGCCATGGCCGAGGTGGAGGTGGTGGCAGTGGCCCTCGGCCTCTGGTTGGCCGTTCACCCCTATGGGCCCTGGACGGTGGACTGGCGGGCTCGCGCCACCTTCGTCGGCGCCGCGGTGGGAGCCGGGATCTGGGGTGTGGCGCTCGGGGCCGTCCAGATCATCCCCGGCTGGTCGTTCATCAGCACGTCCCAGCGGGCTAGCGAGAGCTATCAGTACTTCGGGGCCGGGTCGCTGCGGCCGGCCTGGACGGCGCTGCTGCTCGTGCCCGACCTCTTCGGCGGCGACGGCCTCTTCCACCAACCTGCTTACTTCAACAACTACAACCTCCCCGAGGTGACCGGCTACCTCGGCCTCCTGCCGCTGGTGGCGGCGGTGGCCCTCTTGGTCGGATGTGTCGGCCGGGGCCGCGACCGGCGCGCCGCGGACTGGGCGATGTTCCTCTCCCTCGGGGCGTTGGGTCTGGTGCTCGCCTGGGGGTCCTTCACCCCGCTCGGTCACCTCTTCGTGCACATACCGCTGTTCGGCAAGACGCGACTGCAAAGCCGGAACCTCGGCATCGTCGATCTGGCCCTGGCCGTGCTCCTCGGCCTGTGGGCCGAGGCGGCGTTGGGGCCGCGCCCCGAGTCGGCCGGGCTCTCGGGCCGTCGGCGATGGGTGGTGCTGCTTCCGGTGTTCGCGG
>Ga0265327_10005716_pt1 | contig 10257 bp, 11 predicted proteins | sample 41621metaG_FD_202089 | JGI IMG/M metagenome (GOLD analysis project Ga0265327, IMG submission 202089) | Rhizosphere microbial communities from Carex aquatilis grown in University of Washington, Seatle, WA, United States - 4-16-21 metaG | ecosystem: Host-associated > Plants > Roots > Rhizosphere... | reverse complement strand
TGCCTTTGCCGCCACCGGATACGGCGACGAACACGGCCATGAGGTTGAGGCTTGCTCGGCCGCCGATGACGCCGGGGAGCTGGACGTGTGGGCTGGTGCTGGCGGCGACGCGGAGCAAGACGGCGCCGAGTACTGCCCATGGTGCTGCGTATCGGGCACGCGCCCATTGGTGAATCAGTTTGAGTTGGTCGGTGGCCGACCAGAATTCGTCCTCAGTCACGCGCGTGGCCCTTCCTTTGGCCGGATTGAATGGTTTGTTGGATTTCGTGGGCGCCGAGGCCGATGCCGTGCGCGGCTGCCGCGAGCGCGCTGTACACCGCTGCCGGAGCCTGGTCTGCTGCCGCTCGTGCGGCTGCCCAGAACAGAGTGCCGTTGCGGTTGCCCTCGGTGGCCTCGGTGACGGTGCGGACCAGGCCGTCCCACCGGTCACCTGATGCCGGTGCCGGCGCGCTCGGCGGTGTGTACGTCGGTCGTGCGATCAGTGCCCAGACATGTTGCGGCACATATGCGATAGGGGCGTCACGGTGCAGGCGGTAGGGCTTCCCGGTATCCGGGTGGATCGAGCCGGGTGCGACGAGATAGCCCATGCCGCCGGCCTTCACGTCGACACCAGGGATGCCGTCGACCTTGCCGCGCACCGCGCCGGACACCCGGTAGTACAGATGCCAGCCACCGGACCCGGTCTGCACGCACAACGTCCGATGCTCCGGTCGCAGGCGTAGGGCCTTGACGCTGCCACCGTTGCGTGGGTCGACGTCGAGCGCGATGACACCAGACTGTGTGACTCCCCAATTGCACTGCGGGAATTGGCGTTTCCACGCTGCGATCACACTGGCATCGCGCGTGAAGTCCTGCACCCCGTGTTTGGTCAGCGGAATCTTGCCGTTGAGTGGTCCGACCGAGAATCCGTGGCCGATCATGATGTCGAGCGGAGTGCCCGTCCCGCGATCGGGACGGGCCTCCGCCGCCGGGTCAGGCGGCTGTTGCATCGCTTCGACTCTTTCGGCAGCGCGGTCCGGCACCCGCCGCAACGGATTCCGGGTCGGTGAGCCAGTGCCCGCAGGTGCTGCAACGCACCGCGATTCGAGCGTCCGATTCCGATGAGGCGAGAGCTGCAGCGAGCGCGGCAGCCATCTTGGAGGCCTTCACTTCGGACCGCCGATCAACTGGTCCAGCGCCTTGTCCAAGGCTGCCAAGTCCGCCGCGCCGAGTGCTTCGACAGCGGCCGACGCCTCGAGTAGCTTGGCCAGAACCTCTCGCCGCTGGTTCTTCAGCCGCAGCCGGTTTACGACAGCAAGGCAGTCCACGCACTGCATATCGACCCACCAGTGGCCGGTGTCGTGGTCCTCAAATTCGGTGTCCCAATCGATCCGGTTGGGCTTGATCAGGTCGTCATTGGGCGACCGCTTGGACTTCTCGTTCGGGTCGAAGTCGAGGTCCATTGGCGCACCGCACAGTGCGGTGATCATCTTCTCGCCGGCAGCGAAGGCTTCCTTCGCTTCATTCGGCCAATACCAGTGCGTAAGTTGAGGATTGCGCGGGAACTGCGCGAAGTACTCGGCCCGCAGACGTGCGCGGTCGTTGTCGGTCCAATACTGCGAAGGCGGGTCACCGCCGAGGATGAAGCGCTGCTGGAGCTCGTCCCCATTGGCGTCCGCGCCCGGTTTCGGAAGCAGCGCGTGCCGTGTCGATTGTCCACATGCGTCGCATTTGAGCGAAACCGTTTTGCGCCAGCCGCGCTTGTCCTCCAGGCTTCCGTAGGAGTAGTTGGGATCATTGCTGCGCGCGTAGAAGTTGGCGCTCACAGTGCGGAGATTTCCACATTGGCAGCAGAGTGCTTGCCGCGATTCGGGCTCCGGCTTGGAGGGTTTGCCGGCTGCGAGGCGCCTGGCGTGTGGCCAGTCGAGGGCTTTGCCTGTGATGCGTACCTGACAGGGTTGCCCGGGTTGCGCGCCGCAGAACGGGCAGTGGTGAGTGAGCGCTGCAGCCATGGCGGCTTCGGGCGCTGGGTAGCCGGTCACGGTGCCACCACCTGAGTGTCGAGCTGGGAGCCGGCGGACTCGGCCAGACGGATAGCGGCACGCAGATGGCGCATGGCCCTGGTGATGTCGACCGACACCCACAGCGGTGCGTCGGCCGGCAGCGTGCCCATCGCGTCCTCCAGGTCCTCGAGCGCGAGGGATAACCAGTTGGCGGCGGCGAGCAGGCGGGTGTCGGTGGTGTTCTGCTTCCCGGCGGGAAGCACGTGTTGAACTTCTTGATCGCACGGCACGGTCTGCACGTCGCCGCAGTGGGTGCAGCGGTGCTCGTGCTCAACCGGCGGCGTGTACGACGCGCAGAACGCGCACAAGCCGTCGGCGCGGTCGGTGGGCACGGTGCACGAGCTGCACCCGACGGTGGCGCCGGCGAACGGATCGTCGTCTACCGGCTGGGCGGGGTTTTCTGTCATCATGGTTATCGGATCTCCTTTTGTGGTTGGTGACTACGTGGCGATTCGTTTCGAAGGGCGTCGGTTGCACCCGGCGCCTTTCGCATTTCCTCTGTGTTGTCGTCGTCGATCAACCCGAGGTCCTCGAGCTGGTCGCGGTCGAATTGGTCGATGTTGGGCTTCATGCACCCGCCCTTTCCTTGCACTTCTGGGCGACGTTTTCGCGGCTCAAGTCGCCCTCGGCACGTGCCTCGGCGAGTACTTCCTCGAACTGCTCGTCGGTGACGGTGCCCATCACGTGGATGTCCCGTCGTTCGTCGGGATCAGGAATCAGTTCCTCTACCGAGATGGCGGATTCTCGTGCGGCACTGGCCTTTCCTGTGGCGACTGCCTGTTTGACAAGCAGATCGTCTACCGAAGCCCCGTCATATTCGTACCGACCTGTCACGACGTGGTGCACAGCTTCTTCTCCAGTCGGATCGCGGTAGTCGAACGGCCTGTACAGCTCGTGGTTCGATGCGATCCGGTGACGCTCTTCTGCCGTGAACTGCGCACTGTTGACCAAGAAGGTCTCGAACGGAATCCCTTGTGCTTCAACCCGATACTGAAACTCGCGGACCATGCGGCTAATCTTTGAGTTCCCCATGCGCACGCCGCTGGTGTCGAGCAGCTTGTGAGCACGGTTAATCAGGTCCGAGGTGCTTCCAGACTTGCCACCTTCGGGTACAGCGGTTTTCGCGGGCCGGGTGAAGTCCGTGTTAGGCGACCTCCGGGCTGTTGCCGCCGCGCCGAGTGGCCGCCTCCTGCGCGGCGAGCCACCGCTCGATCTCGCTGCGGCGGTATACAACTCGGCCGCCGCGACCCAGTGCGAACGAAGCAGGGCCTTGATCGGTTGAACGCCAGAACCGCAGCGTTCCGGGGTTGAACGGGTACTGCTCACACACTTGCTTCGTGGTGAGCAGGTCATCAGCGGGCATATCCTATTCCCTTCTTGCTTGATTCACATGCGCATGTGTATCGCGCATGTATGAAGACTGGCCCTGTTGGTGTTGCTTGTCAAGCATTAACATGTGTGTCGTGCAAGAAGATGCGGTGCAAGCGACCGAGGCGGCGTTCGGCGAACGGGTACGTAAGGCGCGTACGGCCAAGGGGCTTACCCAGCGGCAACTTGCCGAAAGCGTGGGCCTGGACGCCTCTGCAGTGTCGCGGCTTGAAGCTGGGACGCGAGCCGTCCGGCTTGGCGAATCAACGCTGATCGCGAAGGCATTGCAAATTCCCCTTCAGGAATTGGCCGACCCCGCCTCCTCGCCTCGTACGCAATTTGACTCGATATTGCGGCGAGCGGGTGACCGCCAAGACGCTGCACGCAACGCGCTGGTTGAAATGGCGTACCACTACGTGGCTGCCCTGCACCTATTCGAGCATCACCCAGAGATTCTCGCGGAGTACGTGTTTGGGATTGGAAAAGCGCCGGTGGGAGCGGAAGCGACCCGGCAAACCTTATGGAAGGCCCTAGCGATCGCCGCCGCGCAATCCGCCCAGTCGTTTAAGCCTCTAGCCAGCTTCGATTTGGGCGAGGGGGAATTCAATCTCCTGCTGGAGATTATCAATTCATCGATTCAGAACTTGGTCGCGCGCGAGGAAGGCGTCAACGATGCAGAGGCGTAACCGTCGGTCTGGCGTCGAGGACCGCTGGCACCGGGTCGGTGACGGCGACCCGTGCACGAACGCCGGCCACGGCAAGCTCGGAACCCTCGTTGAGAGCGCCAACCACGGCAAGGGAAAGCGTTGGCGTGCAAGGTATGTCGACACGGCCGGCAAAGAACATGCTAAGGCCTTCGACCGCAAGGTCGACGCGGCCAAGTGGCTCGACGACATTACGTCGACGATCGTCACCGGAACCTATGTAGCGCCCGGTGCGGGTGCGGTGTCGGTGGGCGTGATTCATTCGCAGTGGTTGAAAACTCAAGCGCACGTGAAGGATTCGACCAAGGCGGCTCGTGCGTCAGCATGGTCGGTGCACGTCAAGGAGGCCTGGGAGGCCGTGTCAGTGGCCGACGTGCAGAAGTCTGACGTTAAGGCATGGGTCAATGACCTGACCGAAAAGGGATGTGCCGCAGCGACAATCGAGAACGCGCTCGGTGTCCTGCGGATGGTTTTGGGTCTGGCTGTCGAGAACAAGCGGATACCGCACAATCCCTGCGAGGGGGTGAAGGCACCGAAGAGGCAGCACTCGGCGCGCGCATATCTCACCCACCAGCAGGTCGGCGAACTCGCTACCGCCGTCGCCCGCGACGGGTTGGTCATCCGGTTCCTGGCCTACACGGGCCTGCGGTACGGGGAGATGGCTGCGCTCAAGGTGTCCAGCTTCGACATGCTGCGTCGGCGGGTGAACATCCGGGAATCGGTGACTGAGGTGTCCGGCAAGCTCGTCTGGTCGACACCCAAGGGCCACGAACGGCGATCCGTGCCGTTCCCGAAGTTCCTGGCCGAGGACCTGGCCGCCCGGATGGAAGGCAAGGGTCGCGAGGACCTGGTGTTCTCGGCGCCGGCCGGGGGAGTGCTGCGCATCGCTACCTTCCGCACACGGATCCTCAACCCCGCCGTCGCAATGCTGCGCGCGCTCGACGATGACGGCAATCCCACGACCGACTGGCCGCGGCCCACGCTGCACGACCTTCGGCACACGGCGGCATCCCTGGCGATCAGTGCCGGCGCCAATGTGAAGGCCGTCCAGACGATGTTGGGCCACAAGTCGGCGGCTCTGACGCTGGACACCTACGCCGACCTGTTTCCGGACGATCTGGAGGCTGTCGCGGACGCGTTCGACGCCGCTGTCGAGGCGTTGGCGAAAACTACTGCGGACGGACTGCGGACGGAAGGCGAACCGGCTTCCTGAAATAAGAAGGCCCCGACCAGATTTTCCTGGTCAGGGCCTTGCTCACTTGTCGGGGTGGCGGGATTCGAACCCACGACCTCTTCGTCCCGAACGAAGCGCGCTACCAAGCTGCGCCACACCCCGTGTGAAGCTTCGACAGCCTATCGCACGGGAGCCTCCAGAAGCCAAACGGCCCTTGCCAGGTGAGGTAGCCGCAGGTAGATAGCGGTAGCGGCGAAGATCACGTCCGCAGAAGGGATGGATTTTTGCGCAACGTGCGTTGAATCCGGTAACTGTGATCAACGGCAGCCGAACGCCAGAAAGCGAGGAACGAACATGACCGGATTGGGAGCTCTGCTCTACTGCGGATTCTTCGCGCTGGCGGCCCTGTGGCTGTTCGCGACCTCTGACTACCGCGCGGCTTATCGGGCGGCCTGGAACGGCCGCCACGATCATGCCCAGCGCCCGGACCGCTCGAACTCTGCCAGTGCCGCGACGGCTTCGGCGGAATCGAGCCCGCGGCTGCTGACCCACGCGTCGTCGAAGTAGGTATCGGCGTAGCGGTCGCCGCTGTCGGCGAGGAGCGTCACCACCGAGCCGCTGTGGCCTTGCGCCACCATCTCGGCGAGAAGCCCGAACGCGCCCCAGATGTTCGTTCCCGTGGACGGACCGACCCGGCGGCCCAGCACCCTGCTCACGTGGCGCGCGGCGGCCACTGAGGCCGCGTCCGGTACGCACACCATGGCGTCCACCACGTCGGGCAGGAACGACGGCTCCACGCGCGGCCGGCCGATGCCCTCGATGCGCGACGACGCTCCGGTGAACACCTCCCGGTCGCCCTGGGCCCACGACGGGTAGAACGCCGAGTTCTCCGGGTCCACCACGCAGAGCCGGGTGGCGTGACGGCGGTAGCGCAGGAACCGCCCGATCGTGGCGCTGGTGCCGCCCGTGCCCGCACCGACCACGATCCACTCCGGAATCGGATGCGCCTCGTCGCGCAGCTGCGAGAAGATCGACTCCGCGATGTTGTTGTTGCCCCGCCAGTCGGTAGCCCGCTCGGCGTTGGTGAACTGATCCAGGTAATGGCCGCCGGTTTCGCGCGCCAGCCGCTCCGCCTCGTCGTACACCTGAGACGACTGCTCCACGAAATGGCAACGGCCGCCTTGTGATTCGATCAGGACGATCTTCGACGGACTCGTCGACGCCGTCATCACCGCGATGAAGGGCAATCCGAGCAGCGCCGCGAAATACGCTTCGGACACTGCCGTCGAACCGGACGACGCCTCGATGACCGTCGTCTGCGGACCGATCCAGCCGTTGCACAGTCCGTACAGGAACAGCGACCGGGCCAGCCGGTGCTTGAGGCTGCCGGTGATGTGCGTGCTCTCGTCCTTCAGATACAGCTGGACGTCGACATCCGCGCTCCACTCGGCGGGCAACGGATAACGCAGGAGATGGGTGTCGGCACTACGCCGCGCGTCGGCCTCGATCAGGCGGACAGCGTTGTCCACCCAGCCCCGGTCGACGCTGCGCGCCGCCACCGGTGAGGTCACCGTGCCGAGACGGCCGGCTGCGTCATATCGGCGCCGATACCGGCGTGCCCGCCGCCGGTGGGTGCGGCTACCAGCGTCAGCATCGTCACCTCGGGCCGGCAGCAGAAGCGCACCGGCGTGTACGGCGAGGTGCCCAGACCGGCGGACACGTGCAGCTGCGTGTGCGCGCCCCAGCGGGACGGGCCTTTCACCCGAGAGGTGTCGATGTCGCAGTTGGTCACCAGCGCGCCATAGAACGGCACGCACAGCTGCCCGCCGTGCGTGTGTCCGGCCAGCACCAACTGGTAGCCGTCGTCGGCGAACCGGTCCAGGACGCGCGTGTACGGCGCGTGGGCGACGCCCAGCGACAGGTTCGCCGCGGGGTTGGGCCGTCCGGCGATGGTGTCGTAGCGGTCGCGGTCCAGATGCGGATCGTCGACGCCGGCCACGGCGATGAGCTGCCCGTTGACCTCGATCTCGCGCCGGGTGTGGGTCATGTCGAGCCAGCCGCGCTCGGTGAAGGCCGCGCGCAGGTCCTGCCACGGCAGCGGTCGACCCGTGATCCGCTTGTGCTTGTTCAACAGGTAGTTGGCGGGGTTCTTCGGCTTCGGCGCGAAGTAGTCGTTGCTGCCGAACACGAACACACCGGGCACCGCCAGCAGATCACCCATCGCCTGCACCACGGCCGGCACCGACTTCGGGTGCGAGAGGTTGTCGCCGGTGTTGACCACCAGATCCGGCTCCCAGCGGGCCAGCTCGCGCAGCCACGCCTGCTTGCGACGCTGTGCCGGCATCATGTGCAGATCACTCAGATGCAGCACCCGCAGCGGCGACGAACCGGGCGTCAGCACCGGCATGGTGACCTCGCGGACCACGAACGCGTTGCGCTCGATGAGCGACGCGTAGGCGAGGCCTGCAGCCAGTGATCCGGCGACGGTGACGGCAGCATTGCGGACGATCGCAGACATGCAGGCAGCCTACTTGCTCAGTGCCGCAGTTGACCCGTTGTCGCTGGTCATCGTTAGAAAGCCCACAGGGTTGGCTTAGGTCGTTCTGAGGTTTCGGCCCGGCCTATGGGGGCGGGGGGCCGAGGACCGGCACGGTGATCGGCGGCAGGCCAGGGATCTCCACAACCGTCGACCCGATCTGCACCGGCGGCAACCCGTCGAGCCCCGGAATCCCCACCGGCGGTGGCGGCGGTGGCGGCGGCGCGATGCCGTTGCTGACCTGGATCGTGACGATCGAGCCGGGGATGGTCTGGCCCGACGGGGAGGTACCGACCACCTGGCCCGACGGTGCGGTGCTGTTGACCCACGACGGCTGCGGGGCCAGTTGGAAGCCGGCTTCCTTCACTCGGGTCTGTGCCAGATCGATGTCCATGCCCGCGACGCTCGGCACCCTCGAACCCGGTCCACCGTCCACGTAGCGCGGGTCGGTCGGCGGCATCACCACATTGGGCGGGGTGAACTGCTTCATCGCGGTGAACCAGGTGCGGGCCGGCTCGTGGCCGCCGTAGAGGTCACCTCGGCCGCACTGGCGCAGCGGGAACGAGCACAGGTCCGACGGCGTGGTCGAGTCGTCGTAGATGTAGTTGGCGGCGGCGTAGGCGCTGGTGAAGCCGAGGAACGCCGACGACCGGTGGGCCTCGGTGGTCCCGGTCTTGCCCGATACCGGGAAAGTCCAGCCCACCGACTGCGCGGCGCCGGCGCCGGTGCCGCTGACGGCGTCCTTGTTCATCGCGTTGGCCAGGGTGTTGGCCAGGCCCTCGGGGACCGCCTGCTCACAGGTCTGCGTTGTCACCGACACCTCGTTGCCGTGCCGGTCGAACACCTTGTCCACCGGGTTCGGCGGGCACCACGTACCGCCCGAGGCCAGCGTGGCGGCGACATTCGACAGTTCGAGCGCGTTGACCTCGAACGGGCCCAGGGTGAACGAGCCGATGTTCTGCCGCTTGATGAAGTCGGACAGGCTCTCGTTGCTGTTCGGGTCGTACGGTCGGGCGGTGCCCGGGTCGGCGTAGGAGCGCAGACCCAGCTTCACCGCCATGTCGACAGCGCGGGCGACGCCGATCTGCGAGATCAGCTTGGCGAAAGCCGTGTTCGGCGACGTCGCCAGCGCTTCGGTGACGTTCAGGCTGCCCCGGTAGCGGCCGTCGTTCTCGACGCACCACTTGTCCTTCGGGCAGCCCTTGGCGCCACCGCTGCCCAGGCCCTTGGCCTCGAACCGTCCCGGCACGTCCAGCTGCGCATTGATGCCCATGCCCATGTCCAGGGCGGCCGCGGTGGTGAACAGCTTGAAGATCGACCCGGCGCCGTCACCGACCAACGAAAACGGTTGCGGCTGCATGGTTTCCCCGGCCGAGGTGTTCAGGCCGTAAGTCCGGTTGCTGGCCATCGCCACGACCTGGTGGTTGTCCTTGCCGGGACGGATGACGCTCATGACGCTGGCGATGCCGTCGATGGAGGGGGAGGCGATGCCGTCGATCGAGGATTTGACGGAGTTCTGGATGTCGGGGTCGATCGTGGTGCGGATCAGATAGCCGCCCTTGGCAACCTGGTCCTTGCTGATACCGGCCTTGGACAGATAGTCGAGCACGTAATCGCAGAAGAAGGCGCGGTCACCGGCGGCGATGCAGCCGCGGGGCAGCTGGTTGGGCTGCGGCAGGATGCCGAGCGGCTCGGCCTTGGCGGCGCGGAGGGCCTCGGCTTCCTGAGGGACGTTCTGGATCATGGTGTCCAGCACCAGGTTTCGACGTGCCAGGGCGCCGTCCGGGTTGACGTACGGATCCAGTCCGCTGGTCGACTGCACCATGCCGGCGAGCAGTGCGGCCTGCTGCCAGTTCAGCTGATTGGCGTTGACGCCGAAGTACGTCTGGGCGGCGTCCTGGATGCCGAACGCGCCGTTGCCGAACGACACCAGGTTCAGGTAGCGCGTCAGGATTTCGGACTTGGTGAACGTCTTGTCGAGCGTCAGCGCCATCCGGATTTCGCGGAGCTTGCGCGCCGGGGTGGTCTCGATGGCGGCCCGCCGTTCGGCGTCGGTCTGGGACACCACGAGCAGTTGATAGTTCTTGACGTACTGCTGCTCGATGGTGGAGCCACCGCGCGTATCGGCCGCACCGGACATGTAGCCGGACAGGCCCGTCAGGGTGCCCTTCCAGTCAACTCCGTTGTGCTCGGCAAACCGTTTGTCCTCGATCGAGACGATGGCCAACTTCATGGTGTTGGCGATCTGATCACTCGGAACCTCGAAGCGGCGCTGCGAATACAGCCAGGCGATGGGGTTGCCTTTGGCGTCCACCATGGTGGACACGGCGGGTGCGTCGCCTTCGACCAGTTGGGCCGAACCGTTGGCCACGACGTCGGATGCCCGGTTGGACATCAGGCCGACACCCCCGATGAGCGGGAACATCATCGCGG
>Ga0265327_10005715_pt1 | contig 10259 bp, 11 predicted proteins | sample 41621metaG_FD_202089 | JGI IMG/M metagenome (GOLD analysis project Ga0265327, IMG submission 202089) | Rhizosphere microbial communities from Carex aquatilis grown in University of Washington, Seatle, WA, United States - 4-16-21 metaG | ecosystem: Host-associated > Plants > Roots > Rhizosphere... | reverse complement strand
CGAGGTCACACCCGAGCGGTGCGTCGCCTATACCGCCGCGCGCCGCGCGCAGGGTCGTAAGGACGGCGCGATCCGCACCGAGCTTAACAGGCTGGCCGCCACCTTCTCCTACGCCGTCAAGCACGGCGCGATACCCAAGGCGCCGCCGATCGTGCGCCCCCGCGCGCCGCTCCCCCGAGAACGCTACCTCACCCGCGCTGAGGCCCGCACGCTGCTCGACGCCTGCGGCTCGGCCCATCTGCGGCTGTTCACGGTCCTGGCGATCACGACCGGCGCGCGGACGCAAGCCCTGCTCGACCTGACCTGGGGCGCGATCGATTTGGAGCGGCGCCGCATCGACTTCCGGTCCACCGAGCGGGGCCGACCGATGAAAGGCAGGGTGGTAGCCCCGCTCAACGATCTCGCCGCCAGCGCGCTCCAGGCGCATGGCTTGGGGCCTTCCGACGCGCCGGTCATCTCATGGCGAGGCGCCAAGGTGGCCTCGGTCAAGAAGGCGTTCAGGGAAGCCTGCAAGGCCGCCAAGCTCGACGACGTGTCGCCACACATCCTGCGCCACACAGCCGCCGTCTGGATGGCCGAGGCCGGCGTCAGCATGGACGAGATCGCGCAGATGCTCGGCCACAGCGACAGCCGCCTGACGGCGCGCGTCTATGCGAGGTATAGCCCCGAATATCTGCGCGGCGCTTCTCAGGCGTTGACGTTCTAAGGGAGGGTTCGCGTGTTCAAATGACCACGGAAAGCTGTTCGAAACGTCATTTGTCGGAACATGAATTTGATTTTGTCGGGTGCCGTAAGTTGCTAACGTATTGATTTAGTAGCTATGTTTTATTCAGAAGTTGTCATGCGCCGACCCTTGGTAAGGGAGAGGTCGTGGGTTCAATCCCCCCTCGCAGCACCATAAATTTCAAGGACTTATGTTTCATGCGAAAGTTCGCAGCGTGTTCATTCGAACACGCTTAGTGCTTCTCGGACTCTCGGATCAACTTCAGCACCGCCAGCGCGGTGTCGACGGGCAGCTCCATGTCAATCTTAACCCGCGCGGTGTCGGCCCCCGTTATATTGCAGGACACCAGCTTCTCGGGCTGGCCTACTATCTTGCTGGTGCTGGTGGTCGGCACCAATTCGTCGATGCTTACGCCAAACGCCTTGGCAACGGCGTGGAGCATGATCGGACTTGGTAGGTGCCGGCCGGTTATCCACGAGCTTATTAGGTGCCGACCGAACTTCTGGCCATGAGGCATGTGCACCTGCGCCGCACCAACGACATCGCGCTGTCGCCAGCCACGCTCAAGCATCAAACGGTTAAGGTTTCTGGCAAAAACAAGCTCAGGTATATCAGCCACGGAACCCTCTTCATTGTGGTATATGCGCGCACGTTTGCTTGTCGGCGTCTCACCGTCTTTACGCTGTCTCATAATACACCCCCCAAACAACATTGAATAACCTCTTTCGGTGTAACCTAGCGCACGACAGGGTAGTTGGACTTATATAAGTTGTCAATAGAATCCGATGACTTTGTGCGAATCACCCTACAAAAACGAAAAAAGGCCCGGCCACGCCTAAGCGCGACCGGGCGGTATATAGGGCATGTTAGGCTGTAATGCGACGAATCTTTTACAGACGCACGTTACGACACAGGTATGGTTTGGATCGGGGCGCCGGAGGGCGCCGAGGTCGGCACGTTGCCAACGGCAGTCACAATCGATTGATAAAGCGGGCACAACGTCGCGGCGACGGCGGCATTGGTTTCCAGAGCACTCGCGGCGCTTGCGGCCGCTGCGTTGTTCGGCGCGAGAATCTTGAGCGCTTGCTCGGTGGCGTTTGTGGCGGGGTTCAGGATCGGTGAGCATTCGGCCTGCACGATGATGCTGCCGATCGCCAACAAGTCCTTGCCGACTAGCGGCGCGTATTTCGCCATCACGAGGTTGGCGTGGTTGATGTTGGCGCTCACGCCGGAGAGTGAGCCTTTCCAATCGATCGAGCCATTGGGGTTGAGAGCGCAGGCGCCAAGCGATAGGCATGCGGCAAGTAGGAGAAGACCAGGTTTCTTCATAGCGTGACCTTTTCGTGAGAGGGCTTACTTGACTAGGAGCCAACCCTTGAGGGGGTTGAACTCGTAGCGGCCATCGGGGCTCTTGGAATATTCGCCGTGCAGTTCGCCAACGACAACGCCGGGCAGAGCCTTGGCATCCTGCGTGAACTGGTCGAAGCTCGAGAACAGCGCGTTGAAGGCGACCGGAACGCCGCCGCTCTTGGCGATAGCGAAGCCGAGATTGATGGTCGCCTTCGCCAGCACGGCGGCCGGACCCGCGCCGAAGGTCTCGGCGGCATCGAGCACATCGTCGAGAGTCAAATTCGCGGCGTCGGACCAATCGTGGCGACAAAGGTCAACCGCGATCTGGTCGAGGTTAGTCTGCGCGTGGAGCAGCTCGGTGATGAACCGCGCGGCGGTGGGCCTGCCGCGGCTGTCCACGGCGATGTTGATGCTGTCGAATATATAGGGCACGATAGTCGCGGCGAGCGCGGCCCCCGGCACGCCGGCAACCCCCGCTATGTAGAGCCCGTCCTCGACGGTAAGCTCGGCGGCGTCGCGCCACTCGTGGTCGCGCAGGTCCACGATCAGCTTGGCGATATCGTTCGAGCCCTTGAACAACACGCCTGTCATCGCGGTGGCCGACACGCCACCAAGCGTCTTAGGCAGATGCAATACCGTCGCAAGGGGTGGCAGGTTGAATTTGCTGGTGACGGATATGGTTGCAGGCTCCGACATCACTTCTTCTCCGGCAGAACGACCTGCATAAACGCGCCGAACGCCGCGCCGAGCACGAGCGCGGCGTGCAGAGGGCCAGCAGGCACGCCGAAATATGCAAGGATGGTGGCGACGATACCGCCTTGGGTGACACCGGCCCAGGTGGACGGCTCTTCTATGCGGGCGAGAGTCCACTTGACGACGCCAGAATCGAGGACAAACGTGATGGCTTTGAGAATGTTCATTTGGCTGTTCCTTTGAGGTGGACCGAGGCGGCTAGAGCAGCCCACTCTCCCGCACGGAACCGCCTCGGTCCCGTAGCCCCATCCGTGCGGTGTTCTTTGAGATGCGATTAGGCGCCGAGAAACTGGCGGCGCTCGCTGTCGCGGCGGCTCCTAATTTCTTCGGGCTTTACCCAATCCATGAAAGCGTTGGCGGCGTCGGCCATGCGACCTTCATTGATTAGGCGCACCACGCTTGAGTGCGCCAAACCCCCCACGCCAATATTGAAGCCGAACGACGCGAGTGCATCGAACTGATACTGTGTGATCGGTCGCCGGACGACGGCGTTGATCGTCGCCTCGACGGCTCCGAGATCGTGCGCGAGTAGCTCCAGGGACTTTTCCTTGGAGATCGTTAGTCCCGGAAACACGCGAAAGAATGCGTTTGTCAGATGGCCGACGCCGATCGTCCAGAAGCCCCGACTGTCCCGATAGGCTTTCAGTTTCTCCCCTTCGCGTTGGTCGATACGGCGAACGCCTTCGGGGCTGGTCTTTGCTGTCATGCTATCTCCGGTATGTTGTGCGCATGTCACTACATCTTAGCCGCGAGCGGGTCGCACGGGTTAGACGATGGAACCGCTATAATACATGAACGCGGTGTCCCCCGCGGGGTCCATCACTTCGATGTCGAATGAATAGTGGCCCACCGCGCTGGGGGTGCCACTGATAACGCCCGTCGAAGGTGCTAATGAAAGCCCCGCGGGTAGGGTGCCGGCGTATAAAGAGAACGTGTATGGCGACCCGACGCCGCCGACCGCTACGATTGTTTTGGTGAACGGCGTGCCGTGCGTTATCAAACCCATGCTTGTCGTGCTTATCGACAATGCGGCGCCCGTGCCGGAGTAGGCTTGCGACGCCGTGCCACCTATATTGTCGGTTACGGTGATAGTGAATCCGTAGGCCCCCGAAGGACCAGGAGTGCCGCTGATAACGCCAGTCGAAGGAGCCAACGTGACGGGGTAGGGCAACGCGCCGGAGGACACAGAGAACGTGTATGGCGATACGCCACCCGTAGCAGTCACCGTCTGTGAGTATGCAGAGCCGTCTATCATGCCCGGTAACGTAGCCGTGGTTATCGCCAACGCGGTGCCAGACACCGAACCGGAGAATCCTTGCGTGCCCGTGTTGCTCGCCGAGTCCCGGACCTGTAGGGTGAAGCTGTAGGCCCCCGGCGCGGAGGGCGTGCCGGATATAACGCCGGTCGAGGCGTTTAAGGATAGACCGCCTGGAAGAGCGCCGAGGAATACCGACCAAGTGTAAGGTCCCGTGCCGCCACCAACAGTGATGGTCTCTGAGAACGGCGTGCCTAAAGCCGTAGCCGTCAAGAATGTGGGCGATATTGTCAACGTGACAGGTGGCGCCCCCGTGGCGATGGTGCCGGTGTATGTGTCTGAAGCCGAGCTGCTTGCGAAGTCCGTTACCGTAATTTTGAAACTGTAAGCTCCAGACGCGCCGGGCGTGCCCGAGATAACGCCGGTAGACGAATTGAGCGAAAGCCCCGATGGTAAAGCGCCCGCCGTCACCGCGAACGTGTAAGGGGTCGCGCCGCCCGTCGCAACTATTGGGGTGCTGATAGCGCTGCCTTGCGTCATAGAAGGCATTGAGGTGGTGGATATGGCAAGGATGCCAGAGGCCACCGAACCCGACACCACTTGCGAGCCTGTGCGGGTCAAATAATCCGTCGCCGTTATTGTGAATCCATAACCCCCCGCGACGGTAGGCGTGCCCGAGATAACGCCGGTAGACGAATTGAGCGAAAGCCCCGATGGTAAAGCGCCCGCCGTCACCGCGAACGTGTAAGGCGCGACGCCGCCACTGGCTGTTAGCGTCTGCGAGAACGCCACACCAACTACCGTGGCCGTCAAGGCAGGGGGGGATATGGTTATGTGGGCGCCGCCTGAAAGGTCGGCGATAGCGTTTGTAACCGTCGCTAAGATGGCATCGTAGAGCATATTGTCGGAATCATCGAGCGGCACGCCCGAAGTCCCGACCGCATACCGAAGGTTGCCAATAATTACGTTTAGGAATGATGCGTCCGCATGAGTGCCGTCCCCGGAGGTTGGGGTTCTGCAATTCACAAACCAAGTGTCCACGCCACGAGATACTTGCGCGTTAGTTGCCGGTCTGGCCAGCGCGTAGTTAGGGCCTTGTGGGCCGAATGACGTGGACATGCTAACCTCATTGGGGTCTGTAAATAAGCTGACCGCCGCGCGGGGCGTGCGCGGCGGCGGTGTTGTCCGTTAGAGCACGGTGCCGGAGTATGCCTGCGAGACGGTAGCGGGGGAGCCCGCGGAGTCCGTCACGGTGACAGTGAACGAGTATGCGCCAGCCGCAGTCACCAGATAGTCGATTAGGCCGGTGCCCGGATTGAGCGAGAGACTCGCCGGCAGCGCGCCGGAGGTAATAGCCCAATGGTAGGGGGCGGTGCCGCCCGAAACAACAATGCTCTCCGAGAATGTGGTCCCGTGAGTCATAGTCGGCAGGGTGGTGGTGTCGATGGCGAGCGCGGTGTGCGGAACGACCGTTCCCTTGCGCCGGAAAGACGCGGTGCTGCCGACGTTATCCGTGCAGGTTATGGTGTGGTCGTAATCGCCAGAGCCCGAGCAGGTGCCCGAGATAACACCCGTCGATGCGTTCAACGAAAGTCCCGCGGGCAAACTGCCGTGGGATACCGCCCACGTCCACGGCCCGACGCCACCAGTATTGCGGCACGCTTTGTAGACCGGCTGAGTTTGCACGCAAGGCGGGAAGTCGTCGTGATCTATCGACAGCGCAACACCCGTAACCGAGCCCGTCAGCACTTCCGTGCCCGTCGCACTCAAAGAGTCCGTCGCCATAAGCGTGAAGTTATAAGTCTGCACAGCGGTAGGGATGCCGGAAAGAATGCCCGTGGATGAAGCGAGCGTAAGACCGCCAGGAAGAGCCCCTGACGCCACGGACCAAGTATAAGGTCCGGTGCCGCCACTCGCGGCGAACGCTTGCGAGAAAGCCACGCCCATAGCCGGAGACACAAGCGCCGCGGGGGTTATGAGGATGCTGCCGGTGGACACGCCACTGCCGCCGATGCCGATGGCTTTGGTGACTATCGCCACGATGGCGTCGTAAAGCATGGTGTCCGCATCGTTTAGGGGGACGCCCGCCGTGCGAACCGTGTAACGTAAATTCGCTATAATCTCGTTGAAGAAAGACGCATCGAGATATGTTCCGTCCGTGGCGCCTATCGCGGAGCAGTTCGCCGCCCAAGTGTCGACGCCGCCAGACGCATTGGTGTCGGTGGGCGGTCGGGTGGTTGAGTAGTTGAGTCCTTGCGGGCCAAAGGATGTGGACATAGAGAATCCTCTTAGGGGGCTACGTGGGTAACTAGGATGGTGTGCGCGGGTTTAACTTTGTCGAGAAGGCACAGCACGGTGCTGGCGGACAGATTGGGTCCGCACAGTTGCGTCGCGCCGACAAGGAAGCTGCCTGCGTCATTCTGTGGAGGGACGTTGGCTGGCGCGGGGGGCTTCCCTTGAAGCACCAAGCTGGCTCCGAGGTAGACCGTTACCCGCCAGTAAAAACACGCGCCGTAATCCCACACAGTCTTGCCGTCTGGAGTCTGCGTGTGTGTAGCGGCGGGACCGAGTCCGGTGCATCCTGCCTGAAGCGCGCCAGCATAAGGGTTATACATCGGCTGCATATTCTCGCAGTCTATGACCCACCCGGCGTCCCGCGCGATTTGCACGAACGTCGCGCAGTCCTGGCCACCCCTCATGCCGACCTTATTGCACAGGCTTAACCCGTCGCCATCGCAATCGTCTGGCAATCCGTAGTCTAACATCCACTGGTCGAGGGTCTGCGCCGCCGTGGCGCAGAAGAACTCTTTCATGAAGTCGCACAGCCAAGCGTATGTCCAGGCCAGCGGTGTCGCCACCGCAAGCCAAAACTTATTCATGTTAGTGCCTGCGACCGCCACGCCTTCCCACATTGGGCCTTGCGGTAGCAAACCAATTATTGATGGTAGGACCTCTTGCGCCGTCGTCGGGCACCACGTGGCGTCCTGCGACGTGTCGCAGTCTAATGTAGCCAAGGCGTGACTCCCTTACGTGGTGAATGTGATGTTGCCGATGCAGGGTATTTCCCCGACTGCGAACGTCATATCTACGGACGGAGAGACAAGGCCCTCGTCGTATTGGATTCCAGTGGCGTTGCTCACCGCTTGCTCCAACCACGATTTGCGCAACACGAATTGAGAATTTACGGTGCTTGGCTTCGTCATGTTGGCGAACACCGCTTGCAGCTCGCCAACCACGGCGAGGCGGTTAGCCGCGCTGTCGGGGACTATGCGCCCGACAACAATGTCGATAAGTGAGCACACCCCCGCCGCCACAAACACGTTAGCGGTTGCGGGCTTCATGGCGTCCAGATAGCTCTGCACCGCGGCAATATCGTTTGGTTGAGGAATGCCGTTGGCGTAGGTGCCGTCCATGAATGCGAGGACGCCAACCGTTCCGGCCCCATAAGCATTGCCGGTAGCAAATGCGCGGGTGACGCCGGGTAGGGAAGTTGCCCAGGTCTCGTAGTCGTATTGCGAGCCACCCATCGGTGGGTTGCGTAGCCGATTCAGCACACGTGTTTGCAACTGCTGAAACGTCTCGATATCGGCGCCTTGACCGATGCCGGCAGGGTCTACAACTGGACTAAGCGGGCTGCCGTCCGTTGCCGTTAGCGAGGTTGTCAGCGGGGTTAGCGCCAACGTGTTGCCGATCTTTCCGACCGTTTGGCAAACGACGCCTACAACAATTGTTCCCGTAGGCGAGAACTGCGCGAGTGAAGCGTCAGTCGACGTTACATAGTGCAGCCCATCGTCGCGCTTGAACACGGTGCCCGCGGGGACCGTGAACGGATAGACGGCGGGAACATCGACAAACCCCTGCGCGTAGCTAGCGGGCTTCCGACTAAGGCCATACTGCGCGGCGTGCAACAGTAGCACCGACATATCGGTGCAGGTCGACACGAAGCGTTGTTTGTTAATCCACCCGATGCGCATGAATAGGAGCGACAGAAGCCCTCCTAGCACCTTGGCGACGACGTAGATGTTAGAGGGCCACAACCACGCATCGGTGCCAGGCGCTTCCGCCCGAAATGAGTTGCGCGCTTGCTGCACGAGACTTTGTAGCGTGGGCAATACGAGGGCCATGTGCAGTCCTTACTAAAGCGGCATAGCGCCGGAGAGCACCGGCGACGGATTCAACACGGCGAACTGCGCGGTCCACACCCTCGCGAATTGCTGGTTGTATATTTTCTGACCGTCCTGCGAGTAGCCGGCGATATCGAGGACCAGCGCCGAGGTGGCCTTGTCTACACGCGCTGTGGTGGTGAATGTCACAACCGCGCCTTGGTCTATGAGCGGTTGTAGCGCCTCGGTGGCGTAGCTCTCCGCGCGCCTCGCGGTATCGGCGTTCAACGGCGAGCGATAGAGAAGCCACAGGCGTGAGCCAATGCGCGTCTCATTGGCCTGTAGGTCAATCGTGTCGCCCCACCAACCCTTTGGATCGGAGCCGTTAGGGATAGCGTCGTAGCTCTCAGCTCGGCGGTGCGTTCCGAGTTGAATTAGGATTGCGGTATTGAGGGGCTGCTGCGCCAGCAACCCCCCTCGATTGGTTGAGTCCGAATAGCCGGCAAGCATCCAATCCCACGTTTGGGTGGCCAGATTGAATTGCGTATCCCACAACATTTGCGGTTGCGGGTCCGTCGCCTCGGTCTCACGAACGCGAATATCTACCTGGATCATGATGAATCCTATTGCGGAGGGCCGCCGATGCCGGTGCCGCCCGACGCTAAATGCTGGTGCGTCTTGTCTATGGCGTGGCCGTCGTTTGTCACCGTGCCCCCTGTTATGGCGACGCCGCTGTTGGTTATGGATAACGTCACGCCGCCGCACTTAATGGTGAAAGACTTCACGGTTACGGCGAAGTCCCCATCGGCGTTGATGGCGCCGTTCTTGCCGATCAGCTTCATGATCGAGCCGTCAGCATTGTAGATCGCGGTGTTTCCCGCGCCGAGGCTGGTAGGCTTCAGCGATCCTTTCTCGCCGCCGAGCGCGACTAGCATGTCATCATGCAGGCCCATGCGAAGGCCAATAAGATGCGCGTCGCTCATGGGGACCGACGAGAAACCGTGCGGCTGAATGTGCAGCACTTTAGTCGGCGAGTGCCCTGCCAGGCCCGTCAAGTCTAGGTAGTTTTCCTCGCCACTATCGTCGGCCTTCGACACCAAGAAACGATGCAGCGCGTTGCGATTTCCATAGAACTCGTCCATTAGAATCCGGGGCTCCATGCTGCGTCCGCGCCGGAGCCGGCGTTGGCTTTACTTCCGAGCGCCTTGGGGTGCTTGAGGGTTAGCTCGGTGAATGATCCATGCTCGCCCTTCGTGCAATGCACGCCGGCAATTATCATCGCCATTTGAATTTTAAGCATTGGTGAGTAGACGGGTATTAGCGAGTTTTCCTTGTAGGCGAGCCCGTTGGCGTCGCGCCAATCCCGCACTTTAATGCAGGCCGATATGGACTCGCCGAACTGCCGATCCCGGTGGTTGTCCGCGCGCTTTTGCAGGTCGCTTTGATCCACTTCGCTCTCGTGCGAAAATGTCTTTGGTCTGTTGCGCTTGATAGAGCTGTCCTTCGCATCGGCCATCATTTGCAGATCAGCCTTACTGGAGCCTTTAGTCTTCTGGCCCTTGCAGGTGTATTTCGAATGCTTCTTGCTTTCATCGAAACACGCCGATGCACATTCTATGTTCTGGCCTTCGATCAACGGCGCATTGACAGATGTCGAGCCGCCCTTGTCGATCAGGATGCCGCCGTCCGCTTGGCCGATAAGCAAGAGTTGCTGCTTGCGCGCGATGCGATCAATCGCCTCAAACACCGTCTCGTGGGGGTTGATGCGAAAGTATGGAATCTTTGGCATGTCGGAAGTGGACAGGTTTGACGAGAAACCCACCCCCTGTTTGTCAAGCGCGTTGGCAATGTCGAGAATTGTTTTGTCTCTAAACTCGCCCGTGTCGTGCTCGACCGAGCTGTCAATAGTGTCCTTGCTGTTCGACCTGCCGCTTATGGCGATCGAGTGCGCATCCGCCGAGTAGCTTGGCGTCATCTTGTCGATGATGCCAGTTACGAGAATTACGCCGCCCTCGGACACTTTGACCGGCGTGCCTGGCATAAAATCCCACCGATTAGCGAACGTCTGCCCGTC
>Ga0265327_10005714_pt1 | contig 10262 bp, 6 predicted proteins | sample 41621metaG_FD_202089 | JGI IMG/M metagenome (GOLD analysis project Ga0265327, IMG submission 202089) | Rhizosphere microbial communities from Carex aquatilis grown in University of Washington, Seatle, WA, United States - 4-16-21 metaG | ecosystem: Host-associated > Plants > Roots > Rhizosphere >... | reverse complement strand
GTTGGTGCGCACTGGAAGAAGGCCTACCCACGCCACTATTCGGCGTATGGACTGATCTGCTGGCCTCTCCCACCTACGCGCGTCTACGCAAGCTGTTGGTCCAGGAACGCATATAGAAACGCGACGGTATGTACCTAGTCGCTCACCCAGGTCAGCACGAGCTCGTCGCGGGTGCCGAACCGCTCGAGATGACGTTTCACAACGTCACCGAACTCCGCGGAGCTGGCCTCAACATGTAGTTCCCCGGGCCGCGGACGCAGCACCGTGACCGCATCGAGAGTCATCTCGATGCGGATCGCACCGCCCTCGAGTTCGGTCACCGTGCTCTTGGCTGCCCAATGCTGAGCGAGTTGTTTCGCGTATCGCTCGGGACGGTCGGTGACGATCACGCCGTGCACAGTGGCCATTCCACGATTCTTCCAGGTTCTGCACCACGGTGTCAGTGCGGCGCGATGCCGATAGCCTCGCGGCGGTTAGATACCTGCAGTTTCTGGTAGATGGATCGCTGATGTGTCTTGAGGGTGTTGACAGACACCGAGAGCTTCGCGGCGATCTCCGCCGCGGTCATCGGAGTCCGCAGGTACGCCAACACTTCTCGCTCCCGCGCGGTCAGTGCTGCGGCGGGGTTCTCCGATGTGCCCGTCTCGCAGGCCAACAGACAATCGGCAAGAAAGTCCGGATACGCGGTCCGCGAGCTATGTGCCCCCAACAGCTCACGGCACGCCTGGTCGGCGTTGTCCAGGAACGGGTAACGCACGGATTCGGAGGCCGCCAGCGCAAGCGACTCCTCCAGCAGCTGGTGGGCCCTGTCGTTGTCGCTGCGATCCCACGCCAGTAACGCGCCCACCAGTGCCGCGTAGGCACGCGTGTAGGGAGCCACTGACTCGCCACACGCATTGTCGGCCAGGGCCTGCGCCAGATCGGCGTCCCCAAGCCGTCGGCATATGCCCGCGACCATCGCAGAGGCGGTCGGCAGTGGCGTCACATCGACGAGCCTCGCCGCCAGCTGCAACGCCTCGTGGTTGTGCCCCCGCATCTCAGCGATCCTGGCGAGCGCGGCGGTACGGAAACTGCCTATCGGGACGGCCCTGTTGTCTTCCTCGCCGATGCGCATGGCTACCGCCTCCAGCTGCGGGAGGGACAAATCGCATCCCTGGTTCCGCAGTGCTGCGGCACTGAACACCAGCATCATGCGCCCGATGTCCGGATAGCCTTCCCCTACCGCAGCATCCACCACGGTGAAATCCTCCAGCGCGCCGGCCAGCTCGCCCTGCCACAGCTGCATGAATCCCGTTGTGAAGCAGGATATCCCGCCACCTTCGTGAGAGAGCCAGGGAACCTCCGCCATACTCAGCGACAGTTGGGCCCGGCCGAACTGTCCGGCATGGACATACGCGAAGGCCAGGCTCTCCGTGGCCCTGTCCGCGACCGCCGCCAGACCCAGCGCACGGCACTCCTGTGCCGCCGACTCCAGCAGTCGCATCGAGTGACCGACGTCGCGCCGCAACCGGGTTTCGGCCCAGCCCACCAGGAACAGTGTGCAGGCATACACGCGGTCGGGCACCAGTGTCCGATCGGTGAGAGCCTCGGACACCGCGTCGACGGCGCCCGCCATGGTGCTGTGGTCGTCGGAGATCAGGATGCGGCTCAGATTCGCGACAAGGCGTACGCGCCGAGACTCGACGTGGCCATGCGCCAGGTCCTGGGCGCGTTCGAAATGCAGCTGTGCGCCAAGGCGATCACCGGCGACCTCCCGGCAGCAGGAACGCACCATCGCAATGTCGGCGGTCTCGCTGAACGCGTCGGCCACCGCGATGCAGGCACTCTCCAGTGCCACGGATCGGGCTTCCAGCAGTAGTTCGAGCCAGTGATCGGTGATTATCTCTGCGGCCAACCGCCCGTCCGCCCCGCGAACGGCATGCTCAACGGCATCCAATGGGTAGCGGTCCCGCAGCTCGCGTGCGGACAGCAGGTTCAAGGCACTCCATCGCGCCGGGTCCAACTGCCGCAGCACTTCGCCACATCCGTGTGCGAACATCGAATGCCATTGGTAGATAGCATCTTCGCCAGATCCGAATCGTTCGATGAACAAGCCGGAGGTCGCGCATTCGGCGAGCAGTCCCGCGGCATCGGAACGCCCGGAGAGCGCGGCGGCCAGGCGTTCATCCACCCGTGTGCATACCGTGGCAGCCAGTACGAACTCGGCAAGCTCGGGGCGCAGCCGCCCGAGAACGGCGGCACGGATGTATTCAGTGAGGTCGAGATCATCTAGGGCACTGGGCATCTCGCCGTCCAACAGGGCCAGCCGCACGGCCGCGGGCCAGCCCCCGGTGCTGTGCACGATGTGTTCGGCATCCGCGGCGCAAAGGTCCTGCTGATGCACATGGCCGGCAGCCGAAAGCACATCCTCGGCGGTGAAAGCCAGGTTGCCCGCCGCAACCACCGCCACCTGACCATGCACCCGCAGCCTGGTGAGCAACGCCTCCGGCGCCTCCGTGGTGATCAAGACCAACCGCAGCCAGGGTGGGCCGTGCTCGATGAACTCGACGAACTCCGCGGACTGTGTGACTCCGATGGCCTTCTGGAAATCGTCGAGCACGACCGTGACCGGGCCCGGCATCTGGATCGTCGACAGGGCGGTGAAGAGCAGTCCCAGGGACGGCAACTCGAAGGCGGTAGCCAGTGCCCGCCGGGCCTGGGCGTCGTCACCGTCACCCGCCGCGTGCCGCAGCGCCGTCATGATGCCGCGGATCAGCTCGGGGAAGTCTGCCGCCTGCTCCGTCACCGTCAGCCACCCAACCGAGCCCGGCTGGTGCTGCCGCTGCGCGGCGGCCCATTGCCCCACCGCGACCGTCTTGCCGAATCCGGATGGGGCCAGCACCACGACCGCCCGAGACTGCTGAACGTGCAGGTCAAGAATTCGGTGCACGTCCGTGCGGGCGATCATTCCAGGACTCGATGACGGTGGCGTGGCCAGAAACCACGGCGCAGGACTCCACGCCGTGGATCCGGTGGGCTCCCCGACCGCAGTCAGGTCGTCGCTGCCAGCCATCCGTTCATTGTCGCCGGAACCCGGGTGGCCCCATTAGCCACCCGGGTTCGGCGCTGTCACGTTGCCGATTGCCCGAGGGTGACCTGGACCGTGCGCGATGTTCCCGACTGGTCCGCGTAGGTGAGTGTGACCGCGTCGCCGGGCGCCTTGGACCGCACTGCAGCCACCAGCGCCTCGGGGCCGTCGATGACCTGGTTGTCGACCTTAGTGATCACGGCGCCCTTGGGCAGGCCGGCCGTCGCCGCGGCGCTGCCACTGACCACACCCGCCACGACCGCGCCAGGCATGTCGTCACCGGAGCCGAGCTGAACACCCAACGAGGCATGTCGCACGGTGCCGGTGGAGACCAGCTCGTCGGCGATGCGCTTGGCTTGATCCACCGGGATGGCGAAGCCCAGGCCGATCGAGCCGGCCTGTCCGCCTCCCTGTGAGTCCTGGCCGCCGGACAGCGACGCGATGGCCGAGTTCACACCGATGAGGTCACCGTTCATGTCGACGAGTGCGCCACCGGAGTTGCCGGGGTTGATGGCCGCATCCGTTTGGATGGCACTCATCACCGAATGCTGTCCGCTCCCGTCGTCACCGGTGCTGACCGGGCGACCGAGCGCGCTGATGATGCCGGTTGTCACCGTCCCCTTCAGGCCCAAAGGTGAGCCGATGGCGACGACGTTCTGGCCGACCTTCAGGTCTTTCGAGGAACCGATGGAGATCGGGGTGAGGTCGGAGACGCCCTGGGCCCGGACCACGGCCAGGTCATCGTCGGGGTCGGTGCCGACCACGGTAAACGGGACCGTGCGGCCATCGGCCAGGGTCACGGTTGCCTTGACGCCGTCGCCGGAGTGGGCGGACGGCCGGGTGCTGCGCCGGTCGTTGCCGTTGGGCACCTGTCCGTCACGACCATCCTGATAGTCGCCGGGCAGCTGTTCGCCGGGAAGGATGCCGGGCGGAAGGTTGGTGAGCGGACCCCGGCGCGATGGGGCCGAGGGCGCCAGATCGCCGCTGCTCGACGTCGCCGCCGCAGCCACCACGTGATTGTTGGTCAGGATCAGCCCGTCAGGGCTCAGCACGATGCCGGAGCCCGACTCGCCCTCCTGCCCGCTCTGGATCTTCAGTTGCACGACGCTGGGCAGCACCTTGGCCGACACCTGTTCGACCGAGCCGGCCGGGGCCGCAGCACCAGGCTGTCCGAGTATTGAACCTGTTGGCAGGGAAGGCTTTCCGGTGAGTCCCGGGCTCGATACCTGCGCCACGGGGGTGGGATGTCCGGACTGGTTCACCACGACGACGGCCGTGGTGGCGCTAGCGGCGATGGCCACCACGACGGCACCAGCGGTCAAGCCGACGGCACGAAGACGTTTCCGGCGCAGCGGGTTCGGAGCCAGTTCGGCGCGGTCCGGGAACGTCTCGCCATACGCGTAGCGTGTCCGGGTGTCGGTGGCCGGACCGTGCACCTGGCGATAGCCGTGCTGGCCCAACGGGAATTCGGTTCCGTACGGCGGATGCCCAGGCTGGTAGTTCATCGATATGTCCTTCTTCCTCACGATGCAGTCAGGGCACTGTCCGCCTCTGGTTCGCACTGTCACAGTGCCTGCATCCACTGAGGCCAGGCTGAGAATTTCCTCGATGCTCGCCAAGACTTTTCAGGAGGTGGTGGGAGTAGAAGGCGGTTGCTGGCCCGCATCCACCACCGCAAGGGGTGCCGTCGCCGGTTCCGAGGCGTGCTGCTGGCGGCCGCGCCGGACAATCTCAAAGACGTTGATCGGCCACCAGAACCACCGGCCCAGTGCCGCCGCGATGGCGGGCGTCATGAATGCGCGGACGATCAGGGTGTCGACAATCAGGCCGATACCGATGGTCATACCGAGTTGGCCGACCACCCGCAGATCGCTGACGATCATGGACATCATGGTGAACGCGAACACCATGCCTGCGGCGGTGACGACGCGACCGGTGGCGCCCATACCGCGGATCATGCCCGTGTGCAGCCCGGCGTGGATTTCCTCCTTGAGCCGCGACACCACCAACAGGTTGTAGTCCGAACCCACCGCCAGCAGGATCACCATCGATAAGGGGATGACGATCCACTGCACACCGAGCCCAAGGATGTCCTGCCACAACAGCACTGACAGGCCACACGCGGTGCCCAGGGACGCGGCCACGGTACCGACGATGACCAGGGCGGCCACCACGCTGCGGGTGATCAGCACCATGATCGCGAAGATCAGAATCATCGAGGCGATGATTGCGATGGCCAGATCGACGGCTACACCGTCCTGCATATCGGCGTACATCGATGCGGTGCCGGCAAGTGAAACTTTCGCATTGGACAGCGGCGTGCCCTTCACCGCATCGGCGACAACACCTTTGATGTCACGGACGTGTTCAATGCCTTCGACCGATGCCGGGTCGCCCTGGTGGGTGATGATGAAGCGAACCGCCTTGCCGTCCGGGGAGACGAACATTTTGAGGCCGCGTTTGAAGTCCGGGTTGGTGAACACGTCCGGCGGTAGATAGAAGAAATCATCGTTCTTGGCTTGGTCGAAGTACAGACCAATTTCCGTGGCGCCCTTGGCCATCTCCTGCTGCTGGGCCTGAGTGCCCGCCTGGGTGCTGTGCATGGCGAGCATAAAATCGCGCATACGGCTCATCGAATCGATGGTTGTCCGTAGGACTGGCAGCATCTGCGGCATCAGCTGATCCATGCGATCCATATCGGTGACCAGACCACTCATTTGGTCGGCGAGCACGTCCACACTGTCCAAAACATCGAAGATCGATCGCAGCGACTGGCAGACCGGGATGTCAAAGCAATGCTTCTCCCAATAGAAGTAATTGCGCAGCGGCCGGAAGAAGTCATCGAAGTTGGCCAGGTTGTCGCGCATCTGCTGGATGGTTGCCACCATCTCGTGAGTCCGGCCCACCATGGAGTGCATGGTGCCCGTGAGCTCCTGCATGAGGCTATACATCCGCTCCATGCTGGCGAGCGTCTTGCTCAACTCGTCGGCCTGCTCCAGCATCTGGGCCGAGCTGTCGTTGTTGAACTTTGCGGTCTGCAACGTGCCGGCGTTCTGCGCGCCCATGAGGAACGGGATCGAGCTGTGTTCAATGGGGGCGCCGAGCGGACGGGTGATCGTCTGCACCCGTTCGATACCGCGCATATGGACGATGCCCTTGGCCACCCTGTCGATGACGAGCATGTCGGCCGGGGTGCGCAGGTCGTGGTCGGCCTCCAGCATCAACAGTTCCGGGTTCATACGGGCCTGCGAGAAGTGCCGGTCCGCCACGTCCATCGCGCGGTTGGCCGGCATATTGGCGGGCGTGAATTTCTGATCGTTGTACTGCGGCACGTAGGTCATCAGGCTGACGAAGCCGATGATCGCAATCATGCTGGTCATCACGATGATGGGAATGGGCCAGCGCACTACCGCGGTACCGACCTTGCGCCACCCCGTGGTGGAGAGCTTGCCCCTGGGTTCCAACAGCCCGAACTTCGAGGCCACCGTCAGCACGGCGGGCGCCAACGTCAGCGCCGCGAGCACGATCACCAGCACCGAGATCGCGCACGGCAGGGCCATGCTTTGGAAGTAGGGCAGCGTGGTCATGGTCAGGCACATACACGCGCCGACGATCGTCAGACCGGAGCCCAGAATGACGTGTGAGACACCGTGATAGGCAACGTAATACGCGTCTTCGCGGCTGAGGCCTTTCGACCGCTCCTCGTGGTACCGGCCGAATAGGAAGATCACGTAGTCGGTGCCGGCCGCGAGCGCCAGCATCGTCACCATGCTTACCGCGTACGGGGTCAGCCCGATGACGTTCAAGTATCCGGCAGTTGCCGTAACACCTTGTGCCGCAAATAATTCCAGGCCAATAATGACCATGGATATGAGCATGGTGACGATGGAGCGGTAGATGAACAAGATCATCACGACGATTACGCCCACCGACACCAATTCCATGGTCGCCATGCTTTGGTGACCGGCAACCTGAGTGTCGGCGTTCAGCACGGAGGTGCCGGCGATATGAGCCTTGATGCCCTGCGGCGCGGGCACGGAGCCGACGATCTCGCGTACCGCGGCGACAGATTCATAGCTCGCGCTGGTGCCCTGCGATCCGTTGAGGAAGATCTGCACGTATGCGGCTTTACCGTCCACGCTCTGCGAACCCGCCGCGGTCAGCGGATCACTCCAGAAGTCCTGGACGTTCTGCACGTGCTCGTGATCGGCCTTGAGCTTGGCGACGATCTCGTCGTAGTACTTGTGCGCGGCATCGCCGAGTTTGTCGTCGCCTTCCAGGACGACCATCGCCGAAGAGTCCGAGTCGTACTGCTGAAACACCTTGCCGATGTTCAGCATCCCCTGGTACGACTCCGAGTTTTGCGGGCTCAGCGGCACCGATCTGGTGGCTGCCACTTCGTTCAGCGAGGGCGTGACTGTGCCCAGGACGATCGCCAGTCCGACCCAGAACAAGATGATCGGCAGCGAGAAGATCCGGATCATGTGGCCGACGAACGGCCGGTGTGGTTTCGCGTGCACGTTGCTCATACGGATTTCACCAAGCAGTAGATGAACGGTTTGACTTTGTCTGTGCTGGTTCGGTCGTCGCGCACGCCCCCGTCGACCGTCACGCGGCATCCAAGACCGCTGACGTTGCGATCGCCTTGCGCGACGATGTTGGCCGACATGGACGGCATGGTTGTCACGATCGTGAAAGACCAAGGCAGTGGCGCATTTTCGATGAGATGGGGCTGTCCGTTCTCATCGAGGTAGTTGAGGTTCGCGGTGCCGCCCGTCCCGACGATCTCGTAGGTGATGTGCTTCGGGTTGAAGTTGGCGGTGATTCCCGACCCCTCACCCGGCTTCGGCGGGCGCGGAATCGCCGAGCTGCGGATCTGCGCAATCGCGTATCCGCCGATCCCGACGACAATCACCAGCAGTAGCGGAATCCAAAACCGCTTCAACAGTCGGTACACCGCGCATATCCCCTTCTGCGTCTGCCCTGCCCAGGACCGCAGGTTCCTGCCGATGAGACCCAACTACCGAGAGCCGACGACGCCACATTGCGTACCGCCGGTCTATTACGGCAGCACCGTATCACGCTAATAGACCGGCGGTTCACTATCGAGGACCTCGTGGCGGATTAACATCGGGCCATGACCTTCCGTCGAGCGCGCAGCGAGGAGCAGCGCGAGGTCCGTCGGCAGGCCATCCTGGAAACCGCGTCGTCGATGCTCAGCGACATGCCGGTAAGCCAGATCAGCCTCAATGAGCTGAGCCGACGCACCGGCCTAGCAAAGTCGGCGATGGTGCGCTATTTCGAGTCCCGCGAGGCCGTGCTGCTGGAACTTCTCGACGCGTCACTACGCTGCTGGGTCACCGAAATTGTGGCGGAGCTCTCTTGCGACACGCGCTCCGGCTCGGCGCAGGAAAGGGTCGATCACCTGGCCACCCTGCTCAGCCGGTCGTTGCGGCAGCACCCTGTGTTGTGTGACCTCATGACCGCCCAACCAGGAGTGTTGGAGTACAACGTCTCGCCCGAGACGCTGCTGTGTTTTCGGCGCTCTGCCCACAACACCATTGCCATGTACACCGACGCGATTCGCGACTTCATCCCCGAGCTTGGTGACGATGCTCGAAGCGTGTCCCTTTCCACCGTGGTGACCAGCGCCGCGCTGTGGATGTACGCCCAGCCGTCGGCCAGCGCGGTCGCCGCCTGTGAGGCCGAGCCTGAATTGGCGGACATCTCGTTGAACTTCGACAATGACCTGGAGACCATGCTCGCCAGGCTCATCACCGGCGCCCTGGTCAAGCGCAGTTCCTGATCGGCCGTCCGCGCCGCACGTCCCAAAGCGGTGATGGCGCGGACTCGGAGAAGCTCTCGCATGTAAGCTCACACGCCGAGAGGTACTACCGGTTCTGCCGGACAGTCCACTCTCCGCCGATGTAGTTCAATGGCAGAACATCAGCTTCCCAAGCTGAATACGCGGGTTCGATTCCCGTCATCGGCTCCACGAATCAATGACAAGCCGTTCGATCTGTTTGGCTCCTGGCCTCGGTATCAGAGCGTTGTGGCATCCGGTCGAAAGTATCACCAGCGGTTTTCAAAGCGTCATCCTACGAGTGCTATGCAGCCGGTTCGGGGCACGTCCTGGCGCCTCCCGCAAGCAAGTCGCCGACAAGCTCATCGATACGGGCGTTGATGCGCCGCTGACCGGGCTCGGCACCGCGCAACTAGGTGCCGTGAGGCGGTTATCCACAGATCGAACTCACTACACAGGATGGTGCATTCGCACCCATTTCTGTGGGAATCTATTTCCGTGGCGCGCGAACGTTTCGACATGTCCTCATCTGAGATCGTCGCCCATGCTCAACAATTCCCCCGACTGCGCTACATGGGGTCGAAGTACCGCCTGTTGCCTCATCTGGAGCGTGTCTTTGCAGAGATCGGCGGCGAGACCGCCGTTGATGCTTTCTCCGGCTCCGGCGTTGTGTCCTACCTGCTCAAAGTGCAGGGTTTTGAAGTGACGTCGAACGACTTCCTGAACTTTCCTGCTGTCATCGCGGCGGCGACGGTTCAAAACTCTTCGGTCCGGCTCGACTCAGATCTCATCGATCAAATCTGCGGACCACCAGCCGACGACCGTGATTTCATCCAGACCAAGTTCGACGGTCTGTACTTCACACCCGAAGATCGGCGATTCCTCGATTCGGCCTGGTCGCACATCGACAGGTTGAAAGGCCATCGCCGAGACCTCGCAATCGCCGCCCTTGTGCTGTCGGCCGCACGTAAGCAACCCCGTGGTGTGTTCACTTTTACCGATGGCACCAAGTACGCGGACGGACGCCGAGACTTGCAGCTGACGTTGCGCGAACACTTCCGCGAGCGCGCCGCGGACTACAACGCAACCGTGTTCAGCAACGGCAAGCGCAGCCGAGCGCGGCGGGGCGAAGTATTCGACATCCCCCATACCGCGCCGGATCTCGTCTATCTCGATCCTCCGTACGCACCGCCGAGCGACGACAACGACTACATCAAGCGCTATCACTTTCTCGAAGGTCTATCCGTGTACTGGCGCGGCGTCAACATCATGGAGAACACCAAGACCAAGAAACTTGAGAAGCGATTCACACCGTTCGCCTACAAACGCACGATCGAAGATGCGCTGCTCCGGTCGTTCGAGCACTTCGAGGAAGCGGGCGCAATCGTGTTG
>Ga0265327_10005712_pt1 | contig 10266 bp, 8 predicted proteins | sample 41621metaG_FD_202089 | JGI IMG/M metagenome (GOLD analysis project Ga0265327, IMG submission 202089) | Rhizosphere microbial communities from Carex aquatilis grown in University of Washington, Seatle, WA, United States - 4-16-21 metaG | ecosystem: Host-associated > Plants > Roots > Rhizosphere >... | reverse complement strand
ATCGTGGGGATCACGGCGACCCCGACAGGCCGGGGCTACTGGGAAGTTGCCGCCGACGGCGGCATCTTCAGCTACGGCACCGCCAACTTCTACGGCTCCATGGGCGGAAAACCCCTCAACGCCCCAATCGTGGGGATTGCCGCCACACCCCTGAAGGCTCCCGCATGAGCGTGCGCTCGAAGTTCGCACGCCTCCCCGCAGCCGTCGCCGCCTTGACTGTGGTGGTGGCCGTCAGTTCGTGGCCGGCCTCGGTTTCCGAGGCGGCTGCGTCCGGTACCGGGCCCCTGCACTCCCTTGCCTGCACTCAACTCCCTACAGACCCTCCGCTCGAAGCGCCCCAATATGCCCAAACCGAAGGAGCCAGCGGTGGAACAGACGCATGGTGGTGCCAGATGCCCCATGCGACCGAGCTGCCGATCCACTTCGTCGAGCTGAGTCGCGGCGTGGCCCCACTGACGTTTCCGTACTCGCTCTACATCACCAATTACGGTGTCGAGGCCAAGGGCGGGGTGACAGCCAGCATCGGCACAAACGTCCCCGGGATCCGGCTGACCGTCGACTTCAACAGCACGGTGGACCACGCTCCGGGGAAGCTCACGTACCCCAAGGCTCCGCGCGGCAGGAAGGTCACCATTTCGAAGGGGGTGACCGGCACCATCGTCAAGGCGTCGAATGACATCCAGGTCGTCTGGCGGTTCCCGGCCAAAGGGGTGCCCCGGTACCTGCAGGGGGTGGCCACGGTGACCGTGACTGGAACCAAGCTCCCGGCCGCCACGGTGCTCAAGGTCGCCCAGGACGTGGCACCGGACTGAGGAGCACACAGGGCTTCCTTGCCCTGTGGATGAGTGAATTGCGCCTTTGGCGCGCCCCAACCGGCTTCGCCCCCGACCAGGGTTTCTGCTCTGACATCGCGTGGACGTCACGTAATGGCACCCACGATTTACCTCGACGTCGCAGGGGAGTTCACCTCGCTGGCGCAATCTGCTGATGCTGCCCGTCCGCTGGCAGCGTGCCGCAGCGCCAGAGTCCTAAAAGGAGAGAGATGAACAAACAAATCCGTACGGGTCGAGGCCTTCTGGCCGCGGCCCTCCTGACCGCCGGCGCAGCTCTTGCCTTCTTGCCTGGGGTGGCGGGGGCATCGACACCGAAGCCCCAGATCAGCACGGTAACCGGCCATGCTGGCGCCTCGACAGTGAAGTTGGGGGTGCCCAAGGCGGCGTCCTCGGCCAAGCTGAGCCCCTCGTACATCGCCTACTCCTCGAACGGGGACGAGGCCGTCGAGACGACCGCCTCTACAGGCGCGACGCGCGTTTACCTCATCGCCGGCTCCAATGAGGCCAATGAGTACGGCATCGTCACCGGATTCTCCGGGCCATCAACAACAACCCGCGTTCACGGGACACTCGTCGCCGGCGACGCCTACCTCATGGCCGGGACAGGCACGGCGGGGATCGTCGCTCGGGCCGGTACAGGCACGACACCGGCGCTGGGTGAGTCGGCGCACCCGACAGCCGTGACAAACCCGATCGCCCCGCAGTCGTTGGCATTCGACAACGCGGGCAACCTCTTGGTCGGTGTCGCCGTGCCGACCACAGGCGCGACCCAGACCGGCATACAGTTCGTGGCCAAGGCCGCGTGTGCCTCGGCATGTGCGTACGGCTACGGATCGGGCGGGCATTCGGCGCTGGTCGCCGGCGGTCTCTACACCGCCGCCGCCACCGGCACCATCGCCGGCTCGACATCGACGCCGGCCATCAGCTTCACATTCCAGGTCCAGGGTCTGGGTCTGGCGGTTGACTCCACCGGGAACATCGTCACCTCGGGCAACGGCTTCGCCTTGTTCCTCAACGAGACGGCGGGTTCCGTGGCCCGGTACGGCAAGACCTTGGCGGCACACAAGGCCACGGTCGTCGCTGGTACAACACTCGGGTCCGCCACCTGCGGCAGCGGCTCCGTCAACGTCCCGGCCACCGGGGCGACGAGCCCGAACCTCCAGTGGGCCCGGCCGACCCTCGACGGCAGCGGCAACGTCTACCTGAACGACAACCGTGGAACCGGCGCCGACGGCTGCACCTGGGTCCTCCCGGCGCAGACCGGCACATTCCACGGAACCTCCGTCACTGCTGGCCGGCTGTACTCGCTGACCGGTGCCACTTCGACAACGGCCGCCGCCACAGGCGCCGTGGCGAACAGCGCCGGCTTCAAGACATCTCAGGCCGTCGTTGCGGATAAGGCGGGCAACGTGGTGATCGCCACGGGCGGGACGACTCCGACCTTGAAGGTCGTGGCCGAGTCCAACACAGTCTGGTACGGAGTCTCGATGCTCAAGGGCCACGTGTACACGATCTGTGGACAGGGCAGCGTCACGACAACGCCCAAGACATGCACAAGGTTCAAGTTCGCCGGCCTCGCCCGTGCCACAACGCTCCCCAACCGCGGGATCACCTCGCTGGCGCAGGGTGCTTCGGGCCACCTGATCCTGACCAATGGCTCCAGCGCGACAGGCGGCTCCGCCTTCACAGTCTCGACAGTGCCGACCGGCCCGGCCGCTCCCGTCGTCACCTCGGTGACACCCGCGAGCGGTACGACCAACGGCCACAAGCTCGTGACCATCAAGGGGCGGAACCTGACAGGCACCTCCTCGGTCACGTTCGGCGGGACAGCGGGCACAACGATCACCGACGTGAGCTCGACGACAATCACGGTGAAGACCCCGCCCCACGGGGCCGGCGCAGTCACAGTGACGGTGCACGCGACGCTGGGCACTGGATCGAAGTCCAACGCCTACACCTTCGTCGCCCCAACTGCGACCCACACCACACTCGGCATCTCGCCGAGTGGAACCGTCTACACGGGCACAACAGTGACCCTGACGGCCCACGTGACGCCGAACACCGTTGCCGGACATGTGGCGTTCTTGGACGGCACAACGACGCTGGCGACAGTCGCCGTTGCGAGCGGTGCGGCGCACTACTCGACGACGTCACTGGCCGCCGGGACACATCACCTGCATGCCAAGTTCTCGCCGACGACACTCACAACATTCCAGGTGTCGACATCGTCGACGACGACGTACAAGGTGACAACGCACCCGACGACAGGTGGCAACGTGATCCAGCAGTTCACACTGCAGGTGAACGCGGGCTTCCTGACGCTGAACTGCTCGACGAACAAGCTGGGCGGGACAGTGCGGACGCCGACCACAAAGCTCGGGACGGACAACCCGACATTCCAGACCTGCCCGATCATCTCGTTCACACCGATAACCCTGAACGGGCACACGCAGACCAAGACGAAGCCGATGAACCCGATCTACGTGCTGACAGCCCGGGGCACCCCGACAGCTGGCTGGGCGTTGAGCGTGTCCATGGTTCCGACGGCCCACACACTGCAGAGCAACACATCCTGCTGGGGCCTGGCCGACTTCTGCGACAGCTCGATCGGGACCCACGCAACGGACCCGAACCTGCACGGGCAGATCGCCGCCAAGAACCTGACAATGAGCGGGACGTACGCCTGCTTGCCGCAGACAACAAACACAAACCCACAGCCGGCTGCCGAGACACATGGCACGTTCGGTAGGGGTGGAGTGGCCACAGCGAACGGGCAGCACGCCGGGACCATGGCCCTCTGCCAGGCGGCTCACGGGAACAGTGGCGGCATCTTCAAGGTATCGGGAGCGACATACAAGCTCACGATTCCACCCACCGTGTACCACGGCCTGTACTACGGGACCGTGGAGTACACCTTGGTCAGCATCTAGCAGTAGAAGTAGGGCTTTCCTGCGGGGAGGGTGGCGCTTTCAGCGTCACCCTCCCCGCCCATTACGAGGGGTGGAGATGCGCGAGGGCCGAACGGCCGTGAAGGGCCGGCCACCAGCGGGATCGCGTGATCGCAGTTACGGCGCGCGGCCCATCGCGATGCTGGTGGCACTCCTGCTTGGATCGGTGTCGGCGGTGACGTTGTTGCCAGCAGTGCCGGCGACCGCCGCCAACAACGGGCAGTTCTCGATCTCGCCCGTCCAGGCAAAGAGCTTCCAACGGACATACTTCACGCCCATCGTCCAGCCCGGCGTGCCGTCAACCGACACGGTTGTCATCGGCAACGAGACGCACGCTCCGCTGACGCTCCACGTCTACGCCTCCGACGCCTTCACGACGCGCGCCGGTGGCTTCGTCCTCCAGCCCGATTACAAGCCTAAGAAAGCCATGGGTGCGTGGATCCACCTGCCGGTGTCTCGCATCACGATCCCACCGCTCAACGGTGACGTCGTCAAGTTCACGTACAACCCCCCCGCAAACGTTCCCCCCGGTGACTACAACGGCGGCATCGTTGCCGAGGAAACCAAGGGCCCGGTCAATAGGCGCGGCACAGTGAGGGTCCAGTCGCTGTATGCAGTCGGGGTGGCGGTCTTCGGGCGGGTCAGCGGCCCACTCCATCCAAGGCTGGCGGTCACCAAGGTCGCCGTCCACGCCACACGACCTCTGGCGTCGCAGTTCGGTGGCCCGGTGAAAGCGACGGTCACCTACTCCGTCACGAACACCGGCAACCAGAACCTCACACCCAACATCGCCGTATCGCTCTCCCCACTGATTGGTAGCGCCAAGACGGCGCACTCCAAGGTCTCGCTGCTTTTGCCCGGGTCGACGGTCACCCTGCACAAGACGTTCGACAGCACCCTGCCGTTCGGCCATCTGAGCGCGAACGTCGTGGCCGGCTCCGTGGGCGCCTCGAGCTCGGGCGGTGGTGGGACGGTCGTCGTTCCGTGGGGTCTCGTCGTGATCGTGGTCGCCCTCCTCTTCCTGCTCCTCTACCGGCGTCATCGGAAGAACAAGGCAAAAGGCGAGGAGGCAGACGAGGATCAGCCCCAGGACCCTCCGGTGGAAGCTGCCGCCGGCTCGGGGCCACCTGGTACCACCGCATGACCAGGCGGGTCCTGGCCGGCTGGGCATTGGCCCTTGTATCGGTCAGCGTCCTCGTCGCGGGAGCCGTGCTACCGGCCGGAGCAGCCTCGAGCGGTCCAGGCATCCAGCTGAGCACGAAGGTTCTCGGTCCCGGCAAGACGCTCGTCATCACCGGGAGTGGCTGGACACCGAAGGCTTCGGTCAACGCCACCATCTGCGGGGACGACGCCATTTCGGGCACCGTCGACTGCGCGGTCACATCCACGGCCACCATGGGTGCCACACGACGAGGGCTCTTGTGGTCCCACATCGCCGTCGTCATTCCGCCGGCCCCTTGCCCCTGCGTGGTCCAGGTGTCGGGCACCAACCTCACATATACAGAGAAGATCCCGATCACCATCGTCGGAGCCCCCACAAAGCCCGTGCGGACGGCGAAACAAGCCGTGACACCCATGGTCCGCATCTCCGATTTCAAGGTGGTGGGCTCGACGACCCTGGCGTCGTTCTTCGGCGGACCGGCACCCAGAACGCTCGAGTTCCAATTGCGCAACACCTGGGACGAGCCCGTCACGCCGGTCCTGGTCGGACGGTGGGGCAAAGCGAAGAACGTTGCCAACGTGATCGAGATGCCCCACATGGGCCCTCTCGGTCCGGGGAAGAGCCGCGATGTCCACGTGCCGTTCTCCCTCACGGCGCTCTCGCTCGGGACGTACACGGTGGCAGTGCGGGTGCAGCTGGTGGGCTATCAGAAGGAATTCGGTGCCGCCGCCGCAACGTCGCAGTGGCCCATCGGGCTGTTCATCCTGGGCCTCCTCGTCCTCTTGGTGCTCGTCTACATCGTCGTCGCCAGGCATCGGCGGAAGAAGCAAGGGGCTGAAACCGAGCAGGCGCCTCAGGGCATCGTGGACGAGGCGGGGTCCTCCGGTCCACAGACTCCGGTGGTTTCGCCGAGCGAAGGTTTGACGTTGCCGTAGTCGGCCGTGGTTCGCCCGTGCGACCTGTCGTTAGCCGCCCTCCCTCTTCTCCGATAGTGACGCTTCGCGGACCCAAGCCTGGGCCCCACCCTGCACGACGTCCCAGGGACTGCCTAAGGGCGGGGTATACGAGAGATCGAGATCGCTCACCGCATCGACCGTCATGCCCGAGAAGATCGCTGCCGCCGCGATGTCGACCCGTTTGGCGACCTCGGCGTGCCGGTGTCCGAAAAGCTGCACGCCAAGGAGTTTCCCGGTCTGGCGATCGCCGCAGTAGCGAAGGCGGACCCGGTGTGATCCCGGGTAGTAGGCCTTGTGGTCGTCCCCCTCGAACTCGACGGTCAGCGGGTCGAATCCTGCCGTGCGGGCTTCGTGGTCCTTGAGGCCGGTCCGCGCGGCAACCATGTCGAAGATCTTCACCACTTGGGTTCCGAGGCTGCCGGCGAACTCGCGATCGCCACCGAGGGCGTTCTCGCCAGCCACCCGGCCCTGCTTGTGCGCGGTCGTCCCGAGCGGGAGGTACGTGGACCCGAGCAGGCGGTGGTGGGTCACCACACAGTCTCCGGCGGCGAACACGTCGGGAAGGCTGGTCCGCATCTGGCGGTCCACCGCAATGGCTCCGCGAAGTCCGAGATCTGCGCCCGCCGATGCGGCCAGTTCCACGTCGGGACGGACACCCACGACCACGAGGACCATGTCCGTCACGCAGCGCACCTCGGTGCCCTCCGCCGTGGTGGCGATCACCTCGAGACGTGTTCCCGCTCTCTCGATGCGACGGACCGTCGTCGTCGTGCGGACGTCGACTCCCTGCTCGACGAGCTGGGCGTGCACAAGTGCTCCGAGTTCCTTGTCGACCGTCGGCAGGACCTCCGTGAGCTGTTCCATCTGGGTCACCGAGAGACCCCTTAAGACGAGCGCCTCGGCCATCTCCAGTCCGATGTAGCCGGCACCCACGATGACGGCCGAACGCGGCGAACGCTCCTCGAGCGTGCTCATGACTGCGAACGTGTCGCCCATCGAGTGCAACAGATGCACCGCCTGTTCGGGCCCCAGAACATCCAACCCCTCGATAGGCGGGCGCACCGGCACCGCCCCGGTGCCGACGACCAAGGCGTCGTAGGAGAGCCGGTCCTCGGTGCCGTCGATCGAGCGCACGGCCAGTTTGTGGGCACCGGCGTCGATCTGGGTAGCCAGGGTGTCGAGCCGGAGGGCCATACCGGTGGCCTCGAGGTCGGCGGCGGTCCGATGCGCGAGGTTGCGCCAATGGGTGACCTCGCCCGAGACGTAGTAGGGGATGCCGCAGATTGAGAAGTTCGGGTAGGCGTCGGCCACCACCACGGTGACATCACTTAGGGGATCGAGCTCCCGGGCCCGGAGTGCGGCACTGATGCCGGCGTCGCTCCCACCGATTGCGACGATGTGCATGCTGGTCCTTTCAGTCGGTAACCACGGGCGTGGCGAGCCGTCCATCGGTCTCGGGATCGATGGTGCCGTCGAGGTGGGGCACCATGATCTCGGACGCGGTCTTGGGGGTCACCCCGGGATACAACAGCCGGATCAGCCCGAAGGCGGCGATGCCGCCGAGGATCTGGGCGGCGATGAAGGGCAGGACCGAGGCCGGCGCGATCCCGGCGAAGGTGTTCGAGAACATCCGTCCGACGGTGATGGCGGGGTTGGCGAAACTCGTCGAGCTAGTGAAGAAGTAGGCGGCGCCGATGTAGGCCCCGACGGCCGCTGGCGCGGCGTTCGACCGGCCCGAGCGGGCCAGGGCGAAGATCACCAGCAAGAGGCCGAGGGTCGCCACGATCTCGGAGAGGAAGTGGGCCGGCGAGGCACGGTGTTTGGTCGAGATCTCGATGGCGGCCTTGGAAAACATGAGGTTGGCCACGATCGCCCCACCAATGCACCCCAATACCTGAGCCGGGAGGTAGGCGGCGGCGTCGCGCCAGGTGATGCCTCCAAAGCCGGCGTCGACGAACGAGACGACCGGATTGAAATGCCCACCAGAAACCGGCCCGAACATCAAGATGATGGCAGCGAGACCGGCGGCCGTCGCTGCCGCGTTCTCAAAGAGCTGGAGCCCGGTGTTGCCCGGCGAGAGCTGCTGAGCGGCGATCCCCGAGCCCACCACGAGGGCACAGAGAAAGGCGCTCCCACAGAATTCGGCCAGCAGGCGCCGCCACAGCGCGGGGATAGCCATCGATGGTGGTCAGCAGCAGCCCGAGGTGGTGGTGGCCTCCTGGAGCTGGCAGCAGATGCTCGAGTTGTCGCCGCAGGATCCGGCATCGGCCGGCGCGTCCCCGAGGACCGTGTAGACCTCCCAGGGGGTTTCGTCGGGGTCCGAGACCCAGACCTTGTCCTGGACGGCGTAGCAGCACGTGGTCTCGTGCTCTTCGGTCGTGGTCAGTCCTACTCCGGACAGACGCCCGGTTGCCTGTGCCACCTGTTCGGTCGACTCGACTTCCACCCCGACGTGGTTGAGGGCGCCCTGCGGTCCCGAACCGCGCTCGCTGGTTTCGATCAAGACGAGTTTGAGCGGCGGGTCGGCCACGGCGAAGTTGGCGTAGCCGGGGCGGATCTTGGCCGGGCCCACGCCGAAGAGCGAGGTGTAGAAGGTGACCGAGGCGTCGAGGTCCGACACGTTCAAGGCGAGTTGCACACGGGGCATAGGGCGCTCCTGTAGATTGATGACTATCGATCAGAGTAGACAACGAATCGATATTTGTCAATGGGAGGAACGATGCCCGCATCGAAGACGACTGCCTCGCCGCTCCCCCAACTTTGCTGCCCGCCCATCACTGCCAGCCCCTTGTCTGTTGAGGACGCCGAGGCTGCAGCAGGGGTGCTCTCGGCGCTGGCCGACCCGGTCCGGCTCCAGCTGCTCTCCCTGGTGGCTGCCCAAGGCGAGGTCTGCAGCTGCAACCTGGAGGGCCCTCTCGGTCGGTCGCAACCCACCATCTCCCACCACACCAAGGTGCTTAGTGAAGCCGGGTTGCTGCGGGGCGAGCGGCGAGGAAAGTGGACCTGGTGGACCGTCGACGGACCGGCCCTCACGTCCGTCTGTCGCCTCCTTGGCGGGTGAGCGGCAACCTGAGGGGTGGGGCCTCGGAAAGGACTCCGAGTCGGAATCGTCGGCTGACCTTCGTCACCAACTGATCACGCGGGGGGTTCTGGCTCGCCCTCAGGCTGCTCGTGGGATCCCGCGAACTACCTGATTAGGCCGGGGGTCGACGCCTCGGCGGAGTCCGGGCCTCCGTACAATGGACCATGCCCGACGCCCGGTCAGTTCTCGCCGAGCGCCTCCAATCCGCCTTCGACACCCTTGAGCCGGGGGCCGATCCAGTGCTCCGCGCGTCGGACCGTGCGGATTTCCAGGCCAACGGCGCGCTGCCCTTGGGGAAGCGTCTCGGGCTTGACCCGCGCAAGGTGGCGGACGTCGTTGTGGCGGCGGCAGAACTCTCGGACATCTGTGAGGTGGTCGAGACGAGCGGGCCCGGTTTTGTCAACCTGACCCTTTCGACGGAGTTCATCGCCCGCCAGCTGGCGGGGGTGGCTGCTGACCCACGACTTGGTGTCGAACGCACGGCTGCATCGGAGACGGTGGTCGTCGACTACTCGGCACCGAACGTGGCCAAGGAGATGCACGTCGGAAATCTCCGGTCGACGATCATCGGAGATGCGCTGTGCCGCATCCTCGGTCACCTCGGTCACGTCGTGCACCGCGAGAACCACATCGGCGACTGGGGCACCCCGTTCGGCATGCTCATCGAGCATCTGGTGGACGTCGGAGAACAGGAGGCCGCCCACGAGCTCTCGGTGGGCGACCTTGGCTGGTTCTATAAGCAAGCTCGTACGTCGTTTGACGACGACGAGACGTTCCGCGATCGGAGCCGACATAGGGTCGTGTTGCTGCAATCCGGCGACCCCGAGACGATGCGGCTGTGGCGCCTCCTCGTCGCCGAGAGCGTCCGTTACTTCGACGACGTCTACGCCAAGCTGGGCGTGCTCCTCACCGACGAGGACATCGTGGGTGAGAGCTACTACAACCCCATGCTGGGCGACGTCGTTGACGACCTCCAGGCACTGGGGCTTCTGGTGGAGGACGATGGCGCACGTTGCGTCTTCCCGCCGGGGTTCTCCAACCGTGAGGGCCAGCCGCTGCCGCTCATCGTGCAGAAGTCCGACGGCGGCTACGGCTACGCCGCCACCGACCTTGCGGCCATCCGCGACCGCGTCGGGCGGATCGGGGCCACCCGTATCCTCTACGTAGTGGGAGCGCCCCAGGCCCAGCACCTTCAGATGTGCTTCGCCGTGGCCTCCATGGCGGGATGGCTCCCCGAGCAGGCCTCGGCTGAGCACGTGGCCTTCAGCAGCGTCTTGGGCGCAGA
>Ga0265327_10005711_pt1 | contig 10266 bp, 7 predicted proteins | sample 41621metaG_FD_202089 | JGI IMG/M metagenome (GOLD analysis project Ga0265327, IMG submission 202089) | Rhizosphere microbial communities from Carex aquatilis grown in University of Washington, Seatle, WA, United States - 4-16-21 metaG | ecosystem: Host-associated > Plants > Roots > Rhizosphere >... | reverse complement strand
GCGAGGGCGTCCGCTTCCGGATAGGAGTCGACCACGAGAATGCGCGCGCCAGTGCGGGACATGCGTTCCAACCTTTTTCCGAAACCCGATCGTCTTCCGGAAAACGATTTGCATCGGGCCGAAGTTCAGGCCGATGCGGATCGGCTCTGGTGCGCACACGCGCGCACCTCCGGTTTCGCGGCGGCGGGACATTCGCCGCCCCACGCCGTTCAGCAATTGCCGTTCGACAAGAAACGACGCGAGTGGACGACAATGACCCAGCAGGAACCCGTCAGCCATCTGGTCACCCTGGCGCAACTCGATATCGACGCCGCGCGCGCCTATGCGCAGGCGATCGACGCCATCGACATCCCGGCGATCCGCGACCGGCTCGACGATTTTCGCCAGGACCATGAGCGCCATGTGAGCGAACTCTCGGAGGTGATCCGCTGGATGGGCGGCGAACCGCCCGAGCGTGCGCCCGACGTGAAGGGCTTCTTCATCGCAGGCTACACCGCGATCCGCAGCACGATGGGGATCGCCGGCGCGCTCCGCGCGATGAAGACGAACGAGATGATGGCGAACGCGATCTACGAGCGCGCCCTAGCGCTCGACTTGGCGTCGGACGTCCGGGGGCTGATCGAGCGCAACCGCGAGGACGAGCGCCGTCACCTCGCCTATATCGAGTCCGTGCTGGAAGACCGCGCCTGGCAGTATGACGGCGGGCGGAGCCGCATGCTGCCCGACGCCGGGCAGCTCTTCCCGCTGGCGGTCGGCGGCTTCCTGATCGCCAATGCGCTGGTGCGGCGCACCGCGGGCGCGATCACGGGCGGTTTGGTGGGCGCGGCGCTCCTCGCCGTCGCGACGCAGTCCGGCGTCAATCCGGGCGGCTACCTGCCGCGCTCGACCGGTCCGCGCCCGGCCACGGGCGCGCGCCGCGGCCGCGACGCCGTCGAGCGCGCCCGCGAAGGGTGGGAGCAGGGGCACGCCGGAACCAACCCGCCGGCTCCCTCGGCAGCAGCACGGCACGGCGTCGGCGGGACGGTGCACTGACGCCACCGCCCGTGCGCACGGGCCGCTACCGCCGCGTTCCGTGACATCGGCGCCACGACACTCGCGGTTTTCGCGGGCTATCCTCACAAAATTGACGCAATCGGACTCCGGTTTCGACACATCTTGCAGTATTGTTATCCTCCTGCGCCGGGCAGCTTGCGGTTCCCGGCGCCGGTTGCAAGTTCATGGGCGGTCCGTTGCACCCCCGCTACGGACCCGCGCCGAGAACGGTGGGGTGCTTGCGGATGTGGCAAGGCGGCTTCCTCGCTTGGCGGACTGCGGCTGACGGCGCGGAGCATGGCTGCGATGCTGCGCCGGTACGGGCGATTGCATTGCCGCACGGCACTCCCGATCTGAAGCTTCATCTCGATGGCCCTGTCGACATCATCGGATCGGCGGACGGGAGCCGCAGGCTGGTGCGGCGCCTCGCTCCGGCGATCGCGCGGAACCGACCGGTTGCCTGCCGCGCGATCGGCGGGGAAGGGCGGAGAGCCGGCGGCGAGCAAGCCGGGGCATGTGAGGGATTGACCGGAGCCGACCATTGAGCCCGCAGCGACCGACGCACCCAGGGACGAAGCCGGCATGCCGCAGCCGCCGCGCAATGACGGCATGTGTCGCCGCTGCGGCCGTCTGCGCCGCCGCCGTTCTGTTCGCCGGCATGGCCGCGTCGCCGGCCTCAGCCGCCGGTCTTTACTTGCGCAGCGACGATTCAGGTGCGCTCTCCGCCGCTTCGCCGGTTCCCTCGGATTTGTCCGCCGGGCCGATCGGCGCTTATCTGCGCGGCGATTTCGGTTCGCCGGGCATCCTTGCCGGCACGGCCGGATACCGCTTCTCGCCGCTGCTGCGCGGCGACATCAATTTCCTCTACCGTCCGGGGCTGGGGCTCCGCGACGATCCGCTCGCCGCCACGCCGTCGGGCCGCAGCGGCACGGCTTCGGCCGGCGGCCTCATCAGCACGCAGCTCGACATCGGCGGGTTCGTGCCGCAGATGCTCGCACCTTACGGGCCGTTCGTCGGGGCCGGCATCGGCTACGCACGCAGCTACGCCGACACGATGGCGGTGACCGCGCCGGCTCTCGCGCCGCTGGCGCAGCCGGGCGACCTCAGCACCGGCCCGGCGCTGATGCTGACCGCCGAAACCGGCATCACCGTCACCCCGTCGGTCACGCTCGGTCTCGGCTACAAGTTCATCGATGTCGGCGACGCCCGCACCGGCCCATCCGCGGCCGGCGGCGGCTTGCGCGCGCACGAGTTCACGCTGGGCGTCCGCGTCGGGTTCTGACGCGGATCGAACCGCCAGGGCGCCAAGAGCACCAAGTTCATTCTTGGCGTCTCGGCGCCCCGGTGGTTCGGCTTGATCCTTGACTGCCGGGCTTCAGGCCGCCGCCGCGGTCTCGTCGAACACCAGCCGCGGCTCCATCGTCACCCGCCCGTCGGCGACGCGCAGCACGCGGTCGGCATTGCGCAGCGTCTCCAGCCGGTGCGCGATGATGAAGGTCGTGCGTCCGCGCATCAGCCGCTCCAGGCTGTCGACGATCGCCGCCTCGGTGTCGCGGTCGAGCGCGCTCGTCGGCTCGTCGAGGACGAGGATCGGCGCGTCCTTGAGAAAGGCGCGGGCGAGGGCGATGCGCTGGCGCTCGCCGCCCGAGAGGCGGGCGCCGCCCTCGCCGAGCCGCGTCGCGTACCCGTCCGGCAGCGCCATGATGAAATCGTGCGCGTTCGCCGCCTGTGCCGCCGCGATCACGTCGGCGAGCGGAGCCTCGGGCCGGGCATAGGCGATGTTGTCCGCGACGCTCATCGACAGCAGCATCGAGTCCTGAGACACCACCGCGAACTGCCGGCGCAGGTCGGCGAGGCGGATGTCCCGGAGGTCAATGCCATCGAGCAGGATGCTGCCCTGGTCGGGATCGGCCAGCCGCATCAGCAGGTTGACCAGCGTGCTCTTGCCGGCCCCGGTCGGGCCGACGATCCCGACGCAGCTCCCGGCCGGGATTTCCAAATCGACGTTGCGCAGCACCGCGCCGACGCCGCCGCCATTGCCGCGGCCGGGATAGGCGAAGCCGACCGCGCGGAAGGCGACGTCGCCGACGGCGCGGCCGAGCGGGCGGGCGCCGGTGCGGTCCGCCACCGCCGGCTTCTCGTCGAGTAGGGCGAAGGCCCGTTCGGCGCTGACGATCGCCTGCTGCTGCCCGGCGATGTGCGAGCCGATCGCCTGCAGCGGTTCGTAAAGGTGCACCGTGTAGGCGATGACCAGCAGCAGGTCGCCGACCGTCAGCACGTGCGACTGCACTTCCACGACGCCGACATAGAGGGTCGCCATCCCGCCGATCGCCGTCGACAGCGTCATCGCCGCGCCGAGCGCGCCTTCGGCGGCCATCGTGCGCAGCTTCGCCTTGACCATCGACCACGAACCGCCGCGGAACCGGCCGATCTCCCGCGCTTCCTGGCCGTAGGTTGCGACCAGCCGCACCGCGCCCAGCACCTCCTGCACGATCGCCTGCATCGCGCTTTCCTGCTGCTTCACGCCATGCCACTTGCCGCGCATCCGGCGCTGGGTCAGATGGATCAGCGCCATCGTCGGCGCCGTCGTCGCCAGCGCGATCAGCGCCAGCGGCAGGTTGATCGACGCCGTGACCCAGAACGTGCCGGCGAGCGAGGCCAGCGACACGATCACCGGGATGAAGCCGTAGAGCGCCGTCCATTGCAGCGCCGGCGCGTCGTTGTTGATCCGGTACGCGAGGTCCTGCGTCGCCTGGGGACTCGTGGCGCCGGCCGCGACCGCGATGCCGTGGCCGAGCAGCCGGCTGCGGAAGGCGTGCACCATCCGTTCGCCGACCCACTCGCGGAAGAGCCACTCGCCGGTCCGGTGGATGAGCGTCAGGATGGCGATGGCTGCGGCGAGCCCGAGCGCCGCGGCCAGGTTGGCCCATGGCGCATTCGCGACAGCTGCCGGCATGAGCGCGGCGAGCGGCGCCGGCAGCGTCTCGCCGCCGAGCACGCTGTCGACGACGATCTTGAGCGGCACCGGCGCGAGCAGCGCCAGCGGCGCGGCGAGCAGGCCGAGAAAGAGGACGACGCCGAGATGCGGCCAGAAGGCGCGCACTTCGAGGAGCGCCCAGCCATAGAGGCCGAGAATCGAGGTCTTACCGGTTTTCATTCAGGGACGCTGCCGTGCGGAAATATTCGTGCAATCCGGCCCGGTGAGGGACTGTCCGGCCCGACAGGGCCGTTCCGCCCATACAACGGGCGCGGCTGAAAAAACTTCCTGAGGCTTTGCAGTTAATCCCGCGCCGACGCCGTGCCGACGAGCCGGGCCGGCGTCGGCGGTTTTCGGACTGCACTTTTTGCGGCGCAACAGAGGCCGCATCAACTCGTGCTGTTTATTGCACTGATATAAATTACGATCTCCGTGCTTTGTCGTCGTAATGCTTGCGTGTTATTTTCGATAAAACAAACGTCAGTTGTGTCGGCACGAGTACCTGTCGATATCTTTCGAGAGGGCTCAACCGCAGCGGGTTTGGTTCGCGTGCAGCGAGCGGTCGGCAGCCGGAATACTTCGCGCGGCGCCGGCAAGCTGCGCGGGGCTTTGGTGCTCGACCGGCAGCGCCGTCCGGCGACAAGGAAAATAAACGGGGGAGGGGATCATGAAGAAGGTATCGGCGAGCGTCGCAGCACTGGCGTCATTGGCGGCACTGTTCCTGACGGTCACGGCCGCGCCCGCGGACGCGTGGGAGCGCCTTCCTGCGACGATCTTTGCCGTCCTGCCGGACGGCTCGACGGGTCCTGAAGGCCTTACGGTCGGCTCGGACGGGAACGTCTACGTGACGACGTTCGGGTTCAACGCCAGCGGTCCGGTCGACGGCAACGGGCAGCTTTTCGTCTTCCGACCCGACGGCCGCCTTGTCCGCCAAGTCGCCGTTGCCGGTTCGAGTTCCCACCTCCTCGGTCTCGCCTTCCATCCGACGACGGGAGCTTTGCTGGTCCTGGACTTCGGAAGCGGACAAGTCCTGCGGGTCGATCCGGCGACCGGCGCGTCCTCCGTCTTCATGACGGTGACCGGAAGCTCCGGCCTCAACGCGCTCACCTTCGACAAGGCGGGCAACGTCTACGTGACCGATTCCTTCCAGGGCATCATCTGGAAAACAGGTCCCGGCGGCGGCGCCGGGACGGCGTTGGTCACCGACGACCTCCTGAAGACCACCGGCGTGCCGCCCTTCGGCGCGAACGGCATCGAGTTCAACGATGCCGGAGACACGCTGTTCGTCGCGAACACCGGCAATGACACGATCGTGAAGATACCGGTGGCATCGGACGGCACGCCCGGGAAGCCAGAGATATTCGTCAACAGCATCAACGGCGCCGACGGGCTCGTCTTCGACCGCGACGGCAATCTGTGGGTCGCAGCTAATCAGGCTGATGAAATCGTCGTTATCGATCCGACCGGAAAAGTCATCGCAAAGCTCGGGGATTTCGACGGGGTGGATAAGGACGGCGTGCCGCACGGACTTCTTTTCCCGGCGAGTCCGGCGTTCAGCGAGGATGGCGAGTTCCTGTACGTGACCAACCTCGCGCTCGATTTGCGGATCGTCGCCGCCGCCGACGTCGCGGTGGATTCGCCGTGGGCGGCGCAGGTTAGAAGCTACACCGTTTCGAAGATCCGGGCGCGCATCCCGCCGGTTCGCGACGTCGACGAGGACGGCGGCGAATAGCTCGTCCGCCTCCTCGCTCCGTACGGAGAGACGCAACCGGTGTGCCGGCTGCCGCGTGTCCGCGGCATAACGGCACTGCCGGAACGCTTTCCCTTTCCGCAATTGACCGGCCGCCGGCGCATACCTACAGTCGTGAGCGGGACACGGCCCCCCAACGGGTCGCATCTATTCTGCAAGGAATAGCTTCATGAAGCCGACTGTCCGGCCACGTACTCCCCATTTCTCTTCTGGTCCTTGCGCGAAGCGTCCGGGTTGGACGCTCGAAGCCCTTGCGGGCGCCCTCGTCGGGCGTTCGCACCGTTCGAAGGAAGGCAAGGCGCGTCTCGTCGACGTGATCGAGCGCAGCCGCAAAATCCTCGGTATCCCCGCCGACTACCGCATCGGCATCGTCCCCGCCTCCGACACCGGAGCGGTCGAGATGGCGATGTGGTCGCTGCTCGGCGCCCGCGGCGTCGACATGCTCGCGTGGGAGAGCTTCGGCGAAGGCTGGGTCACCGACGTCGCCAAGCAGCTCAAGCTGACGGACGCGCGCCTGCTGCGCGCCGATTACGGCAGGATCGTCGATCTCAAGGAGGTCGATACCGCAAACCGCGACGTCGTCTTTACCTGGAACGGCACGACATCGGGCGTCCGCGTACCCGACGGCGACTGGATCAGGGACGACCGCAAGGGCCTGACCATCTGCGACGCGACCTCGGCCGTGTTCGCCATGGATCTGCCCTGGTCCAAGCTCGACGTCGTCACGTGGTCCTGGCAGAAGGTGCTGGGCGGCGAGGCCGCGCATGGGATGCTCGTGCTGAGCCCGCGGGCGGTCGAGCGGCTGGAGAGCTACACGCCGTCCTGGCCGATGCCGAAGATCTTCCGCCTCACCTCCAAGGGGAAGATCAGCGAAGGCGTCTTCAAGGGCGAGACGATCAACACGCCGTCGATGATCTGCGTCGAGGACGCGATCGACAGCCTGAAATGGGCGGAGGAGGTCGGCGGGCTCCGCGGCCTGATCCGCCGTTCCGAGGACAATCTGGCGGCGCTCGCCGCCTGGGTCGAGCGCACGCCGTGGATCGGCTTCCTCGCCGAAGACGCCGCGATCCGCTCCTGCACGTCGGTCTGCCTCTCCTTCACCGATCCCTGGTTCGCCGGTCTCGCGCCGGACGCGCAGGCGGCGACGGCGAAGAAGATCGCGTCGCTGCTCGAAGCCGAGGGCGTCGCCTACGACATCGCGTCCTACCGCGACGCGCCGCCGGGGCTGCGCATCTGGGCCGGCGCCACGATCGAGCGCGCCGACATCGAGGCCCTGACCCCATGGCTCGACTGGGCCTGGGGCGAAGTTCGCCGAGCAAAGGCCGCCTGAGGCTGACGGCGGGACCGCCCGTTCGCCGCTGACCCCGCATCTCCCTCTCTCGTCGGAGAGAGGGGCGGGGCCGGAGGCTTACGGGTCCATCGCTCGCATGCCTGAAATCCCCCTTTTACTTTCCCGGCCTCCGGCCGGGTCCGTCCCTCTCCCGGAGCGGAGAGGGGTCGAGCTACTCTTTTTTCAGGACTCCTCCCATGCCCAAGGTTCTGATTGCGGATGCGCTGAGCCCCCGTGCGGTAGAAATCTTCGTCGAGCGCGGTGTCGAGGTGGACGTGAGGGTCGGCCTTCCCGCCGACGAACTGAAGACGATCATCGGCAACTATGACGGCCTCGCCGTGCGTTCGGCGACCAAGGTCACGAAGGCGGTGCTCGAGCACGCGCGCAACCTGAAGATCGTCGGCCGCGCCGGGATCGGCGTCGACAACATCGACGTGCCGGCCGCGACGCAGCGCGGCATCGTCGTGATGAACACGCCCTTCGGCAACTCGATCACCACGGCGGAGCACGCGATCGCGATGATGTTCGCGCTCGCCCGCCAGATCCCGGCCGCCGACCGGTCGACCCATGCCGGGAAGTGGGAGAAGTCGCGCTTCATGGGCGTCGAGCTGACCGGCAAGGTGCTCGGCGTGATCGGCTGCGGCAACATCGGCTCGATCGTCGCCGACCGCGGCCAGGGGCTGAAGATGAAGGTCGTCGCCTTCGACCCGTTCCTGACGCCGGAGCGCGCGGTGGCGCTTGGCGTCGAGAAGGCGGAACTGGACGAGCTGTTCGCGCGCGCCGACTTCATCACGCTGCACACGCCGCTCACCGATTCGACGCGCAACATCATCGACGCCGCGGCGATCGCGAAGATGAAGAAGGGCGTGCGGATCATCAACTGCGCCCGCGGCGGCCTGATCGTCGAGGACGATCTGCGCGCCGCCCTCGATTCGGGCCACGTCGCCGGAGCGGCGCTCGACGTGTTCGCCGTCGAGCCGGCCAAGGAGAACGCGCTGTTCGGCCGCGAGGATCTCGTCGCGACGCCGCATCTCGGCGCGTCGACGACCGAGGCGCAGGAGAACGTGGCGTTGCAGGTCGCCGAGCAGATGGCCGACTTCCTGCTGACCGGCGCCGTCGTCAACGCGCTCAACATGCCGTCGCTCTCGGCTGAGGAGGCGGCGCGGCTCAAGCCCTACATGAAGCTCGCTCAGCAGCTCGGCAGCTTCGCGGGGCAGATCACCGAGCGCGACATCCGCGCCGTGGAGATCGAGTATGAAGGGCATGCCGCCGAGCTGAACGTGAAGCCCCTGACCGCGGTCGTGCTGACCGCGCTGCTGTCGCCGCAGCTCGACACCGTCAACATGGTCAATGCCCCGGTGATCTGCCGCGAGCGCGATATCCGCGTCAGCGAGACGACGCGGGAGCAGGCGACCGACTACCAGACGCTGCTGCGCGTCACCGTCACGACGCCGAGCAAGGTCCACACGGTGGCGGGCACGCTGTTCGGCGGCGACAAGCCCCGCCTTATCGACATCCAGGACATCCGCATGGAGGTCGAGCTTGGCCCGTCGATGCTGTTCGTGCGCAACCTGGACAAGCCCGGCTTCATCGGCAATCTCGGCCGCGCGCTGGGCGAGAGCGGCGTCAACATCGCGACCATGCATCTCGGCCGCACCGGCCCGGACAAGGATGCGATCGTGCTGGTGGAAGTCGACGGGGCGTTGACGGATGCGGTCCTGGACCGCGTCGCCTCGATCCCGAACGTCCTCCAGACCAAGGCGCTCCATTTCTGATCGTGGGAGATCGCCCTCTCCCAACGCGGGAGAGGGCGATGTACAACGGGGCGCTGCGCCGCGGTCGCGGTCGGCGAGACCGCCGCGTCGCCCTCGTTCCTCACTTCTCGCAGATCTCCGGTATGGATGGCGTTTCCTACATCGTTACGGTCTATAACAAGGCGCCGTTCCTGCCGCTCGTGCTGGGCGCCATCTTCGATCAGCGGGGCGCATTCGAGCGCGAAGTCGTGATCGTCGACGACGGATCGACCGACGACTCGTTCGAGATCTGCCGGCGGCTTGCCGAGGGGCGGGACGATGTCACGCTGATCCGGCAGGCGAACGCCGGTCCGGCCCACGCCACCAATGTCGGCGTCGCCGCTTCGCGTATGAAGTGGCTCAAAATCGTCGATGCCGACGACGTGCTGGCGCCGCGATGCACCGAGCTTCTGTTGCGGGCCGTGAGCGAGACCGGGGCCGGCGCCGCCTTCGGCGGGACGGGCGAGTACAAGCTGGGCAAGCCGGTCCCGTTTCCGCCGGACGATCCGGTTTCCGCCGCGCCGCCCGCCGCCGCCCGCGGCGCGGCGGCGAACGTGTTTCGCCGCTTCCTGAAGAACGTGCCCTGCAATCTCAGCCCGACGCTGATCGCCGCCTCGTCCTACCGTGGGGTCGGCGGCTGCGACGAGCGCATCTTCACCCAGGATTACTCGCTCCTGCTCCGGCTCTCCTGGGCCTGCCGGTTCGCCGAGGTGGACGCGCCGGTCTGTTTTTCGCCGGTCGAGGCGCCGGGCCGCGTCTCGGCGAACCAGATGCGGATGCTGCAGGATACCAATCTGGCGCTGCTCTACTTCCTGTCGGAGACCGACGGCGTCGCCTCGTCCGACCGCCGGTTCGCCATGGATCGCGCGCTCGGGCGCGCCTGGAAATGGCAGCGGCGGCGGCGCGGCAAGTCTCACCTGTCGCGCTTCTTCTGGCTCTACCTATTGGCGTGGGCGGTGCCGCCGCGATTGCAACGGCCGCTGCTGGCGTCGACCCTCGCCGCGTTCGAGCCGCCGATCCGGTAAGAAGCACGCGGAATCGACGCAGCGCTGAAATCACGAAATCCGCCAATTTCTTGCTCGATTTCGTTCACATCAATTCTCCGAAAATGCAAACAAACTGAGTACGCACACGCGGCATGGTTTAACCGCTTGTTAACCAAACTCTAGTCTGCTGGTGTGGATGCAGTGATACACCCGGTCAGGCTATTTCATGAATTTTCCGATTTCCAAGGGTTGGCATCGTGCTGCGGGCGCAGCGGCGGCGGCAACGGCCGCATTGGCGGCGTTGTGCATCGTGGCTGCGGCGCCGATGCCGGCGCGCGCCCAGTCCGCGGCGGAACGCGCGATGGAGCGGTCGAACAAAGGCGTCGTCGAGATCGTCG
>Ga0265327_10005709_pt1 | contig 10268 bp, 9 predicted proteins | sample 41621metaG_FD_202089 | JGI IMG/M metagenome (GOLD analysis project Ga0265327, IMG submission 202089) | Rhizosphere microbial communities from Carex aquatilis grown in University of Washington, Seatle, WA, United States - 4-16-21 metaG | ecosystem: Host-associated > Plants > Roots > Rhizosphere >... | reverse complement strand
GGGCGGCTTGGAGGAGGTGCGCGACGTCTTGTCGGGGCGCTGCAAACGCAGCACCAGCTCGATCAGCTCCTCTTTCGAAAGGCGCTCCAGCTCGTCGCGAATCATTTGGATCTTGAATCATCGCGCCCCGAGCTGCGCAAGAGCCCGGCAAATTCCCACCGAAGACGGAAGAATCGCCAAGCTCACGTCACCCCTGGGTAATTACATTGAGTCTGCCATTACGATGGTTGCGAATGCCTCGGCCAACGCTGCCACGGCCGCGATTTTCAGGGCAATGGAGGAGCGCGAGAAGGAAGAGTCGTACGAAGTCTTTGAACGAGTTTCTTCCATTTTTGGCGTCAATGCCGTGGCTAAGCAGCTTGAACGTCCTGGTCGCGACGCGACCTGGGATGCGCATAATGTCGTCACGTTTCCGAACGGCCACCGCGCCGTGTTTGAATTTGTCAAAGAGAAATAGAATTCTGTGGCCAACAAATATATGATGTTCTCTGATCTCTCGCGCCGGGAGAGAGCCTATTCCCTGAATTCCGTAGTTACGACTATAGAACAAATTGGCAAAAATGGCTCGATGCTGGCGGACGTCTCCAATGTTCTGGAACTTGGCGCGGATACGTCCGAGTTCCTAAGGTACGCAAGGGCATGTTGAGGTAATTGTGCCGTCATCCGAAACTTTCATAAACTCTCGAATCGACACCAATAGAACGGGGTTCAATCGGGATACTCTTTAGAAGTTCCTGTTCCGCGCTAGCTTGATACATGTCTCAAATGGATAAGCCGCTATTGTTCTTGGGCACCCGCCCCAGCACCCCCACAAACTGCTGCATCCAATTGCAGGCGTCGCGCTCGCGAATGCGCTCCATCAGCGCGCTGTGGCGCTCGATGCGTTCCGCTTTCGGCATATGGATCGCCGTCTGCATCGCCTGCGCCACCTCATCGGCGTCGTAAGGGTTGACGATCAACGCCTCTTCGAGATCTTCCGCGGCGCCGGCGAAGCGCGACAGGATCAGCACGCCGGGATTTTCTTCATCCTGCGCGGCGACATATTCCTTGGCGACGAGATTCATGCCGTCGCGCAAGGGCGTCACCAACCCCACCTGGCTGCCGCGATAGAGCGCGGCGAGCGTCTCGCGCGCGATTCGGCGATGAATGTAACGCACCGGCGTCCAGTCGAAGTCGCCGAACTCTCCATTGATCTCGCCGGATAGCGCTTCGAGCTCATGACGAATATCGGCATAGGCGCGCACCTCCTCGCGCGTTGGCGGCGCGATCTGCATCAAGGTCACGGCCTTACAATTCTCGGGATACATCTCGAGCAGGCGCCGGAAGGAGCGCAGCCGGTCCGGCAGGCCCTTGGTGTAATCCAGGCGATCCACGCCGATGATGTTGATGCGCGGCTCGCCCGCCCTGTGCATGCGCAAGATTCGCGTGCTCGCCTCGGGAGTCCTGGCCATTGCGGCGAAGGCGTCGACATCGATTCCGACGGGAAACACGGCGACGGAAAGCGATTTGCCCTCTATCGCGAGGACATCGGGCGCGATGAGCTCGCCACCCATGAAGTCGCAGACGAAACGGCAGAAATGGCCGAGATCGGTCTTGGTTTGAAAGCCGACCAGATCATATTCGAAGAGCGCTTTGAGCAGCCATTCGTGCTCGGGGATCGCCACCAGCACGTCCGGCGCCGGAAAGGGGATATGCAGGAAAAAGCCGATCTGATTATTGACCTGACGCGCGCGCAATCGCGCCCCGAGCGCGATGAAGTGATAATCCTGAACCCAGACGAGGTCGTCGGATTGCAGCAAGGGCATGAGCATTTGCGCAAAGCGATCGTTGACGCGCCGGTAGCCGTCGGCGCTTTCTTGCGTGAAGCGGGCGAGATCGAGCCGATTGTGATGCACCGGCCACAGCGCGCCATTGGCGAAGCCGAGATAATATTCGTTGTAGTCGCGTTCCGTGAGCGGCGCCGTCGCGAGCGTCAAAGCGTCGAACTGCGTGCGCGTCGCGGCGATCTCGTCGTCGTCGGCGACGATCTCGCCATTCCATCCGAGCCACAGCGCGCCGCGCTCACGCAGAGAGTCGAGAACGCAAACGCCGAGGCCGCCCTGCGCCTGACTGCACTCGGGATCGGCGACGCGATTCGAAATGATGACGAGACGTTTCATGAATCGAATCCAATGGTGATGAATGGGGTCGGGCCGTTAAAACCGTCGGCGACCCGGGCAGCGCGAGCAAAGCTTAAGAACTTGGCTCTTTCTGAGCGAAAGCTGGGCGAAACGATGAATGGACCGGGAAACGGTCAGAAAATAGGGAGCAATTTGGTCTTTTTGCGGATTTCACGGTTGCGTCGCCGCTGGGGCGGCGCTCGAAAAGCGTCGTGAGGCGATTATTTCGGCGCCGGCGCGATCGACGCGTTGAAGCGGATCGTCACTTCCTTGAATGCGGGAGGCTGCACGGCCGAATGCGCCTCGAGATAGTGCGGCGGGCTCGCGGAATCGAGGAAGAAGGCATTGCCGTAGCTTCCGTCAGCGAGCGCGAAGCCAAAGCCCGCCTTCGTAAGCTGCGGCTCGGCGGCGCGGATGAGATCGTCCACGGGATAGCCCGGATTTCCGGGCGTCGAGGTGCCGGCAGGCTGCAATCGCGTGATCGCGACGCCGTTGCGCTGGCCGGTGATTTCGGTGATCTGGTAGAAGCCCGGGGCGTCGGGCTCATCCGCCGTCGTGAACGTGCCGGCGGCGGAAACGCCGGCGCCCTCATAGCTCCAGTTCCAAAGCAATGTCGCGCGAGCCGGCGCGCAAAGCGCGATGACAGCGCCGATCGCTGCGAAAAGACGTTTCATGTCAATGGGGACAGGCGCCGGCGCCGGGCCCACGGATTAGCGAAGTTGCGTCGCAAGTCACGCCCCCGAAACTGTCGTTCGAGATGTAGGTCAAGCGGGAGCCGAAGCTTAGTCGCACATCGGGATTATTCCCAGAGACGAGCGTTTGAACGCCCGTCACCGAGATGGTTTGTCCGAAAGCGACCGAGCCGCCATCGTCGGCCGACAGGCCCGCCAGAGCGTTCGCGGTGCTCTGTATGGCCGCGTAATTGTCATCCAGCACGCGCGAGCCGGTCAGCGCATTGACGCCGTTCCCCTTGTTGGACGCCACGGTGAGAAGGGTCGCGGTCGGATTGCCGGAGAAATTCGGATTGTTGAAGATCGTAAGCTCCGACGACTGCTCCAGGTGGACGCCGTCGCCGCCATTCGAGCTTGACGTCACCTGCGAGCCCGCATCGAGGTCGAGACCCGCCTTCGAGTTCAGAGAAATGCCGTGAATCGCGTTGGAGTTCGTCTGGATGACGCCGCCAAAGTCGACGACGTGGGAGCCCGAGACGATCGTGATTCCGTCGCTGAAGTTTTGACTGGCGACGAGCGTCGACTTCCCGTCGAGAAATCCCGAAGCATTGGTTCCCAACTGAATGCCGAGCGTGTTCTGCAAGAGATTGAGGGTGGCGGACGTGAGCGTCAGGCTGGATCCGTTGTTGATATTGACGCCAAATACGCCATTGCCCGTGACGCTATACTTTCCCGTGACGATCAGAGCGGAACTGGCCTCGATGTCGAGGCCGTGAACCGCATTGCTCTGGCTGGAGCCTCCGGTGACGGTGATGCTCGAGGCGCCGAGCGCCACAATCCCCGAAACGGCGTTGTTGGAGACGCTGACGTTCTCCAGGAGCAGCTGGGCGCCGTTTTGCGCGACGACCCCATTGCTCCCGCCGGTGATCGAGAGTCCCTCGAGCGTCACCCGCTGGGCTCCGGTAATGGTGACGGCGTCCTTGCCGCCTCCGCTAATTCCGGCGCCGCCGCTGGCCTTGAGTTGCACGCCGTTGGTGTTGATGTAGATCGGTCCGGCGCAGGTTCCGGTGATCGTGATGATCGAGTTGGGATCGGCATTCGCCACGGCGGCGGCGAGGGATTGGCCCGCAGAGCAATTGACGCGGGCGGGGGATTTGTCCGCCCTGGCCGGGGCGGCGAGCGACAACAGGGATAGCGCAATGCTCAGACAGAGGGGCGTAGTATGGGCGCGCATAACTTCCTCCTTGAAAAAATCGAGCGGGCTATCTCATGCGGAGGAGCGTCCGTCAAGCGTCGAGGAATAGCGGCCAAAGTCGCCCGGCGGACAACCATGCCGCGCGTGAATTATCTGCACGATTGCTCCTCACCGCGGCGCCTCTTCGATCGGCCGCAGCGGCTTCGGCACTTTTTTCTCCTGCAGCAGCCGCGCAAAAATCTTCAGGCCCACGGGCTCGTTGCCGTTGGGATGCACGAGCATGATCGAGCCTTCCCGAGGCGGTGGCCCGAGCGCGATCCAGCTGTCCGCGCCAAGCACGACGAGATGGCGCTCGCGCAGCTTCTGCATGAGGCTCGCGTCCGAGATGAGCCCCGGAAAGCGAAAGAACACGGAGGGCGTGAGGCCGTTCATGAGCATCAGCCTTTCGGTCTCGAGAATCTCCGCGTCGATGTCGAGGCCCGGGGTCAGCAGAAAGTTCTGCTCATTCGGCCTGTTCTTGGCGAAAGGGTGACTATAGGAGTGGTTGACCCAGGAGACGGAGAACGCGCCGCTCTCGATCTTCTGGCGCAGCCAGTCGAGATCAGCCTGGTGATGGAGAATCCAGCCGCCCGAGATCGAGAGCGCCAGGGGAGCGCCGGCGCCTTCCTTGGCGACGAGCTCCAGAAAGCTGCGATCGAGCGGCCGCGCGCTCGGGCAAAGATCGCCGGTCAGAAAAGAGCCCCCGCCCTGGCCATGCGTGAGGCCCATATTGGCGAGCGCCTTGGGCGTGTCCGGCTCCTTGCCGGCCCCCTGCACCGCGCGCAAAAAGCGCGTTTCGGCCTCCTGCGCGTCGCTCGTCTCCGCACAGCGCCAGCAGGCGGCGCGTCCGACCTGCGTCTTGAGCGTGTGGGGATCGACGAGCAGCAGCAGCGTCTCCTCGCCGACGCGCCCGCGCCGCGTCGCAAGCTGCGCGGCGCCCGCATCATTCACGCAACGCCAGAAGACCGGATCATAGTCCTCGATCTCGGCGCCGCACAGGGAGACGGGCGCGTCGCAAGCGCCCTGGCCTGCGGCGGGAAGCGCCGTCGCCGCCGCGACGAGAAACGCCGCGCAAAGACTGGGAAGGAAACGCAGTTGCATGGAGGCTGAAGCATGACAGCGCCGAGCGACGATGAAAAGACCTCGTTTCTGCGTCATGAAGGCGCCGAGTCGGCGGAAATCGCGGCGCGGCTTGCGCAAGAGGTCGCGAGCCGTCACGGCCCGCGCGAAGAGAAGCCTTTTTCCATCGAGGCGCGCGACGCCGAGGGCGCGCTCTTTGGCGGCATGAACGGCGTCATCCACTGGCGCTGGCTTTATGTCCGACATTTCTGGGTCGCGCCGGAAAAGCGCGCGCAAGGCTTTGGCCGCGCGCTGATGGCCGAGGTCGAGAAGTTTGCGCGCGAGACGGGGTGCATCGGGATTTATCTCGACACTTTCGAGGAGGGCGCGGCGCGCTTCTACGAGCGCTCAGGATTTGCGCGCTGCGGGCGGATCGAGGATTTCCCGCAAGGGGCGGCGCGCGTCTTTCTGGCGAAGCGACTCTAGCACTCGCGCCTTGCTCTCAAAGAGGCTCCACCGCCGCCGCGATCTCCTCGGCGCTCTCGGCCGCGGGGCGCGCGGCGTCGAGGCGCCGCCACGCGATCACGCCGGTCTCGCCGCGCATCTGGCGCAGCAGCACCTCGCGCGTCGCGTCTGATGGATCATGCTTGCGCGCATCGACGCGTTGCAAGCGCTCTTCGATCGGCGCATCGAGCCAGAAGCCGAGAAAGGGCGCGCCCGCGGTTTTGGCCGCGGCTTCGATGTCGCGGCGCGCTTCCTCCTTGTCGAAGACCGCGTCGACGACGACCGGCCAGGGAGAGGCTGCGACGCGCCGCGCCTCCGCGATCATTTGCGCATAGACGTTGACGGAGACCGCGCTGTCATAAGCCTGCGCCGGCAGACGCGCGGTCGGCTCCGCGCCAAACAGCGCCTTGCGCAGCCGGTCGCTATTTAAGGTGCGCGCGCCGGGCGGCGCGCCGATAAGCGGCGCGAGCGCGGCGGCGACGCTTGATTTGCCCGAGCCGCTGAAACCCCCGATGGCGACGACGAGCGGCGCCGCCTCATGGGCGAGGTCTTGCGCCAAAGCGAAGTCCTCGCGCGCCTCCTCCACTCTCTGCTGCGAGACGGCGACATGGGCTCGAATCGTCGCGCGCAGCGCCATGAAGAGCGGCAGGAGCGGCAGACCATCGGCCTCGTCGCGCGCGTCGAGATAACGGTTGAGCGCGACATTGGCGAGATGTTTGAGCCCGAGACGCCAGAGGTCCATCAGCAGAAAGGCGAGATCGTAGAGCGTGTCGATCTGCGCGAGCGCATCCGAGAACTCGATGCAGTCGAAAGGCGTCGGCTCGCCTTCGAAGAGGCAGATGTTGCGCAGGATCAGATCGCCATGGCCATGGCGCGTGCATCCCCGCGCGTCGCGCGCGTCGAGGAGAGCGGCGTCGCGTTCGATGAGCGCTGAGAGGCGGTCGATATGCGCGTCGATGTCGGCGATCGCCGCCGGCGGCGCGCCTCGCAGGCTCTCGGCGCAAAGCGCCAGCACCGCGCGCATCGCCTTCGCCCCGCCCTTGGCGCGCGCGATCTCGGCGCCATCATGAAAGCGCGCGAGGCTGAAGGCCAGTCGCTCGATCTCCGCCGCGCTCAGCAACCCTTCCCGCGCGCGCGTCTCGAGCAGCGCGTCGTCGGGAAAGCGGCGCATCTCGACGACGGCGTCGACGAGCGCACCCGCGCCGTCGAGCGCGAGACGCCCGTTCGCTTCGCGCGTCACGCGGCGCGCGCCGAGATAGAGCCTGGGGGCAAGGCGCGCGTTCAACGCCGCCTCGCGCTCACAGAAGGCGAGACGTTTTTCGGGGGTCGAGAAGTCGAGATAGGGGAAGACGATCGCGCGCTTCAGCTTGAAGACGCGCGTCGCCCCGAGCACAACGCGCGAAATATGCGTCGAAATGACTTGCTCGGCGCCGTCGAGCGTCGAAAGGAAGCGCAGCGTCTCGTCTTGCGGGTCGGTCTCCATGTCGGGAGGATGCGCTTTCCTCTTGAAGACTGCGTGAAGACGCCGGAGCTTTGCTGGCCCCTTTACGACCGGCGTCCGCGCTTCTGCGCTCGCGGGAAGGAGGGCTGCGGGCGCGCGCGCCTCGTGACCCGCAGCGGCGCCAGCAGCGCGTCGAGCGTCGCGAGCGTCGAGGCGTCGGCGACGCCATCGACCCTTTGCGGCCGGAAATGGCGCTGAAAGGCGGCGACGGCATTGGCCGTTCTCTCGCCAAACAGCCCGTCCACCGTGATCTCATAACCGTAACGCGCGAGCTTGCTTTGCAGCTCCCGCACGGCGGCGCCTTCATCGCCGAGGCGAAGCTCGTAGCCCCGGGAAATCGGCGCGGGCTCGACCCATCGTCCGACGCCGTGGCGGGCCAGCCTCTCCCAGGGGAAGAACTCGCCGGGATCGATCTTGCGCGAGATGGCGACGTCCGAATGCGCCAAGACGCCTTCGGCCGGAATAGCGCAGCGCGCGCAAATATCCTGCGAAAGCGCGATGACCGTCGCGATCTGGGCGTCTCCATAGGGCCGCGGATCGAGATGACCGGGATGGACGATCTCTATGCCGATCGAGGCGGAGTTCACATCCGTCTCGCCCGCCCAGAAGCTGCGGCCGGCATGCCAGGCGCGCCGCGATTCGGGCACAAGCTGCAGTACGTCGCCCTCCTCGTCGACGAGGTAATGCGAGGAGACCTCCGTGGCCGGGCTCGTGAGCGCGGAAAGCGCGCCCTGCAAGGTCGGCAGGCCCGTGTAATGGAGAATGAGCAGCGAAACCGGTCGCGCGCGCTGGCCGTGATTGGGCGAGGCGTGGACGTGCGCGGCCGGATAATCGGGAGCAAAGCTCACCCCTCGACCACCTCCAGGAAGGCGTGCGCCGCCTCCTTGCGCTCGAAGACATGCGGCTGCAGACCGCGCTTCGCCAGCGCCTCCTTCATCTTGAGGCGGGCGAAGGCGCTCGTCGCATAGCGCGCCGTCGTCGAGTAGTAGTGCTGCATCATATATTGGATCATTTCCGCATAGTCGTCGTAGAGCGCCTCCGCGATCTTGGCGCCGTCGTGGTTGACGACCGAGGCCACGCGCTTGCCCACCTTCTCGCAGGCCGCGACCAAAGTCTTGCGCAGCTCGTCGATGTCCTTCTTCGTGCGGGCGTGCCAGCCCTCGAGATTGACGAAGAGAATGTTGCGCTCCGGATCATATTGCACGCGTTCGTGCATGTTGAGGTTCAGAAGCTCGGCGAGGAGACCCATCGGCTCGTCGAGGAAGAGGCGCTTGTCCATGGGCTCCGGCTCCTCGATGATCGGCTTGAAGTCCATGTGGCGGAGGATGTCCTTCTCGATGTCGATCCCCGGCGCCACTTCGATGAGCTCCATGCCGTTCTGTCCGAGGCGGAAGACGCAGCGCTCCGTGACGTAGATCACCGGCTGCTTGCGCTTCTGCGCGAACTTGCCGGAAAAAGTGATCTGCTCCACGAAGTTTAAGAATTTCTTATTGCGCCCCTCCTGCAGGATCTTGACCTGTCCGTCCTCGATCGCGACGCGCAGCCCGCCATTGGTGAAGGTGCCGGCGAAAACGACCGAGCGCGCGTTCTGGCTGATGTTGATGAAGCCGCCGCAGCCGTTGAGGCGCCCGCCGAACTTCGACGTATTGACATTGCCTTGCACGTCGCATTCGGCCATGCCGAGACAGGTCATGTCGAGCCCGCCGCCGTCGTAGAAGTCGAATTGCTGGTTCTGCTGGATGATGCTGTCCGCGTTGCTCGCGCCGCCGAAGGACGAGCCCGAGGCCAGCACGCCGCCGATCGCGCCGGCTTCCGTCGTCAGCGTGATGTAGGGCGTGAATTTTTCTTCGTTCGCGACCGCGGCGATGCCCTCCGGCGCGCCGACGCCCAGATTCACGACGCCATTCGGCGGCAGCTCGAAAGCGGCGCGGCGCGCGATGACCTTGCGCTCGTCGAGCGGCATTTTGGCCATGCCTTCCACCGGCACGCGAATTTCGCCCGAGAGTGCGGCGTTATACATGACGCCGTAATTCATGCGGTGCAGCTCGGGCTCCGGCGCGACGACGACGCAGTCGACGAGAATGCCGGGAACCTCGACCTCCTTGGGATGGATCGAGCCCTGCTCGACGACGCGCTCGACCTGCGCGATGACGATGCCGCCATTGTTGCGAGCGGCCATCGCCTGCGCGAGATTGTCGAGAACCAGCGCCTCCTTCTCCATGCTGATGTTGCCGGAGGGATCGGCGCTCGTGCCGCGGATGAAGGCGACATCGATCTTGGTGGCGATGTAGAAGAGCCACTCCTCGCCCTGAATGTTGTGATATTTGACGATGTCCTCGGTCGTCACGTCGTTCACCTTGGCGCCGCCGAAGCGCGGATCGACATAGGTGTAGAGGCCGACCTTGGAGAAGAGGCCCGGCTGTCCGGCGGCGCAGGCGCGATAGAGCTGCGAGATGACTCCCTGCGGCAAATTGTAGCCGAGGATTTTATTTTCCTGCGCGGCCTGGGCGACCTTGGGCATGCGCCCGAAATTGCCGGCGATGACGCGGCCGAGCAGCCCCTCGTGATGCAGACGGCCTGTGCCGAGGCCTTTGCTGTCGCCGGCGCCGGCGGTCATGATCAGCGTCAGATTCCTTGGGTGGCCCGTCTCGACGAAGCGCTTCTCCAGGCCCATGTGCAACGCTTCCGGGATGCAGCTTTGGACGAAGCCGCTCGTGGTGACAACGTCATTGTCCCTGATGAGCGCGATGGCCTGATCCAACGTCGTGATCTTGTTGTTCGCCATGGTCCCGAGCTTCCCCCTTTGAGCTCTTTTCATTCTGAGCTCTCTTCATCATGCGCGGGGTTTGCCCCTCGTCGCGGCGCGCTTCCCTGGCGCTTGGCCGCAAGGCTAGTGAAGGGACGGGGCTAGCGCAAGACCTGCCGCGAGCGGGGCCGTTTCGCGCGCGACGGCCATGTGCTACGAAAAATCGCCCCATTTGCATTCTTTTTGCAACGCACGCGCGAGCGCGCAGGCCCCCGAGGCCCGAGATCGACTCTCAACCCCTTGCACCCATGGCGACAAAACTTCCAGGCGCGATTCTTCTGTTGCTTCTGCTATCGACCCCCTTCTGGCCCGCGCCCGCCGCGGCGCATGCGAT
>Ga0265327_10005708_pt1 | contig 10270 bp, 6 predicted proteins | sample 41621metaG_FD_202089 | JGI IMG/M metagenome (GOLD analysis project Ga0265327, IMG submission 202089) | Rhizosphere microbial communities from Carex aquatilis grown in University of Washington, Seatle, WA, United States - 4-16-21 metaG | ecosystem: Host-associated > Plants > Roots > Rhizosphere >... | reverse complement strand
GTGGCGCAGCCACGCGACAAACTCCCGCCGTGACGCCCGCAGCGCCGCCGGGTCCAGCGCCACGCCGTCCGCGAGCACGCGATACTCCGGCCAGCGCAGGAATTCCCGCGCGGTTTCTCCCGCGAGCACAACGTCCGGTCCCGGATGCCAGCGCCGCAGCCACGCCGGGCGGAACGCGTAGTAGCTGAACAGGAAATCGTAGACGGGATGCTTCTCGCCCCGGGCCGCGCGCTGCTGGTGCGGCGTCAACCAGAGCGCCACGCGAGCCTCATGTGCGGCGCGGCGTCCGCGCCACTCCGGCTCGGGTAGGCAAATGATGGAGTTCGCGGTCAGCACGCGGGACAGGGGCAGCGAAGTCGCTTACAGGCGCGTCAACAGCTGGCGAACGCCTTCGATGGGGGAATCCGTGAGTGTGACCAGCGGCATGGGCGACCGAGCGGCGAGGGTTTCCACCACGAGCGGGTGGTTGAGGATCGGGCCGCTCAAGCCGGCGGAGACGTGGGCGAGTTGCGCCTCGGTGAAGAGTTTCGTGCCGACGCTGATCGCCAGGTCGACGAGCCCGCCGACGGAGGTGACGACGATGGACCGGGCGGCTGCGTCGCCTTCACTGGCGAGTCGGAGCACCGTCGGGGCGAGGGCGGCGATGTGCGGTGTGGAATCGCTATGCTGGTAGAAATGCCGGGTCACTGCGCTGGCGGTGGCGGTGGGGGCGAGTTGGGTGTATTCGCGCACGGCCGGCCCGAGCCGGGAAGGAGGGGCCCAGCCCTGGAGTTCGAGCACCGCGCGGGCAATCGCGCGCGCGCCGAGATCATAGCCGCTGCCGGGATCGCCGAAGCGCCAGCCGACTCCGCCGGCGAAATGCACTGCTTCATCCGGTGCGCGCGCGGCGACGAAAGAACCGGTGCCGGCATGCAACACCAGGCCCGGCCGGCCCGAGGTGGCGAGTTCGAGGATGGGACGCGAGTCGTCGACGGCCGTGACGCGGCCGAAACCGGTGAGCGCCGCGGCAAATTCGTCCCAGAAACCCCGGCTGCCCGCCATGCAAAGCAGCGTGTGGGTGATGAGAAAGTCCCGTTGCGACGGCAGCCCCTGGCTATTGCCCGCCTGGTGAGCGACCGCCTGCGCACGCAGCGAGTCGAGAGCGGCCGTCAGGATGGAAGCGGCGGCCTCGGAGCCGACGACGCTGGGGTTGCAGCCGACGCCGACGTGGCAGGCAACCATGCGGCCGGTGGCGTCGACCAGGATGCACTCTGTCTTGGTCCCGCCGCCGTCCACGCCGATCTTGTAGCTCATGGCCGGGAAGGACTCAGGCGAGCTGGCGGCTGAGCCGGCCCTTGTATTTTTCGCCGACGGCGCGGTTGTAGTCGATGGCGCCGGGGATGTTCTGGCTGCGCAACACGGGCAGCGGATGGCCGTGGGCCTTGAGCCAGTCGATCACCGCGAGCATGAGCAGATTGAGGAGCATCGCGCCGACGAGCGTGGACGTCGGGCCGGAACTGACGCCGGGCGTGACCTCGATCAGCGTGTCACCGGGCACGCCGCAGTTGTCGAGGACGTCATCGGCGATGGCGTGCAGGTTCTTGCCACCCGGGTGGACGGTGGCGGCAGTGGTGGACATGGCGAGGGCCGTGAGGCCGACGACGTGCAGGCCCTTTTGTTTCGCGTAGAGCGCGACCTCGATGGGCGCGCTGTTTTTGCCGGAGTTGGAAATGACGATGATGGTCTCCCCGGCCAGCAGCTGGTGCTGGCGGTCGTAGCGCGCGGCGAGCGCGGTGCCGTAGCCGACGAGGTTCTCGATGAAGCCGGCGGTGGGGTCGATGATGCCGTTGACGCAGACCAGCCCGCCGGCGCGGCCGATGATCTCGCGGGCGATCACGTCGCTGTGGCCGCTCCCGAAAGTGTGCAGGATCCGCCCGCGCGCGACGCTCGCGCCGATGATCGGGGCGAGTCGGGCGATGGTGGGCGCGTTCTTGGCCTGGGCGTGCACCAGCAGCTCGTGGGCGCGGGTGGAGTAGGTCTCGGGAAGCGAGGGCATGAGCGATCAATCAATCGCCGCGGCCACAAAAGCCGACAAAAAAGCTTCCGTGCCGGTCCGCGGGCTGAGAAACTGACCCAGCGTTTTCGTAGCCCAACCCGATTCACCCCATGCGCTTGAAATACCGTCTTGGTTCCCTGTTGAGTATCGCCGGCCTCGCGGCCGCGTCAGTCGCCACCGCGGCCACGCCCACCCCCGCCGCTCCAGCGGCGCCGGTGCAGGTGCCGATGGAAAGTTTCGCCCGCCTGCCGGCCATCCGCGACGTGACCCTTTCGCCCGACGGAAAATTCATCGCCTACTCGATGTTTGACGACCTGCAGGCAGCGTTTGCCTTCAAGGAAATTGAGACGGGCAAGACCAAGGGCGTGCAAGGCACGGACAACTTTATTGCCGTCTATCCCACATGGATCTCCAACGAGCGCGTGGTTTACGGCCACATGGCGGGGATGAACCGCGACGGCAGCAAGTATGCCGGCCTGCTTGGCTACGCCCGGCTGATGGATAAGCGGGACCAAAACATGTTGAACACGGGTGGGATTCTCTTCCGCGAATTCAAGGGCGAATTCGAAGGGCACATCCTGATGAACGAATTCGACCAACTGCCCCACGCCTACAGCTACGGCTTCAACTACATCTACAACCCGAACGTCATCAACATGGACACGCGGACGGGCAACTACGTGCAGATCGTCCAAAATCCCGGGAAGGTTGTCGGCTGGGGCACGGACAAGGACGGCGTGGTGCGGGTGGGCGTGGAATACGACAAGGGCTACAGCAGCGCGATTTATCGTGAAAATGAGAATGCCCCCTGGCACCGGCTCGCGGGGCTGGAGCACATCAAGCGCACCATGGGTTTGGAGGGAATCAGCGCGGATGGGGCCACCTTGTATGTGACCAAGCCGACGCCCACCGGTACTTGGGGCGTGTATGAGTATGACCTGAAAAACCAGAAGCTGGGCGAGATGATGGTCGGGCACGCTAGCTTCGACATCCTGCGCAACGGCATCTCGGCGGATGGGCACCCCATCGAACGGATGGTCTTCGCCCCGAAGACCCACGAGTTGTTGGGCATCCAATACGTCACCGATGTGCCCAAGGTGGTCTGGTTCGACCCGACGCTGGCCTCGATCCAGAGCGCGCTCGACCAAGGGTTGCCCCACAAGGTCAACAGCATCGTGGAAATGAGCGATGACCTGAAACGATTTGTCGTGTTTTCCTGGTCCGCCCGGGATCCCGGCAGCTACTACATTTTTGACCTGGAAAAGAAGCAGCTGAAGCAGCTCTTCGCGACCTCCCCCTGGATCAAGCCGGAGCAAATGGCGGAGGTTTACCCGATCAGTTACAAATCCCGGGACGGACTCATCATCCACGGTTACCTGACCGTGCCCGCGGGCAAGGAGCCGAAGAACCTGCCGATGGTGGTGTTCCCGCATGGCGGGCCGTTCGGGCGCGATTCCTGGGGCTTCCACAACGATGCGCAGTTCCTGGCGAGCCGGGGCTATGCCGTGCTCCAGATGAATTACCGCGGTTCACCCGGCTTCGGGGAAGACTTCTTCGTGAAGGGCCAGCGCCACATCGGCCGGGAGCTGCAGGACGACATCACCGACGGCACGAAATGGGCGATTGCCAAGGGCATCGCTGATCCGCATCGGATCGCCATCATGGGCTGGAGTTTCGGCGGCTACTCCGCGCTGATGGGCGCGGTCCGTGAACCCAACCTGTATCGCTGTGCCATCGACCTGGCTGGCGTGACAGACTGGGTGGCCCTGCTGAAATACCAACGGACGGTTACCGAGGGATTCGGCGATGACACGAACGCCGAGATGATCGGCGATCCCATCAAGGATGCCGCGGACCTCGCCGACATCTCGCCGGTGAACCACGCCGACAAGATCAATGTCCCGTTGCTGTTGGTTTACAGCAAGGACGACCAAACGGTGCCATTCGAGCAGGCGCGACTGATGCGCGACGCGCTGGATCGGAACAACAAGACCTACGAATTCGTCAGCAAGCACAACGAGGGACACGGCTTCTACACCTACGACCACCGGCTCGAGCTGTATCAGCAGGTCGACAAGTTCCTCACCGCGCACATGACGGCGAACTAGCCGCGCTCACGCCTCCCAGCGGCCGTAGATGCCGCAGGGGAGGACCTTGCCATCGGCCTTGATCGGGAGGCCGACTTCGCCGGCAGTGATCGCGCCTTTGCGGCCGGCCATCAGCTCGGCGAGGAGGTTGGCAACGACCGTCGGTGAGAGACGGGCAGTGTAGGCGTTGATCAGGAAAAACAGCGGAGCGTCCGTCAGCAGGCCGCGGCACTCCGTCAATAACTCCCAAAGGTGGTCCTCGAGCTTCCACATTTCTCCCGTGCTGCCGCGGCCGTAGGTCGGCGGGTCCATGATGATCGCGTCGTATTTGCGGCCGCGCTTGAGCTCGCGGCGCACGAATTTCAGGCAGTCGTCCGCGATGTAGCGCACGGGCGCGTCGGCCAGGCCGCTGAGCGCGGCGTTCTCGCGACACCATTTCACCATGCCCTCGGCGGCATCCACGTGGCACACCGAGGCGCCGGCGGCGGCGGCGGCGACCGTGGCCGCGCCGGTGTAGCCGAAGAGATTGAGCACGCTGACGTCGCGGCCGGAGGCCCGCGCTGCTTTGATCTTCGCATTGAACCAGTCCCAGTTCACCGCCTGTTCCGGGAAGAGCCCGGTGTGCTTGAACGAGGTGGGGTGGATTTTGAACGAGAGCGGGCCGTAACTGATTTTCCAGTGGTCGGGCAGGGGCCGCCGAAATTCCCACCGGCCGCCGCCGGACTCGCTGCGATGGTAAAAGCCGTCCCAGCTTTCCCACGCAGCGCCGGGTTTGCGGCCGGGTCGCGGCCAGATGATCTGCGGGTCGGGCCGCACGAGCGTGAATTCGCCCCAGCGCTCGCGTTTGAGTCCGTCGCCGCATTCCAGCAGTTCGTAGTCGCGCCAGTGGTCGGCGACGATGAGGGCGGGGCGTGAAACGGACGCGGACATGGCGGCTGTCCGTCGAAACAACGCCGCCGACCGGGGCTTGTCGAGCCGCGGTGCGCGCAATCCGCGAAAATCAGGCGAAGCGGACAGTTTTGTTGACACCTCCGCTCCAAAAGAGGTTTTTTCCCCGTTTATTTTTTACCATGAAGCTCCTCCAGACTGCCCGTATCATCAGCCTAATTGCCTGCGCCACCGTGGCGGCGTCGCGCCTGTCGGCTGACATCGTCGAAACCAAGAATGGTGCCCGCCTCGTCGGCAAGGTCACCAAGATCGACGGCGGCAGCGTCTATCTGACGACGGATTATGCCGGTGCCCTCACCGTCAAGCAGTCGGAGGTCGCCAGCATCGCGACGGAGGCCCCGGTCGTCGTGCGCCTTTCCTCGGGCACAGTCCTGCAGGGCAGCCTGCTCACCGAGGGTGGCGCGCTCAAAATCACGGGCCCGGACGGCCAGCTCTCCACGCAGGTGGCGAAGGTCGCCGCGACGTGGCCGGTCGGCCAGGAAGACCCGCTCGTCGTTTCGCTCCGCCGCCACTGGAGCTACGAGGCATCCGTGGACATTTCCGGCAAGACCGGCAATTCGGAGCAGCTGGGCACCTCGGGGGCGTTCCGCGCCACGCTCAAGACGCCGGAGGACACCCTGCAGCTTTTCACGTCCTACAACCGCCAGGTGACGGATGGGACGAAGTCCGCCGATCAGTTTTCGGCCGGCATCGACTACCAGGATAATTTCTCGGGCAAGACCTCGTGGTATGCCCGCGACGAGGGCGGCTTCGACCGCGTGAAGGACATCACCCTCTACAACACCGCTGCGGTGGGCTTGGGCTACGACTATCTCAAGGAAACCAAGCATCTGCTGACGTTCCGCGCGGGTCTCTCGTATCGCTACGAGGCCTACGGTAATCCCGCGCATCCCACGCTGAACAGCGCCGGCCTCGATTTCGGGCTGAACCACGAGTGGGAATTCAAGACGTCCAAGCTGGTTGATCGCCTGACCTACACGCCGGCCTTCTCGGACTTCAGCAACTTTCACTTCACCCACGAGTCATTCTACGAAGTGCCGCTGGTGGATCCGCAGTGGAAGCTCCGCCTCGGCGTGAGCAACGACTACACCAGCCAGCCTGGCCCCGGCGTCGAGCGCCTCGACACGCTCTACTTCACCCGCCTCGTACTGGACTGGAAGTAAGCCGTTGCTGGAACGTAGGGGCGCAGGCTTGCTGCGGCCCTTTCCCGCAACCGTCGTCCGAAGAACCCGAAAGGGCGCAGCAAGCCTGCGCCCCTACGTGGAATAAAACGCCCTTCCCGACACTCTGTCTGCCATGAGGCTGTTTTTGATTCTCGGGGTGACGCTTGGCCTGCTGGCGCGGCTGTCCGCAGCGGACGCGCGCCCCCACGAGTTTTCCAGCGGGGTGACGCAGACGACTTTGTTGGAGCTTTACACCAGCGAGGGTTGCAGCAGTTGCCCGCCGGCGGAGCGGTTTCTCGCGACGCTGCGCGACCAGCCGGGATTGTGGCGTGATTTCGTGCCGGTGGCGTTTCACGTCGACTACTGGAACCGCCTCGGCTGGCCGGACCGGTTTTCCACGCGGGAGTTCACGCAGCGCGAATACGCCTACGCGGCCGCGTGGCATAGCGAGAGTGTCTACACGCCGTGCCTCGTGCACAATGGCGCCGACCTCGGCGGGCAGCATTCGCTCGCGCTTTCCGGTGTAACGGCGGGGCGGCTGACGGCGCGCTACGACGGGGCGACGCTGCACGTGGAGTTCGTCCCGGCGGGCACGCTGGCCGGCGGCACGTTCGAGGTTCACGCGGCGATCCTCGGCGGCGGGATCACGTCGCAGGTCGGCGGGGGCGAGAACCGGGGCGAGACACTGCACCACGAGTTCATTGCCCTGGCCCTGCGCAATGCCCCGCTTGGTCGGGAAATCGCGCTGCCCGTGCCGAAGGTCACGGGTGTCACGCGTCACGCCTTGGCCGTTTGGATTACGCGCCAGGGCGAGCTCGCGCCCGCACAGGCGACCGGCGGCTGGCTCGATTAAGCAGCGCTGGCAAAGCGGCTCACTTCCGGCAGATGGACGCCAACCGGCGGGCACGGAGTGCGATGCGCGGGGAGCCAAAGCTATTTTTCACTTAATAGGTGAAAATCCTGCAGGGCAGGGCGGGGAATGGCGGCGGGTGAGTGTGGGCTGGTGGTGGGGGATGCCCCGGGGTTATCGCGCGCATTCCCGGAGGTAATGAACGCGGGCGGAGGCTAGCCAGGAGGGTTGGAAACGGTTAGTTTTTCCGGGCCATGCCCGCTATCGCCCCCGCTGACTTCGACCAACTTGCACGGGAACTTGAGGGAGACCTCCACACTGACCGGGCGCTCCGCTTGCTCTACGCGACGGACGCCTCGGAATACCAGGAGCTGCCTGTCGCGGTGGCGCTGCCCCGCAGTGAGGCGGATGTGAAAAAGCTGCTGGCCTTCGCCCGCGATCATGGCCTCGGGCTCATTCCCCGCGGCGCCGGCACTTCACTGGCAGGACAGGTCGTGGGCAACGGCCTCGTCGTCGATATCGGCCGGCTCGCGCGCATTATCTCGATCGACCCCGTCGCCCGCCGCGCGCACGTGCAACCCGGCGTGGTGCGCAACGAACTCAACCTCGTGCTGGCCACGCACGGCCTCCTCTTCGGCCCGGAGACGTCCACCGCCAACCGCGCGATGATGGGCGGCATGATCGGCAACAATTCCTGCGGCTCCAATTCCCTCGTCTACGGGTCGACGCGCGACCATCTTGTCTCGGCGCGCGGCCTGCTCAGTGACGGCTCGGAAGTGACGTTTGGCCCACTCTCGCGCGCGGAGTTCGACGCCAAGTGCGCCGGCCCGGAGTCGCTTGAGACGCGGATTTACCGCATGGTGCGCGACGAGCTGGGCGACGCGGCCAACCGCGACCTGATCCGCGAACATTTCCCGAAGGCGACCGTCACGCGGCGCAACACCGGCTATGCGCTCGATGCGCTGATGGATTGCGCGGTGTTCGACGCGGCGTCGGACAAACCCTTCAACCTCTGCCGGTTGATCGCGGGCTCCGAGGGCACGCTGTTCCTCGGGCTGGAGTTCGAGCTCAACTGCGAGCCCCTCCCGCCGGCCGGCGCGCTGATGTGCGCGCACTTCGCCTCGGTGAAGGAGTCGCTGCAGGCGGTGCTGATTGCGCTGCGGCACCGGCCCAGCGGCGTGGAGCTGATTGACCGCCATATCCTCGAGTGCACGAAGACGAACCTCGAGCAGGTGAAGAATCGATTCTTCGTGCAGGGCGACCCCGGCGCGATCCTGGTTATCGAGATCCGTCGCGAGCAAAAGGCGGAGATTGAGACGGTGTTGCGGGCGCTGGAGGCCGAGCTGCGGGCCGCCGGGTTGGGGCACGCCTATCCCGTGCTCTGGGGCGAGGACGGCAACAAGGTTTGGGAGCTGCGCCGCGCGGGCCAGGGGCTGATGAGCAACGTCGTGGGCGACGCCAAGCCGCGCGAAGTGGTCGAGGATACCGCCGTGGCGGTGGCGGACCTGCCCGCCTACATCGGCGAATTCGACGCTTTGATGCGTGAGAAATACGGCATCGCCTGCGTCTACTACGCGCACGCCGGCGCCGGCGAGCTGCACACGCGGCCGTTGTTCAACCTGAAGACCGCGGAGGGTTTGAAAATGTTTCGCGGCATCGCGACCGACGTGGCCGCGCTGGTGAAGAAGTATCGCGGCTCACTCAGCGGCGAGCATGGCGACGGCCGGCTGCGGGGTGAGTTCATCCGCTTCATGGTGGGCGACGAATGCTACGCCCTGATGCGCCGGGTGAAGACGACCTTTGACCCCGCGGGGCTGTTTAATCCCGGCAAGATCATCGATACGCCGCCGATGGACACGTCGCTGCGGCACGGGCCCGGCGAAGCCACGCCGGATTACCCAACCATCTTCAATTTCAGCGCGACGCAGGGCATCCTGCGCGCCGCGGAGAAGTGCAACGGCTCCGGCGACTGCCGGAAGTCCGCGCTCATGGGCGGCACGATGTGCCCCAGCTACATGGCCACGCGCAACGAGCAGGACACGACGCGCGCCCGCGCCAACATGCTCCGCCACATGCTCACGCATCCGCGCGACGCGTCCCGGCCGTTCGACAGCAAGGAAATCGCCGGGGTCATGGCGCTTTGCCTGTCATGCAAGGGCTGCAAGACCGAGTGCCCGTCCGCCGTGGACATCACACGGCTCAAGGCCGAGTGGGCGCAGCACTACTACGACACGCACGGCGTCCCGCTGCGCTCGCGGCTGGTGGGGAGCTTCTCCCAGTTCATGGCGTTGGCCGCGCTCGTGCCGCCGGTGTTCAACTGGGCGGTGACGAATCGCGTGACGAGCCTGCTCATCAAGAAATTCGCCCGCTTCTCGCCTCGCCGGAGCATGCCGAAGCTGTACAAGACCACGCTCCGCCGCTGGCACGCGCGGCAGGCGAATCGCGGCGGCCCGTGGACGAACGGTCGCGTGTTTCTCTTCTGTGACGAGTTCACGAATTACAACGACACGGAAATGGGCATCAAGGCGGTGCAGTTGCTCAACCGCCTCGGCTACGAGGTGATCATCCCGCAGCACGTCGACAGCGGCCGCGCACAGTTTTCGAAAGGTCTGGTGCGTTCCGCGCAGAAGCTCGCGATCCGCAACGTCGAGTTGCTCGCGCCCGTCATCACGGCCGAGACGCCGCTCATCGGGCTCGAGCCCTCGGGGATCCTTGGTTTCCGCGACGAGTATCCCGACCTCATGCCGGCGGCGTTGATCGAGCCGGCGCGGCAGCTGGCGAAGAATGCGCTGCTGTTCGAGGAGTTCATCGCGCGCGAGGCCGACCGCGGGAAGATCAAGCGCGAGTCCTTCACGACCGCGCCGCGCGCGATCAAGCTGCACGGCCACTGCCACCAGAAGGCGCTCTCGTCGCTCACGCCCGCGGTGAAGGCGCTCGAGCTGCCGGCGAATTACAAGGTCTCGATCATCCCCAGCGGCTGCTGCGGCATGGCCGGGTCATTTGGCTACGAAGTGGAGCACTTCGATGTCTCGCAGCAGATCGGGGAGCTGGTGTTGTTTCCCGCCGTCCGCGCGATGCCCGCCGAGTCCATCCTCGCCGCCTCCGGCACGAGTTGCCGCCACCAAGTCAAGGACGGCACCGGCCGCCACGGCCAGCATCCCGCGGAGATCCTCTACGACGCGCTGGC
>Ga0265327_10005707_pt1 | contig 10271 bp, 7 predicted proteins | sample 41621metaG_FD_202089 | JGI IMG/M metagenome (GOLD analysis project Ga0265327, IMG submission 202089) | Rhizosphere microbial communities from Carex aquatilis grown in University of Washington, Seatle, WA, United States - 4-16-21 metaG | ecosystem: Host-associated > Plants > Roots > Rhizosphere >... | reverse complement strand
CGATATCGTGGGGTATTCAGCGGATGAACTGCTGGAGAAAAGGTTTCAGGATATTACCCATCCCGATGATCTGGCTGCTGATTTGAGCAACGTGGCCCGGCTGTTGGCAGGGGAATTCAGGTCCTACTCACGGGAGAAGCGCTACATCAGCCGTAGCGGCTCCATTGTCTGGGTAAAGCTGACCGTTTCTCCGCAATGGGCGGAGGGACAGGAGCCGACGTTTCAGATCGCCGTTGTGGAGGATATCACCGAGCGCAAGCGGGTGGAGACATTGCTGCTGCAGAGTGAAGAGCGCTATCGTACCGTGGTGGAGGACCAGACCGAAACCATCAGCCGGTACAAGGCAGACGGGACGTACATTTTTGTTAATGAGGTGTTTTGCCGCGTCTTTGGGAAAACAAGGGATGAACTTTTGGGAAAGGTATGGCATCCGGAGGCCTTTCCCGCAGATCTACTTCTCATTGAAGAGCAGTTGCGCACATTGTCGCCGTCAAATCCGGTGGTTGTCATTGAAAACCGGATAATTTCCGGCACCGGCGAGGTCCGCTGGATGCAGTTCATCAACAGCGGACTCTTCGACCACGAAGGTTGTCTTGTTGAAACCCAGGCCGTGGGCCGCGACATTACCGAGCGCAAGGCTGTTGAAGACGCCCTTCGTTCGAGTGATGAAAGGCTTAACCTGGCCCTGACAGCGGCAAAAATGGGGGTGTGGGAGTGGGACGTTCAATCCAACGCCATAGTATGGTCGCCGGAGTGTTTCGAAATATTCGATGTGGAGAGTTTTAACGGGACGCTCGAATCCTTCACCAACAGTCTCCACCCCGATGACGCCAACCGCGTCATGTCGGCAGCCGATAAGGCTCTGGCGGATATGACGATTTTCTCGGTGGAGTATCGCATTATCCGCTCCGACGGCCGGGTGCGCTGGCTCTCGAACCTCGGGCGGCCCATCTATAGCGAGCAGGGAAGTCCGCTGCGGTTGATCGGCACCGTTCAGGACATCACCGAGCGTAAGCGGGTGGAGGAGGCACTGCGGGAGAGCGAGGAGAAATACCGATCTGTTTTCGAGCAGTCCCTGGATGCTCTCTTCCTCACAGTACCGGACGGAACCATTGTTGACGTCAACCCGGCGGCATGCAGAATATTCGGTATGACCATACAGGAGTTTCGCCTGGCCGGGCGCACCGGGGTCGTCGACCCCAATGATCACCGCTTGGCACCGGCGTTGGAGGAGCGAAAGCGGACCGGCCGAATCAACACCGAACTGACCTGCATACGTAAGAACGGCGAACGATTTCCGGCCGAGGTCAGCTCGGTCATTATGTCGGGCGATCAACTGCACTCTTTTGTCATCATTCGCGATATCTCCGAGCGCAAGCAGGCTGATGATGACCTCCGCAGCTATGCCCGGCGCCTGATCGAGATGGAAGAGGAACTCAGGAAGAAGCTTGCCACGGAGCTTCATGACGAAATCGGTCGAGATCTTACCGTGGTTGGCATGAATTTGGCGATCATCAACGCCGGCATGACCGATGAAGTGCCGGCGAACCTCACTGCACGGGTCCAGGATTCGGGGAAATTGATCAAGGGAATAAGCCGCACCACCAGGGATATCATGTCCGGCCTGCGGCCACCGGTTCTGGATGACTATGGCCTGCTGGCCGCCATTCGCTGGCATGCAGAGTTGTTTTCAACGCGCACCGGCATTGAGGTGTTTATTCAGGCAGATGTGTGCTTTCCACGGTTGCCGGTGGATAAGGAGACAGCACTCTATCGCATCTCGCAAGAGGCGCTCATGAATGCCGCAAAACATGCGGATGCCCGGAGTGTTACGATCACACTGAGGAGCGACAGCGGCATGGTCTGGTTCGCGGTCGCTGATGACGGCAAAGGATTCACCACCCAAGCGCCCGCCCGTTTCCAGGCAACCTCAAACTGGGGAATGACCATCATGCATGAGCGTGCCGAGCTTGTTGGCGGTTTTTTTCATGTGGTTTCGACACCGGGCAAAGGTACCACCGTCTCTGTAATGCTGCCGTTGGAGGACCCATAGATGCCGATCAGAATTCTGCTTGTCGACGACCATGCCCTTGTGCGGGATGGACTCAGAATGATACTCGATGCTGTGGGCGATATGGATGTTGTCGGTGAAGCCTGCGAAGGCCGTGAGGCGTTGGCACAGGCCGAAGCGCTCAATCCCGATGTTATCCTCATGGACATATCCATGCCGGAATTGAACGGAATCGAGGCAACGCGCGTGATCTGTGAACGTCTGCCGGCGGCCAGGGTCATCATCCTTACGATGCATCACACGAAAGAGCATGTCTTCCGGGCAATGCAGGCGGGGGCCATGGCGTACCTTCTCAAGGAGTCCGCGGGCGATTGTATAGTCAAGGCGATCCGCACGGTCATGAAAGGCCATAATTATTTCAGCGAAGGGGTTGAGGCCCCGACAAGGAGCGTCTCCATCGACCCCGGTTCCATCGACCAAAGTCCGATTGACAGTCTTAGCCCGCGTGAACTGGAGGTCATCCAATTGGTGGTTGAAGGCAAAACCAGTGTCGAGATAGCCGAGATTTTGTCACTTTCACCCAAGAGTATCGAAACCTACAGGCACCGGCTCATGGTGAAGCTCGGCATTACCAACATCCCTTCCCTGGTCAAGTTCGCCCTGTTGCACGGCATCACAACCGTCGAATAAAAATTTTGCTCGATCAAGCTTTCCCGACAGACAGAAGATACAAATGTAAACATAATATAAATTCGATATACGTATTTACACCATGAGGTAATTCATGTCTCCCAGCGCTCTCATTGTCGATGACGAACAGTCGATACAAAACCTGCTCAGGATATTCCTTGAGCGTGAAGGTTTTGCCGTTGACTGTGCTTCCAACATCCCCGATGCCAAACATCTTCTTGTTGAGAATAACTACTTCCTGATCATAGCCGATATCTATCTCGGCAGCGGCACCGGCATCGATCTGCTCCGTCAGATCCGGATGTTTGACGAGCATGCCCAGGTAGTCCTGATTACCGGGCATCCCGATGTTGACACCGCTACTGAAGCGCTCCGGTTGGGGGCATTCGACTATCTCACCAAACCCCTTACCCCGCACAAGATCATCGGTACCGCCCAGCGCGCCATGCGCACTAAAAAGCTGATCGAGGAAAACAAGCTCAAACAGGCGAATCTGGACGCCATCTTCAATAGCGCCTCCGACGGTATCATCCTGGTGGATCGTGACAACCGTCTGGTCCAGGTCAACGAGGCGGCCATACAATCGTGCAGTTATAGCGCCGATCACCGGGACGTTCCGGTTCAGGCCATTGACTCCGGTTGCGCGGGCACCTGCCGGCAGACACTGGCCGATGTGCTCCGTGACGGAGTCCGGCGCACGGTACGTCGTTTCGAATGCGTCAAAAAGGATGGGTCAAAACGGATCGTCAGCTTCAGCGCCTCCCCCGTGATAGAAGGCGACGGCACCATCAGCGGTGCCGTGGCCATCACGCGTGACGAAACCGAGCTGGTATACCTGGAAAAGCAGTTGCATCGCCAGAACGGCTATGGCGGCATTATCGGCAGCAACGCGGCGATGCAGCGGATGTACACCCTGGTCGAGGCGCTGGCCGACGTGCAAACCACGGTTCTGGTCAACGGTGAAAGCGGCACCGGCAAGGAGTTGGTGGCGGCGGCTCTGCATCACCAGGGCATCAGGCGCGACAAGCCGTTTGTAAAGGTAAACTGTTCCGCATTGTCGGAGCACCTCCTGGAAAGCGAGCTGTTCGGCCATGTGCGCGGCGCCTTTACCGGCGCGGTCTCCTCCAAGATCGGCCGGTTCCAGAAGGCGAACGGGGGGACGATCTTTCTTGACGAGATCGGCGACATCTCCACGGCCATGCAGATGAGGCTGCTGCGCGTGCTGCAGGAGCAGGAGTTCGAGCAGGTCGGCGATTCCACCCCCATCAAGGTCGATGTGCGGGTCATCGCGGCGACCAACCAGGACCTGGCCGAGAAGGTCAGGCTCGGTACGTTCCGGCATGATCTCTACTACCGATTGAACGTGGTGCGCCTCATCATTCCCCCCCTGCGGGACCGTCGGGACGATATCCCGCTGCTGGTGGAACATTTTCTTGGAAAATTCAGCCAAAAATTCAAGAAACAGTTTGTCGCCGTATCCCACGAGGTCATGGAACTGTTCATGCGCCACCCCTGGTCGGGAAACGTGCGCGAACTGGAACATACCATCGAACATAGCTCAATCCTCTGTCCATCAGCCGCCATATCGGTGGATTACCTGCCCCAGGACTTTGTCGCAGCCATCCCTTTCCAGCGGCCCGAGAGCACATCGCCCCCTGCTCTTGACGAGGAACTGAGCCTGGAGACCGCCCTCAAACGGGCGGGGGGGAACAAGGCCAAGGCGGCCCGCCTGCTGGGCGTCAGCCGCTGCACGCTTTACCGCAAACTTCAGGAATCCCCGCCGATCCCTGACCAGCACCTGAATCGTGACGCCTGAACGGCGAAGCGAGCGAAATGCCGGAGTCAATCGCCGCCCATGACGTTTCATACCGGCTTTGCCGGGTGAACGCCGTCACGGAGGTACATCCCGCCTGGAACGCCAAGACTGAGGCATTCCAAGTGAGAGAAGCCGAGAAGGCATCACGTATTCAGGCAGCACGTAACTTCCTCCAACATCACCAGCCTCCATACCTCCCCTTTACCACAGTGACACTGACGGTGTACCCCCGCCGGCCCCGCTTTTTCAAAAGTTGAGCAGCTCGACGCCAATTTCGAAACAGCATGGCAATCCTATGCGACACTTTTGTACCAGGTGTCTGATACAGATGTGTAGCATGAGACATCTTTCATGACTCCCGTTTCACCTATTCCGTCACGCCCCCTTCTCCCTATCCCACGGATCACACACGCAATTTAATTTTAATTGTCATTAATCTTCATACTGGCACGCAACGTGGAATGACCTGCCCCAGATACGTGTGGCGACAATTGACTCGTGCCAAAAATGGGGGTGCACAATGGATGATTTCTCGGTTCAGATCGAAACAATGCCTGAGGAGGTTGGTTCGGTTGTTGTACGCATCAACGGCCCCACCAATATATCCAGTGTCAGCGTTCTGCTCATGCAGCTGCTGGCCGCCTTTGAACAGGCCGAAAACGTGGTCCTGGACCTTAATGGCGTGACGGAAATAGACGTCGCCGGCCTGCAGTTGTTCTGTTCCTCCCATAGGAGCTCAATCTTTATCAACAAGGGATTCAGGATCATCGGGCAGAATCAGCCGGCCATCTGGGAGGCTGCGGCTGCATCGGGCCAGTTGCGCACGACGGGATGCGCCATAGACGCACAACACACCTGCATTTGGACGGGAGGGAAATGCTGATGGCAAAGCAGATCATGGCGGCCGACGACTCGGCCAGTGTCAGGCAGATGGTGAGTTTCACCCTGAAACAGGGGGGGTATGAGGTGGTGGAGGCGGTGGACGGCGCGGATGCCCTGCGGAAGCTTCAGGAACACAAGATCGACATGCTCATAACCGACCTGAACATGCCGAACCTGGACGGGATCGGTCTGATCAAGGCGGCCCGGGCGCTTCCTTCCTGCAAGTACATACCGATAGTCATGCTGACAACCGAATCCAACGACACTAAAAAGGGCGAGGGAAAGGCAGCCGGGGCCACGGGATGGATCGTCAAGCCGTTCAAGCCGGAGCAGATGATTGCTGTAGTGAAAAAGGTGCTGGGATGATCGATCAATTCAAGCAGACATTCAAAGACGAGGCCTACGAGCATCTCGCCGAATTGGAGAGTTCTCTGCTTGAGTTGGAAGAGAGCCCCGATGATGCGGAACTTGTCGGCCGGGTGTTTCGCTCCATGCACACCATCAAGGGGTCGGGCGCCATGTTCGGCTTCGACGAGATCGCTCACTTCACCCACGAGGTGGAGACGGTCTTTGACCTGGTGCGTAATGCCAAGCTGGCGGTCAGCGGTGATCTGGTCAACCTGAGCCTGAAGGCCAGGGACCGGATCAGGGCCATGCTTGACGCGGATGGCTCGGATGACGACCTTGCCGCCACCAAGGAACTGGTCAGCGCCTTCCGACGACTGGCGGACATCGGGGAGGCCGCACCACTCCGCACATCCCCGTATACCATCGGGACGGACATGGAGGGTGATCAGGGGAACAAGGTCACCTATCGCATACGCTTCAAGCCGCTTCCCGGCATCTTCAAGAGCGGCACAAATCCCATAGCCCTGTTGAATGAACTGCGTGAACTCGGGATGTGCACCGTGGTTGCCCAGATGACCGATGTCCCTCAACTGAGCGCCATAGACCCGGATAGTTGCTATCTCTTCTGGGACGTTATCCTGACCACCCAAAAGGGGCAGGACGCCATCCATGATGTCTTCATCTTTGTGGAGGATGACTGCGACCTGAAGATCACCGTTATCGATGACAGCGATGGGCTCGACCAGGACTATGATTGCAAAAAACTGGGTGAAATCCTGGTGGAGCGTGGCGACCTGACCCCGGCCGATATGCACAACGTGCTTGCCGGACACAAGCGTTTCGGGGAAATGGCCGTTGAGGCGGGGATAGCGACCAGGGGCCAGATCGCATCGGCCCTTGCGGAACAGCAGCATGTCAAGGTGGTCCGTCAGGAGCGCAAGTCCGAAGAGTCCACGTCAAGCATCCGTGTGCCGGCGGAACGTCTGGATGTGCTGATCAACCTGGTGGGTGAATTGGTCACCATCCAGGCCCGCTTTACCCAGACAGCCATATCGCGGGACGACGAAGAGTTCATCGCCATCGCGGAAGAGGTGGAGCGGCTGACCGTGGAATTGCGTGACAATACCCTCAATATCCGCATGCTCCCCATCGGGAGCACCTTCAGCAAGTTCAAGCGCCTGGTGCGCGACCTCTCCCAAGAATTGGGCAAACAGATCGAGATGACCACCGCCGGCGCCGACACGGAACTGGACAAGACCGTCATCGAAAAGCTGAGCGACCCGCTGGTGCACCTGATCCGTAACAGCATCGACCATGGCATAGAACTCCCCGATATCCGGGCGCAGCATGGCAAACCGGCCCAGGGGACCGTGCACCTCTCCGCCGCTCACTCCGGGGACAGCGTGCTGATCACCATCAAGGACGACGGTGCCGGGTTGGACCGGGACGCTATCCGCGCCAAGGCCGTGGAGAGGGGGCTTATCTCCGCCAGCGCCGAACTGAGCGACCAGGAGATCTTTGCCATGATCTTCGCCCCCGGTTTCTCCACCGCCAAGCAGGTTACCAGTGTCTCGGGCCGTGGTGTCGGCATGGATGTGGTGAAAAAGGCCATCGATGCCCTGCGGGGGAGTATCGGAATCAGCAGCGTACGGGGCAAGGGAACCACGATCACCGTAAAGATTCCCCTGACCCTGGCCATCATCGAGAGCCTGCTGGTGCAGATTGGCGCCGATTGTTTCGTCATGCCGCTGTCGCTGGTCAGCGAATGCATCGAATTGACCAGGGAGGATACGGAGCGGGCGCACGGCCGCAACCTGGCCAAGGTCAGGGACGACATCGTCCCCTATATCCCGCTCCGGGAGCGGTTCGGCATTGCCGGACCGGTGCCGGAACTCCAGCAGATCGTGATCATGACGGTGGAGGAGCGGCAGGTGGGATTCGTGGTGGATCAGGTGATCGGCGAGCACCAGACCGTTATCAAGAGTCTGGGTAAGTATTACATGAGTGTCCAGGGCGTTTCCGGCGCCACCATCCTGGGCGACGGGACCGTGGCCCTGATACTCGACATTCCCATGCTGATCCAAAGCGCGGAAATTATGGAAAACAATATGTTTCAGAGGAGCGAGTAGATGGCCTTCACCTTCTTCATGCGCGACCAGCCGACCCTGGAACATGCCGCGGAGCACATGATCCGCTATGCCAGTGGCCGCAGCCGGATCAAAATCTGGGATGCGGGTTGCGCCCTGGGGCAGGAGACCTGGACCATTGCCATGATCTTTGCCGAAAAAATGAACCAGTTCGGGTTCAAAAACCTGCGTATTGATGCCACGGATTACGACAGTGCCAACAACTTCGGCGATATCGTCACCACTGCGGTCTATCCTGCCGACGAACTCCAGCGAACACCACCGGATCTGTTCAACAAGTACTTTGAACCGGCTGACAAGCCGGGCTGTTTCCGGGTGAACGAGTTGTTGCGCAATCGCGTGACCTTCCAGTATCACGACCTGCTCTCCCTCAAGCCGGTTGGCCAAGACTACTGCCTGATCGTCTGCAAGAACGTCATGCTCCATTTTCAGTACCCCGAGCGGGTCGAGGTGTTCAGGATGTTCCACGAGGCCCTGGCACCGGGCGGGTATCTCGCCACGGAGAACACCCAGAAACTGCCCCAGGAGGTGGCACATCTCTTTACCCAGGTTGTACCGGATGCACAACTGTTCAAAAAAACCGGGGAGTAACCGCCATGAAAATTATTCCGTTGAAAAACAACGATATTATTTATAGCTGCAACTCGTATCTGATTCTCGGCGACTGGAACCGTATCGATGACATCAATACCATTATCGATCCCGGCACCGACGACTTCATCATGGAAGAGATTGAACGGCTTTCGACCGGATTCGGCAAGATACCGGTGGCGCAGGTGATCCTGACCCACAACCATTTCGATCATAGCGGTGCGGTCAAGGCCCTCAAGGAGCGGTACAGCACCCGCGTGCTGGCCTTCAGCGAGGGGCCGGGCATTGACGGGCTTCTGTGCGACGGCGAATTCATCAAGGCGGGCGATGATATCCTGGAGGTGCTGCATACCCCGGGCCATTCTTCCGATTCCATCTGCCTGTACTCGCCGTCGGAAAAGGCGCTCTTTTCCGGTGACACCCAGGTACGGGTTCGCTGGCCCGGGGATGTGTACTCCCCGGAGTTCGTCGAGGCGCTGTTCAAACTGGCCTGCCGGGACATCCAGAAGATCTTCTCCGGCCACGATGCTCCGATAACGAATGATTGTCAGGAAATACTGCTCCACACACTGCGCAATATTCACAGCACCGAGGATAGTTTAATTCATGCACGGGGAGGGTGAATGGGGAAAACGCGGCCTTTTGATGTAAGGGGAGATTGATAATTCAAGCGCGGAGTAATTACCAAGGAGGCAGTTATGTTGAAGAACATGAAAATCGGTGCAAGGCTTACGTTCGGGTTTGGGATTATGGCGGTACTTCTAGTCGTTATGTTCGGACTCTCCCTGTTCCGCCTCGGCTCGCTCAACCATGAGATTGACGACCTGGTCAATGACAAGATAGTCAAGGCTGATTTGGTGAATAACATCCAAGAGCAAGTCGGCATTACAATGACAGCCCTGCGCGATGCCATCATGCTGGACGATCGCCAGGAAATTGTGAAGGAACTTTCAGTTGCTACTGAAGCCAGAAAGAAAATCACCGAAGACTTTGGCAAGCTGGAAAAAATTGTAACATCGGAAGAGGGCAAGGCGTTGTTGAAGTCAGCTTTGGATGCCCGTGTCAACTATAAGCAGAGTGGGGAAGAGGTTGAAAAACTTGTCTCTGCGGGGAAAAAGGGTGAGGCCCAGGGATTGCTTTTTGCCAAGGTCCAACCTGCTCAAGCCGCATACGTTAAGACCTTGGGCAAATTGGCCGATTTTCAGGATAAGCTGGTGAAGAATGTGGGTAAGGACGCGGGTGCTGTGTATACGTCCACCCGGAATATGCTGATCGGCCTTGGGGTGTTCGCTCTGCTGCTCGCCTTCTTCGTGGCACGGTTCATAACCAGCTCCATAACGAGGCCCGTTACCATGTGTATAGAGGCGGCTAATAAGATTGCCGCCGGTGACACAAATGTGACCCTTGATTCGACCGCCAGGGATGAAACCGGTGCATTGCAAGCCGCCATGCAAAAGATGGCTGAGGCACTCAAGGCTTTGGTGGCCGATGCGGTAATGCTGTCGGAAGCCGCCATCGCGGGCAAGCTTGCCACCCGTGCCGATGCCTCCAAGCACCAGGGGGATTTTCAGAAGATCGTCTCAGGGGTCAACGAAACCCTGGACGCGGTTATCGGTCCTCTGAATGTGGCCGCCGAGTACGTGGACCGGATCAGCAAGGGAGACATTCCGCCCAAGATCACCGACAACTACAACGGCGATTTCAACGAGATCAAGCTCAACCTGAACAACTGCATCGATACCATGAGCGGTCTGCTGGCGGAAACGGACAAACTGGTCAATGCCAC
>Ga0265327_10005706_pt1 | contig 10272 bp, 13 predicted proteins | sample 41621metaG_FD_202089 | JGI IMG/M metagenome (GOLD analysis project Ga0265327, IMG submission 202089) | Rhizosphere microbial communities from Carex aquatilis grown in University of Washington, Seatle, WA, United States - 4-16-21 metaG | ecosystem: Host-associated > Plants > Roots > Rhizosphere... | reverse complement strand
TGGACGGGCCGGTCAAACGCATCCGGAGAATGCCGCTCTCAATCGAGAAGCGCACATCGGTCGGCTTTTTGGAGAGAATCCACGAAGGCGTCGCCGGGGTTCCCGTGGCCGGCACGACGTAATAATAGAGCACCGGCGCGGCATCGGTCGCGAGCTTCTGGAAGCAAAGGATTCCCGAGCGGGCCGTGCCATCGGGCTCCTGAAAGTTGAGCACCAGCGTGGTGGCATTGGTCAGCGTCGGGTTGGCCCCGGCCAGCCCGTCCGCCAGCGAGTTGTGCAGCCGGTAGCGTTCCGCCTGGCCGATCAGCTTGGTCATGTAGGTGCTGATGATCGGGGCCTCCTCCGTGAGAAACGCCTGCGCCGCATAGATCCTCAGGAAGGAAAACTGCTGGTTCACCAGTACCAGGCACGTCGAGGCGACCGCCATGCCGATGAACACGGCCAGCGTCAGTTCGATGAGGGTGAATCCGGCACGCAGCCGGTAGGGCAGCGCTTTCATTGGGCTCGGGTCACGGTTCGGGATTTGACGTAGGTGTGATCGCCGATCTGATACGTGAGCACACTCTGCACCTTCCAGATTTTCATCGCCGCGGGATTCGTGGTGGTAGTGCCGGTACCGCCGTCGACCGGGAAGTTTCCGGGGTCGGGAACCCGGGTGCGATAGACCGTGCCCGAGACCGAACTCCCGCCCGGCGTGCGGCCGATGTCCACCACCGTGGTCGTGCTCTGCGGCTGCGCCGGCCAGGGCGAGGTGGCGGAGGTGAGATCCTCGAACGGGATGCGCTGGGCGTACGATTTCTCGTAGGTGAGATACGCGTCGGAAAGCGTCTGCTGCAAGGTCCACTGCCGCGGTAGCAGGATATTGAGCGACAGTTTCAACAGGATCAGCCCGAGCACGGTGAGGATGGCCAGCGACATGGTGGCCTCCACCAGCACGTATCCGCGGCTTCCCCGCTTGCACGCGCGCGGGCGGGCCTTCAAGCTGCGCCGGTGTTCCGCTGTCTGCTGCCACTGCTTTCCGCCGCCCTGGTCCTGACCTTGGGATCCGCACGCGGGCAGGCCCTGCTCGAGCTCCCCTACGGGCTCAAGTGGGGGGATTCTCCGGAAAAGTTGATTGCCTTGGCATCCCAACATTCCCTGGACGTTAATATTTCCCTGCCGGGAAAGCAACCCGCATTGCGGATCGTGCGGCTGCACTCCAGCACGGGTCTTTGGCCGGGCAGTACGGAGACCGACCTGGAGGGCCGCTTCCTCGGCGGCCACCTCATCGAGCTGACCCTGCACTACACCGATCCGGAGGCCAACGCGAACCAGATGGAGGAGCGGTTTGAAAAGCTCAAGGCGCAGATGACGGCCACCCACGGCGCGCTGATCAACGACCAGCGCCAGCAGTCGGTGCAGGACAAATTCGCCACGCGATCGCAATCGTATCATCGCGATCCGGTGCAAGGGTTGTTCCTGATGCTGATGTTCACCGAGGTGGAGGATTTGCTGAGAAAATCCAAGGAGGCACGCTATTCCGTGATGTACCGCAATGACAATCTCAGGCAGGAGATCGAGAAACTGCTGGCCGCCCCGCCGGTGCCGCGGGACGGCCGCTGAAGACGTCAATCGCTGATCGTGGTGACGTTTCCGTTCACCTGGATCGTGCGGTCGAGGGTGAAGGTGACATAGGCCAGCCGTTCGACTCCGAAGGGCGTCGAGGTCACGAGTTCGAGCGTCCAGAGGCCGTCCGCATCGAAGATCTTGTCCCAGTTCGTCAGGGTCAGCACCCGGCTTTGAGGCACGGTTTCATTCAGCACCAGCGAGGACCCCGGCACCACCGTGCCAACTGTCCCGAGGGATGCCGCCCCCTTGTAGATCTGGCAATAGGTGGTCGATTTCGGATAGAGGTCGTTCAGGGTGATCGTCTCGGTGGGAGCCACGAACCGCACCACCTGGCCGCTGGTGATTCCGGTCAGGGTCCCATCGGCCACCGGCCAGATCTGGATGAACAGAGAGCCGAGCAGGTCCGCAGGGGCCTGATAGTCGTCGAGCGAGTAGAGGGAGAAGCGCTCCTCCCCTCTCACCTTCGTCTGCGGGGTACCCGTCAGCGCCGTCATGGAATACGTCAGGGTCTGGGTGCCGTTTGCCGCGATCGACGCCGTCGAAATCAGCGTGGCGGCCGTGCGGTCGAGTCCCACCCCGGTGCCACCGGTTCCATAGGACTGCTTGTAGTGCATGAAGTTCACACTCTTCGCCGCCGCCGGAGCGGTCGGGTCGGTGAGCAGACCGCTGACGGTCAGGTCCACATAGAACGGCCGGTCCGCACGGGTGCGGGGAATCGTGGCATACGGATCCTCGGAGCGGATCACCACCTGGCCGATGGGCACGTAGGAGCCCACGTACTTGCTATCCAGCAGGTAGTTGGTCAGCGGCGACGAATTCACCGTCCACAGCTCGAAGCGGGCCCCGCCCGGATTGATCGCCAGCGCGGATTGCTGCTGACCGGTGGCAGCCACCGAAACGTCCCACTGGACGCCGGAGGGCAACTGCACCTGACGGATGAAGTTGGTAAAAGTCGAGGTCGTCTGCGCCGTGAGCCCGGCGCTACCCAGGGCCAACGCGGCACAGATCGTAATGGTGGTTTTCATCAGGGTTTGCGGGTCGGAGCCTCCGCGGGGGCGGGCGGACTCTTCTTCGGCAACATCGAAATCGGTCCGCCTTGGTAGGTGGCGACGATGATGTAGGGGGACTTGGAAATCGATTTCTCGGTGTCGACCGGCAGAGGGGCATTGCCCTCGGCTTGGGCACGACTGACCTCCACGGTGGAGATCCAGCCGCGGTTCGCGGCAAGGAACTCTGAAAAGACCTGGATTTTCGCGCCGGTCTGAAAGCCGATGCGGGATTCGAGGTTCTTCGGACGGTGCAGGATCGCCAGCTTCGGCACCAGCGTGGCATACTCGCCGAAGCAGAGGATGTCCGAACGGGAAAGCAGGTCGCCCGGCTTGTTCACCACCGAGGGATCGGCGGCCAGTACCACCTGGGTCATGGTCGCCGTCGGATCCTTGGCACTGGCGGCCCGGGCCGCCAGTTCCTCATGGGTGGCCGCATCCCGCATCGGCGCGCCGGCCGCAATCTCGCCCTGGCTGGCCAAGGGCACGGAGAAGGCAACCAGGCCGAAAAGGAGGAAGGAGTTCATGACGTGCGGAAGGTGACGAGCAGGCAGAGGTCCTGAAGGTCGAAGCCGGACGAACGCGGGTCCGTATCAGTCAACTCAAACAGGTAGATGACGTCCATCGGTCCGATCTGGATGTGGCCGGTGCTGTCCAGATAAGGACGCAGGAAGCTCTCGATGGTCGGCTGGTTGTAATCCGGAAAGGTGCTCGGCGGCGTGTCGCCATTGACCAAGGCCACCACCTGGATGCTGCCGGTCTGCGCGGTCGTGTAGAGCGTGGACCAGGCGTTGTTGTAAAAGTAGCGGCCGGCGAAATTCAGCGTCTTGTTCTTCGAAGCCAGCCGCGTGTAAACGATCGTGGAAGGCTTCACGTTCGTCTGGGTGTTGTAGAAGATGCGGGTCCACGAGCCGGTGTCGTATTTGACCTGAGCCTCGACCGGGAAGTACTGGACATTGTTGGCCACGGAGGCACCGAGCACGCGCACATCGACGTAGATGTCCTGTTTCGGCGTGAGAGTCCCGGTCGGAGTGACCGTGACGATGTCCTTTACCTGGCTGGGGTAGCTGATGTTCCAGGTCAGCGTCGGATTGGTACCGGTCTGGACGATGGTCGGGAAGGCAGTCAGCGAGCCCACCGGAATGGCAGGGTCGGTGGTGGTCTGGGCACCCGCAAGGGACGTGCCAATCGCCACAATCGCGGCGGCAAGGGTGAGGAAGCAGCTGGTTTTCATAGGGTCTTGATGGTTGGAGACGGAATCCGCCGCCGGATCATGGCCTTTCGGATGATCGGTCACAAAGGCGGTGCGCTGGATCGGGCACGGGCACGGTGCAATGCTCGAAAACATTTGCCGTGCCCGCTCGGGACAGATGCCCGGTCTGGCGCCACCGGCGCGTATCCAAAGGGAAGACACGCGGCCGGTCGGATTCAAAGTATACTCAGGGAACGACTGGGTGGGGTCGGGGTGGGTCGGTCAGGGTTGGGTGTTGAACAGCAATTGTCGGGTGGGTGATCTTTCGTTCCGATCAGCGGGCCGGTGGCTTCGGCTGCTCGTTCCAAGTCTTCCAGGGGCCTCGCGGAACGTCACGATCCTGGGCGAAGCGCCATTCGACCATTTCGCCGCTGCGCAGGCCGAGAAAATCGCGGACGGCCGGGCTAAGATCGATGCCGGCATTCTGGTTCCGGTTCGGGCGCGGGTTCTCCTTGCCAAAGACATACTGCCAGTGGTCGGAGGCAAAGGGGCCCACATCCTCCCACTGGGCAAAGCAGACCCGTCCATTGTGATGGATCGAGACCCAGCGGTCCTTGCAGACCGAGATCCCGTCGCCGCGATAGTCTTCCCAGAACCAGGGAATTACTTCCCGGGCTTCCGGACGGTGGTGGCCATCGCGCCCGATGTCATTGTAGGGCAGCGCGATGTAGAAAGGATTCAGGCTCGGATTGAATTCGAGCGGTAGATAGCCACGGCGGCGCTCCGGATGATCGTAGCCGCCGAAATTGGCCTGCCAGTTGGCATCCCAGGAACTGGAAATATTCGCCACCGGGTTGTTCTCGGAGGCCTGCTCGCCCACCCAGAAGACGGTGGAAATCACATTGCGGTGCCAGGCTTCGGGTCCCATGAAGCGGCCTTTCGGGTCTTCCAGAACGATCCGCGCCGCTTCGGGCACCCCATACGGATCGTAGAGTGACGGCAACGCCTCACGGCGGTTTTCCAGCAAGCGCTCATGCGCATCCTCCACCCGCTCCCGCAAGGCCGCGCTGGCCAAAACCGGCACACACAACGTGACGGCGGCGAGCATGACTGGCATTGGACGTTCTGGAATGAGCATCGGTGGGGAACCTACGCGATCACGGAGTAGTCAGGTGCACCCTAAATATTCCGGAACTTCTTACAAGAAATTTTGAATTATTTTTGAACGATTTTGACACTCGGGTGTCGCGAAGAAAACGCGGGGGAGGCGACGCTCCCCTTAAAGCAGGAAAAATAGCCGGAATCAATTAAATTTTATGTTTCCTTAGTATCCGTAAGGAAATTTTTTGAAACCCTCCCCCCTTCAAAGGTCGCAGAGAATCAACGATTCCCATACGCGAGCCCCGGCTACGGCCGCTTTCAGCCTCGCTGGGCCGATCCAAATTACAGGGATTTTACGGGGTAATCCCGAAGCGTCGTTCCAGTTCCCGGACCGAGAATTCCGTCAGCGTCGGCCGTCCGTCCGGCGCGCAATACGGCAGCTCACACCCGAAAAGTGACACCAGCAAAGCAGACGTTTCAATCAATCTGACCGGAATCCCGGAGGCCGCCCGCCGGGCCAGCAGCCGGGCCACGCGCTCGAAGGCGAAGCGGCTGCCCGGCGACGATTCGTGAAGCAATTCATCCAGCAAGGCCGCCACGAACTCCCTTGGATCGGTCACGCCGAGGCAGGCGGGAAGGCTCCGCACCTGAAGCGTATTGCCGCCAAAGGAATCCACCTCGATGCCTGCATCGGCAAGGGCACTGCGTTCCCGCAGCAGCAGATCGTGATCACGCGGATCCATCTCGATCAATTCCGGCACCAGCAGCCCCTGACACTCGATGCCCCGCTCGTGATCCTGAAGCAGCCTTTCGTAGAAGATACGCTCCCTCCCTGCCTTGGGATCGAACAGCACCAGGCCGTCATCGCTTTCCAAAAGGACGAAACGATGATGCAACAGCCCGATCTGGCGGAAGGCCGGAGCCTTGGGAGCCGCCGGCGGAGCTTCGGGCACGGCGGCGGTGGCCGTTGCCGCGACTCTCTGCAGCTCCGGCTGAACGGCGTGGGCTGCTACCGGCAGGGCCTGCTGGACCGCCTGCGGTTGGACCCAGGCGCGTGGCGGTGGCTGGATCGCCCGCGACGGCGGCTGAAATCTGGCGACCGCAGGTGTTGGTTCCGCCACCGGCATGGGCGAGGCCAGTTTCGGCCGGAGGGCGGTCGCCACGGCTTCCAGGATCACCTCCCGCACATCCACCGGGCGGTGGAAACGCACCTCGCGCTTCGCCGGGTGCACGTTCACATCCACCAGGTGGGGTTCCAGATCGATCCACAGCCAGGCGGCGGGGTGCAGGCCATCTGCCACCGCGCCGCGGAAGCCCTCGGCGAGAGCCCGGGAAATCACGGAGTCCTCCACCGGGCGCCCATTGAGAAACACACATTGGTGGCGGCGGCCCTTGCGCGCATGCGCGGCCGGCAGCACGAAGCCCTCCACCGCCACCCCATTGCCATGGGTGCAAGGGACCGCGATCAGTTCACTGGCGGACTCCGGTCCGAGCAGGTGCCGAACGCGATCGAGCGCCTTCGCCACCGGCGGCAGGTCGAACACCTCGCGGCCATCGCGTTCAAAGCGGAAACGCACCCCCGGAGCCGACAAGGCGTGCAGACGGAGCTGGTGTTCGACGTGGGCGGATTCGGTCGATTCCGCACGCATGAACTTGCGCCGCGCCGGCATGTTGAAAAACAGCGCACTGGCCTCGATCAAGGTGCCCGGCGCGCAGCCGGCCTCCTTCACCTCCCTCACCCGCCCGCCATCGACGAGAATCTCGGTGCCCGCCATCGATTCGCGCTCGCGGGTCAGCAAGCGGAATCGTGAGACGCTGGCGATGCTCGGTACCGCCTCGCCCCGGAAGCCGAGAGTGGTGATCGCCGCGAGGTCCGCCGAGGTCCGCAGCTTGCTGGTGGCATGGCGTTCCAGCGACAGCAGGGCGTCTTCCTTCGACATGCCGCAGCCATCGTCGCCCACTCGAATGCGCGCGGACCCGCCGCGCTCGATTTCCACCCGGATCTCCCCCGCCCCGGCATCGAGGCTGTTTTCCACCAGTTCCTTCACCACCGAAGCCGGCCGCTCCACCACCTCCCCGGCCGCCACCTGGCTGGCGAGGATGTCGGATAGCACTCGGATCTTCGGCATCGGGACGACGTTTTGAAGCAGGCCCGAAACTAGCACAAGCATTCCCGCTCGGGCGATGCAAAGCGCTGGATAAACAGTTCAGGCGAGCCAGTCGCCGCCCGGGAGACGACGGGATTCATCGACCGATCCGAGCCATTCCCAGGTCCACGCCAGGACGGTGGTGTCAGGGTCACCGGTCAATGTGACCGGAAGCTCGACGCGGCGATATTCCTCCCCCTCATACTCGTCGAGGGCGGCCAATTGGGAATCATCCACGGTGTAGAGTTCCCCCACCACCGGACACGCCGCAGGGTCCGAAATCAGGCCCGGATACCAGTCGATCCGGTAAAGGCGAGCCTTGATGGTCGCGGGCGCGATGAACTCGGCACCCTCCATCCGATGGTGATTCGAACCACCCTGCCGGAGCGTGCCATAGACGAAAACGCGGTGACGGCGGGCGTCGGTCGCGGCTTCGTCCGGGTTCATTTCGTGAAGCGGTAGGCCACGTCGTTGTCGAGGACCTGCTTGAGGTTATCGAGGCCTTCCTCCAGTTCGGCGGAAATCGGGATGATGTCGACCTTCGGGAAGCGCTGGCGGAAATTTTCGAGGTTCTCGGCGGCACCGTCCACGTCCATCTTGTTGGCGACGACCTTCCACGGGAAGCGGGCGAGCTCCTCGTCATACTCCTTGATTTCCTTGCGCAGGATTTCGATGTCGGAGATCGGGTCGCGGCCCTCGGTGCCGCCCATGTCGACCACGAAGAGCAGCACGCGGCAGCGGGTGATGTGGCGCAGGAACTCATGGCCGAGGCCGCGGTTGTTGTGCGCGCCTTCGATCAAGCCGGGAATGTCGGCGATGGTGCAGCGGCGGAAACCGGGGAACTCGACCACACCCACCATCGGCTGGAGCGTGGTGAATGGATAGGCGGCCACCTTCGGTTTGGCGGCGGAAAGTTTTCCGAGAAGCGTTGATTTCCCGGCATTCGGGAAGCCGACCAGGCCGGCATCGGCGATGCGGCGCAGCTCGAAATAGAAAACGCCCTGGTCTCCCGGGGTGCCGAGGGTGTGCTCGAGCGGGGCCTGGTTGGTGGCGGAGCGGTAGTTCCAGTTGCCCTTGCCGCCGACGCCGCCGTGGCAGAGAATGAATTCCTGGCCGTTCTCGGTCAGGTCGGCCACCGGATCGAGGTCGATGCCCTCTTCGCTGCGCTCGAATTCGACGGCTTCCTGCACGGTGGCGGCCGAACTGCGATAAACGACCGTCCCCGGAGGAACGCGGGCGATGATCTTTTTGCCACCCTTGCCGGTCTTGCGCACGCCGGCGCCGGCCTTGCCGTTCTGGGCGATCAGCTTCGGGTCGTAGAAGAATTGGCGCAGGTTGTCGGTGGAGGGATCGACCACCAGCACGACATCGCCGCCATTGCCGCCGTCACCACCGTCCGGGCCGCCGCGGGGCACGTACTTCTCGCGACGGAAGGAAACGGCACCGTTTCCACCGTCGCCGGCTTTCGCAAGAATGCGGATGTGATCGACGAACATCTTGAGAGCGTCGCGCCAATCAAATCCGCTGGGAAGTGTAAAGTGGGAAGTGAGACGGAACGACGCGAATTCAGGCCCCCTTGCCGGGAAAGGCGGCCGCCTGGATCTCCTTCTTCCGCCGTGCATGGAAAACCAGTGAGAGGATCAGAATCAGGAGTCCAATTGGACATAAACCGAGACCGACCGCAGTGGAAACAAGAGAGGTGCCAACGGAAGTGGATAGCTTGGTGGGATCGCCTATACCGGAACTTCCGAGAGAATCGAAAGCCCGCCGCACCTCAAAAATAGTCCCCAGTAATCCGAAAAGCGGTGCGACGGTGAGCAGACATCCAACGACAATCCCGGTCTTCAATGGCCATAGTTTCTTCGATGTCACGGCAACGTTGACCAGCGAGGGATTGTAGGGATTCATGGAAGTAGAGAGCGTCCGTCCTGTTCAATAGCATGGCTCGATCTGCGTCCGAAAGCTTTGGGGGTTTCTTTAGGTGTCATGCCGGCAGCAGGATCGCGGCCCATCTCGGCATCCCGCCTAAGCGCCTCGGCCATGCCCTCGTCGTTTTCGAGTCCCGAAGGCAAGGACTCGAGGAGGTGGGACGCGACCATGGCCCGCTCCGATTCGGAAAGCAGCATGGCCTGTGCCCCAATCCCGCCGAGTGCGACCATGTTGCAAAATTAATTCGTGAGCCTGCCGGGAGCAATTCCGATTTTGGGCGGCCACAGACGTCAACGCTTCAGCCGCTGGAACAACCGGCAGGTGAGACGGAACAGCCACCAAAGCAGCAAGCCCGCGAGGAGGGCGATCGCGATGTTTGCGACGTCCATAAGGGGTGGAATGACGTAGTCCAAAGGATAATCGCCTCCCGTCGGGCGATCCCACATGGTGGTGGGAAATGGATAGCCGGTGCCGTGGAAGCCATTGGGGTCGCCCCATTCGATCGCATTAGCCTTGAATCCGCAGAGCAGACAGAAGATGAACCAGAAGAGGCTCCATGGCATGGTCGGCCGGCCTACGGGCGTTTCAGTCGTGACGTCCATCAAGCAACACTGACTGGTCCGGGCCGGGAGAGAAATCACTTTCCGGTGTATCGGCAGTTCCCGGTCACAAGCGGGATGCTTGCGCTGCTTCCCTGCGAGCATTCGCGGATCGACCGAACAGGCGACAAATCGCACCGCCTGCGGGGTTCTTGATATTCCCATCAGGCCGCATCGCCGCCCGCGGACCACGATCATGACCTTTCCCGGCCGCTTTACCGTTTACTGCCTCATGCTCCTCTTGGGCGGAGCACTATCCGTTGGCGCCGTTTGTGGGGACGAGTATGGAGGGATCGATCAATGGGCCACCTTCAAAATCAATTGGGTGCCGAACCTCTTGATGATCGGTCCGGCAATCTCACTTCTTCTGGAGGTCGTGTTCTTTTTCAGGCGGGTGCTTCGACGCGGAAGGTGATTTCCCATCACCCCACGTTCCCCGTCGAAAGCACCGGCTGCATGTGGCTTTCGGAAACGAGGGCAATCATCAGGTTGTTCACCATCGTGGCCTTGTTTGACTCGTTGAGTTGCACAATCCCGTCGGCTTCCAGCTTTTTGAGCGCCATCTCGACCATGCCCACCGCGCCATCGACGATCATCTGGCGGGCGGAAATAACGGCGGAGGCCTGCTGGCGGCGGAGCATGGCCTGGGC
>Ga0265327_10005705_pt1 | contig 10273 bp, 11 predicted proteins | sample 41621metaG_FD_202089 | JGI IMG/M metagenome (GOLD analysis project Ga0265327, IMG submission 202089) | Rhizosphere microbial communities from Carex aquatilis grown in University of Washington, Seatle, WA, United States - 4-16-21 metaG | ecosystem: Host-associated > Plants > Roots > Rhizosphere... | reverse complement strand
CAAACCCTGTTTCTGATTATGTAACAATTGATTTTGATTTGAATGATAATTTAATGCTCCAATTTGAGATCATTGATATGACAGGAAAAACTGTTGGAAAGCTTTTACGCAACACGGGAAAGGCCGGTGCAAATCGTTTTTCATTTAGAGTAAACGATTTGAGTACAGGAACCTATTTCTTAACTATCAAAAATGAAAACAACATTATCGTATCTAAAAAATTTATTATTTCTCGTTAGTATTCCTTTTTTGTTTGCGATAAACTGTTCAACTCCATCAAAACAAAAATCAACACCTACTATTGAACAACCTCGTCCTGTAACTGAATCGCAAACTGATTCATTAAAAAAAGTGTTGGATGAGAAACGGAAAAACAGGTTAAAAAACTAAACTCACCATTCCGAAGTGGCTTCGTAATCTATTTAGCAGATACTGAAACAAATTCAGTATGATGTTTATCAAATTATCAATAATTTCCATTGTTTCAAAAAGCAAAAACATCATCTTTGCGATAGAAATCCTGAATAAATAATCACATGTTACAAATCAATTATATACGAGAGAATACTGCTGACGTAAAAAAAAGGTTGGCAAAGAAACACTTTAAAAATGCTGATCAAACAGTTGATTCAATTATTCAAATAGATGAGCAAAAACGTGCTGCACAAATGCAGGTTGAACAAAATCTTGCAGAAGGAAATGCATTAGCTAAACAAATTGGTGAACTCATGAAAAGTGGTAAGAAGGATGAAGCAGAAGACATAAAAAAACGTACAGTTGAGTTAAAAGAATCTTCAAAATCATTAGAAGAAAATTTAAAAACTCTTGAAGAAGAGTTGTTCAATATTTTAGTAACTCTTCCAAATCTTCCTCATGAATCTGTTCCGGAAGGAAAAACTCCTGAAGAAAATTTGAATGTTTTTCAATATGGTCAGATTCCAACATTATTTGATGGAGCGATGCCTCATTGGGAACTTACTTCGAAATATGACATCATCGATTTTGAATTGGGAAATAAAATTGCCGGTGCCGGGTTTCCTGTGTATAAAGGGAAAGGTGCTAGATTGCAACGTGCTCTAATCAACTTTTTTTTAGATGAAGCTATCAAAGCCGGATACAGAGAAATTATGCCTCCGATTGTGGTGAATGAGGCTAGTGGATTTGGAACTGGTCAGTTGCCCGACAAAGAAGGTCAGATGTATCACATAGGAATTGATGATTTATATTTGATTCCTACAGCTGAAGTTCCTATTACCAATTTATATCGGGATGTGATTGTAAAGGAAGAAGACCTTCCAATAAAAAATGCAGGATACACTCCATGTTTCAGACGTGAGGCCGGAAGCTACGGTGCACATGTTCGCGGACTCAATCGTTTGCATCAATTTGAAAAAGTAGAGATTGTTCAAATTGCTCATCCTGATCATTCATATAAAATTTTAGATGAAATGGTGGAGCACGTAAAAGGTTTGTTGGAGAAATTAGAATTGCCATATCGCATTTTAAGATTGTGTGGTGGTGATATGAGCTTTTCATCAGCACTTACTTATGACTTTGAAACTTATTGTGCCGGTCAGCAAAAATGGCTTGAAGTAAGTTCAACATCCAACTTCGAGAGCTTTCAGGCGAACCGATTGAAATGTCGTTTTAAAAACAAAGAAGGCAAAAACCAATTGGTGCATACACTAAATGGAAGTGCTATTGCATTGCCTCGTATTGTTGCAACTTTATTGGAAAACAACCAAACTCCGGAAGGAATAAAAATGCCAAAAGTATTGCATCCGTATTTAGGATTTGAAACGATTAACTAATAAAGCTATAGATTTTGCAGATATAAGATGAAAATATTTCTTCTCCTTTTTATAAGTTTTTGTTTTCATATTTCCGATAACGATAACTTGCCTGACGGCAGTCAGGTTCCTCCAATCAACGCAAAAATCCTTGAATACATAAACTCTGTTAAAGGTAAAAAAGTTGACCGTGGTGAATGCTGGGACTTAGCAAATGGAGCATTAACTTATGCCCTTGCGAAGTGGACACCTCCTTTTGGATTTGGTAAACCCATCGATTATAAAACAGAAAAAATAATTCCCGGAGATATCATTCATATTCAAAATGTGACGATGGAATCAAGATCAGGAAATTCCATCACCAGATGGAAAATGACTGAGCATACTGCAATTCTGTTTGAGTTAAAAGAAGCCCATAAAGTAATGATTGCCGAACAAAATGTAAATGGTGTAAGAAAAGTTCAAATCAATGAATGGAATTTGGATGATGTAAAAAGTGGGAAACTGCAATTTTTTAGACCAGAATCAAATTAATATCAATAAAAAAAGCCCACAGCTTAAACCATGGGCTCTCCAAAATTTTATATCAACTTTTATTTCGCAAAATTCACTGAACGTTTTTCACGAATCACCGTAATTTTTATTTGTCCTGGATAAGTCATTTCAGTTTGAATTCGTGTAGATAAATTAAGCGATAAAATATCTGCCTGATCATCGGTAACTTTTTCGCTTTCTACCATCACACGTAATTCTCTTCCGGCTTGAATAGCATAAGCTTTTTCCACTCCCGGATAACTCAAGGCAATATTTTCGAGATCTTTTAAACGCTTCATGTAATTCTCACTGTCTTCTCTACGTGCACCCGGACGTGATCCTGAAATGGCATCACAAGCCTGAATGATTGGGGAAAGAATAGAAGTCATTTCCACTTCATCATGGTGAGCACCAATTGCATTTACCACTTCAGGATGTTCTTTATATTTTTCAGCCAACTTCATTCCCAACAATGCATGCGGAGTTTCAGCATCATCATCCGGAACTTTTCCAATATCGTGTAATAATCCGGCACGTTTTGCAAGCTTCACATTCAGTCCTAGCTCTGCTGCCATCGTAGCACATAAATGTGCAACTTCTCGTGAGTGCTGCAATAAATTTTGTCCATATGAAGAGCGGTAACGCATACGTCCAACCATGCGGATCAGCTCCGGATGCAAACCATGAATTCCAAGTTCAACAGTAGTACGTTCACCAATTTCAACAATTTCTTCTTCGAGTTGCTTTTTCGTTTTCGCAACAATTTCTTCAATACGAGCTGGATGAATTCGTCCATCAGTTACTAATCTGTGCAACGACAAACGAGCAATCTCTCTACGAATAGGGTCAAAGCAAGAAAGGATAATCGCTTCAGGCGTATCATCTACAATAATTTCAACACCTGTAGCCGCTTCCAATGCACGAATATTTCTTCCTTCACGACCAATGATCCGTCCTTTCATTTCATCGTTTTCAATATTGAAAACCGAAACAGAATTTTCGATGGCATGTTCGGCAGCGGTACGTTGAATGGTATTTAAAATAATTTTCTTAGCATCTTTTGCAGCAGTCAATTTGGCTTCATCCAGCACATCTTTAATTCTTCCCATTGCCTCGGTTTTCGCCTCTTCATGCAATGCTTCCACCAATTGCTTTTTTGCTTCATCGGCACTTAAACCGGCAATTTTTTCCAATTGCTTAACCTGATTGTTGAGCGCTTTTTCGGCTTCCTCTTTTTTCAAAGCAACAATCTCCAGTTGTTTGGTAAGTGTTGATTTGATCTGATCCAACTCAGTATCTTTACGTGTTGCTTGTTCTAATTTCTGGTTGATAGATTGCTCTTTTTGCTTAAGCTTATTTTCTAAATTCTGAACATTTTGATTGCGAGTCATTACCTCTTTTTCGTGTTCAGTTTTAAGTTGAATAAATCTTTCTTTGGCTTCAAGCATTCTGTCCTTTTTTATTACTTCTGCTTTTGCTTCAGCCTCTTTGATCAGCTCATTTGCTTTATTGGCAAGCATGGTTCGGTTGATCACAATCATGATCACTGCACCGATACCAAGAGCTATCATTGCAATAATTACTACTAAATAAATTTCCATAACGGCACTAATTTTTAAAAGTTAAAATTAGTTACTAGGGAGAGATTAAATTGAAATTTCTTTCAACAACCCACTTATGGTGGTAAGTTGTTCGGAAAAGCTATTCTCTGTATTCACAGAGGCATCTTGTAAGCCGACCAATTCGGTTGCGAGTTCTAATGCGCACATCGAAATGATATCCTGTTTATCTTTTACGGCAAATACACTGCCATAAGTTTTCAGTTTATCGTTGATCAGTTTAGCGGCCATCCTCACTTTTTCCTCCTCATCAGCTTTTACTGTGAGAGGGTATGTGCGGTCGGCAATATTTACCTTTATTGAAAGTTCGTTCAATGTTAATTTATCTATCGCTTAGTAACCTGATACACTCATCAATTTCTTTAATATATTCATTTACTGACTTTTTAAGTTCGTGAATATCAGTTTTTGAATTTGACAGTGATTCAGCAAGTTTAATGATTTTATTTTGTTCTTCTAATCTTAAGATGGTATTTTTTTGATTTTCAATCGTATTTTTTAAATCATGATTGACTTTTTCGAGTTCCTTTTCCCTGCCTTTTTTTTCGTTAAGTTCAAGTAGAAGCTTAACAATTTTCAGTTTTATTTCATCTAATTTGAACTGATATTCCTTCATGATCTTAATGTGGCTCCCAATTCTGTTTCAAATTGATTGATCAATTTGTTCATCACTGCATCAATCTCAGTATCTGTCAATGTTTTTTGATTATCAGCTAAGATAAAACTGATTGCAAAAGATTTTTTGTCTTCGCTAATTTTATCTCCTTCATATACATCAAAAATATTGATACTTTTAATTAACTTATTTTCGGTTTTAAGCGCAATGTTTTCAATTTCTGAGTATTCAATTGACTTATCCAATAGCAATGCGAGATCTCTTCTCACAGAAGGAAATTGGGAGATTGGCTGAAATTTAAACTTCGATTGTAATGCCATTTCAAGCAACTCGTTCCAATTCAGATCCGCAAAATACACATCACTGTCAACATCAAATTTAGAAGCAATAACACTCTCTACCAATCCAAATTCTATTAACATTTTTCCATTTGCGTGAATAGTTGTGTAATTAACAAATTGTGGATGTTCTTTTTTGTATTCAAAATGATATTGATGGATCCCAAGTTTCCTTAGAACATTAGTTAATATACCTTTCATCGTAAAATAATTCACAGGTTTCTGAGGTGTAATCCAGCTTTCTTCATTCTTCATTCCACACATAAAGACTGCAAAATGAGGAACCTCAATATAGGTATCATTTTGGCATGTGTAAGTATATCCGAATTCATATAATTTCAAATCTGTCTCTTTTCTATTAAGGTTGTATTGTATTGTTTCCAATCCACTAAAAAGCATTTTCATTCGCATCACATCAAGATCATTACTCAATGGATTCAATATCTTCACAACACTTTTTAATTCATCTTCAGAATAGTATGATGATTTTGTTAGTGAATTATTTACCAGTTCAAAAAAACCAATCGCACTTAAATAATCTGCAATTTTATTCAGTAAATTATATTTAGGTTCATCTTCAGAAAACGTTAATGCCGATTTAACTTGTTCAGGAATTTCAATTTTATTCAACCCATAAATACGCAAAATCTCTTCTGCAATATCGGCCTCACGTTTCACATCCACTCGATATGGAGGAACGGAAAGTGAAAGGTGTGTGGCCGTTTCATTTGTGATGATAATTTCAAGTGCAGTTAAAATTCTTTTCACTTCATCGAGTGGAATAATTTGTCCGATGAGTTTATTAAAACGATCAATTGAAAATTCGATTAACATATTCTCCACTTTATTTGGATAGACATCTACCATCTCAGAAGAAATATCTCCACCGGCTATTTCTAAAATGATTTGAACAACTCTTTCTAATGCTTTAATTGTGATATTCGGATCCGTTCCTCTTTCGAAACGAAATGAGGCATCAGTATTCAATCCATGGGATTTAGCAGCTTTTCTAATTGATCCCGGGTCAAAACAAGCACTTTCAATAAAGATATTTTTTGTTTGTTGATTGATTCCTGAATATAATCCTCCAAAAACTCCACCAATTGCCAATGGTTTTTCGGCATCACAGATCATGCATTCATTTCCGCTTAGTTTTCTTTCAATCTTATCTAAAGTTGTGAACATTGAACCTGCGTCAACTTTTTTTACAACGATCTTTTGCCCAGAAATTTTATCCATATCAAAAGCGTGAAGCGGCTGACCTAGTTCGTGCAATACGTAATTTGTTGCATCTACAATATTATTTATGGGAGTAAGCCCAATCACATTCAATTTATTTTTTATCCAATCAGGAGAGTCTTTCACGGTGATATTTGAAATGGAAATTCCGGAATAACGAATACATCCATCATTGTCTAAAATGTCCACTGTCAACGGTCGACTGTCCACCGCAAACTTACTGTGGTCTGTAGTCTGTGGACTGTTAACGTTAACTCCGGTCAACGCACTTAAATCCCTCGCCACTCCTAAATGACTTGCGGCATCACCACGATTTGCAGTTAATCCAATCTCTATTAAAAAATCTGTATATACAGGAAAGTATTCAGTTGCTTTTTTGCCAATTTCAAAATGATTTGGCAACACCAAAATCCCATCATGACTTTCCCCTAAACCTAATTCATCTTCGGCACAAATCATTCCTTCGCTTACTTCACCTCGAATTTTTGACTTGTTAATTTTAAAAGGTTCTCCTTTTGTTGGATGAACAGTTGTGCCGACTGTAGCCACCAAAACTTTTTGCCCGGTTTCAACATTTGGAGCTCCACAAACAATTTGCAAATCTGTTTCACCACCTACGTTTACAGTTGTTACACTCAATTTATCGGCATTCGGGTGTTTAATTTTTGACGTTACTTCACCAATCACAATTCCTTCTAAACCACCTTTTACAGATTGATATTCCTCTATAGCTTCCACTTCTAATCCACATCCTGTAAGCAATTCAGAGACTTCCTTTGGCGATTTTTCAAGATCAATTAATTCTAATAACCAGTTATATGATATTTTCATTTTATATTTTGATAAGGCAGGCAACTAAAACCTATCATTGCATGACTTTGTTATATTTATCGCTGCGAAAATAATAAAAATATGAAGCGGCATTAGCTAAAAAGAAAATGTATTTTAATTTTGTTGGATTATGAAGAAAACTTTAGTGCTTGGAGCATCACCAAACCCTGACAGATATGGGTATAAAGCTACAGCTATGTTGCAAGAATATAAGCACCCCGTTGTGCCATTCGGGTTAAAATCAGGAGAAATTGGCGGTTTGCAAATTGTAAAAGAGCTTCCAATCGACAAAGATTTTGACACAGTAACCTTGTATTTAGGCCCTGATAATCAAAAAGGATATTATGATTATGTAATCAATTTAAAACCAAAACGCGTAGTATTTAATCCCGGTACTGAAAACCCTGAATTTGAAAAAATGTTGGCTGATAAAAGTATTGAACCTGTTGAGGCTTGTACTTTGGTTTTGTTGAGAACAGGTCAGTATTAGGAATGAGTGAATTGAAAAATATTTAGTTTTGACCTTTAAAATTTTATTTAAACATGTTTAAGAAAGTAAGAAGTTTAGTTGCCATCTTTGTATCAGTTTTTGCATTTGCGGCTTGTCATTCTCCAAAAGAAAAAGCTTTGGATAATATAAAAAAAATGGAAGCTGCCGATAGCATCTTCAGTCCAAAAGCCATTGAAGATTTAAAATCGGCTTACCTTGATTTCGCCAATAAATATCCTGATGATGAGTTATCGCCAGAGTTTCTTTTTAAATCAGCACAACGTTGTAATGCTATCGCACAGCATCAACAAGCAATTAAAATTTTTCAAACAGTAATTGATAAATATCCAAAAAGTAAACGATGCGAAGAAGCTTTATTCTTACAAGGATATATTTATGAAAATAATTTGCATGACCTTGCAAAAGCTAAGCTAGCATATACTGATTTCATCCAAAAATATCCTACAAGTGAATTGGCTGATGATGCAAAATCTGCAATAAAAAATCTTGGAAAAACTCCAGAAGAAATTTTGGAGAGTTTTACTCATAAAAATGATTCGGTGAATTAATTTATTCCTTCACTCTTACCATTTCGTTAGCAAATTCTTTATTCAAAAAATAAATAATTTGTTGATGGTTCATTCCTTCGATGAGCTTACCTTCTTTAGCAATTGCAATGGTTCCTTTTTCTTCAGATACTACCAAAACTATTGCATCTGTTTGTTCAGTAATTCCAATTGCTGAGAGGTGACGTAAACCATATTTATTTTGAATTTCAGGATTATCACTCACTGGCAAAACAACATTAACTGATTTGATCCTACTGCTTGCAATAATTACAGCTCCATCATGCAATGGGCTGTATTTATTAAAAATACTCAAAAGCAATCGTTTTGTAATATGCGAATCAATGGACTCTCCACTAGTGCCAATGAATTTCATTTCAGAAGTTTTTGGAAACACAATTGTAGCTCCTTGTTGGCTCTGAGCAAGATAATCACAGGCATCAACGATCTCTTCAAAATTGGTATGAAATGACCTTTCAATTTGCCAATTCCAAGGTAAAAAGCGAAGAATTGATTTCTTCTCAGCAAGGAAACTTCTCTTTCCCACTATCAATAAAAATTTTCTAATCTCTTGTTGAAACACTATTAATATGGCAATGATTCCTACTTTGGTAAATCCTCCAAGGATTGCTTCCAGCAAAGGCATTTCAAAATATCGAACAATAAGCCAAAAAATATAGATAGTAATGAGCCCAATAAGCATATTAAACGCCAAACTACCTTTAAGTAATCGATAGAGTTGATATAAAATAAATGCCACCAACAAAATATCAATAATGTTGATCAGCGTAAATTTCCATTTATAAAACTCAAATAATTCCATGTGTTGCGTTTACAATGTTAATACATTCTATCGCTTCTTTTACATCATGTACACGCAAAATATTTGCTCCGTTTAGCAGCGCAATTGTATTCACGGCAGTTGTCCCATTTAAAGAATTCTGAATATCAGCACCAACAATCTTTTGAATCATCTTCTTTCTAGAAACGCCAGCCAATACAGGCAATCCAAAGATCTGAAAATCATTCAATGCATTTAATAGTTGATAATTATGTTGAAGATTTTTCCCGAATCCAAATCCTGGATCAATGATAATATCTATTATTCCAACTGCTTTGGCTAAGGCAGCTTTTTCTGTAAAATAATTCATCACCTCTAGAACTACATTTTCGTATTGTGGATTGTGCTGCATATTTTTGGGAGAACCTTTTTTATGCATCATGATGTATGGAACCTTATATTTTGCAAGTGTAGCCATCATTTCAGGATCATCATCCCCACTTGAAATATCATTGACTATATGTGCTCCAGATTGAATCGCTTCTTCCGCCACTCTTGCTCTAAAAGTATCAATAGAAATGATTGCTTCGGGGAACTGTTTTGCAACAAGTTCAATTACAGGAAGAGCATTTTCTAGTTCTTTCTCTACACTCACTTCATCCGCACCTGGCCTACTTGAATAAGCACCGATATCAATAAAGGTTGCTCCTTCTTTAAGCATTTTTTCTACTTGATTCAAGGCATTTTTAACATTTTCATATCGCCCTCCATCATAAAACGAATCGGGTGTAATATTGAGAATGCCCATCACAGAAGGTCTTTCGAGGCTAATGAGTCGTCCTTTGCAGTTTAAAGTTATTTTTTTAAATAGAGTTTGCAATTTGATTATCGCTGTTATTTTTGTACTAACAAATAAACAACTCTCACTTTGATTAATCAAACTTCGACACAATACGATTCGGTCATAAAAAAATGCCGAGATATTTTCATTAAAAAAAACACTGATTACGGAACTTCATGGCGTGTGATGCGATTATCTTCCATTACAGATCAAATATTTATTAAAGCCCAACGGTTAAAAACCATTGAACTAAAAGGACAACAAAAGGTTGGGGATGATGCGGTATCAGAATATATTGGTATCATCAATTATTGTGTAATCGGGTTGATACAAATGGAGTTGAAAGAATCAACTAATATTGAACTCGACACTATGTTACTTACCACACTATATGATAAATATATTTCGTTAACCAAAACGTTAATGGAGCAGAAGAACCATGATTATGGTGAAGCGTGGCGAGATATTAGAGTTAGTACCATCACAGATATGATCCTGATGCGATTATTGCGCATCAAGCAAATTGAAGACAGTAAAGGAAAAACGATCATGAGTGAAGGGGTGGATTCAAACTTGCAAGACATGATCAATTATTGTGTTTTTGCTTTAATTCATTTATCAGAAGAAA
>Ga0265327_10005704_pt1 | contig 10274 bp, 12 predicted proteins | sample 41621metaG_FD_202089 | JGI IMG/M metagenome (GOLD analysis project Ga0265327, IMG submission 202089) | Rhizosphere microbial communities from Carex aquatilis grown in University of Washington, Seatle, WA, United States - 4-16-21 metaG | ecosystem: Host-associated > Plants > Roots > Rhizosphere... | reverse complement strand
GGCCCCGTAGGAGCAGCACCCGTGGACCAGTTCGGGCGTCGGCTCGGTGAGGACGCCCTGGCAGCCCCGCCCGTAGATGCAGGACCAATTGGAGGTGAGGAAGGTCACGTCGAAGACCCAGGTGCGCTCCTCGCCCGGGTCCTCGAAGCTCACCCACTCACGGGCGTCGTCGGGAAAGGGCGACGGTGCCATGGGCGGCACCCTACAGCGCGGCGCGCGCGGTCCTGGCCCCGGGGGAGAGGCACGGAGGTTTGCCTCGCGCCGGCGCCGGCATGGTCGGTCGTATGATGGGGAGATGGCCCGAACTGTCGAAGACCTCACGCTGTCGGCCGACCCGGTGGTGTCGCTCACCGATGAGGCGCACCGCATCGTCGCCGATGCCATGGCCCAGGAGCCCGACCCCGAGCATCTGGCGCTGTGGCTCGAGGTCCGTGGCATCCAGTCCGGCGCCTTCGCCTACGACCTCTACTTCCAGTCGGCGTCGGACGTGGGCGATGACGACACCGTGTACCGCTCGGGCGACCTGGTCGTGGTGGTGCCGTCGGCCAGCGTCGACCGGCTGCGGGGGGCGCGTCTCGAATGGTCCGACGAAGGCCCAGGTGGCCTGGTGCTGGTCAACCCCAACACGCCTGCGCCCGAGGAGGCGGCACCGGGGGTGCCGCCCGAGGTGCTGGCCGCCGGCATCGCCGGCCCCGTGGCCAGCCGAGTGCGGCTGGTCCTGGACGAGTCCGTCAACCCTTCCATCGCCTCGCACGGCGGGCGTGCCGACCTGGTGGCCTTCGACGAGGACGGCGGCGTGGCCTACCTCCGGCTGTCGGGGGGCTGCCAGGGATGCGCCATGTCGCGCATGACGCTCACCCAGGGGATCGAGGTCGCCCTGCGCGACGAGGTCCCCGAGGTGGTGCGGGTGGTTGACGTCACCGACCACGGCGGCGGCGAGAACCCTTACTACTAAGCAGCCCGACGCGGCGGGAGCGGACGTGAACGTCCTCCTGGTGGGGGGCTGCGCTGCGGCCGGCGGGGTCGCCGGGCTCGTCCTCGACGAGGTGGCGGCGCGCATCCCACGCCCGGCCCCTGCACCCAAGATCCCCGTGGACGGCGCCGACGGCGCCCTGGCCGAGACGCTCCCCGCTCCCGAGCCGTACCTCCCGCCGCCACCAGGCGTGCTCGAGCACGTGCTGTCGGTCCTGGTCACGGCCTTCCTCTTCGGCGCCGCCGCCGTCCGCTTCGGCCCGGATCCCGCGCTGGCCGCCTACTGCGTGCTCTTCGCCGGCCTGGTGGCCGTGTCGGTGGCCGACATCCGAGTCGGTCTGGTCCCGCGCAAGCTGCTGTACCCGACCCTGGTCCTCATGGTCGTCGCCCTGGTGGCGGCGTCGGCCGTCTCGGGCGAGTACCACCGTCTGCTGCAGGCGGCCGTCGGCGGGGTCGGCGCCTTCGTCGTCTTCTTCATCATCTGGTTCATCTCCCCGCGCTCAATGGGCATGGGCGACGTCCGGCTGGCCGGGGTGATCGGGGTGGGTCTCGGCTGGATCGGCTACCGCCAGCTCTACCTCGGCTTCCTGGTCGCTTTCATCGTGGGCGTGGTCATCGGGGTGGCGAAGATGCTGGTGCAGGGCGGCGGGCGAAAGACGTCGCTCCCCTTCGGGCCGGCGCTGGCGGTGGGGGCCGTGGTCGGCGTCTTGTGGGGGACGCAGCTGGCCAACCTCTGGTTCCATACCGGCAGCTAGCTAGGTTGTACCCCGTGCTGCGTTACCTCACCGCCGGAGAGTCGCACGGCCGTGCCCTGGTCGTCATCGTCGAGGGGCTCCCCGCCGGCCTGCCGATCACGGTCGAGCAGGTGGGGGACGAGCTCGCCCGACGGCGGCTCGGCTACGGCCGTGGCCCCCGCATGCGGTTCGAGGCCGACGAGATCACACTGACCGCCGGGATCCGCCACGGCCGCACCCTCGGCTCCCCGGTGGCCATCCGCATCGGCAACTCGGAGTGGGAGCGCAAGTGGACTGAAGAGATGTCGCCGGCCCCCGGCGCGCCCTCCTCGGTGCTCACCCAGCCCCGGCCGGGACACGCCGACCTGGCCGGCATGCAGAAGTACGGGTTCGACGACGCCCGCGACGTGCTCGAGCGAGCCTCGGCCCGGGAGACCGCCGCTCGGGTGGCGGCCGGGTCCCTGGCCAAGGCGCTCCTCTCCCACCTGGGGGTCTCGGTCCTGAGCCATGTGGTCCAACTGGGCACAGCCCGCGTCCCCGAGGGCATCCGCCCCAAGCCCGGCGACCTCGAGACCGTCGACGCCTCGTCGGTGCGGTGCTTCGACCCAACGAGCGAGGAGGCCATGGTGGCCGCCGTCAAGGCCGCGGCCAAGGACGGCGACTCGCTCGGGGGAGTGATCGAGGTCCTGGCTTACGGCGTCCCGGTCGGCCTGGGCAGCCACGTCCACTGGGACCGCCGGCTCGACGGCCTCCTGGCCCAGGCGCTGATGAGCATCCAGGCCGTCAAAGCCGTCGAGATCGGCGAGGGCTGGGACGTGGCCGGGCGTCGGGGTTCGGCAGCCCACGACGCCATCTACTACGACGAGCCCGCCGGCTACCGACGTGACACGCTGCGGGCCGGCGGGATCGAGGGTGGCATGTCCATCGGCGGACTGGTGGCCGCCAGAGTGGCGATGAAGCCACTGGCCACGTTGAACCGGCCCGTCCTCGAGACGGTCGACGTGGTCACCAAGGAGTCCACCGTCAGCTTCCGCGAGCGGACCGACGTCACGGCCGTGCCGGCGATGGGCGTCGTGGCCGAGACGATGTCCGCCCTCGTCCTGGCCTCTGAAGCCCTTCGCAAGTTCGGCGGGGACTCGCTGGCCGAGGTGGTGCGCAACCGCGACGGCTTTGTCGCCGCGCTGGGGGAGACCCCGTCGGCCGCTTCCGGACGGTCGTGACCAAGGTCTTGCTCGTCGGCATGATGGGCGCCGGGAAGACCACCGTCGGCCGGCTCGTGGCCGACCGGCTCGGCTGCCCCTACGCCGATTCGGATGCCGAGGTGGAAGCGGCCACCGGGCGCACCGTCCCGGAGATCTTTGCCGAGCAGGGTGAGGCCGCCTTCCGGGCGGCGGAGGCCGAGGTGCTGGCGAAGGCGGTGGCCGGGGACGGCGCGGTGGTGGTTTCCGTGGCCGGCGGGGCGGTGCTGGACCCGGCGAACCGAGCGCTGATTCGCCGGTCGGGCACGGTCGTGTGGCTGCGGGCCAACCCGGTCACCCTGGCCGGACGGGTTGGGGATGGGGCCGGCCGGCCCCTGCTCTCGGAGCGACCGGGCGAGGAGCTTGCCCGCCTCGAGGTCGTGCGGCGGCCTTACTACGCCGAGGTGGCGGACGCCGCCGTCGATGTCGACGGGTCCACCCCCGAGGCGGTGGCCGAGGCGGTGCTGGCGGTGCTGGCGGTGCTCGGATGATAACGATCGGCGTCGAGCTCGGTCCCGCACGCCGTTACGACGTCATGGTCGGCGACGGGGCGCGCCGCGAGCTCGCCCAGGTGGTGGCCGAACAGGTGCCGGGCGCCACCCGTGCCGCCGTGGTGACCCAGGCCGCACTCGCTGACACTTCGTGGTTCGCCGACGTCGACCCGGGCATCGGCGCCTTCTTCGAGACGATCCCCGACGGCGAGGAGGCGAAGTCCCTCTCGGTGGTCGAGGCCCTTTGCTCGGCGTTCGCCCGGCGGGGCCTGGCCCGCGGGGACGTGGTGGTAGCGGTGGGAGGTGGCGTCGTGACCGACGTGGCCGGCTACGCCGCCGCGGCGTACCACCGCGGCGTCGCCTATGTGAACGTGGCCACGTCGCTCCTCGCCCAGGTGGACGCGGCCGTCGGCGGGAAGACCGGTGTCAACCTCCCCGAGGGGAAGAACCTGGTCGGCGCGTTCTGGCAACCCTCGGCCGTTGTCTGCGACACCGACACCTTGGCCACCCTCTCACCGGGGGAGTGGGCGTGCGGACGCGGGGAGATGGCCAAGTACGCCTTCTTGGGCGAGGGCACCCCGGACGCTTCGATCCTCGATCTCCCCCTCGACCAGCAGGTGGCGCGCTGTGTGGCCGTCAAGGCTGCGGTGGTGGCCGCCGACGAACGCGAGGGGAGCCGCCGGGCCGTCCTCAACTACGGCCACACCCTGGCCCATGCGCTCGAGGCGGCCGGCTTCGCCGACCCCCGACTGGCCCTGCGCCACGGCGAGGCCGTTGCCGTGGGTCTCGTCTACGCCGCCCTCCTGGCCAGGCGATTGGGGCGGATCGACGACGACCGGGTCGAGCTGCACCGCCGGGTGGTGGCGGGCTTCGACCTCTCGGCCGACCTGCCGCCCGGGTCCGACGCCGAGGCGCTGGTCGAGGCCATGGGGCGCGACAAGAAGGCCAGCCACGACCTCACCTTCGTCCTCGACGGCCCCCGCGGCGTGGAGACCGTCCGGGGCGTCGAGCCGGCCGACGCACTGGCTACCCTGGCGGAGATGGGGAGACGGCCGTGAAGGTGCTGGTGGTGTCGGGTCCGAACCTCGATCTGCTCGGCCAGCGCCAACCCGAGATCTACGGCACGGCCACGCTGGAGGACCACGTCGCCGCCGCCACCGAGGCCGGCAAGAAGCTTGGCCTCGAGGTGGAGCACGTCCAGTCCAACGACGAGGGCCAGCTCATCGATGCCGTCCACGGCGCACGGGGACGGTGTGCCGCCCTCGTGGTGAACGCCGGTGCGCTCACCCATACGTCGTGGTCGCTGCACGACGCACTGGCCGCCTTCGACGGGGTGGTCGTCGAACTGCACCTGTCCAACCCTGCCGCCCGTGAGCCGTTCCGCCACACCTCGGTGGTGGCCCCCGTGGCCGACGGCTCGATCGCCGGCTTCGGAGGGCTGGGCTACGTGCTGGCCATGGAGGCGGTGGGCCGTCTCCTCGAAAAGGAGGGCCAATGACAACGCTCCCACCGCTCTCGGTGGCCGGTCGGCTGGACCGGCTACGTGCTCGGTTCGACGAGGCCAAGGTGGACGCCCTGCTGGTCACCGAGCTGGCCAACGTCCGCTACCTCACGGGCTTCACCGGGTCGGCCGGGGTGCTGGCCGTGAGCGCCGAAGGGGCGCTCCTCACCACCGACGGTCGCTACCGCACGCAGTCGGCCCAGCAGGTGGCGGCGTCCGGTGCGGCGGTTGACATCGAGATCGGTGCCGCCGCCCCCCAACGAGAGGCCGTCAAGGCGCGGCTCGCCGGTGCCGGGCGGGTCGGGCTCGAGGCCGACTCGGTCACCTGGTCGGCCAGCCGACGGTGGACCGAGCTGCTGAAGGGGAGCGAGATGGTGGCCACCACCGGGGTCGTGGAGGCACTGCGCGAGGTGAAGGACGAGGGCGAGGTGGCCCGCATGGCCAGGGCGGCGGCCATTGCCGACGCGGCTCTGGCTGAGGTGCTGCCCCTCCTGTCCGGAGCCGACGGCACAGGGCCGACCGAGGAGGCCTTCGCCCTCGCCCTCGACACCGCCATGCGACGGGGCGGGGCGGAGTCGACCGCCTTCGAGACGATCGTGGCCGCCGGGGAGAACTCGGCCAAGCCTCACCACCACCCGACCGACCGGCCCATCCGGCGGGGCGACCCGGTGGTGGTCGACTTCGGCGCGACCTTCGAGGGCTACCGCTCGGACATGACCCGCACCTTCTGTATCGGGGGTGAGCCGACCGGCGAGCTGGCGCGGGTGTTCGACGTGGTGCGGCGCTCGCAGGCCGCCGGCGTGGCCGTGGTGCGGCCGGGAACCGGGGCCAAGGAAGTCGACGACGTCTGCCGGCAGGTCATCACCGAGGCCGGATGGGCCGAGGCCTTCGAGCACGGCACCGGCCACGGCGTGGGTCTCGACATCCACGAAGCCCCGACGGTCAGCCAGTTGGGCACTGCTATCCTCTCGCCCGGCGTTGTCGTCACGGTCGAACCCGGGGTGTACCTTCCCGGCGTCGGCGGGGTCCGCATCGAGGACACCTTGGTCGTCACCGACGACGGCAGCAGAGCGCTCACCACCTTCACCAAGGACGTACCTGCCTGATGTCCGTGTCCACCAACGACCTCAAGAACGGCATGACGCTGGACCTGCCCGAAGGGCTGTTCGGGGTGGTGGAGTTCCAGCACGTGAAGCCGGGCAAGGGCGGCGCCTTCGTGCGCACGAAGCTCAAGAACGTGCGAACCGGGGCGGTGGTCGAGCGGACCTACCGCGCCGACGAAAAGCTCGAGCAGGCCATCATCGACAAGCGCGAGATGCAGTTCCTCTACCGCGACGGCGACGAGTACGTCTTCATGGACACCGCCTCCTACGAGCAGCTGCAGGTGCCGCCGAGCGCCCTCGGCGACGCCGTCAACTACCTGAAGGAGACCGACGAGGTGGTCCTGCAGATCTATGGCGGCGAGATCGTCGGTGTCGACCTGCCCGCCGCCATGGAACTGAACGTGACCGACACCGAGCCGGGAATGCAAGGCGACCGGGTGTCGGGGGCCCGCAAGCCGGCCACCCTCCAGACCGGCTTGGTGATCCAGGTGCCGCTCTTCGTCAATATCGGGGACGTCATCAAGGTCGACACGCGTACCGGCGAGTACCTCACCCGCGCCTAGTGGGGACACGACACCGGTCGCGCGAGCGGGCGCTGTCGCTCCTCTACGAGGCTGAGCTCAAGGGGGAGCCCCCCTCAGAGGTGGTGGCCGGTCTGTCGGTCGCCCCGGACGACTTCACCCTGTCGCTGGTCGAGGCGGCCGAGGAGCGAAGGGCCGAGTGCGATGCCCTGGTAACCGCGGCGTCGGACAGCTGGTCGCTCGACCGCATGGCCGTGGTCGACCGCCTCGTGCTGCGACTGGCCGTCTCCGAGCTGCTCGACCCCGGCGGCCCGCCGGTGGCGGTGGTGATCGACGAAGCGGTCGACCTGGCCAAGGTCTATTCGACCGAGGAGTCCGGTCGGTTCGTGAACGGGGTGCTCTCGGCGGTGGCCGCCCAAGTGCGCCCGACCTAACCGCGCACTACGCCGCGAGCGCCGCCCTCAAGAGGAAGGCCGTCGCCGGGAGCTCGGCGAAGGGCCACGCACGTGACCACGCCCGGGTCGGCGGTGTAATGTCATCACCTGACCGTGAAGCGGGTCCCGTGAGGCCCGTACGGACAGGAGGAGCAGTGGCCGAACGCGAGCGCAGCCATACCCGGCCTCTCGGCGGCGTCTTCGTCCCCCACTCCCAAGTCCTTTCCGCCGCCGACGTCCAGCGCGCCCTCACCCGCATGGCTCACGAGGTGGCTGAGCGCAATGGCGGCCTCGACGACGTGGTCGTCATCGGCCTCCAGACCGGCGGGGTCCCCCTGGCCCACCGCATGGTCGAGGTCTTGAAAGAAGTGGAGGGCACCGACGTCCCGGTGGGCACGCTCGACGTGGCCTTCTACCGCGACGACATCGGCCTGCGACCCGTGCTCCCCGAGGCGGCGACGACCGTCCCGCTCGACCTGGCCGGGCAGGTGGTGGTGCTGGTCGACGACGTGCTGTTCACCGGCCGCACCGTTCGCGCGGCCCTCAACGCGCTCAGCGACTACGGGCGGGCCCGGAGCGTGCAGCTTGCCGTCATGATCGACCGCGGCCACCGCGAGCTGCCCATTCGCCCTGACTACGTGGGCAAGAACTTGCCCACCCGCCGAGAGGAGATGGTCGACGTCGGCGAGGACGGCGTGACCATTGGCACCTTGGAGCAGCGGTGACACACCTTCTGTCGGTGGCCGACCTCGGCCCGGACGGGATCGCCGAGGTGCTGCGCGTGGCCGAGGCCTTCGCCGAGGTGGAACGTCGCGAGATCCCCAAGGTCCCGACGTTGCGGGGTCGGGTGGTGGCCACCTTGTTCTTCGAGGAGTCGACCCGGACCCGTCTCTCCTTCGAGACCGCTGCCAAGCGCCTCTCGGCCGACGTCCTGTCGTTCTCGGCGGCCACCTCGTCGGTGAAGAAGGGCGAGTCGTTGCGCGACACGGTCGAGACCGTCGAGGCCATGGGCATCGACGCCCTGGTGGTCCGGCACCCCTCCTCGGGCGCCTGCCACCAGGTGGCCGGCTGGGCGCGCCGCGCCCACGTGGTCAACGCCGGCGACGGCTGGCACGAGCACCCCACGCAGGCCCTGCTCGACTGCTTCACCGTCCGCCAGGTGCTGGCCGAACGGGCCGGCCGTCAGCCCGAGGGCGTGGACTGCTTCAAGGGACTGCGGGTGCTCGTCGTGGGCGACATCCGCCACAGCAGGGTGGCCCGCTCCCAGGTCCTGGCCTACCAGGCACTCGGGGCCGAGGTCACGCTGGCGGCCCCGGGCAGCTTGCTGCCACCGTCGCTCGAGGGGTGGCCGGTCTCGGTGGCCGACGATTTCGAAGAGGCCCTGCCCCATGCCGACGTGGTCTCGCTCCTGCGGCTCCAGGCCGAACGCGGGAGCGGGGCCTATGTGCCGAGCCTGCGCGAGTACACCGACCACTGGGGACTCACCGCCCGTCGCGCCGAGCTGCTCCACCCCGACGCCGTGGTGACCCATCCCGGCCCGATGGTGCGCGGCGTGGAGATCGCCGGCGAAGTGGCCGACCTGCCGGTCAATCTGGCCAACCGACAGGTCGCCAACGGCGTCGCCGTGCGGATGGCCGTCCTCTTCCTCCTCATGGGCGGCGCCGCCGCCTCGATGGGACTGGAGGCCACCGGGAGTGACTGAACTTCTCATCCGGGGCGGCACGGTCATCGACGCCGGGGGACGGCGGCGAGCCGACGTCCGCGTCGTCGAGGGCTCGGTGGCCGAGGTCGCCGAGGCGCTCGAACCCTCGGCCGGGGCCACCGTGCTCGAGGCCGACGGCTGCCTGGTGGCCCCGGGACTGGTCGACCTCCACACCCACCTGCGCCAGCCCGGGCGCGAAGAGGCCGAGACGGTCGAGTCCGGAGCCCGGGCCGCCGCACTGGGGGGCTACACGGCCGTCGTCGCCATGCCCAATACCGAGCCGCCCATCGACTCGGCGGGGGTCGTCCGCGAGGTTCTCGAGCTCGGACGAGGGGCCGCCGCCGAGGTGGCCGTCGCCGGGGCGATCACCGTCGGCCGGGCCGGGGAGCGGCTCGCCCCGATGGCCGAGATGGCCGAGCTGGGGGTGCGGCTGTTCACCGACGACGGGACCGGGGTCCAAGACGGCGCGCTCATGCGCCGTGCCCTCGACTACGGGCGGGGGCTCGGGGTCACCCTGGGCCAGCACTGCGAGGACGAGCACTTGGCGGCCGGCGGCGCCATGCACGAGGGGGCGTGGTCGTCGCGCCTCGGCCTGCCCGGGGCGCCCGCGGCCGCCGAGGAGGCGATGGTGGCCCGTGACATCGCCCTGGTCCGCCTCACGGGGGCGCGGCTGCACCTCCTGCACCTCTCGACGGCGGGCTCGGTCGAGCTGGTCCGACAGGCCAAGGCCGAGGGACTGCCAGTCACGGCCGAGGCGGCCCCGCACCACTTCGTCCTCACCGACGCCGAGGTGGCCGGCTACGACCCGGTGTTCCGGGTCAACCCGCCCCTGCGCACCTCGGCCGACGTGGCCGCCGTGAAGGCCGGCCTGGCCGACGGGACCATCGACGCCATCGCCACCGACCACGCCCCGCACCCGCCGGAGTCCAAGGAGCGCCCCTTCGACCAGGCGCCCCCCGGCATGCTGGGGCTGGAGACGGCGCTGGCGCTGGCCCTCGGCGAGCTCGACCTGCCGGCGGAGCGGGTGCTGGCCCTCATGAGCTGGCAGCCGGCGGCGATCGCCGGCCTGTCGGACCGCCACGGGGGACCGGTGGCGGTGGGTCGCGCCGCCAACCTCTGCGTGATCGATCCTGCCGCGGTCTGGACGGTGGAAGCCGAGCGGCTGGCCAGTCGGAGTCGCAACACCCCGTACGCGGGACGAAAACTGTGCGGTCGCGTCCGCCACACGATCCTCTTCGGTGAGCCCGTCGTGGTCGACGGCGAGGCCCGACGGTGAGGGAGCCGGCGCACCTGGTCCTGGCCGACGGCGAGGTGTTCGGCGCCGAGGCGGCCGGCGCCGCCCGTCCGGTTTCGACCGGCGAGCTGGTCTTCAACACCGCACTCAGCGGCTACCAGGAAGTCGTCACCGACCCCTCCTACGCGGGCCAGGTGGTGGCCTTCACCTACCCGCAGATCGGCAACTACGGCACCAATCCGGACGACGACGAGGCACGCCGGCCTTTCTGCCGGGGGGTGGTGGTGCGCGACCTGTCCGAGGTGATGAGCAACTGGCGGGCGAGCGAGGCTCTGGAGGCCTTT
>Ga0265327_10005703_pt1 | contig 10275 bp, 11 predicted proteins | sample 41621metaG_FD_202089 | JGI IMG/M metagenome (GOLD analysis project Ga0265327, IMG submission 202089) | Rhizosphere microbial communities from Carex aquatilis grown in University of Washington, Seatle, WA, United States - 4-16-21 metaG | ecosystem: Host-associated > Plants > Roots > Rhizosphere... | reverse complement strand
CGGCTCAGTCGCAGGTCACTGCGGACATACTCCTTCGCCAAAGCCTCGCCAAAAAATCAAAACTCCCGGCTCCGAATGGCCACGCAATTTCTTAAACCGCTCTAGCTTAACGGCTTGAGGCAGGCGGTGAGCAACGTGATGGACGGCTGGGTCGCCGGCAATACCCCATTTGCAAAACCCGCCGGCAGGATCATTCCCAGGCAACATAGAAGCACGAATAGTCGTTTGGCTGCTGACCGGGTCGAGTTCATGGAGGGTTCGACAGGCTGGCTGCCGGAATGTTCACGTGCAGCTCGGGGCTTTACTCCCGAACTGCAAATCGGCGTGGAAAAACGGACGGTAGTTGCTACTGGATCTCCAAACCGGCAAAGGGGCTGCTTAATCCGCCCGCAGACGGTTTGTCGGCCACCGGGACTTTGACTTTTTCCGCCGCCGGCTGCGACTGCGCTTTGCTTGCCGGCGCGTCCAGTGGCTTTTCAGGCGCTTCGTCTTGATCTTGGTCCCCGCCTTCGTCCTCAGCGGCACGCGGGTTCTTGGCGCGTTTGGCGCGCGGGAGGGGGCTAATCATCAGGTTGATGGCGCGGCCCACCAGTTTGGGCGTGAAATCCGGATGCCCAAAGGGCGCGATTTCCGCAATGAACTTGTTGATGACTTCAAAGCCGATTTCGGTATGGGCCATTTCGCGGCCGCGGAACTTCAGCGCCACCTTCACCTTCATGTCTTCGCACAGGAAGTTGACCGCGTGCTGCACCTTGATGCCAAGGTCATGCGGGTCGATGCGCGGGCTCAACTGCACTTCCTTGACGGTGGAGGCGTGCTGGTGTTTGCGCGATTCCTTTTCCTTCTTGGCGAGTTCGTAGCGGAACTTGCCGATCTCAATCAGTCGGCAGACCGGGGGCACCGCGTTGGGTGATATCTCCACCAGATCCACGCCATGCTGGCGGGCCAGATTAAGGGCATCGTTCAGGGGATAGACCCCCATCTGTTTACCCTCCGGGCCGATCACGCGCACTTCGCGGGCACGGATTTTCCCATTGACGCGCATTTGCGAGGTCGGGGAGGAGTTACGTTGGGACGGAAAAGGGCGACTCACGCGACCCTCTCTGGTTGGGACTGATTGATTATGTGCATCAAAACTATCGTCTGGCTAATTCTTACAATGACGCCTTTTTAAGCAATGCGGGCAACGGCTGCAAGCAAATAATGGCGACAAAATTGTGACAAGCGCCCGGATAACCCTTGCAAATTTCTAAAACCATGCCGGCTTCCGGCGCTCTTTTATTAAAATTCATGTTCCTCATGAGTAATCCCAGGCATGTTTATCAATGGTGTTGATGGTGGTGGCGGATGATCCGGTCCCGGTTATTAAACAGATACCAGACAATGGCCACGTTCACGGCCAGCACAATGGCCACGCCAATTTTCGGGTGCAGAAAAATATGCGGATGGGTGTCGGGAGTGGGCACATGTTTGTGAATCAACTCAAACACCTCGATCGGAATAAAAAAAGCGGATTCGGCAATCACCAGCCACACCACCCAGCTCACGCGCAAGGCCAGCCCCACGGCTTGCAGGAGCATGAACAACCCGTAAATGATCGAGCCGACGGCCACCCAGCGCAGGTTGTCCGGGGTGATTTCACTAATGCGATCCGCCAGGTCGATGAAAAATTTCTTTTCCGGGTCCAGGTGGAAGAAATCGAGCAACTTGCGGAAATCCTCGGGCAGGTTGTTGTCGGTCAGGCTAAACGCGCCGAGGGCCAGCAACAGCGCAGTCAACCCCTTCAGCAACTTGACGCCGACGATGAAATACAGCGTCGGTGCCCGTTTCTTTACTTCCGGTGGCGGAACTGGTGTTGGAAGGTTGTCAGCCATTAACGAACCTTAGACAGCAAAAAGTCCAGAAGTTCAGAAATTTTTAAACGTTCCTGTTTGCCGTCGTCGCGGAAACGCACGGTCACCGTGTCGAGCAACTCCGGTTTTTCACCGAGCGTGTCGAAATCAATCGTCACACAGAACGGCGTGCCGGCTTCGTCCTGGCGGGCATAACGTTTGCCAATGGAGCCGCCGTCGTCGTAATACACATTCATCCACGGGCGCAGGAGGTCGCGCACGGCCAGGGCTTTTTTCACCAGCTCGGGCTTGTTTTTCAACAGGGGTAAAACCGCCACCTTGATCGGAGCCACGCGCGGATGAAATTTCATCATGTATAGCGTTTCGCTCTTGCCCTTGTCATCGGTTTTGGTGGTTTCGGAATAAGCATTGGCGATGAGCGCGAGAATCAAGCGGTCCACGCCGGCCGATGGTTCGATGACGTGCGGAATGTAATTGCCCTTGGCGAGCGCATTGGCGTCTTCGGTGGCCTGCTGCTGGATTTGCTCGGCCGTTTCCTCCGGCTTGGCCATCTTGGTCAGGTACTTCTTGCGGTTCTCGTAATAGCGGCGCCACAGGTCATCCTGCTTTTCCTTCGGCAGCTTGCCCCAGGCGGTGCGTAGTTCATCGTCAAACACGCCCATGGGCTTGCCGGAGAACCGCTGATGCTGCGAGAGATCAAAATCGCTGCGGGCGGCAATGCCTTCGAGTTCCTCGCCCTTGAGCTCGCCTTTTTCGTCACGTTTGCTGAACGGGAACTTGAACAAAATATCCACGCACGCGCGGGCGTAATGCGCCAGTTCCTCCGGCGTCTGACGATGGAACCCGAGCGTCTCGCGGGACAGGCCAATGCCCTCGTAGAAGCGCACCCGTTCCTCGACCCAATACTGGTGCCATGCCTGCCAGCCCCAGTTGGGCTGGGGTTCACCGGGATGACCGGTTTCCGGCACGGTGACCACGGAACCATGGATGGCTTCAACGGCTTCATCGGGCTTGATGAAAAATTCCAGTTCCATCTGCTCAAATTCACGGGAGCGGAACGTATAATTGCGCGGGGTGACCTCGTTGCGAAAGGCCTTGCCCATTTGCGCGATGCCGAATGGCACCTTTTGGCGGGAGGTCTCCAGCACGTTCTTGAATTGTGCAAAAATCGCCTGCGCGGTTTCCGGGCGGAGATACGCGATGTTTTCGTCCGATTCCACCGGGCCCGTGTGGGTTTTGAACATCAAGTTAAACGGGCGCGGCTCCGTCAATTCGGTCGAGCCGCAACTGGTGCATTTGGTGCCGGCGGGCAAAACGAATTTGCCGTTCGCATCCTTGCCCAGGGTCAGCCCCTGGTCCTCGCAAAGCTGGTCTGCGCGGTAGCGTTTTTTGCACTTTTTGCAATCGCACATCGGGTCGCTGAAGGTATCCACGTGGCCGCTGGCCTTCCAGATGGCCGAGGACATGATGATGGTGGCTTCCAGGCCCGCGACGTCATTACGCTGGCGCGTCATCGTATTCCACCAGAGTTCCTTGACGTTGCGCTTCAATTCCGCGCCCAGCGAACCGTAATCCCAAAAGCCGTTGATGCCGCCGTAGATCTCGGAAGACTGAAAAATGAACCCGCGCCGCTTGCACAGCGACACAATTTTTTCCATCTGTAAATTTTCTTTTGGTTCGGCCATAGGATTAGTCAGTGTTTAGTAAAAAAGTGTTAAAATCAATCCCGAAGGATTGATAAGACGGGAGGCCAGCGGGGTTCGAGTCGTATCCCCATCCTCGAAAGAAAGGACAATTGGCGTGGGACGGGGCAGGTGAAGGTTGATTGTTGTTTCGAGTTCCTGTTTTTACATCCATGGCATTTTGCAATCATTGGCAACAGCACCGTGCCGCTCCCTGTGATGAGCGCATTCACGTCTATTCCTAACGAGCGATTGTGACCAAAAGTCCGTCCGCTCAAACCGCCCGTCAGAATTAAGATGCGATTTTTAGCAAAATGAATTGGGTTGGATCAGCAAAGCAACCGCCACGAAGCATTCAAATTCACCTTGGTCTGTGAATAACTTCTCTGGGGGGTGCGTGAATTTCACGCGCTTTGCGTGAAAATTTCACGCCTTATGCGGATTGTTTTGAAAACACAAGATTTACGAGTGCGGATTCATTGGGGTTCCGAGCTTTTCCAGGCAGAATATCCTTTGGCACTCGCATTGCTAAAGAGGATTTAGAAATTCGATTGACGGTCGGCACAATCTCAATAGGATTCACCGCCTGTCCCCCGAATAAAAAAACACAACACCGTAGAAAAAGTTCAATTATATGAAAAACCAGCAGAAAAAAGCATTTACGCTTATTGAATTGCTCGTCGTCATCGCGATTATCGCGATTCTGGCGGCCATGCTCTTGCCGGCACTCGCTGCCGCCAAGAAGAAGGCCCAAAAAATCAGCTGCACTAACAACCTCAAGCAGGTCGGTCTGGCTTTCCGTATCTGGAGTGGTGATAACGGCGACAAGACCCCGATGGCTGTCAGCACGGCTAGCGGCGGTGCCAGCCAATACGTCTATCACAGCAGCGCTAATGCCGCGCCTTACAATCCATATGCTTGTTTTATGGTCATGTCCAACGAATTGAGCACGCCGAAAATTATTTATTGTCCCTCCGACAGTATCCACAACAACTACGCCACCAACTTCACTCCTCAGGATTTGTTTGGCGGAACCACCATGGCTTCTACTCCTGTGAGCGGAGCTACCAAAATCAGTTATTTCATTAATGGTGATGTTTCCAGCGACAGCGATCCGCAAATGGTTTTGTCTGGCGATTGCAACGTTGGTACTGGCACGACTGGCAATGGCCCGGCCGCGACCCGTTTTACCGCTCAAAGCCAGTACACCACCGCCATCTCCAGCAGTACCACTGGTTGGGCTTGGACCGCTAACGACCTGCACCAGAAGACCGGCAACCTCATTCTCGGCGACGGTAGCGTGCAGTCTGCCACCATTGTTGGCTTGAAGACCTACCTCCTCAACGGCACCAATACGGTACCGCAGCCATATTACAACTTCTCTTACTAAGATTACTGTTGTCATCAAGGCGCTCCGCAAGGGGCGCCTTTTTTGTTTTTATGAACCGGCTGCAAACGCCAGTTCATATGCCCAGCAAACCCGCCATGGGGGGCGATAATCTTGCCGAACCAAAGTAGTTTGGCTGGCGTGCTGGTCTGAAAGTTTTATGCTGTGACCGCCAATGACCGTTACCGCCAATGAATTATTGAAGGCAACTGCGCGTTCGTTTTACCTGACGCTGCGCGTGTTGCCGGGCCGGGTGCGCCCGCAAATTGGCCTGGCGTATCTGCTGGCGCGGACTACGGACACCGTGGCCGATACGGAGATTGTTCCTCTGGCTCAACGGCTTGATGCCTTGCGCCAGCTTAAGGAGCGTATCTTGGGCGACTCTTCCGCGACGTTGAATTTTGGCGAACTGGCCCGGCAACAAGGTTCTCCCGCCGAAAAATTGCTCTTGGAGAAGGTCGAGGATAGTTTGTCCGCGCTTAACACCCTGACTGGTGGCGACCGCGAGTTGGTGCGCCGGGTTTTACAGACTATTACCGAAGGCCAGGAGCTGGATTTACAACGGTTTGGCGCGGGGACCGGCAAAATAGCCGCGCTGGATACGTCGGCGGACCTGGATGACTACACCTATCGCGTGGCCGGGTGCGTCGGCGAATTCTGGACCCGGCTCTGTCGTGCGCATTTGTTTCTTCAAGCCAGGCTGGATGAGGAAAAGCTCATTGCCGATGGCATCCGTTTTGGCAGGGGATTGCAACTGGTGAACATTCTGCGGGATTTGCCGGCTGATTTAAAAAATGGGCGTTGTTACCTGCCTTGGGAAAAATTAAAGCCCGCCGGGTTGACGCCGGAAACCTTGTTGGCCCCGGAAAACGAGGCCAAATTTCTACCGCTGTATCGCAGTCATCTTGAGCTGGCGGACGCGCATCTTGCGGCAGGCTGGCGCTATACGAACACACTCCCGTTTGGTCAATTCCGGGTGCGGCTGGCGTGTGCCTGGCCCATCCTGCTGGGGGACCGGACCTTGGCAGGCTTGCGCACGGCAGGAGTCAATGAGCTGCAAAAACGCGTGAAGGTGACGCGTGGCGAAGTGTATGGAATCATGTTTCGTTCCATTCTGGCGTGTCCGGTGCCCTTTTGGTGGCGTAAATTGTACGTTTCACGCGTGAATGCTATTGATTCCGGGAGCGAATTGGCGTAAAAAGCCGGGATGAAGATTTCCAAGCTGACGCCCGTTTTTGTTGTACTGGCGATGGGCGCAAGTTGTCTTGCCGTTCGTGCCCAGGATAATCCCGCCCAAGCCGCTGCGCGCATCGCACTCGCCAAACAGATGTTTGAAGTGAGTGCCCAGGATGCCACCAACCTTCCCGCTGCCAATACCAACACGGTCATGCAGCCGGTGAATGACAAAGACGCGAAGGCCAAAGCCAAGGCTGAAAAAGCCGCCGCTAAAGCCAGGGCCAAACAAGAAGCCGATCAAGCCGCTGCCGAGGCCAAAGCCAAACGCGATGCAGACAAGAAGCTGGCCGCGCAACAAGCCGCTGAAGCCAAAGCCGCCGCCGACCAGGCCGCTGCGGATGCCAAGGCCAAAGCCGAAGCGGACAAGAAACTCGCGGCCCAGCAGGCTCAAGATGCCAAGGCCAAAGCTGAAGCGGACAAGAAACTCGCGGCCCAGCAGGCTCAAGATGCCAAGGCCAAAGCTGAAGCGGACAAGAAGCTGGCTGCCCAACAGGCCGCCGCTGATGCGAACGCCAAGGTAAATCAAGCCGCTGTTGCCACACCTGTCAAATCGGATGCCGACAAAAAGGCTGAGGCGGAGCAAGCCGCGCTCGCGGCAGCACTGGCCGACCGCATGAACAAGGAGGCGGCCAATAACGCCACCAATTCCACCACCGCCACCACGGAAGTCGCGGCCACGCCGAAAAAAGAAAAGAAAAAGAAAAAGGCCGAGCAAACCCCCGCGTCTGCCACTCCGGCCATGGCACCCATAACCCAGCCCGCTACGACTGCGAGCAACACGAATAACTATATTGGCAAGGAATTAGGCATGAAACCCGTTGCTGCGCCGGTCCTGCCCATCAGTGCCACCAAACAGGAACGTCTGGCCGCCTTGCTGGCCAAATATCAGGCCGACCAGATTACCCCCGAGGAATATCACCAGCAGCGCGCGGCAATTTTGGCCGAACCGTAATTGATTTTTGTTCAGCAACCCGCCGGCATTTTGCTGGCGGGTTTTTTATTTGCGGTTGGCGTCTTGAATAGCGCCGGGGCACCTGAGTTTTTTAGTTTCACTTCGGCGTGGCTAGCGTGGCCGGTCTGTGGTTAATTTATTCGCGATGGCGTCCCGAAAGAAAACCGATGCTGCCCGCGCCCGCGTGCTCGCTCAATGGCGCAGGATAGATTATGCCCCGTTGGAAGTGGCGCGGGCCACGCCAGCCCGCAGTGCCGGCGATGTGCTGCCGGCACTGTTCCGGGAATTGCGGCTGGATGCGCGCCAGGCGGACGCGGAAGTTATCAAGGTGTGGAATTCGTTGATCGACCCCGTGGTGACGGCCCATGCCCAACCGGCCAATTTAAACAAGGGCACCTTGTTTGTGAACGTGGATAACAATGCCTGGCTTTCGGAAATCGTGCGCTACCGGCGCAAGGAAATCCTGGACCGTTTGCAAAACAGTTTCGGCAAAACGTTCATCCAGCGAATCTCGTTTCGCATCGGATAAGGGCAGGGCGCTTTACGCCAGCGCTTTCATCTGCCTGGGCGTAAGCAGCCAGAGCAGGGTGGCGCATTTTCCGGCGCGCAACTTTTCCACCTCCAGTTTGCACCAGCCGCCTTTTTTGAAATCCATTTCCAGGTGCGGGCCGCCGGTGACCAGCAGTGAAATCAACTGGCTCAAATCCGGTTCATGGCCCACGAGCAGCAATTTTTCCGGCGCAGGCTTTTCGCGTTCAAGTTGCCGGATTAAAATGCCGGCCGAACCGCCGGGGGCCAGGGCGTTGGAAAATTTGAGCCGCTTTTTTAGTTTCAAGCCCGCGGCGACAATCTCGGCGGTTTGTTTCGCCCGCAAGACCGGGCTGGACAGGATGAGGTCAAAGTCCCGCTCCAGTTTTTTCATGGCGCCAATGGATTTGCGCAATTGGCGGCGGCCCTTGGGGGTGAGCGGACGCGCCGGGTCATCCTCGAATCCGCGCGTGCCGCGTTCTACGGCAATTCCGTGGCGTAGAAGAAAGAGTTGCATAAGCGCATCATACTCCTTGTTGGCCGGGCTGCAATCTCTGTCCGGTGGGACGCAGGCAGCCGGGCCGATGGGCGGCCTGTACCCGGTCAAAATGTAACATTTTTGGTTTTGGATTCCGGCGGCCGGTTGAATACTTTCCAAAGGATGGAATTTGTGCGCCGCGCCGTCATTGATGTCGGCACGAACTCGATCAAGCTGCTCGTGGCCGATGTGTCGGGCCGCGAGGTGCGGCCGGTGCATGAGGAAAGCCGCCAGACCCGGCTGGGGCAGGGTTTCTACGAGACCCACCGCTTGCAACCGGAAAGCATTGCCCGCACGGCCGAAGCGGTCTGGGAATTTGGCGAAATTGCCCGTGAAAAAAATGCGGCAACCGTGCGCGTGATTGCCACCAGCGCGGCGCGGGACGCGTTAAACCCCGGCGACCTGACCAATGCCATCGAGCGCGCCTCCGGTTTGAAAACCGAAATCATCTCCGGCGAACACGAGGCCGATTGGGCGTTTCAAGGCGTGGCCACCGACACGGAACTTTTTCAGATGCCTTTGCTGCTGCTGGATGTGGGGGGCGGCAGCACGGAATTCATCCTGGGCCGGGGTACGCACAAGAATTTCGCCCACAGTTTTCCGCTGGGCACCGTGCGGCTGATGGAAAAATTTCCACCGGGCGACCCGCCCAAGCCTGCCGCCTACCGCTCGTGTCGTGACTGGCTCAAACAATTTTTGCACGGCGAAGTGCGCCCGCAACTGGAACCGGCGCTGGCCAAAAGCAGCGGTGAAATCCGGCTGGTTGGCACCGGTGGCACCACCAGCATCCTGGCGCGCATCCAGAAAAAACTGGACCGCTTCGACCGGGAGAAAATTGAAAGCACTGTTTTGACCTTCGACCAAATCGTGGAGCATCGCAAACATTTCTGGAAATTGCCGCTGGTCCAGCGTAAGGAAATTCCCGGCCTGCCCAAACAACGGGCGGATGTCATTCTGACCGGCGTTTTAATCTACGAGATGGTAATGGCGGAGTTTGGCTTCAAGGAACTGCGCGTCAGCACGCGCGGACTGCGTTTTGCGGCAGTGATGGATTGATCTCTTCCGGGTTGCTGCCGTAGATTCGCCCTCTGTAAAATTTTTCGCGCATGTATTCCGTAAATCCCCTACTGTAAGTTCTCATGCGCGTTTTAATTGTCGGTTGCGGATACGTCGGCCTGCCACTGGGGGCGGAATTGGTCCGGCTGGGGCATCAGGTATTTGGTCTGCGCCGGAGCGCAGCGGAAGAACTGCGCGCTGCGGGCATCACCCCGTTGCGCGCGGATATCACCCAGTTGGAGTCGCTGGAAAAATTGACCCCAAACTTTGATTGGGTCGTGAATTGTGCCGCGTCCGGTGGTGGCAGCGGGGATGAGTACCGGCAGCTTTATTTGGAGGGCAACCGGAACCTGCTCACCTGGCTGGCCAAATCACCGCCCCGCAAATTTGTCTACACCAGCAGCACCAGTGTGTACGCGCAAAACGACGGCTCCGAGGTGACAGAACAAAGCCCGACGCAACCGGCAGCCGCCACGGCACAGGTTTTAGTGGAAACAGAAAAGCTGTTGCTTGCCGCTGCGCGAAATGGATTTCCCGCGCTGGTGCTGCGGGTGGCAGGTATCTACGGGCCGGGCCGTGGCTACGCATTTAAACAATTTCTCAGTGGCGAGGCCCGCATTGAGGGCGAGGGAGCAAGGTTCATGAACATGGTCCACCTGCACGACCTTATCGGCATCATCATTGCAGCCTTGGAACACGGAAGATGCGGTGAAGTTTACAATGCCGCCGATAATGAACCCGTGACGCAGTTGGATTTCTATAAGTGGCTGGCTGAGGAATTGCACCGGCCAATGCCGTCGCGCGTTGCCGCCAGTGAAGAAGCGTGGCGCAAGCGTGGCGTAACGAACAAGCGGGTGAGCAACGCCAAATTGCGCGCTGAATTGGGCTATCAATTCAAGTTCCCTGATTTCCGCGCCGGTTATGCGGCGGAAATTGCCCGACTAGGGCCTGTTAACACTAATTGACAATTGGTGGGTTTGCGGCATCCTTGTTGGACAAATGGAACTAACCGAGCGCCAGTTTCAACGCATTGCGGATTGCCT
>Ga0265327_10005702_pt1 | contig 10276 bp, 7 predicted proteins | sample 41621metaG_FD_202089 | JGI IMG/M metagenome (GOLD analysis project Ga0265327, IMG submission 202089) | Rhizosphere microbial communities from Carex aquatilis grown in University of Washington, Seatle, WA, United States - 4-16-21 metaG | ecosystem: Host-associated > Plants > Roots > Rhizosphere >... | reverse complement strand
GCTGGGCGCGGCGCTGTGGGCGCTGCCGCTGGACATCGCGCCGACGCTGCGTCAGGCCACGCCGCAGCAATGGGGGCTGCTGCTGCTGATGGGCAGCTTCGCGACCGCCGGCCACGTCTTCATGGCCGGCGCGGTGCGGGCCGCGCCCCTGTCGGTGCTGATGCCCTTCGCCTATGCGCAGATCGCCTTCGCCACCGCCATCGGCTGGCTGGTCTTCGGACATGCGCCGGAGCCCTGGGCGATCTTCGGCACCTGCCTGATCGGCATGGGCGGCATCGGCACCGTGTGGCTCAACGGCCGGGGTGTGCGCCGGATCGCCTGACGCGGCGGCCGCCCGGTCGAGTCGGACCCCGGGTTTCCCGCCGATGACCGACGGTGCGCGGGCGTGTCCAATGCGGCACCTCATCGATCACTTGGAAAAGACGGAATGAAGCTCGGCAGGATCGTCCTCGCAACGCTGGTGCTGCTCGCGCTGGCCGCCACCGCCGGCTGGTTCAGCCTGGACAAGGAGACCCGCGGCCTGCTTGCCACATTGCCGACCAACCGCGACCTGCTGTTCTGGACGCAGCCGCAGCGCGACGCGGCCTTCAGGGCCCTCGACCGCTTGCCGGTGCTGGCGAAGGCGCGCGTCGTGCCGGCCGGCACCACGCCCTCGCCGCTGCCGGCGGGCCGGCCGCTGGTGCTGCCCACACTGGACGCCTTCATGGCGCAGCAGCGCAGCGCCGCGCTCGTGATCCTGCACGACGGCAAGCTGCGGCTGGAGCGCTACGGCCTGGGCTTCGACGCCGCCGGCCGCTGGACCAGCTTCTCGGTGGCGAAGTCCGTCACCTCGACGCTGCTCGGCGCCGCGGTGCGCGACGGCAGCATCCGCAGCCTGGATGACAAGGTCAGCGACTACATCCAGGAAATGAAGGGCTCGGCCTATGACCAGGTCAGCATCCGCCAACTGCTGACCATGACCTCGGGCGTGCGCTGGAACGAGAACTACAGCGATCCCGATTCGGACGTCGCCCGCTTCAACAACCACCAGCCCGAGGAAGGCGTCGACGCGCTGGTCAGCTACCTGCGCAAGCTGCCGCGCGCGGCCCCGCCCGGCACCCGCTGGAACTACAGCACCGGCGAGACCAACCTGGTGGGCATCCTGGTCGCGCGCGCCACCGGCAAGCCTCTCGCCACCTACCTGTCGGAGAAGATCTGGGTGCCGGCCGGCATGGAGCAGCAGGCCACCTGGATCCTGAGCCGCACCGGCCAGGAGATCAGCGGCTGCTGCCTGCAGGCGGCAGCACGCGACTTCGCGCGCTTCGGGCAGTTCGTGCTCGACGGCGCGCGGGTCGGCGGCAAGCCGATCGTGCCCGACGACTGGATGGCCGCGGCCACCACCCGCCAGGCCGACATCGGCCAGCCGGGGCGCGGCTACGGCTTCCTCTGGTGGACCTACGACGACGGCAGCTTCTCGGCGCGAGGCATCTTCGGCCAGGCCATCTTCATCGACCCGAAGCGGCGGCTGGTGATCGCCACCAACGGCGACTGGGGCGGCGGCGCCACCAACCCCGCCGACATCATGGCGCGCGAGGCCTTCTACAGGACGGTGCGCAAGGCGATCGACGACGAGGCAGCGGCGCAGAAGACCGGCGGTTGAGGCCGGCGGTCGTGGCCCGCGGCCCGGCAGTCCTCAGAAGCGCGGCATGCCGCCGCCGCCACCACCCAGGCCCGGCGGCATGCCCTTCATGCCGCCCATGCGCTTCATCATCTTCATGAGGCCGCCGCCCTTCATCTTCTTCATCATGGTCTGCATCTGCTCGAACTCGTTGAGCAGGCGGTTCACTTCCTGAACCTGCACGCCGGCGCCGGCGGCGATGCGGCGCTTGCGGGTGGCCTTGAGCAGCTCGGGCTTGCGCCGCTCCTGCGGGGTCATGCTGTTGATGATGCCTTCCTTGCGCCGGATGTCGCGCTCGGCGCGGGTCATGTCGGCCTCGGTGGCCTTGGCCGCCATCTGCGCGGGCAGCTTGTCCATGATGCTCGACAGGCCGCCCATCTGCTTCATCTGCTGCAGCTGGCCGAGGAAGTCGTTGAGGTCGAAGCCGGCGCCGCTCTTGACCTTGGCCGCGAGCTTCTGCGCCGCCGCCACGTCGACGCCGGCCGTGACCTGCTCGACCAGCGCCACGATGTCGCCCATGCCGAGGATGCGGCCGGCATGGCGCTCGGCGTCGAAGACTTCGAGGCCGTCGATCTTCTCGCTCACGCCGGCGAACTTGATCGGCACCCCGGTGACCTGGCGCACCGACAGTGCCGCGCCGCCGCGTGAATCGCCATCGGTCTTGGTGAGGATGATGCCGGTGAGCGGCAATGCGTCCTTGAAAGCCTTGGCGGTGTTGATCGCGTCCTGGCCCTGCATCGCATCGACCACGAACAGGGTCTCGACCGGATCGAGCGCCTTGTGCAGCTGCTGGATCTCGGTCATCAGCACCTCGTCGATGGCCAGCCGGCCCGCCGTGTCGACCAGCAGCACGTCGAAGAAATGCCGCTTGGCATGGTCGAGCGCGGCGCGCGCGATGTCGAGCGGCTTCTGGTCGGCGGTGCTGGGGAACCACTCGGCGCCGGCCTGCTTCGTGACCGTCTTGAGCTGCTCGATCGCGGCGGGCCGGTAGACGTCGCCGGAGACGGTCAGCACCTTCTTCTTGCGTTTCTCGATCAGGTGCTTGGCCAGCTTGGCGGTGGTGGTGGTCTTGCCCGCGCCCTGCAGGCCGGCCATCAGGATCACCGCCGGCGGCTGGGCCTGCAGGTTGATGTCGGCCACGCCCTCGCCCATGGTGGCCGACAGCTCGCGGTTGACGATGCCGATCAGGGCCTGGCCGGGCTTGAGCGAGCCCAGCACCTCCTGGCCCATCGCCTTGTCCTTGACCCGGGCGACGAAGTCGCGCACCACGGGCAGGGCCACGTCGGCTTCGAGCAGGGCCATGCGCACCTCGCGCAGCATGTCCTGGACATTGGCCTCGGTGATGCGGGCCTGGCCGCTGACCTGTTTGACGAGACGGGAGAATTTTTCGCTGAGGGCGCTGGCCATGAAGGAACCTGGTTACGAAAGCCGGGGAACACCGCGCAACCGGTTCCGCCGGGCCGCTGGCGTGGCCCCCGGCAGGGCGGTGTCAGAGCCACACGAAGTGGGCGAGGCTGGGGGGGAAGCTAAACTCAACCGATGATTTTAGCGATCCCCTCCCCGCTCGGCGTGGCGCTGGGCATCGCCACCGCGGCAGCCTACGGCTCGATCGCCGCCTTGTCCTCGCGGCTCAGCCGCGCAGCCAGCCAGGCCCTGCTGGCCCTGGCCTGGCTGCTGCATGCGGGCGCGCTGGCCTTCGGGCTGGTCGGCGGCATGCCGCGCTTCGGCTTCGCGCCGGCCCTGTCGGTCACCGCCTGGCTGGTGCTGACGGTCTACGCCATCGAGAGCCGCCTCTATCCGCAGCTCAAGGTGCGCCGCGCGCTGGCGCTGCTGGCTGCCGCGGCGGTGCTGCTGGCGGTGCTGTTCCCGGGCACGCCGCTGCATGTCTCGGCCTCGCCCTGGCTGCCGCTGCACCTGGCTCTGGGCATCGCCTCCTATGGCCTGTTCGGTGCGGCGGTGGTTCATGCGTGGCTCATGACACGCGCCGAGAAGCAGATCCGCCAGGCCGAGGTGCCGAAGGGCGGCGGGGTGCCGCTGCTGACCATGGAACGCCTCACCTTCCGCTTCGTCACCGCCGGCTTCGTGCTGCTGTCGGCCACGCTGCTGGCCGGCCTGCTGTTCAGCGAGACACTCTACGGCGCGGCGATGCGCGGCTGGAAGTGGGACCACAAGACCGTCTTCTCGGTGCTCAGCTGGATCACCTTCGCGGTGCTGCTGGTCGGGCGCAGCCGCTTCGGCTGGCGCGGGCGAACCGCCCGGCGCGTGCTGTATGCGGGATCGGCGCTGCTGCTGCTGGCCTATGTGGGCTCGCGCTTCGTGCTCGAGGTGATACTGCAGCGGCCCCTGTCCTGACCACCCCATGAAATTCCTGCTCGTCTTCGCGGTGCTGTTCATCGCGATCTACATCTGGCGCCGCAATCGCAGCGAAGAGGCGCAGGAGCGCGCGGCGCGGCCGAAGGCGACACCGGCGGTGGGCGCCCCGCAGCAGATGACCCGCTGCGCCCACTGCGGCCTGCACCTGCCGGCCAGCGATGCGATCGCCGGGCCTGGCGGCGTCTATTGCAGCGCGGCCCATCGCCAGGCCGGTCCGGCATGATGCCGGGCCGGAGCCATCACCGCCCGCACCGGCCATGACCACCGCCTTCCTCTGGTCCCGCGGAGAACCGGCCACCGACTGGAGCTCGCTCGAGCAATTCTCCGGCGAGAGCACCGCCCTGCTGCGCCTCTGGCGCGGCTTCATGGCCGCGCGCTGCTTCGTGGCGGCGGTGCTGCTGCTGCTCCAGGCCCTCGCCTTCGCGCTGGGCCAGCATGCGCAACCGATCGCCATCGCCATGTCGGCCGGCTACCTGGCGGCGGCCCTGCTGGCCGCGCGCTATGCGCCCTTCCAGGCCATCCGGGGCTTCGGCGCGGCCTGGCTGTCGACCATCGGCGTCGACCTGGTGGTCTTCACCACGCTGCAGCTGCTGCAGGTGGGCAACATCAACTACACGCCGCTGTTCGCGCTGCCGGTGCTGATGGGCGCGGTGCTGGGCACCGGGCTGGTCGGGCTCGGCACCACCGCGGCGGCGACCTTGCTGCTCTTGGGGCACGCGAGCTGGTTCTGGTGGCAGGGCGAGAAGCTCGACAGCTCGCCGCGCTTCGTCCAGGCGGCGCTGACCGGCACCGGCCTGTTCGTGGTCGCCCTGCTGGCGCACGAGATGGCGCGCCGACTCACCCGCGAGGAGGCGCTGGCCCAACGCAACCGCAGTTCGGCGCAGATGCACGCGCTGGTCAACGACCTGGTGATCGAGACCCTCAGCGAAGGCGTGCTGGTGGTCGACATGCAGGGCCAGGTGCATGCGGCCAATCCGGCGGCCGACGCGATCCTCGGCCAGGGCCTGGCCGAGATGACCCTGCCCTTCGCGCTGAACGCCCACCCCGCCTGGGTCGCGCTCGCCGCCCTGGCGCGCCAGACCTTCGTCCGGCAGCGACCGCAGGCCGAGGAAATGCCGGTGGCGCAGGCCCGGGGCGCCGCCCGCGAGGTGCGCGTGCGCACCCGGCTCACCGAATCGAGCGACGATCCGTCGCAAGGCCTCTGCGTGATGTTCCTGCAGGACCTTCGCGAGCTGGAGGCACGCATCCGCACCGAGAAGCTGGCCGCGATGGGCCGCATGTCGGCGGCAGTGGCGCACGAGATCCGCAATCCGCTGGCCGCCATCACGCAGGCCAGCGCGCTGCTTGCCGAGGACCTGGTCGACCCGGCCCACCGCCAGCTCACCACCATGGTCCAGCAGAACGCGCAGCGGCTGGCGCGCATCGTCGACGACGTGCTCGACGTCGCCCGGGCCCGCCAGCAGCGCCTGCTGCCGCTCGGCGAACAACTGGAGCTGGACGCCACGGTGCGCGCCCTGGCCGAGGAATGGGTTGGCCAGGTACAGCGCCAGGGCGTGCAGATGGCGCTCGGGGCCGGCACGCGCGACGTGCGCTTCGATGTCGAGCACCTGCGCCGCATCATGGTCAACCTGCTCGACAACGCGGCGCGCTACGCAGGCGAGCGCGACGGGTCGATCCAGATCACCACCCAGGTCAACGTCGCCGGGCGCGCCAGCCTGCAGATCTGGAGCGACGGCGCGCCGCTGGAGCCGGCGGTGCAGCGGCATCTGTTCGAGCCCTTCTTCTCGTCCGAGAGCCGCTCGAGCGGGCTCGGGCTCTTCCTGTGCCGCGAACTGTGCGAGCGCCACGGCGCGACCATCGGCTACGAACGCCGGCCGATCGCAGCCAACGGCCCCGAAGGCAATGCCTTCTTCGTCGCATTCGCGCCGGCCGAAAACCGGCTGACACAATAGCGGCGTGAGCACCCCACCCACCTCCACGCCGCGCCAGGCCCAGATCCTGGTGGTCGACGACGAGCCCGACCTGCGCACGCTCTACGAGCTCACGCTGCTGCGCGAGGGCTACCAGGTGCAGGCCGCCGGCAGCGTGGCCGAGGCCTGGACCCACCTCGAAGGCCGCCGTTTCGATGCCGTCATCACCGACATGCGCCTGCCCGACGGGCTCGGCATGGAGATCCTGCAGCGTTTGCAGCAGGACCAGCGCGGCGAGCGCTGCGTCGTCATGACCGCCTACGGCTCGGCCGAGAACGCGGTCGAGGCGCTCAAGGCCGGCGCCTTCGACTACCTCACCAAGCCGGTCGACCTGAAGCAGTTCCGCACGGTGGTGGCGTCGGCGGTGCAGGCCACCGCGCTGCTCGCGAGCGCGCGGCCGCTGCGTCCGGCCGACGGACAGGCGGAGCCACGCGCGGATGAACGCCCGGACGAGCGCGCCGACGAAGGCGCCAGGATGGGCAGCGCGCTGGGAGCGAGCGGCAGCGCTGCGCTCGAACGCCTGGTCGGCGAATCCGAACCGATGCGCCTGGTCAAGGCCCGCATCGCCAAGGTGGCGCGCGGGATGGCGCCAGTGCTCGTGCGCGGCGAATCCGGCACCGGCAAGGAACTGGTGGCGCGCGCGGTGCATGCCTGCAGCCAGCGCAGCGACGGCCCTTTCGTCGCGGTGAATTGCGGCGCCATCCCCGAGAACCTTCTCGAGGCCGAGTTCTTCGGCGCGCGCAAGGGCTCCTACACCGGCTCGGCGCAGGACCGCGACGGCTACTTCCAGGCGGCGCGCGGCGGCACGCTGTTCCTCGACGAGATCGGCGACCTGCCGCTGGCCATGCAGTCGAAGCTGCTGCGCGCCATACAAGAGCGCAGCGTGCGGCCGATCGGCTCGACCCAGGAGGACACGGTCGACGTGCGCATCGTCAGCGCCACCCACAAGGACCTGCAGGCCGAGGTGCAGGCCGGCCGCTTCAGGCAGGACCTGTTCTACCGGCTCAACGTGATCGAGATCGCGGTGCCGGCCCTGCGCGAGCGGCGCGGCGACCTGCCGGCGCTGTGCCGGGCGCTGCTGGCCCGCATCGCCCGCGATGCCGCGATGCCGGTGCCCACGCTGTCGGCCGAGGTGCTGCGCCTGCTGTCCGAGCATCCCTTGAACGGCAACGTTCGCGAGCTGGAGAACCTGCTGCATCGAGCGGTGGCGCTGAGCGACGGCGACATGCTGCATCTGGACTTCGCCGAGAGCGCCACGGCGCCGATCGACGCGCTTGCGCCGATCGGCTCGCATCCGGGCGCGCCCGTCCCGGCCGCGACCTCCCTGGCGAGGCCCGTTACCTCCGCGACACCGCTGCCGGCCATGGCCGGCGCGCTGGCCGACGGCGCGCCGCCTGCCGCCGCCCGGCCGCCCAGCGCGGTGCCCAACGACCTGCAGGGCTACCTCGACCAGCAGGAGCGCGAGATCCTGGTGCGAGCGCTGCAGGAGACCGGCTTCAACCGCACCGCGGCCGCGGCGCGCCTCGGCCTCAGCCTGCGGCAGATCCGCTACCGCATCGCCCGTCTAGGCATCGCCACGCCGAACGGCGACGACGCCAATGGCCTCGGCGCCGACGACTGAGCCCGGTGCCGGGCTTTGGCGCAACGGCTGGTATGCCTTTGCGCGGGCGCTGCCCTCGCCCAACTTCGGGCCGCGCCCGGCCGGCGCCCAGGTCGACCTGATCGTGCTGCATTCGATCAGCCTGCCGCCCGGGCGCTATGGCGGCGACGAAGTCCAGCAGCTCTTCACCAATCGGCTCGACTGGGATGCCGACCCGTATTTCGAGGGCCTGCGCGGCCTCGAGGTGTCGGCTCATTTCTACGTGCGGCGAAACGGCGAGCTGTGGCAGTTCGTGAGCTGCGACGACCGCGCCTGGCATGCCGGCGCCTCGTCCTGGCGCGGACGCGCCAACTGCAACGACGACTCGATCGGCATCGAGCTCGAAGGCCTGGAGGGCGACGTCTTCGAAGCCGCGCAATACGAGACGCTCGCGAGCCTCTGCCCCGCGATCGCCCAGCGCCACGCCATCTCGTTCATCGCGGGGCACGAGCACATCGCGCCCGGCCGCAAGCTCGATCCGGGCCCGGGCTTCGACTGGCGGCTGTTGCGCGAGCAGCTGGGCTGGTCCAGCGGGATGTTCCCGCCGGCCTGAATTTTTTCAATCGCGCGACAGGCGCCGATGCGCCGCGGCCGGCGCCCAGGCCGGGCCGCCCTGCCGGCCGCGGATGCAGCAACCATGCGCTCTCCAGGCCCAAAAGCGCCGGAAACGCACGGCCGTCGCGGGTCGCGCTACCTTGAACCACTGATAGCACGGCACCGCCGCATGCGGCACCGATTCGTGAAAAATTCACGATCGTTGCAATACATGGAAAACACCATATGTAGTGGGTTGAACCTGCATCAGACCCTAGATATAGTGTGTCCTGCCCGGCACCGAACGCGGCCGCCAATGCCTCCGGCCACTGCCGCCCCGAACAAGAATTGCCTACCGAGGATCGAATGCAAACCGCCCTGAACACCCCTTCCACCGCCCGCGCCGCGGCCTCCTCGTCCAGCGCCCTGCCGCGCGACGTCGCCGGACCGGCCAGCGTCAATGCGCTGGCCAACTACCAGATCATCCGGCGCAACGGCGCGGTGGTGCCCTTCGAACCGAACAAGATCGCCATCGCGATGATGAAGGCCTTCCTGGCGGTGCACGGCACCCAGGGCGCGGCCTCGGCCAGCGTGCGCGAGACGGTCGAGACCCTGACCCAGGCGGTGGTCCGCGCGATGATGCGTTCGCGTCCGGGCGGCGGAACCTTCCACATCGAGGACGTGCAGGACCAGGTCGAGCTGGGCCTGATGCGCGGCGGCCACCACGAGATCGCCCGCGCCTACGTGCTCTACCGCGAACGCCGTTCGCAGGAGCGCAGCAAGCAGGGCGAGCAAGGCGCCCCGGCCCCGGCGGCCACCCTGCACGTGCTCGACCGCGGCGAGCGCGTCGCGCTCGACCTGGCCGAGCTCAAGGGCCTGATCGAATCCGCCTGCGCCGGCCTCGGCGACAGCATCACGGCCGCGCCGATCCAGGCCGAGACCATGCGCAACCTCTACGACGGCGTACCGCTCGACGAGGTCTACAAGGCCTCGATCCTGGCCGCCCGCACCCTGATCGAGAAGGACCCCGACTACACCTTCGCCACCGCGCGCCTGCTGCTGCACACGATCTTCAAGGAAGTCATCGGCCGCGAAGTGCCGATCGCCGACCGGGCGCAGGCCTATGCCGACTACTTCCCGCAGTTCATCAAGAAGGGCGTCGACAACGAGTTGCTCGACGAGAAGCTGCAGCAGTTCGACCTGGCGCGCCTGGGCGCCGCGCTCAAGCCCGAACGCGACCTGCAGTTCGACTACCTCGGCCTGCAGACCCTCTACGACCGCTACTTCCTGCACGTGCGCAAGACCCGCATCGAGCTGCCGCAGGCCTTCTTCATGCGCGTCTCGATGGGCCTGGCACTCAACGAGATCGACCGCGAAGCCCGCGCCATCGAGTTCTACGAGGTGCTGTCCTCCTTCGACTTCATGTCGAGCACGCCGACCCTGTTCAACAGCGGCACGCTGCGCTCGCAGCTGTCCAGCTGCTACCTGACCACCGTGCCGGACGACCTCGACGGCATCTACGAGTCGATCAAGGAGAACGCGCTGCTGTCGAAGTTCGCCGGCGGCCTGGGCAACGACTGGACCCGCGTGCGCGCGCTCGGCAGCCACATCAAGGGCACCAACGGCGAATCGCAGGGCGTCGTGCCCTTCCTCAAGGTGGTCAACGACACCGCGGTGGCGGTCAACCAGGGCGGCAAGCGCAAGGGCGCGGTCTGCACCTACCTGGAAACCTGGCACCTCGACATCGAGGAATTCCTCGAGCTGCGCAAGAACACCGGCGACGACCGCCGCCGCACCCACGACATGAACACCGCCAACTGGATCCCCGACCTGTTCATGCGTCGCGTCATGGAAAAGGGCAGCTGGACCCTGTTCTCGCCCTCGAACGTGCCCGACCTGCACGACAAGTTCGGCAGCGACTTCGAGAGCGCCTATGTCGCCTACGAAGAGAAGGCCGCGCGCGGCGAGATCAAGCCGAGCCGCACCGTCCAGGCCTCCGACCTGTGGCGCAAGATGCTCACGATGCTGTTCGAGACCGGCCATCCCTGGATCACCTTCAAGGACGCCTGCAACGTGCGCTCGCCGCAGCAGCACGCCGGCGTG
>Ga0265327_10005701_pt1 | contig 10277 bp, 11 predicted proteins | sample 41621metaG_FD_202089 | JGI IMG/M metagenome (GOLD analysis project Ga0265327, IMG submission 202089) | Rhizosphere microbial communities from Carex aquatilis grown in University of Washington, Seatle, WA, United States - 4-16-21 metaG | ecosystem: Host-associated > Plants > Roots > Rhizosphere... | reverse complement strand
TCTATGCAATCTGTAGATGTATTTCTTCACTCCGTGAAATCTGTTGCTTTATTTTTATGAAATCTAAGGCTAAGGATTATATTTGTAAACAGTGCATTTTTTGTTTGCCCAAAAGCGCAGCAAATGTACAGCAATTCAGGTTGTTAAGGATTGATGTTAAACCTTTTGATTGCCTGCTTCTGCAATGAAGAAAATAAAATATTTTTATAATACCAATACGCTCCGCTACGAAAAACTGGAGACACCGCTTCGCATTAAGCTATTGCGCGTGCTGGGTTTTTTATCGGCTGCGTTTGTAACTGCACTCATCATTGTTTCCATCGCTTACAAATATTTCCCTTCGGCAAATGAAAAAAGATTGATCCAGAGAAACGAAGCACTGAATGATAATTATTATGTGCTCGATGAAAAAATAAAAAAACTGCAAGGGCAAATGGGCGAGCTGGAAAAAAGGGACAACCATGTGTACCGCGAAATTTTTGAAGCAAGCCCGATACCAGATAGTGCGAGAGCCAAAGCGCTGGAGCAGCAAAAAGAAATTCAATTGGTGCAGGGAATGGATCAAGAAAATCTAGCAGTATCTATTGTGAACACGCTGAATAAGCTGGAAGCGAGAATTGCATCACAAGATAAATCGTACAACCAAATTGAAGGCTTTGTAAAAAATAAAGAGCAGTTGCTTGCATGTACGCCAGCCATTCAACCAGTGAGCAATAAAGATTTAAGCCGCATTGCATCGGGGTTTGGTTATCGCATTGATCCGGTTTATAAAACCACTAAATTCCACGCTGGGCTTGACTTTGCTGCGCCTCAGGGAACGCCGATTTATGCAACAGCCAACGGAACAATTGAAACTGCAGGCAACACAGGCAATGGATATGGCAATCATGTGGTGATCAATAATGGATATGGATATGAAACTTTATTCGGTCACATGTACCGCGTTAAAGTGAAGCCCGGGCAAAAAGTAAAACGTGGAGAGATTATAGGATGGGTGGGCAGTACTGGAAAAAGCACAGGGCCACATTGTCACTATGAAGTGCACCGCAATGGTGATCCGGTGGATCCGGTTTATTATTTTTATAACGACATTACTCCTGAGCAATATGATCGGCTACTGAAATTGGCCGGATCGAGCAATCAGAGTTTTGACTAAAGGGTGGAAGGTTTAAGGTTTGAGGTTTAAGGCTCTTTGCTAAAAAACATCTTGTATCTTGTGTCATCAGTCCTTATACCCTACACCCAATTCCTTTTATTTCTAATCCTGTATCTTCGAGCTTAATCCTTCCGCCCTATATCTTTATTCTTAATCCCGCCCTTCTTTTTTTATTAACAGATGTAAGTTTTACCGTATTTATGAATCGTATCTTTACTAAACGGAATGCTTTTTGTAACAACAAACAATCATGAAGACATTACCTCAAATAGCTTTTGATTTTGCTGCTGAAAATGTTCAGCAACAACCTTCGCCTACACCAACAGTTGTGAATGAAGAGCCTGCTGTGAATGTGGGGTTTCGTATTAAAGCATTGAAACAACAGGTTACTGAACCGGTGCGTGAAATAATTGAAGAAATAGTTACTGCTGCTCCCGCTAAAAAGACTGAGCAGAAAAAAAATAAAATAAAATCCACACGCGGAAGAAAGTCGATAAAGCAAACTGAAGCGGAAGCGGACTTAATTAATATTCCAGAAGATGAAGAGCTTTTCAAAAAACAATATTACAGCATTGGCGAAGTGGCGGAAATGTTTCGTGTGAACCATTCTTTATTGAGGTATTGGGAGAATGAATTCGATATCATTCAACCACGAAAAAATAAAAAAGGCGATCGCCATTTTAGACCTGTTGATATAAAAAACCTTCACTTGATTTATAGTTTGCTGCGCCAGCGAAAATTCACCATTGATGGAGCAAAGGATTTTTTGAAAAAAAATAAAAAAGCAGAAGAGCGTTTTATGGCTATTCAAAAGCTTGAGCAGATAAAAGGATTTTTGTTGGAAATGAAAGCGAATCTGTGAGTGGTGAATAGTGAATGGTGAATAGGTCCTCAGAATTTTTACATTGTTTTTTCATTTGCATCTTTGTTTGCTCTCGTAATTACATTCACATCAGTGCTTGCTCCGGCAATTTCAATATTCAACTTTTTCATCAATTGCATTATTTCAATATTCACTTGTTGCTTCAAGTTATTAAAATCATCTAATGGTATGGGTGATGTGAAATAATCGATATTCACTAAAAAAGCATTTGGCGCAATATCATTTAGAAAAACAGTTGGGCTAACAATTGGATCTTTTTTCAAAATGGCTTTTGTTCCATCCACAAATTGAGTCATAACTTCCGGAGTAACGGATAAGCCTACCTGCAAACGAATCTCTGCTTTTCGCTGTGTTCTTAACGTGAGATTATCAACGATGCTATCAACCATTTGTTTGTTAGGAACAGTCACATAAGTTTTCGCATCCGTGCGAATGCGCGTGCTGCGCAAACCAATCTTTTCAATATTACCTGTGATGCCTTGCACTTTCACCACATCGCCTGCGGTAAAAGGTTTATCAAAAAATATAATAAATGAAGCGATTAAATTTTCTACACTTTCTTTCGCCGCAAGCGCAAGTGCTGCGCCTGCAAGCCCTAAGCCTGCAGTCAACTTTGTTACTTCCACATTGAACGCAAGTGCAAGCACCATTAATATTCCGATGATAGCAATGATCACTTTCAAAAAATCACGGAAAAAAACAATGAGCTGATTATCTCGCAGGTCGCCAGTTTCATTTGCTTTGCGTGCAAGTATAAGCGCAATAAAATCAATAACGCGCAGCAGCAGCCAAATGAAACCAATTATGATAACAGCTATTGCAATATTGTGCACAATTGTTTTTGCTGGCACTTCCAAAATATCAAAATCAATTTCTTTTGGGAAATGAAGCTTATCAATCGCAGCAAATGAAATGAAAACGAAAAGGAAAATGGAGATGGGTGCAGCAACAAGATTTACGAATGAAGTCTTATCAATGCCTGATGAAACTTTTTTCACCAGACTAAATAACAAGCCAGCAATGTAGCGTGAAAGGAAACGCTTTAGAATCAGTGCCAGCAAAATGGTTGCAACTACACCCGCATAATTTTTCAGGGGATTGCTAAAAATAATCTGGTTCCAAAAATCGTGCATGCGCAAATTTATTGTGATAGTTTGAATTAGCGAGTGAAATTTTCATCGGAATTTTTTACCGGTTTTTTATAAAAAATAGCCCAATAAAAATCACTAAAACTTAGCGGCGTTGCGCCTTTGCGAGAAAATAACTCCCTAAACCAAAAATTAGATTGAGATTAATGATGGGAATAAACCTGCAGTATATTTTTTTTGAGAACATACACCGCGTTCGTGGTAATCTTAATCTTTATCGCATTCAAATATTCGGGACGTAATGGCTCTTGTTGAATATCCAATTTCCCTAGAAGATATTTATAAAAGAAATTATCTTTCCTACCGATCATACTTTTGTCAATCACATTAAAATCCTGCCAATCCAATAATGATACTTTGTTTTTCAGGCTTCCATAATGATCAAAAATGTAAACACCTTTTGTAATGTCATATAAATAAACAAACTCACCTTGATCAATGATTCTGTCAGGATCTGGCGTGGAATCAAACAACTGACGAAAATCGGAAGATTGATCTATTAAAGAGCCATCATCGCCAATTCGTTTCAGCTTTGCATCAAGCTCATCATAAATCCAGATATTATTATCATACGCAAGGCCAACTGCCTTTACTTGGAATATATTCAGTTTGCGAAGATCGATGGTGTTAATAATATTCAAGAACCTATCTACCTCAACAATGGTAGCAAAATCTTTATAGTACACTAAAACTTTCAGCGAATTTGTCACATCCACAAAATAAATATCGCCATAAGTGTTTACTGCGTTATATACCCCTATTGAATCACCATTTGAGTTTAGTTTCTTAAGCTGATTATTTCGGTTCAATAAATAAATATTCCCGGTATTATCAACTGTGAAATCAACAATATCGCCTTCAATGGTTTTGCTTAAATAAAAAGAAGTATCAGCTTGCGCGTGAGCAATATTAATTCCCAAAAAAATAATCGATATGATAATTAATATCCTCATTGTTTTCTGATAATCTTTTTTTCCAACTCCGGCTCTCCTGACGATAGTATCAAATTTTCCCCATCGAACATTGCATAAGTATAATAACGGATCCAATCGCCTAAATTAATGTAACGGCTGTTGTTGCTCAAAGAAAAATCAATGGGTAAATGCCGGTGACCAAAAATAAAATAATCGAAATGCTGTTTCTGCAAAATCTCTTTGCTATAAATAATCAGCCATTCTTTCTCTTCTCCCAAAAACTGTTCATCAATCAAACCTGTGACAGCACGACTTTTGCGACTGAGATAATCTGCAAGACCAACACCAACTGCAGGAGGAAGAATGCCAAATAGCCACTGACAAAATTTATTCCTGAAAATTTTTTTGATGAATTTATATCCGTGATCGCCAGGACCAAGTCCATCTCCATGACCGATGTAAAATTTTTTATTGTTCCATTCAAAAATTTTCGGTTCATAATAAACAGGAATATTTAGTTCTTCTTCAAAATATCCTTTCATCCACATATCGTGATTGCCCACAAAAAAATGAACAGGAATGCCACTGTCAGTCAACTCAGCAAGCTTCCCTAAAATTCTCGTATATCCTTTGGGAACTACTTTCCGGTATTCATACCAAAAATCAAACAAGTCGCCCACTACAAAAACTTCTGCTGCGCTATTTTTGATTTCATCAAAGAATTTCACGATGCGCTTTTCTCTAACAAGGCTAATGGAGTGATCAGGAGCTCCCAGATGAAAATCGGAAAGAAAATAAATTTTTTTGCCTGAAGGGATTTGCATGAACGCCTATAATTTATCAAATGTAAACTCTATTATGAAGTGTGAGAAATCAATTATGCACTGGCTCGTCAACCAAAAAAACATACACTTCTTTAGGGCCGTGAACTCCTACCACCAATGTTTTTTCAATATCAGCCGTGCGGCTCGGGCCTGTTGCAAATGTGACGAGTGAAGGGAAATTGTTCGGATATTTTTGTTTTATTATCTGCAAGCCATCCTTTATATCGTAAACCAATTGATTTGAATAAGCGATACAAATATGTATGGGCGCGTAAACGCTAACAGTCCGTCCGCTTTCTTGAGCCGCGCTCATTACAATGCTTCCTGTTCTTGCTATTAATGCTTCGCAAGTTGTGATTGATGCATCGCAGTTAGCCAATTCTCTTTCAGAAATTATAGGAGCTAAGTTTTCAGAAAAAATCTGATTCAGTTTTTCTTCTTTGCAAAAAACATCTGTCCATTTATTCAGCGCAATAAGACCGGATATTTGAGAAAGCAATTCATTTTCATCTGCACAAAAAATAAATTTTCCTAGAAGGCGCGTGAATTTTTCTGCGAACTCAATTTCAAGCTCCTGTTTTGATGGCTCAAAAACAGAATTATTCCCTTCACTTTGTGGAAAAGGAATAGGCGTTGAGTGACTCAACGCCTTTCTTATTTTTTTTAGAATATTTTCTTTGGCAGGTGAAACTTTCATTTAATGCGGCACTTCTTCTGATGTGGATGGGTTTCCCGTTTTTTCAGTTGCTGATCCATTTGAGCCATTGTGATTTTCATCATGCTCAGTAACATCCAATGCTCTTTTTTCTTCATAAGGACGCTTGCCAATCAACGCTTCTACATCGCTTTGAAAAAGTACTTCCCTCGTCAATAATGCTTCAGCAATTATTTTAACTTCATTCGTTTTCGAACGCAATAATTCTTTCGTATGAACAAATGCATCATCAATCAGCTTGCGTACTTCATCGTCTATCAATCTGGATGTTTCTTCTGAATATGGTTTGGTGAAAGAATTTTCCTGTTGCGGATCATAAAAACTTACTTTCCCCACTTTATCATTCATGCCATACACCGTAACCATTGAGTATGCGATTTTGGTTACTTGTTGCAAATCGTTTTGCGCCCCCGTTGAAATTTTTCCAAAATTTAATTCTTCACTTGCACGGCCACCAAGTGTCATACAAATCTGATCAGTCAGTTGATCGGTGTTATAAAGATATTGTTCCTTGGCAGTGTATTGTGCGTAACCCAATGCAGCAACGCCTCTTGGTACGATGGTCACTTTTAATAAAGGATATGCATGTTCGAGATACCATCCGCAAACGGCATGTCCAGCTTCGTGATAAGCGATAATCCTTTTCTCATCAGGAGAAATGATTTTGTTTTTCTTTTCAAGACCGCCAATCACACGATCGACCGCATCTTGAAAATCTTCCATCTCCACATTATCTTTTCCTTTTCTTGCGGCGATCAAAGCTGCTTCGTTACAAACATTTGCAATATCGGCTCCAGCAAAACCTGGTGTTTGTTCAGCAAGTTTATGAATATCGAGTTTGCTTGAAATTTTAATTGGTTTCAAATGCACTTTGAAAATTGCTTCACGGCCTTTCAGGTCTGGTTTATCAATAGAAATCTGTCTATCGAAACGGCCTGGGCGAAGAAGCGCTGTATCAAGAACATCAGGTCTATTGGTCGCTGCAAGAACAATAATTCCGCTATCACCACCGAAACCATCCATTTCCACCAGCAATTGGTTCAATGTGCTCTCACGCTCATCATTGCTCATGATTGCATTCTTTCCTCTTGCACGACCAATCGCATCTATCTCATCAATAAAAATAATACAAGGAGCTTTTTCACGTGCTTGTTTGAATAAATCGCGAACACGGCTTGCACCAACGCCCACAAACAATTCAACAAAATCAGAACCGCTCATGGAGAAGAACGGAACTTGCGCTTCACCAGCCATTGCTTTTGCAAGCAATGTTTTACCTGTTCCCGGAGGGCCGACAAGCAAAGCACCTTTCGGGATTTTGCCACCGAGGGCTGTATATTTTTTTGGGTTTTTTAAGAAATCGACTATTTCCATCACTTCCACTTTCGCTTCATCAAGGCCAGCCACATCACTAAATGTGATGTTCACTTTTGTGCCTTTATCAAACAAAGTAGCTTTTGATTTTCCAATATTGAAAATGCCGCCAGGGCCACCGCTTCCACCTTGTCCGCCCATTTTGCGCATTATCAAAATCCAGAGCAGCACAAAAATCAATAGCGGTAACAAAATATTTAGAGCTTGCGGAAACCATTCACCTTCTTGCTTGGATGAACAAGGAACTTCGAGCGCTGGATTCTTTCCAAAAAAGTCGTAAAGTCTTTTTTCAAATTCATCCATTTTTGTTACCTGAAATTCAAACTGAGGCGCATCAGATTTGGCAGCTACATTCGGCCATGTGCCTTTGCTCAATTTGTCTCTATAATAAGGCTTATTTAAACTATCAGGTTTGATATAGACCCTTACAAGATTTTTATTGGTGATTAAATCAAGTTTAGCAACATCGCCCTGTTCAAGCATTTTATTTTTAAACTCCTGCTCTGAATCAAGTTTGTGCGCATCAGCACCTGATAAGCCTCCGCCAAAAAATTGAAAAGCGAGAAGACCCACCGCAATCAATCCCCAAACCCAATATATATTGAATTTAGGCCCTTTTTTTGGCGTGTTCGGGTCATTGTCGCTTTTCGGCCTGAACCTCGGGAAATTACTTTTATCGTTTTGTTTCAAATCGTCCTGTGGCATATTAATTTTCGTTTCCTGTTTTCTTCATGCTAATTAATTGTACAATGATTATTGAAGTAAAAAGTTCAAAAGAATGGCAAACAGGTAATTCATTCTTATTAATCTTTATGCTCCTCAGCTATCGAATCGCTCCACATTTCTTCCAGTTTATAAAACTTGCGGGTTTCAGGAAGCATTATATGAACAACGATGTTCACATAATCTATGATTACCCATTGCATCGCTTGCCTGCCTTCGTGTTTGTATGAGGTCTCATCACATTTTCGTTGCACTTCTTCCTCTACAAAATCAGCGATTGCTCTAACTTGGGTGGTACTTTTTGCTTCGCAGACAATAAAAAAATCTGCTACCGCTTCATGTATCTTTCGCAAATCAAGAGATATAATGTTCTCCGCTTTTTTTTCCTGAATTGCTTCGATGATTGTTTTATAAATTTTTGAATTTTTGGTTATTCGCGCTACACGCTGTCTGTTGCGGGTAGATAACATAGACAGTTGTTCCAATAATAAAGACGTTTTGTGATGAATTATATTTTAATTGTGTGAAGCAAGTTTGAGATTATTTATTATGTATTTGATGTTCCTTTGTTTCCTTAATTCCTTGCCAAAACGGAGCATAACAAACAATGAGCTGCAAATCGTAATTTCGCACGGCTCAAAAATAGTAATCTTTTGTCACATCCAACTACCATCCTTCAAGATAAAACGCTACCTGAAATCGGAAATGTTTTCATTGAATTGGCTGCGATTGACAGTTCCAACAATTATGCCATGGCATTGGCTCATGACGGAAAAGCTTTTCATGGAAATGTGTTTTTTGCTCATGAACAGACAGCAGGCAAAGGTCAACGAGGGAAAAATTGGGCGTCAAACATTAGCGAGAACATTATGATGAGTATTGTTCTACAGCCAGAGAAACTGTCCATTAATGAACAGTTTCCACTGAGTGCATGCATCGCTTTGGGCTGCTATGATTTGTTAAATATTTATTTGCCTGGAGAAATTTTTATCAAATGGCCCAATGACCTCTATATAAATGACAGAAAGACAGGCGGCGTTTTGATTGAGAATATCATTTCAGGAGGGAAATGGAAGTATGCAATTGTGGGGATCGGCATCAATATCAATCAGATTTCGTTTGATAAAAACCTTCCAAATCCAACTTCTTTAAAACAAGTAACAGCAAAAGATTTTGATGTGATTGTTTTGGCAAAGGAGCTATGTAGTTGTATTGATAAAAGATATAGAGATTTATTATCCGGATTTTATGAAGAAATGATTGTGGAATACAATAGCCATCTATATAAAAGGAATGAAAAAGTTAGATTGAAAAAAGACGATGAAATTTTTGAAACGATGATAAAAGAAGTTTCTCGGCAAGGGAAATTGATCGCGGTTAGTGAGGAAGAAAGGAGTTTTGATTTTGGGGAAGTGAACTGGCAGTTGTAGTGAACAAGAATTAATAAAACATTCCATATACTCTCCCCCTTGGTTCTTTAAAAAATGCTACGAAGACATAATAAAGAAGAAACCCACTTGTGATAACAGGTATATACCAAACTCTCCTCAGGATTCCACTAAAATACAAAAGACTGTCTATTGATATCCCATATAGAAATACGTACCGAATTTTAATTATTCGTATGAAATTTAATTCAGCGCGATAGTACCCCGCAATATTAAAAAGATATCTTCTTGCAAGATCAGTACTAGCATACACATCAAAATCATAATTATTAGTCCTAATCTCTTGAACGTATTCCGACAGCAAATCTATTATTCTAGATTGCGTCTTTTCGCTTGTTATTTCATCAAAATGGAAAACAAAATTTCTTATGGATTTATAATGGATGTAATTTCTCATCCTTTCCGAAATTTTCTCCTCTAAAGAAATTATGTTTTCTCGAATTTCCTGAATTTCCATTTGATTTTTAATATTATCTGCGTACCCTGCACTTGTTATTTCAACGCCTTCCACGCTTTCACAATCTCCTCAGCATGTTGCTTTGATCTTGGCTTTAAAAATATTTTTCGGATAATGCCTTTTTCATCCATCACAAATGTAGTTCTGTGCAAGCCCATGTATTTATTTCCGAACATTTGTTTCTCGCCCCAAACGCCGTATTTATTAATGATTTTATGATCGGGATCTACAACCAATGTGAAAGGTAAATCAAATTTCGTTTCAAATTTTTTATGGCTTTTTTCATCATTCGGGCTAACGCCGAGCACAACAAACCCTTCTTTTTTTAATAATGCATAATTATCGCGCAGGTTGCAAGCCTGTATCGTGCAGGTTTCTGTATCATCTTCCGGATAGAAATAAAGCACCACTTTTTTTCCTTTAAAATCTGATAAAGAAATTTTATCACCGTTCTGATCGGTACTGGTAAATGCCGGTGCTTTGTCGCCTTCTTTTAAAGTAATCATGTTGAATTAATTTGATAATGTGATAATTTGCTAATATGCTAATGGTTGAGTTTCTAAAAAGTTTTTGGCCTTTCATTATCGAATTAGCAGATTAGCAAATTAGCTAATTATTACCTCGTAAAATTATAA
>Ga0265327_10005700_pt1 | contig 10278 bp, 10 predicted proteins | sample 41621metaG_FD_202089 | JGI IMG/M metagenome (GOLD analysis project Ga0265327, IMG submission 202089) | Rhizosphere microbial communities from Carex aquatilis grown in University of Washington, Seatle, WA, United States - 4-16-21 metaG | ecosystem: Host-associated > Plants > Roots > Rhizosphere... | reverse complement strand
GCCACGATGCCGACGCCCCCGGCGCCGATCAACGCGCCGATGAACGCGCCGACGAGGTGCGCGATGTCGGAGTGGGAGCTCACGTCGGCGATGCCGAAGCCGATGATGGCGCCGAGGATCCCGGCGAGCACGACGCCGCCGAACGAGAGCACGTACGCCCAGCGCGACGGGAGCATCGGCGGGGTGGTGTCGTCGACGGGCGTCCCGGCGGGAGACGCTTCGGGCGCCGGTGCGCGAGCCGGTTCAGGAGCCTCGGCCATCGGCCGATGGTATTGCCATGCAGGAGCTCGCCACGACCTGGCCGATAGGCTCGCCGGCGATGCGCGTCCTCGTGATGCTGCCGACGTACAACGAGATCGAGAACATCCAGGACGTCCTCGAACGCGCCCGCGCCGCGCTTCCCGACGCCGACATCCTCGTGATCGACGACGGCAGTCCCGACGGCACGGCCGACCAGGCCGAGAAGCTCGGGGAGCTCCTCGGCGGTGTCGACGTGCTGCGGCGCGCGCAGAAGTCGGGGCTGGGGTCGGCCTACCGCGCCGGGTTCCGGGTGGGACTCGCGCGGGGCTACGACGTGATGATCGAGATGGACGCCGACCTCTCGCACGACCCCGCGGTGCTGCCCGAGCTGGTGGCCGCGGTCGCGGCCGGTGCCGACCTCGCGATCGGCTCGCGCTACGTGCCCGGAGGGTCGATCCCCGACTGGAAGTGGCTGCGCCGGGCCATCTCCCGCGGCGGCGGCCTCTACGCCCGCACCATGCTCGGCCTCTCGGTGCAGGACGCCACCGCCGGCTTCCGCGCCTACCACCGCGACAACCTCTCGCGCATCGACCTCGACCGGGTGCGGGCCGACGGCTACGGCTTCCAGGTGGAGATGACCTACCTCACCGAGCGCAACCACGGGCGCATCGTCGAGGTGCCGATCACGTTCCGTGACCGCAGCCTGGGTCGCTCGAAGATGTCGAGCCGCATCGTGGTGGAGGCGTTCCTGCTGGTCACGTGGTGGGCGGTCCGCGACCGGCTCGCGGCCGGGCGCAGGAAGGTGCTCCGCGCGCGACACTGAGACATGGCGCTCACCGAGTTCACCGTTGCCGGTGCGCTCGTCGAATCGGCCGATGGTCTGCTGCTGGTGCGCAACCAGCGTCGGGGCGGCGCCACCGACTGGAGCACCCCCGGCGGGGTGATCGACCCCACCGACGCGTCGCTGCGCGCGGGACTCGCCCGCGAGGTCTGGGAGGAGACCGGTCTGCGCGTCACGCAGTGGGAGGGACCGCTCTACGAGGTGCGGGCGACCGCACACGAGTTGGGTTGGATCATGCGCTGCGAGGTGCACCGCGCGCTCGCGTTCGAGGGCGACCTCGTGGTCGACGACCCCGACGGCATCGTGGTGGAGGCCACCTTCGCGACCGCCGACGCGTGCACCGAGTTCCTCGCGCTCTGCGCGCCCTGGGTGCGCGAACCGCTGGCCGACTGGATCGAGCACCGCTGGGGCCCCGACGACGCGCGCGAGTACGCGTACGACGTGTTCGGCGCGTCGCGCGACGCCCTGCGGGTGGTGCGCACCTGAGGGCCGACGCCAGCATCCTGCACGTCGACCTCGACGCGTTCTACGCGTCGGTGGAGCAGCACGACGATCCCACCCTCGCCGGGCGACCGGTGATCGTCGGCGGCCTCGGACCCCGAGGTGTGGTCGCGGCGGCGAGCTACGAGGCGCGCGCGTTCGGGGTGTACTCGGCCACGCCGATGGTGCGAGCGCGGCGCGCCTGCCCCGACGGCGTGTTCCTCGCGCCCCGCTTCGAGCGCTACCGCGATCTCAGCACCGAGATCATGCAGATCATGAAGTCGTACACACCGCTGGTGGAGCCGATCTCGCTCGACGAGGCGTTCCTCGACGTGGAGGGGTCGCGGCGGCTGCACGGCACCGGCCCCGAGATCGCGGCGGCGGTCCGCGCCCGGGTGAAGGCCGACACCGGGCTGACCGCGTCGGTGGGCGTGGCCACCACGAAGCTGCTGGCCAAGTTGGCCAGCGATCTCTCGAAGCCCGACGGGCTCCTCGTGGTGGAGCCGGGCACCGAGCTCGACCTGCTGCACCCGCTCTCGGTGCGGCGGCTCTGGGGGGTGGGTCCGGCGACCGAGCGCAAGCTGACCGCGCTCGGGGTCGCCACGGTGGGCGAGCTCGCGGCGCTGCCCGAGGAGACCCTGGTGATGGCGCTCGGCCGTGCGTCCGGTCGTCACCTGCACGAGCTGGCGTGGAACCGCGACAACCGGGCCGTGGTCGCCGACCAGGAGGTGAAGTCGATCGGGCACGAGGAGACCTTCCCGGTCGACCTGCACGACCACGGCGCGCTCGACCACCGCCTGGTCGGGCTGGCCGACGGCGTGGCGTCGCGCCTGCGGGCGGCGGCGGTGACCGCCCGCACCGTCCAGCTCAAGGTGCGCTTCGGTGACTTCACCACCGTCACCCGGTCGCGCACGCTCGCCGAACCCACCGACCTCGCCGCCGACCTGCGGCGGGTGGCGGGGGAGCTGCTCCACACGCTCGACGTCGCGCCCGGAGTGCGCCTGCTCGGCGTGTCGGGCCAGCAGCTCGTGCGGCGCGCCCCGGCGACCGCCGACCAGGGAACCCTCTTCGCGGCGCCGGCCGACGACCCGCCGGAACCGCCGGGGGATCCCGCGCCCGACCCTGGCCGCCAGGCCGCGCTGGAGCGGTCGGTCGACGAGGTGCGGGCTCGGTTCGGTCCTGGTGCCGTGGGGCACGGTGCGGCGCGTAGCCTGCCGGGGGAAGGTCCGGGACGCCCGACACGTTGAGGGCACCAAGGCCGTGCGCGAGAATGGACCGGCACCACGACGGACCCCCAGCCGGGGGACCGGGAACGGAAATGGGAGCGATGCCGCTTTCCGAGGACGAACAGCGGATCCTGCGGGAGATCGAGGAGAACCTGTCGGCCACCGACCCCAAGTTGGTGCAGCACGTCTCCGACAGCACCCTGTACCGACACTCCGCGCGCGTCATCAAGTGGGCCGTGGTCGGATTCGTCGCCGGCCTCCTCCTCATGATCTTCACGTTCACCACCACGCTGATCCTCGGCGTGGTGGGGTTCCTGGTGATGCTGGGCTGCGCGCTCACCGTCGAGCACAACGTGCGCAAGCTGGGGAAGGCGGGCATGGAGAGCCTCACCGGTTCCATGCGCAACGGCGCGCTGAAGAACGTGCTCGGCAACGCGGGCAGTCGCTGGCGCGAGCGCTTCGGCCGCGACGATCCGTCGGCCTGAGCACCGCGGTCGGGCCGTGGGGTACAGCGCACTCCAGGCGGCCCGGCTCTCGGGTTGCAGCACCGCGCAGGTCGACACGTGGCGTCGCATCGGGCTGGTCGTCCCCGACGACACCGAACCCGCCGGGCCCTACTCGTTCCGCGACCTCGTCGCCCTGCGCATGGTCGGTTCGCTGCTCGAAGCCGGTCTCCCGATGTCGCGCATCAAGCGGGCCGTCGCCGAGCTGGTCCGCACCGGTGACGACGTCACCGGTCTGCGGCTGGTGACCGACGGCGACTCGGTGTGGGCCTGTCGCGACGACGGCCAGATCCTCGACGCGCTCTCCCATGGCCAGCTCGCGCTGTTCGTCGCGGTCGACCGCTTCGCCGACGAGGTGGAGTCCGAGGTCCGCGACTTCGACGCTGATCGACGCGCGTTCGTGGCCGACCTCCAGGCGCGCGACGGTCACCCGAGCCGCGGCGCCTGAGTCGTCACGCGCGCACGCCGCACACGCGCTCGCCGTCGTGGCGCGCGGGGTCAGCGGCGCACGAGCGTCGACGGGTCGAGCCGGCGCCGCCAACGCCGCGTCCACGACACGTCGTCGTCGAGCGCGCGCTCGAGCTCGTCGAGCGACGCCCACGCGTCGCGCGCGTCGTCGGCGGCGATCACGCCTTCGCCGTAGCGAGCGGCGCCGTACGCGCGTGCGAGCGCGTGCATCGGCTGCGCGGTCGTCGGGCTCGTGCCCGACGGCACCATGGCCGCGAGGTCGAGGGGTGTCTGTGCGGCGCGGGGCACGACGGCGGCCTCGTGCAGGCGGTCGAGCGCTTCCGCCCACGCGCCGCCGACCGCGGCCGCGGGATCGCCGGCCGCGTGACGCCGGGCGCGCCGTCGACGTTTGAGCCCGAGCACAGCGCCGACGTAGCCACCGACCACCAGGACCACGAGACCGAGCACCACGAACACGGGGAGCCAGGCGTCGGTGCCCGACGACGAGTTGGTGGGCGCCGGTGCGAGCGTGGGCGTGGCCGGCGTGGTGCCGGGAGCCGACGGCCCGCCGGTCCCCGAGGGCGTGGTGTTGCCGGTGGCGGGCGTGGTCGCCGGCGGCGGGATGGTCGTGGCGGTGGGCCCGACGGTGGCGTCGTCGTGGGGCAGCGCGCTCCCGCCGGGCGCGGTGCCGTTCTGCCCCGGGGTGGGATCGAAGAGGTGGGTCCATCCCATGCCGCTCAGGTAGATCTCCGGCCACGCGTGGGCGTCGTGGCTGGTGACCTTGTAGGTGTCGGCCGCCACGGTCGTGCCCGGGGTGAAGCCCACTGCGACCCGAGCGGGGATGCCGAGTGATCGGGCCATGACCGCGTAGGCACTGGCGAACTGGACGCAGAAGCCGCGCCGGTCGTGCAGGAAGGCGAGGATGGCCGGCGCGTCGTCGGTGCTGCCGACGGTCGTGTCGTAGGTGAACCGGCCGTCGTCGCGGAAGTAGTCGCGCAACGCCTCGGCCTTCGCGTACGGCGTGGTGGCCCCCGCGGCCGTGACCACCTCCTCGGCGATCGCCTTGATCTGCGCGATGTCGGACGTCTGGGGGAGCTCGAGGAACCGTCGCAGGGCGGCGGGCGTGGGCGAGGCGGTGGCCGCGATCTGGCCCGCGGTGAACTCCGTGCCGGCGAGCGGCGGCAGCTTCGACGCGACCGTGTAGCGGAGGCCCGACACCTGGTCGGCGTCGGCGACGATGGTGCCCGACGACTCCACCACCAACGTGTTGGGCAGGTCGATCGCGACGGGACGGTACGCAGCGGGGAGCCAGCGCTCACCCAGGGGCCCGATGGCGAACTCCTGCAGGTGGGCGCCGGCCGGCGCGGTCGCGGGCAGCCCGACGTCGACGCTGCCGTCGCCCTCGGCGCTGAGCGTCCACTCGCCGCCGTTGTCGCCGGAGTACGTGTCGAGGGCCGCGATGCGCCAGTAGTCGGGCACGTCGGACTTCACCGTGAACAGGTCGACGTCGTTCACGTCGTCGAGCTTGCGACCGATGTCGACGAACGGTGCCAACGACGGCTTGTAGCTGTGGCCGCCGTTGCCGTCGTGACCGCGGCCGGCGACGTCGAGCAGGGGGTCGGACCCCGCGCCGGGCACCAAGGGCGCGACCACCAGCGCGACCACGATGGCCGCGCCACCGAGCAGCGCGGCCGGTGCCAGCCAGTGGGGGCGGGCGCCCCGCTGCGACACGAGCCAGCTGCGGCGCTGGTCGAGCAACGCGAGGTTCTGTGCGAGGACGAACACGCCGGTGGCGACGCAGAAGCCGACCGTGACCAGGAGCTGGGTGTCGTTGGTGCCCAGCGTGGACGTCCACACGAAGAACACGAGTGCGGGCGACACCGCGGCGAGCGCGGTGTGGCGCGCGAACGCGAGCCAGTCGGCGAACGCGGCCATCACCCACACCGCCAGCACCGCCAGCAGGATGGCGCCGTCGGTGGCGGGTGCCGGCGCGGGCGCGGTGCGCAGGAGGTGCCACCCGCCGGAGAGCTGGGTGTCGAGCGCGTGCCACGTGTCGGCCCCGGGGAGGCCGAAGGTGGTGGTCGACGGTTCGAGCGCGAGCACCACGTAGACCACGAGGCCGACCGCGGCGAGGAGCGCGCCGACCCACCCCGACCAGCCGCGCCGGCGAGTGAGGGCGCCCAGTGCGTGGGGGAGCAACGCGGCGCCCACCACCGGGAGCACGAAGCGGGTGGAATCGACGACGCGTCCGAGTGACAGCGCGGCGACGACGCTGAGGGCGGCGAGTGCGAGCGGCGCCACCAGGCGGGCGCGCCGGACCATCATGACGCCGGCAACGTCGTCGGGCGCCGACCGCGCGACGCGCGGGACAGCGTCTCGTTCCAGGCCGCCGCGAACGGTGTGGACGAGGCGTCGACCACGACCAGCGCGGTGTGCGGCACGATCGCGGCCGGCTGGGTGAGCACCACGATCACGCCGATGCCACCGAACGCGCCGAGCGCGCGCAGCGTGTCGGGGGTGACGCGCCCGAGCACCGCGACCACGAGATCGACCCGACGGTGCGAACGCAGCTGCTCGAACACCGTCGCCAGTCGATCGGTCTCGTCGGGACCGACGGTGGCGAGCACGTCGATCACGTCGTGGCGCGGGTCGCCGCCGGTGCCGAGCACCTCACCGGCGCTCGTGATCAGCTCGACCCGCCGGCGCAGGCGGGCCAGCCGGGCCGTGACCGACGCCGCGGCCTCGACCGCGACCTCGAACGACGCCGAGTCGTGCGCCCCGGGTTGCACGTCGAGCACCACCGCGGCGCGCGAGCGCCAGCGGGCTTCGTCCTGACGGATCATCAGCTCACCGGTGCGCGCGGTCGAACGCCAGTGCACGCGTCGCAGGTCGTCGCCGACCTCGTACTCGCGCAGGGTGACGAACTCGTCGCCGAGATCGCTGACGACCGCGCGCGCGGCCGACGCCTCGTGCTCGGCGCTGATGCGGCTGCCCACCGCGACCGGGGCCAGGATGTCGTGCACGCGCGGGCGGACGATCAGCTCCGCTTCGCCGGCGCTCGGTTCGGTGCGACGGGCCACGCCGAACGGGTCGGTCACCCCGATGGCCAGCGGACCGACGCGGTAGCGGCCGCGACGACGCGTCGGGATGCGGTACGCGGCGCGGGCGGTGGCCCCGGCGGCGAGCGGCGGCACGAGGAAGCGCGCCGCGCGTCGGCCCTCGTCGAACCAGTCGGTGGCCGCCAGCAGGGGAGTGGCGCGGGTCCCGAGGTTCTCGACGAGCAGGTCGATGCGACCCTCGGAGCCGACGTGCAGGCGATCGGGGTGCACGCGCCGGCTGACCGCGAGCGCGAGCGGGGACTGGAACCGCAGCCACGCCGCCGCCCCGAGCACCAGGAGCAACGCGGCGAGCCCGATCACGAGCATCTCGATGGTGCCGAGGAGGTAGCTCCCGATGACCAGGCCGAACGCGGCCCCGGTGAGCGACCAGCCCCGCCGGGTGAGGCCGGTGGTGCGGCCGGTGTCGCCCGCGGCGGGGCGCACGGGGGCCGCGGGTGACCCGGACGAGGGCGGGGGCGGGGGCGGGGTCACGGTGCCCCGCTCAGCTGGTGGTCGCGCCGGGCACCGCCACCGAAGCCAGGATCGCCCGCACGACGTCGTCGGCGGTGACGCCGCGGAGTTGGGCGTCGGGCGCGACGAGCATCCGGTGCTCCAGCACCGACGGGGCCACCCGCTTGACGTCGTCGGGCAGCACGTAGCTGCGGCCGAAGCTGGCGGCGAGCGCACGCGCGGCGCGCTGCAGCGAGAGCGAACCGCGCGGGCTGGCGCCGAGCAGGAGCTCGGGGTGACGACGCGACGCGGCGACGATGTCGAGCACGTAGTCGCGCACCTCGGGCGCGACGTGCACCGACGGGATCATGGCCGCGGCTTCCGCGACCTCGGCCGCCGACACGACCGGCGTGAGCGAGTCGACCGATGCGCTCGGCGCTCCCTGCGCATCGAGGATCGCCGCCTCGGCCTCACGCGCGGGGTAGCCCATCGGGAGGCGCATGAGGAAGCGGTCGAGCTGGGCCTCGGGCAGCGGGTACGTGCCCTCGAGCTCGATGGGGTTCTGGGTGGCGATCACCATGAACGGGCGCGGCAGCCGGTAGGTCTGGGCGTCGACCGTGACCTGCCGTTCCTCCATCGCCTCGAGCAGCGCCGACTGGGTCTTCGGTGAGGCCCGGTTGATCTCGTCGGCGAGGAGCACGTTGGCGAAGATCCCGCCGGGACGGAACTGGAACTCGTCGGCGGAACGGCTCCACACCGACACGCCGGTGACGTCGGACGGCAGGAGGTCGGGGGTGAACTGGATCCGGTTGCAGGTGCCCCCGATCGAGGCTGCGATCGCCTTGGCCAGCGACGTCTTGCCCACGCCGGGGACGTCCTCGATGAGGAGGTGGCCCTCGGCCAGGAGGCACACGAGCGCGAGGTGGACCTGCTCCCGCTTGCCCTGGATCACGCGCTCGACGTTGCCGAGCAGGGCGGAGAACAGGCGGCCGAACGACGAGTCGCGGCTCGGCGCGGTGGCGGGCTGAACCACGAACACCTCCAGAGCGAGCCCCCGACGGTACCAGAGGGGTTCGCGCCCCCAGTGCCAGCGGCCCGTGTCAGCGGGCGGTGTCAGCGTGCGGTCCGGCGGGCGGAGGCAGCGGACCGGTGTCAGGGTGCCGGCGTCGGTGCGGGTACCGTGCGCACGCATGACGCACGAACCGTCGGCCCGCGCGGTTCGTACCCTCCCGGGGCCGTCGTTCTGGTGGCGGGCCACCGCGCTCGTGCTGGCGCGTCCAGGGTTGTGGTGGACCGCGCTGCGCCAGGCCCTCCGGCTGGCCCGACCGCGATGGTGGACGCGGGCGCCGTACCTCCCGCTCCCCGACGCCGAGTACCTCCGCTTCCGCTTCGAGACGCAGTACGGCGACGAGGGCCGTCCCGACCCCCACGACCTGGTCGAGTACCTCGACTGGTGTCAGAGGGTGGCCGGGTAGCGCCCCGGTAGACTCGCCCTCGATCCGCGCCCGTCGAGCGCGACGGGCCCGCGACCATGGTCTGACGACGTGGGAGGTGCCGACGCTTGGGAAGAGCCCTGCTGCTCAACGCCAGCTTCGAGCCGCTCTGCGTCGTGCCGATGCGCCGAGCCGTCGTGCTCGTGCTGAAGGAGAAGGCGGAGATCGTCGTCCGCAACGGCGCGGTCCTGCACTCCGAGCGCGCCCAGCTCCCGGTGCCCTCGGTGATCCGCCTCAACCACTTCGTGCGGGTGCCCTACCGCAACCGGGTCCCGCTCTCGCGCCGCGCCGTGTTCGCGCGCGACGGCCACCGCTGCCAGTACTGCAACCGGGCCGCCGAGAACATCGACCACGTGGTGCCGCGCTCGCGCGGCGGACCCCACGCCTGGGACAACGTCGTCGCGTCGTGCCGATCGTGCAACTCGCGCAAGGAGGACCGCCTGCTCTCGGAGGTCGGGTTGCGACTCCCGCACCCGCCCCGCGAACCGCAGGCCAACCTCTGGATCGTCGCCAGCGCGGGCTCCATCGACCCCGATTGGGAGCCGTACCTTCCGGCGTAGAGGGCTAGGAACCCTCACGAAGAGGAGGGCTAGGAACCCTCACGAAGAGGAGGGCTAGGAACCCTCACGAAGAGGAGGGCTGGGAACCCTCACGAAGAGGAGGGCTAGGAACCCTCACGAAGAGGAGGGCGGCTCCGGCCGGTGCTGCGCGTCGCGGAGCATCTTCGCCATCGACTGCAGCAGCTTCCACCCGATGGAGCCGTTCTGCTCCACCAGCGGGCGGAACTCCCAGTAGGTGACGCCGTGGCACACGAGCTCGGTGGTGGCGGTGACGGTGGCCAGGCGCTCGCCCGCGTCGATCAGGGCGATCTCACCGAAGTGGTCGCCGGGGCCCAGCGTGGCGACCTCCGTCCCGCGAATGGTGACGCGCGCTTCGCCGGCGTCGATCACGTAGAAGGCGGCGCCCCCGGAGCCCTCGCGGATGACCGTCTCGTCCGTCTCGAACCGTCGCGCCTTGAACAGCGTGGCCAGTTGCTCGACCTCGCCTTCCGACAGACCCGCGAACAACGGCACCGCCGGGAGCACGTCGGCGGGATCGCTGACCGCGACCGCGGCGGTGGGGTCGATGGCCGCCGACTGCGACGTCGACGTGGTGACGGCGCGGCACTGGAGCAGGAAGAGCGTGCCGTCGCTGATCGCCCATTCGATGTCGCGCGCGTTGCCGTAGACCGACTCGCAGTGCTGCGCGAGGCGGTCGAGCTGCGCGAGCTGGTCGTCGTCGAGCGTGAGCGCCTCGGCGCGCGTGGCGTCGATCGCCTCCTCGTAGGTGCCACCGTCGGGGCGCGGGCGCACCGCGATGCGCTTCAGCCCGGCCGTGCGCTCGAGCACCGTGCCGTTGCGTGCGACGCGGTACGTGTCGGGGATCACGAGTCCCGCAACCACCGCTTCGCCCAGGCCCCACGCGGCTTCGACGAGGCTCTCCTCGGCGCCGGTCACCGGG
>Ga0265327_10005699_pt1 | contig 10281 bp, 12 predicted proteins | sample 41621metaG_FD_202089 | JGI IMG/M metagenome (GOLD analysis project Ga0265327, IMG submission 202089) | Rhizosphere microbial communities from Carex aquatilis grown in University of Washington, Seatle, WA, United States - 4-16-21 metaG | ecosystem: Host-associated > Plants > Roots > Rhizosphere... | reverse complement strand
GACGATCGTCGACGAGAGCGTATATCAAGCGGAGCGTCTCGACTTCGTCCGTGCAGACTGCGGCGCCGGCCTAGTGCAGCGTCCTGCTGCCTCGCGGATATTCGAGTCTGCCAACGGTCTCGGCGTGATCGGCGAGAGCGGGCTCAATGTCGACGCGTTGCCGCCGCTCACAGCGGCAGAACGCGCTCGCGTCAAGCAGATTAAAGACCAACTGACGAAGTCGCCGGCTGTGCTGGCCGAGTCTGCGCGCATTCACGCAGAGTGGGCCATCAAAAACGCGAGGACGGCGAACCCCGAAGGGTCGGATGCCGACATCGCAGCAGCCGCCGCGGGCTACTCCAAGCGCGCACAAGGCCACATCGCCGGTGATTTTCCGATAACGCTGTCTGATGGCGCCGTTGTCACGGTGGACGACGTTCTTGCCGCGCCCGACATCTATAACGGGCGTGAATGCGCCGACCCCGCTGACGGGGGCACCGACTTGCGCGTAGGCGTGCTGATGCTCAAGCGCAACAACGGCGGCTCCCCGGCAATTTGGTCGCATCTCCACGGAGGCCGCTGGTTCGACATGGTGAGTCTCAGAGACTTCGACGACGTCGCCGTCCGCGACGATGAGCGCCGCGACTCGCAGAAAGCGGAGAACGTGCGCATGCAGATGGCGCCGATCAGCACGCTGCCCCCCATCATGACCACACAGCAGATGCTCGAAGACTGCGTGTGGATCGCGAAGGGGCGAGAGGTCGGCCGCTTGAGCGATCCTCGGCACGTGCTCAGTTTCCAGGACTTCGCCGGGCTGACTGCAGCGTCGACTACCGAGATCACCCCAAAGGGCGCTCCGAAGTCCAACGACCCGCCGCGGGTGATTCCGAACGCCACGCTCTGGAAGAATTCGGAGGATCGTAAGACCGTGCTCGGGCGCACGTTCCACCCGGGCGCGGGAGAATTCTGCCGCGACCCAAATGGACAAACAGCGCTCAACTCTTGGCGCCCGATCGAGCGCAGGCCGGCATCGGTGGGCGTCGAACCGTTTCTCGATCAGGTCGCCTACCTGGTGCCTGAATCGACTGAGCGCGAGGCCTTTCTCGACTGGCTTGCTCACATTGAACAGCGCCCCGGCGAACTGCCGCACTACGGTTGGCTGCACATCGCGGCGGAAACTGGTACCGGGCGCAATTGGCTGGCGAGCCTCTTGGCGCGCGTTTGGCGCGGCTACGTTGCACCAAACGTCGATCTCCCATCGCTTCTGGCGTCGCAGTTCAACGACGAGATTGGTGGCCGCATTCTTGCGATCGTGGACGAGGTGCAGGAAGGCGGCGGCGAGAACCCGCACCGGCAGGCGAACAGGCTGAAGTCGATCGTCAATGCGGAGTTCCGCAAGATCAACGGCAAGCACGAACGCCAGTATCTAGAGCACAACGCGTGTAGGTGGCTGACATTCAGCAACCACGACAACGCGCTTCCGATCAATAACAACGATCGACGGTGGTATGTCGTGCGCCACTCAGCAAAGCCTCGGCCGGCGAGCGACTATCGCGCGCTGTACGCGCTCCTCCCTGAAACAGACTTCGTGAACGCGGTGGGCGTCTACCTGCGCGAGCGCAACATCAGCCGCTTCAACCCCGGCGAGCGCCCGCCTATGACCGAGGCGAAGCGCGCCGCGGTAGCGGCCTCGAAGTCTTTGATTCAGCAGTACGCGGAGGGGTTGGTGGCTGAGTGGCCATCGGACATCATCACCAACCACGCGGTAGCGAAATCGCTATCGGACGGCGCGACCGACGCACTCTCATCGGCACACCGCCGCGCGCTAGACGAGCTCAAGTGCGTCAGCCTAGAGAAGCCACTGAAGATCGACGGCGTAGCGCGTCGGTGTTGGGTACTGCGACACCAAGACAAATGGGAAGGCGCAGACCCCGCGGCGATGGTGGCCGAGGTTCGGCGCGCTTACAGCGCCGAACGCGTCGACCTGTTCGACTGATTCGCGGTTACGGGTTACAGCAGTTACAGCGACTCTAAAAAGACCTGTCTGAAATTCTTCTTTCTTAAATAGCAGAAAGGTCGGTCGCCGTAACCGGCGTAACCCGTAACCGCGCTGGTCAACCATGCAATGTTCTACATAGATCACCACACACCAACCATGCTGAACACACCTCATGCCGACATCGCGCTGCGTGCGCTGCGCCGCGACATCCTAACGCTCACGCCCATCGCCGCGGCTATGGCACGGCGCTACCTGCACGCGCTTGACCTGCACGACGACTGGATGCGCAGCCTGCTGCACGGCCTCGACGCCCATGCACGCGGCGTTCGTGTACCGAGCCACGACACGCTGGTGGCCGAACTCGGCTGGCCTGGACACTGGCGCGCGGCGAATCAAGGCGACGCATTGAGCGTGCGCTTGTGGCTTGCAGCCGTGCAGGCGATTGCGACAGCCCACGCCCCATGACCCTCGACCACGCCGTGGCGCGCGCAGTAACGCCAGGCGCGCCGATCACGGCGTGGTCGGCGTCGGGATGCTTCTGCCGTCCGACCGTCGAGCGGCGGGGCCCCTAGGGGTCCGATTTGCCCGCATGGGGACGTCGAGGCCCGAGCAGGACGCCATTGCGGATTTCGAAATCTGAAACTTATCGATAGGTATCTTCTATGAACCAATTTGCCACCGAACCAACAGGCAATGGCGGCAAGCGCCCCGGCGCCGGCCGCCCTCGCAAGGCGCAAGGCGCGCCCTTGACCCCCACGCAGACCGACAACGAACGGTATGCCCGAGCTCGCGCTGAACATGAGGAGATCAAGCTCCAGCAGCGCGCCCTGGCGCTCCAGGTCGAACAGGGCAAACTAATTTCGCGCGCCGCAGTTGAGGCCGCGTCTGCCACCGTGCTCGCCTACTTGGCGCAAGGGCTGCGCGCGCTGCCCGACAACCTCGAGCGCCAGTTCAACCTGGCGCCTGACGTGGTCGAAGCGATCGAGCGTGCGATAGACGCTCAACTCGACAGCCTAGCCGACGGTCTGGAACTGCTGCACGAGCCAAGATCACCCGGGTAGCACGACTGTCCACTGGCCCGAAGCGACCAGCCGCCGCGCCTCGGCTCGGTACGCTTTTGGAGAAGGTGCGCACGCCGCACGGCCACAGTGGCGCCCATGGTTGCACCGCTGACACGCGGCGACGATATTCCAGCGAGTGTTTCGGCCGCCATCCTGGACCGCCTTAAGGTGCTCCGCCGTGCACCTGAATTGCGCCGCCTGTTCCAACGTCACGCCGTACCTGCGCGCGAAACTCTCGGGGTCGCGTTCCCACATGAGGGACCGGCAGTAGTAGCAGCGTCTGCCTTGCCTGATGAACGTGGTGTGTCTGTGCTTCTGCTTCGATGTCGCCATATGCGAGGGCCTCAACGTTTGATAACGATGGGTCCCCGATGGCGAAGTGCACAGAGCGGGCGCCGTGCGCAGTGCGGATACGGCGGTGTGTCGCAAAGCGCGAACACGGTCGAGCCGACCGGCCCGAGCGTGACTAGTCTATGCGGGAAGCCGGACACCTAGCAAGTCGGCCCGCGGCGAGACCGTCAACGGTCTCCTGATGAACCTGGCCCAGTCGGACACGTCGGCCTGCCGAATTAGCGCCCCTTAGAACTCTTCGGGGTTCGTCAACGCTTCTCAGAACCCTTCGGCGCTCGTCGAAGCGAAATCGTGCCGCAGGCCGGGTTTGGCGACCCTCGGCGATCCTTGCGGCATGACTGAAACCTTCCCAGCACTTACGACCGTCCGGCAGGCCGCCGAGCGCCTCGGGGTCGGCGTTCGCGGCTTCAAGACTGCCGTGATCGAAGGCCGCATCGGCGCTTGCGAAATCGTCGAGGTCGGCGGCGAACTCTATGTACGCACCGGCGACCTCGACGCGTTCATCCACCGGCGGCCGCCGCACCCCCATCAACTTGACAACAGGAGCACCGAGACCTATGAGCCGCGTTGAAATTGACCGAGCTCGCGCCGCCAACCTGCGCGATCGAGCCGCGACGATGCAAGCCGTCTACCGGCACCGGGTCGAACAACTGCAGAAGGCAGTGGACGACGAGACCCACGCGCTAGTGAATCTTGAGCGGCTCACGGGAGGCGCCTACCTCGCCGAAGAACGAGACCCCCAACTAGGGTTTCGGCAGAAGCACGAAGCGCTTTCAAAGGCGAATCCGGCGCACGTGTGGCCGGCAGCCCCCGTGGCGATCCCGACCTTCAACGCGTGGGCTCGCGCGAAATCGGACGACCACATTCTGGCCGGCTTTGGCCGGTTGCTTGCGAATAAGGACACGCCGGCCGATCTCTGTCGCACCGCACTTGCCGCGCTTCGGAGCGCCACGGCGACCGTTGCACGCCACCGCGCGGCGCACGACGCCGCGGGTCAGTGCGTCAAAGTTTGGACCGCCCTTGCACAGCGAGTCACCGAATTGGAGATGAAATCGTGAAGCCGAAGCAGACACTAGAAACCATCCGCGCCGAGATCGAAGCGCTCAATCGCCAGAAGACTGAAGTTGCCGCGATGCCGGCTCTTGCAAGTGAGACCCTGGCGACCGCCGCCGGTCACCTCATCACCTCAAGCGCCGCTGGCGAGGCCGCGGCCCGCGACGCGCTATTCCATACGCAGTTCGGCGGCCCGTTCGCGCTGGTGGACGTCGACGAAGTCCCACCGCTCACGACCCCCGAGGGGGCCGCGTGGCTCACACAACGTTTCGCCGACCTGCGGAACCTCATCGTATGGGCGGCGGGCCCGGACGCTCTGGCGAAGCGGTTCGCAGAACTCGGCGCTGACATGCTGCCGGCAAACGGCATCGGTAGCCAAGCGCGCCGCGAGCAACTCGCCGCGATCGAGACGGACCTGGTCCGCCTGGAAAGCGCAGAGTGGGGCGCGATGGTCCGCATTGAGACCGAAACCGGCGAACTGCCGAATCCGCGACCGAACATGCGCGCCGAGCCGGCTGTCGTGATCGGATGGGGGGCTAAACAATGAGCGACCGACTAACCATGGCGATCGCCGGGGCGCTCTTGGACCTACGAGTCGAGGTTGCTCAACTTCGAGTTGCCGTGTCTCCGAACGCCGAGGCGCGCGCGGCCTTGGCCAAACGGACATCGCGTCGCGACAACTGGTGTGCCGCCAACAAAACCTCGGACAAGAAAGTGGCCGACACGCCGCCGGTCGTCGCAGGGGCCAAGCAATGAGCGAACGTGACTTTCCAGATCACCGCCACTGCAGCGCGGTCGCACTCAGCCGCCTGCTCGAGCAGGCTCCACAACTGGCGAAGGCCATGGCGGACGGCCTCGGCACCACGATAGGCAAACTCAAGGAGTTGGGCGAGGCCGGCTCACTCGCCGCAGGCACCATCCTCGCCGAACTCGAAGCCGAACTCGGGAAGACCAAGGCCGCGACGCTGGAGCTCGGCAAAGCGGCTGCCGCGGCGGGCGCCGCGTTCGAGGAGATCAAGGTTGCGTTCGCGGGAGTCAGAGCGAAGGCTGAGCGCGAGGAGCACGCGGCCGCGATGGCGGACATTAGAGAGCGCGGTCGATCATTGATGCGCGAGCGCGCGGCAGCCGTCGCTGGGCACGTGGTGCCCGGGGTTGGGTTCTTTGACCTGCCTGGCTCGGCGCAGAGCGAGATTGTGTCAGCGGTACGGGAGAGCAACGAACGAAGACTCATCGTTACAGAAGCCGCATATGAGTACGAAACGGAGCGCCACAGACACGCACTCGCCGAGCTCGGCATCACCCTGAAGGACCTGTATGAGCTGCCTTGATTTCGAGCGCGACGATGTCGCATTCGTCGCCGAGAACCGTCGCCAAAGCATCGAACGTGTCGCACGGGAGCATGCGGACCTCCGGGCCCGGCTGCACCGCGCGACCGATCCGCACGACCGCGCCCGCCTGGCGCAACAGGTCGTGCAGCACGAACAGTGGCTTGCTTTGCACCGTCCGAAGGTGTTCGGATGAGCGCCGGCGTCCGATGTCCCGCGCTCGCCGCGGCGCTTTTTGGCAACCGCCCGGAGATGCGCGCCGCGTGTGCATGTGCATGGTTCATTGCGGTCCGTAGACCGCTGCTCGCCATGGAGGAGCAATCGTGACCCTCGCCGAGCAACTGCAAGGACCCCATGGCCGGCGCACGCAGCGCGTGCTGGCAATCATCAAACGCCACCGCATGCGCATGTTGCCTCTCGGCACGAAAGGCGCTGTGCGCGTAGTCGGCCGGGGATTGGACATCACCGCGTCGCGACTAGTTGACCTAAATGAACATGATGTCGTCCCACCGGGGGTTTGCGAAGAATGACCGATCACGACCTTGACCGCATCAAGCGCCTCATCGAGAAAACAGTTGAGCGCGCAGTCGATGACGCATTCATCGACCATCTCGGCGACGCTGTGCGCGACGCCGTCCGATCCCTTCTGACCGAACTGAAGACCAATCAAGATGGCAACAGGTAATTCTCGCGACGTCAAAATGCGGCTGAGCGTCGAGGCCGACGCCAGCGGCCTCACAGCGCTCGAAGCCGAGCTCACGAAAGTCAAAGCCGAGACCCTCGAACTCGGGAAGGCTGCCGACACGGCCGGCGCCGAGCTCGGCGCGACAAAGCGCACGCTCGACGACCAGCGCGAGGCGCTTGCGCGCCTTCGGCTAACGACCAGCGACGCCGACAAGGCGACCGAGAGCTACAAAACGACGGTCAAAGCGTTGCAGTTGGCGATCCTGGATCAGCGCAATACCGTGCGCGATGCGACCGCATCCGAGGGGGTTGCCAACGCCGCGTATCAAAAGTCCGTGGCTGTGCAGAAGGAACTCACCGAGCAACTGAAGGCCACCAACGTCGCGCAGCGCCAAACCGGCGAGACGGCCCGCACCGTGGCCGGCGACATGGCGGGCATACAGAGCCAGATTCGCGGCATCACCGCCGCGGCCGGCGCCGTGTTCGGTGGCCAGTTGCTCGGCGGCTTGGCGGGAGACGTCGCGCACACAGCCGACGCCTTCAACAACCTGTCAGCCCGCGTCAAGCTGGCGGGCGGTGACTCGACCGCAGCACTGCAAAGCATCTTCGACATCGCGCAGCGCACCGGCGCGCAGGTCGACGCTGTCGGCGGCCTGTTCACGAAGCTTTCGGCCGCGGGTAAAGCGCTGAGCCTGACGCAGCAGCAGGTGCTAGGCCTGACCGAGAGCATCACACAGGCCACGACCCTGTCGGGCGAGTCCGCCGAGAGCTCGAACGCCGCCATCGTCCAGTTTGCGCAGGGCCTGTCGGCCGGCGTGCTCCGCGGTCAAGACCTCAACAGCGTGCTTGAGCAGGCGCCCCGGCTGGCGAAGGCTATGGCAGACGGTCTCGGCACCACGACCGGTGAACTCAAAAAGATGGGCGAGGCCGGCTCGCTCACCGCCGCTCAGATCGTCTCGGCGTTGCAGGGGCAGTCGGCCGCGCTGCAGGCAGAGTTCAATCAACTGCCGCTGACCATTGGCCGGTCGATTCAGAACCTGTCGACCTCCTGGACAGCGTATGTCGGGACCGTCGACATGGCCAGCGGCGCCAGCGCGAAGATCGCCGGCGTCATCGAGACGCTCGCCCACAACCTGGACACCGTCGCGAACGTCCTCTATGGCGTGGGCAAGGCGGCGGCGGCCTTCCAGGCGCTCAAGCTGGCGCAGACGTTCATAGGCGTCGGCACGGCCGCGCACACGGCGACGGCCGAAGTCGCCGCCATGAACGCCGCGACCGCGACTGCCGGCACGAGCGCAGCGGGCGCCGCTGCCGGTGTCGGCAAGATCGGCGCCGCGATCGGCGGCCTGAAGTCGTTCGCCCTCATCGGCATCCTCACCAACGTCCAGAGCATCGGGACCGCGATCGGCGAGCAGATCGCGAAATGGAACGGCGCCGGTAAGGCGATCGAGAACTACGAGATTCGCCAGCGCGCAGAGGCCGAAGCGACCCGCGAGGCGGCGCAGGCGAAGGCTGCACTTGCGCAGCAGATGCAGATCGCGGCCGACAAGGCGCTGGCCCTGGACGCGCAGAGCCAGGCCCTCATTGGCACGTTCAACAAGGCCACGCAGGACGGCAAGGGCACGGCCGAGGCCCTCACCGACATGGCGCGCGCCATGGACCTGTCGAATACAGACGGCATCAAGGCCGCGATCTCGGCACTGGACGCGCTGGAGCAACGCGCGCAGATCACCAGCGTCCAGGTAGGCGATGCGCTGTCCGGCGCGCTCAAGGACGTCGACCTCGGCAAGTTCGGCGTCGAGGCGCAAGCTGCGTTCGACACCGGCTATATCGGTGCCCGGCGCCTAGCCGACGCTGTCGACGCGCTCGGTGCTGAGTCGCTGCGGCGCGCCGGCCTGAGCGCGACCGAACTCTCAACGGGAATCAGCGAGGCCACCGCAAAGAACATCAACGATGTCGACGCGCTGGTCAAGACCATCGACCGGCTCGGCGCCAAAGGCGCAGAAGTCGGAAATGCCATCGCCAAGTCGCTCGACAAGGCACTCGACAGCGCCACGACCGGCAAGGCCGTCGACGAGATCATTGTTCGCTACAACGCGCTCGGCGAGGCCGGCCGTATCTCCGGCGAGCAACTCGCTGCCGGCCTGGAGAAAGCGCGGGAGAAGATCGACAGCCTGACGCCTGGCGTCAACACTCTGGGCGAGGCGCTGCATGACTTCGGCCTGAAGACGCAAGACGAGTTGCAGACCACCGCCGACCGACTGGGCGAGTCATGGAACAAGATCAAGGACAGCACCACTCTCGCGCTGTCCGACATCATCGTGGCGTTCGAGAAGTACGCGGCGGCGGCCAAGGCCGCAAACAAGGGCGTTGAAGACTCCAGCATCACCACACAACGCGCCATCCTGGCGATGCGACAGGCAGCGCAGACGCCACCGACCGGCACGCCGCCTTTGCAGCCCACGCAGACGCAACAGAGCCCGCAGCACGGCGGCGGTGTCGGCGGTGGCAGCGGCGGTGGCCGCAACCCTGACGGCAGCTATCGCACCAATGCCGACAGCTTGGGCATCATCGGCCCAAACCAGAACGTCAAGCACCTCGACTATGGCGACGGTCATGCGCCTGGCAGCAACCCGAGCACCTACGTAGGGTCGGATGGCCTTGAGCACAATCGATCCGATGGCGCACTCGCAGGCCAAGCGACCAACACGATTCCGCTCGACAAGGCATTTGCGGTGCAGCAGCGCCACGGGCAGGGGTTCACGTCCGACGACATCCCCCTTCTGCAAGAGGCCGTGACGCAGGCGCTCAACGCCAAGCAGTTCATCGACGCGACCGAGCGCGGCACGGCCGGCTCAGTGTCGAGCGAGGCCCACCAACAGACGCAGAGCCTGCTGAACGCCACGCAGGGCGCGCTGAAGGCCGCACTCGAAAAGCAGGCGCAGGAGAAGGCATCGGCGCAGCAGGCCAGCACTGCTCACACCCTCACAATCGAACTGCCCAACGGCACCTCGGGAACCTTCGGCATGGCGTCTGCCGGCGACGCTGCCGGCATCACTGCCTTCCTCGCGACATTGGGTCAGGCGAAGAGCGTGAGCTAGGTTTTCCGCGAAACCTCCTAGGTTTTTCGATAAACCGTCGCTACGATCCGGGCCATGAGCGACACCCCGACGGTCACACCCGAGCGCTACGTCACGACCAACCTGTACGCCGCGATCAGCGGGTACAGCGCCAACGCGATCCGCATCAAGATTCAGCGCGGAGTGTGGGCGGAAGGGCGCGAATACGTGCGGGCGCCTGACGGCACGATCCTGGTCGATCGCGAGGGCGTGCAGCGATGGGTTTTAAGCAATTGCGAAACAGTTGATTAGCAATTGCGCAAGGTACTAAATCACGAAATCGACATTCTTTGACGTGTACTGACGCGCAAGGACGCGCGCAGACCATAGACTTCCTCGCACCACAACACGAGGAAATTATGTCTTTCACCGATCGTCAAGCCGTCGCCTATCTCGCCATCGCATCGCGCCCCGACACGAACGACCACGGCGGCCCTTCGCTCGACCAACTCGACGCCGTTGGCCAATTGCCCGCTGCGGATCGCTCGGCAGTGCTGAGCCTGTTCGCCAGCGCCGTGCATGGTCGCTTCCCGATGGTGGAGAGCTTTGACCGCGGTTAGGCCCTATCGAGGTATCCCCGAAAAACGTAAGCGGGCAATAAACCACGCCCTTCCCTCAAGTGCGATGAAGTGTGAGGCTACGTACCCATGTACAAGAACGTGGGAACGTAATGTCAGAGTTGATTTCGGATTTGGCCAGGCGCCTGGTTG
>Ga0265327_10005698_pt1 | contig 10281 bp, 11 predicted proteins | sample 41621metaG_FD_202089 | JGI IMG/M metagenome (GOLD analysis project Ga0265327, IMG submission 202089) | Rhizosphere microbial communities from Carex aquatilis grown in University of Washington, Seatle, WA, United States - 4-16-21 metaG | ecosystem: Host-associated > Plants > Roots > Rhizosphere... | reverse complement strand
GCATTCGATTCATCCAAAATCACTGCTGATCCAACCAAACAAAGAGACAAAAAAGTGGCAAACCTTAAAAAACAATTAGCTGCTTATGGCTATGCAATTCAACCGATTGTAAACACGTCATTGTAAGGAATCTTGTGAAGGTCCATTCCGAATAAAAACCCTGGAACCAATCAGGATTCCGCCTGAATGGAAAAGTTAGGGTCAACACCTCGGGGTAACTCCACCATCCACAGCAACCGTCAACAGCGACTTTCCTCGCCCGCCATAGCCTTTGGCGACGGCGGGCCACACAGATAGAATCTGATGTATTGCACCAACCGTCTTCGCCCGCCATACCCTTTGGCGAAGGCCTTCCTTCGCTATGCTACGGCGGGTGAGAAGGGGGGCATCCAAGAAGGGCATCCGTTTTATTGCAGAAATTGTCCAAAGCTTCATGAACTATCTAATCAAAACATCTTGCTATAATTTTGTTTTCGCGTAAACTTTTCCCAGTACTACAACTCCAATCAAACTTTATCCGAATGTTATGAAACCAAATGAAAAAGTAAGAGCAGCCATGCTCGATGTCGTAAAAAATCAGATTAGGGATAATAATCCACCGGAAACAAAAATGAACTATGATCGATTAAAGGGTTTAGGATTCTCCGAACATGAAACCATGCAATATTTAGGCGCATGCCTTTCAACTGCGATGTTTGAAATGCTAAAACATAAAAGACCATTTAATAACGAACGGTATGTCAAGAATTTAAATCAGCTTCCCAAGATGCCTTTTGATTAGTTCATTTTAAAAGTAGTCATACTTACCTTTCCAGAACCCTTACTTTTAAAGATGTTCCAATGGTATTGCAGGAATTCGGATGCTAAAATTCTTACCAGTTGTCAAATAAATTAGTTGCCAAAAATGAAAGCAGTAGTAATCGGAGAACCCTCCGGAGCCACGATGGAAACGATCAGGAGTGTCTATCCAAGGCATAAAGTGATCGTCGATAAATACATTGCTCAAGGTGAAGTTATAGGTATCGGGCCCTTTAATGATTTTGGCAACATGGCTATTTTCAAAACGCGTTCGGCCGCCGAACAATATGTTACTGAAGATCCTTTTATTTTGGAATGGATTGTCAAATCGTTTGTGATAAAGGAATGGAAGGATACCTTGTTGCCAGAGTAACACAATCAATATTACTGCAGCTAAGTGATTACGTTACAAAAAATACAATGATTACCTTTTTAATTGAGCACGTTTAATCATTAGTAACTAGTTCAACCACGTTTCAATTGAATCTTAGTGGAACAAGAATTGGAATCGAACAGAAGATCACCTCTCGATTCACGATACAACTTGAAGGAGACTATTTAGGAATCGGATTTTCGAAATTTATTTGTCAATTAAGGTAATCAACGAAAGTAAATGGCATCAAAAGTTCAATTTGTCAAGCAGGAAATCGATGTATTCGCCGTTCTCCCTAAACTTGCAGTTTTTTTGCTGCTATGCCTGTTTTTCTACCAATATGAGAAAAAATTCTTTTTCTTACCGGCAGCTGCCGTCCTGTTTTTGCTGATATTATTTAATACGCAATTATTTTTCCCTATCTGTCTCCAGACCAGTATCAACAATATTAAACAGGGAAAATTCGAAGCCGCTATTCCATATATTCACCAGACGATCGATTTCTTTACTAAACATGCATGGATCGATAAATATCGTGCTTTACTATTGATTAGCAATGCAAGAAGTAGCCTTCTGGAATCTAACTGGTGCAACCTGGCTTTTTGTCATTTACAGCTGGGAGCCATTCAGGATGCCATTGATGTTTATGAAGATATCTTAAAGAAATATCCGAACAATATTAATGCGCAATCCGGCTTACGAACGATTCGATTAGTTTCGGAGCATCATAATAAAAAAGGTTAATCACTGCTCAGTGGATCGTGCATTTTAATAAATCAACGTTGACCTATTTAGATCTGGGAATTTATCCTGATGCTCATCCTATTCCTTTTTAAGACTTGACTTGACTAATAACTCATGACCACCCTATTTAGTTATCCAATAAAAAAACGCAAACCAATTTTAGTTAAAAACGTATCATGAGAAATTTCAGGCCAGATAAAAACAATGTGCTTCTATACCTTGTCTTAACCTTAAGCATTTTGAATTTTTGCCTCCAATTCTCGGGAGTTAATACGCTTTCTAAAGCGAACTCGATCATTGGACTTGCTGGGGTGATGTTGTTCTTTATGAACAAAAGCTACTTCAGGTATTTTATCTGGTTTTGGATAGCTGCACAAGCAATAATTATAGAAAAAACAATTACTGATCAGGCAGGTACTTTTCTTCAAACCGATTCCATTTTTGACCTTTCACAAGTATTTAAACTCAAATTTGGGTTTTTCCTTAAGGGAGACAAGCATTCCATTGAGGTAAATTTCAACATTGTAGTTCTCCTTTATTTCTTCTTATTCCGAAATCTTAAAACCAGTTCATATCTCGGTAAAAAGATTGGTTTATTGTTTACAGGACACGATTTAGACCTGCAATTTGCTCCGGGAACCTACGCAATGCTTCAAAATCGCGTAAACTTAGATGGGGATGATAATTGGATTTTAGGAGGCCTAAGCACCAAAATTCACTTTCATCAGAACGAGTATGACAGGATACTCGTACATGCTGAAGATGGTTTACTAACCCATACATTTCGACTCGTATCGACTTCAGCAAATTTAAAAAGCGGGATAAATGCGTCTCGGCAATTTGAGCAGGTCAATTGGATAATGATTGACTTAAAAGAAATGTAATCGCCTCCAATCAATCAGGCATGAAACGTTTATTACTAATTTTCTTCTACCTAACATTCCTTTCATGCAAAGAGGATCATCATAAAAAAGGTTCAGTAATAAGGTCTCCTATTTCGGATAACTTATTATCGACTAATATAGATACGGTCAGTCTTGTCGATTTTAAGGCACTTAGTACCTTCCTTACTGCGCATAAATCCTTTAATAAGAGGACGGTTTTTTTCATTGACATGAAAATCCCATCAGAGCGATTTCGGTTTTTCGTTTTGGATGTTCCAAACAAGAAAATTGTCAACAAAGGATTGGTTGCTCAAGGGATCAACACCCGGCCAGGTGTTGACGGAAAATTGATTTTCAGTAATGAAATCAATTCATATTGCAGTGCTTTAGGAAAATACAGTGTAGGCGAAAAATATTTTGGTCAATATGGAACCGCATTCAAATTGTATGGTTTGGATTCTTCCAATTCGAATGCCTATCAAAGAAATATTGTGATACATGCCTATAAAGCCATTCCGGATGCAGCACAGAAACGAAAAATCTGTTATAGCCAGGGATGCCCGATGGTATCGCCGGCCTTTTTTAATAAGCTGCAGGAAATAATTGATGCTTCAAAAAAGCCAATACTATTGGATATTATTTATTAGCTTGGGAAATACTATATCAGAATTATTAACTTGTATTAGTAATAAAAATGATTAAATATCAGTTAAATGATTACTAGCCAAAAAATATTCCTACTTCTTACTGCCCCGCTTTTCTTATTCACGAGCTCAAGTTGCCAGCCCAATTCAAAGAGTACTGTACTTGTCCTAAATGATGACAGTGTTTGCAGACTAGGTAAAAAAGTTTTGATGCCTATTCGTCAAGACATTCATTTTCCGGCAAAAGAGGTCTCAGACAATTATAAGATCAGGGAGTTGCATCTTGCTATTCCAGATTCACTGAATAATGAGGACAACCCTAACTATTGGTTTTATAATTACTACTTTATTTCGAAAATAACAGACTATGATCCCAAAAGAGATAGTGTCTATTCGCCTGCAGGTGATAATTTGCGCTATAAGTTGAAAGACACCTATTTTTTGGATTTTAATGGGGACGGTTTACTTGACTTTATTCATTATCCAAAGTACTACATGGCACTAATGCGCGATATTGATGCCTATGAAATATTTCTTAAACAGAAGAATGGAACATATAAATGGTTATCCTTTATGGGTTATATATATGAAATCACATTCAACAAAGACAGTACATTAAACAATTTCAAAACATTTTTACCTCATTGCTGCGACGATAATCACGAAACATTCAATGAATACAAATTCGATAAAAAAGAGGACAGCTTAGTATTAATCAGTTCAGAAAAGATTCTTTCGTGTCAACTAATAAAATATAGTAAGCAATGAACATTATCCTTCATTTTTATTGAACTAAAATTTGAATGAAGCCAGGGATGCCCAATGGTTGCTCCTGCCATTTTTAATAAGCTGCAGGAAATAATTGATGGTTCTGAAAAGCCAATATTATTGGACATTGTGTACTAACGACATACGCCTGACTTATGAACCAGATTCTTTGGAATAAAATCGAAACCTTCGAATTCGACCAGCCACCCAGTGAATATGGATTCACTACACGTCTAGCGTGTGAAAATTATTGGACAAACGAATTCACTGCCCAGGCAATTCTTGAATACAGGAAGTTTATGTACCTGGCTGCCACATCTGATTTCATGGTTTCTCCTTCCGAAATTGTTGATGTAGTCTGGCATCAGCACTTAATTTTCACGCAATCATATCAATCATTCTGCTCGATTCTTCAAAAACAAGTACAACACATTCCCTCCACACACAACAGGGAGGATTTTGATAAATTCAGATTGGCAAAAGAGCGGACCAGTTTTCTTTATGAAAAAGAGTTCGGTGCACAACCTAAAAATATTTGGGGGTTCAAAGATATTTTTGAGAGCCTGAATCTTCAAAAAGCCCGTTTTAAAATACGAACATTTATAATTTTTGGGATCATTGGCTGGATGTTGCTCAGCATCCCCGCCTATTTCGTATTGAGGCCCCTTTATGTTCAGATCGACAATCCGTATTTTATAACTTGCTTTATACCATTAGCCGCCATTATCATTCTCAGTCTCGATTATTTTAATAAGCGACAGCTCTGCAAAATTGTCGCTGGTTTTGATCCTACCTGCTTTATTTATTCACTTCAGCCATACGAACTCGTTTATCTCAAAACCCAAAAGCTGTTCCATGTAATCAATGGAACGGTAAATGAACTGATTGAACTAGAGTTGGTGCGCATCAATGCCGATTACTCGCTTTCACTGCAACGAAACTATGCAACGACCGATACATTTCATTGGCAGGTGAGCACCACACTATCCGATATGGGCTCGACGCACTACCCGCAACTGATCCAAAAATTAGAGGCCAAGCCCATTTTCTGGATCATCCCCAATACCCTCGATGCATTTCGGAAGTATTTCAACAAATCGAAAAAGTTCGGGATGCTTTTTTACATCAACTTTTCCGCCCTCATGATCCTTTTGCTACTGTCGTTTACACGAGTGGTGACCGGAACCTTGCGGGAAAAGCCAGTGCTTCAGATTTTTTTACTCACGATAATGCTGGGCCTAATTACCGTTCAATTTTTAATGCGATTGACCCGGCAGGTTTCAACCATCATCATTCCGAATATCTACAAGGAGGATATTCTATCCAAACATCAGGTTGAAAATATATGGGCATGGGAGTATTTCCTGATGGGCTCGGAGGTGCTATCGCCCTATTTTGTCCCCCTGGTTAATTATGTAACTAAAAATAATAGCAGCGGAGGTGATGGTAGCAGTTGTGGTTCCAGTTGTGGGAGCAGTTGTGGAAGTTCCTGCAGTAGTTGCGGTGGTTGTGGTGGTGGATAAACCTTAATTACAGTAATGTCGGACTAAAGCACCAAATCCAAGTCGGTTTAAAGTTGATAAATTAACATGATTTATCAATCCAAAATCGCAATCCATTCCCATATTACCTATTAGAATTCTCATTTCCAATACCAGAATTTTTCAAGAACGATTAATCCTATTAAATCCAGCCAATAGCCATTCCGTATCTTTATTCCATGTCAGAGCAATACCTCGTCAGCGCCCGGAAATACCGTCCACAGACCTTTGATACCGTCGTCGGTCAGGAACATATTACCACTACTTTAAAAAATGCCATCCGTACCAATCACCTGGCCCATGCCTACCTGTTTTGCGGTCCTCGGGGTGTAGGAAAAACCACTTGCGCCCGGATCCTGGCTCGTACCATTAACTGTGAACATCCAACCCCCGATATGGAAGCCTGCGGGGTTTGTCCTACCTGCAAATCCTTCAATGAAAACACGTCTTTCAATGTTTTTGAACTCGATGCCGCTTCCAATAACTCCGTAGATGATATCCGCGAACTGGTCAACCAGGTTCGCTTTGCGCCACAACAGGGTAAGTACAAGATCTATATTATTGATGAAGTGCACATGCTCAGCGCATCAGCCTTCAACGCCTTCCTGAAGACCCTGGAAGAACCCCCACCCTACGCGATCTTCATTCTCGCAACAACGGAAAAACACAAGATCCTACCCACCATCCTCAGCCGCTGTCAGATCTTTGATTTTAAGCGGATCACCAGCTCCGATACCGTCCATCACCTGCAGGCAATTGCTGACCGCGAAGGATTACATACGGAAGAAGCGGCACTGCACGTTATCGCCCAGAAGAGCGAAGGCTGTATGCGCGATTCCCTGTCGATGCTCGACCGCATTGCTTCCTTTACCAGTGGGAACATCACCTATGCCGCCACCATGGAACACCTGGCCATGCTGGATGCGGATTTCTACTTCTACCTCACCGATGCCATGTTGGCACAGGATGTGAGCACTGCCTTGCTTCAATTGGATGGGGTTCTTGAAAAAGGCTTTGAAGGGAATGTAGTGCTGGAAGGACTTGCAGAACATTTCCGCAACCTCCTGCTTTGCAAGGATCACCGGATGGCCAAGATGCTGGATGTTCCCTCCGAACACCGGAAGATCTATTTTGAAAAGGCTTTGCAGGCACCCCCCTCATTTATTCTTTCTGCATTGAATGTGCTGAATGATAGTGAACTGAATTACCGCAATGCCAGCAACAAACGTTTGCACACGGAACTATGCCTGATCCGGCTCTGCTATCTGATGCAGGCGACTGGTGCGAATCCACAAGGCTTTACATCAGGACAGGCCATGGAACTGCCCCCGGCAACGGCAACACCTACGACAAAGCCAGAACCACTAAGCACACCAAGTCTTCAAAACCGGCTTTCATCCATCGTCAGTGATAAACCCTTACCAGTTGCCGCACAAGCGGTAGCACCCATTCCAAAACCAATCCAGGAATCCGCTCCTTCGCTGGCCGAGCCTGTCCTGCCCGAAGCTCCAGTCGCTCCCAAACCCGCACCCACCGAGGGCCGGAGGATCTCTGCCTCCTTTATGGACAACCTCGATGCCACCCTTCAGAATGCCATGAAGGAAAAGCAGGACAAAAAGGTATTGACCCAGGAAGAAGCGGAGCGACTGTTCAATTCCTTCAGCGAAAGCCTGCAGGCGGAAGGGCGAAGTGTATTATACAGCCAGCTCCTTCAGATGAAGATCGAATGTGTGGCAGCCGATGAAATGCGGATCATCTCGCATTCCGAGATCACCGATTCCTATGCACAAAGCCTCCGGAATGAATTGATTGAACTGTTCTCCAAACTCTTTGGCAGTCCACTACGGATTACCACCGAATTGAGAAGCGATGGTTCATTGGTCGACGACAATCCAAAAATCCTGAGCAAACAGGAGATCTATGAACAGATGGTTCAGAAGAACCCGAATATCGGGCGACTCAAAGACAACCTGGGTTTGCAAATTGATTATTGAGACGAGTGTACTCATTTTGGGTATTTAGGTAGATCCAAATTCAGCTTACACGGATTCTTCAACCCTTGCAATACCCTGTTCCCATCGAATACATTTTGAGGGATAATCACTGGCATGCCGGTACACCAGGTTGCGGATATAATCGTTATCCGGATAGGGCTCGATGCATTTCCGGAATGACTTAAGGTCCTGAATTTCCTGATCCCTGTTAAAATAGCCCATGCCTTTATAGATTCCTTCTTCAATCAGAATACAGCTTTGTTCCTCCACCGTCCGGCCCTGGTCGATCAAAACCATGGTGGGCAGGGCTTTTCGGACCCACTGAACAGCTTCCTGCACCCGGGTATTATAAGATTCCGGGGACTTGCAGCATTCCCCATCACAACCTTCAGCGTATTTTCCATTCCAACAATCTGCTCCTTTCGCAAGATTGCAAAGTCGGGCACATAAGCCGAATTCCGAAATCAGGCGACGTAGCCAGCTTGCACCATCCTGCAAGGCATTGCTGGTATAAATGGCATGGATATTGGGCTTGTGAGCATCCAGCGCCAGATGGATATAACCCTGCTGGTCTTCGTAGGTATAAACCGCATACTTGGGGTGATAGCCCCGCTGACTCCGGTTATGGATCGGCCAGAGCCTGCGGATCTCCACGCTTTCCAGGATATGCGCCATCAGGTCCGTCCCGACGGCCTGATAGGAGATCCGGAATATGTCCCGTAGAAAATCCTGTTTTTGTCGACCCGCCTTATTGTTGGCAAAATGGCTCTTCACCCGTTTCTGAAGGTTGATGGCCTTCCCAACATAAATGACCTTACCAGCAGCGTTATAGAAATAGTAAACCCCAGGGCATTCAGGAAGCACATCTACCTGGTCGACCGGAAGATTGGGTGGCAGGTATTGTTCCTTGTTTTTGCCCTTGAGCATGGTCGCCAGATGCCCTTTGGTATCGTGTTCAAGCAGATGGCTGAAAAGCAATGCTGTAGCCTTGGCATCGCCAAAAGCACGGTGATGATCGCTATGGGGAATACCGAGTTGGTGACAGATACTGCCCAATCCATATTTGGGGAATCCTGGCCGAATCTTTCGGGCAAGACGGATGGTACACAACTTGCGTACATCCAGTGAATACCCATATTGTTCGAGGTGGTACTTTACAAAGGAGAAATCGAAATTGACATTATGGGCTACAAAGATTTTATCATGGAGCAGGGCGTGAATATGCTCCGCTAATTCGGCAAAACATGGTGCCACTTCCACCATGTCTTCGGTAATCCCGGTCAGTTGCTGAATGAATCGCGGAATGGGTCGTTGGGGGTTAATGAGGCTTTGCCAGGTATGGAGGATCTCATTCCCATCATGGATGATGATAGCGATTTCCGTAATGCCACTACCAGCCGCATAGCTTCCAGTCGTCTCAATATCTACGATCGCATACATAATAGTCCAGCCAATGATTTCTTTCGAATACTACGAGGAATACGTTCAACGCATTTGACTCGTGGTAATTGTATTGCGAAATTCGGGGTTATTTAATATCAACGGTTACTAACTTTCATTCGATGAACATTGACGTCAGATCAAAATACCTTTATGATTACAACAACCGAAATCAATAATAAATAACGATCAAAGTTTATTATTTTCATTACCCACCAATCCTCAACTACAACCCCAAAACCTTACCCCTATGAATTCCTACAACGGCTACACATCCTCCGAACGAACAAAAGCAGGTAATTATCAGCGAAAGCTTATTGAGGAAGGTCGATTAGTAAATTCAGATTGCTGTGACATCTGTGGTATATCACATATCAAAACCGGAAAAAAAATCGATCGACACAACGAGAATTATACCGACATGCTGGCATTCTACCCTTTGTGCCAGACTTGCCACTCTAGACTTCATAAACGTTTTGATAACTGGGCCAATTGGAAAAATTATTGTCGTAAAGGATTATCACTTTACAAATACCAGCACTAAGGAAGTAGATTTATCAGCATATGGCAACAAATGGTTCCATTTTCTTAAAAGTTATCCTGAACCTGAAAAAAGAAAGGAGTTTGAAGGCGATAGTATTTACAATGAAAAATTACAATACCAAATTATTGATACAAGCAAGGAAGAAAGTCAGTTTGTCAACACATCAAACATAAAAAGTGCTGTTGAGGATGAATTTGAAAATGGTGTTGAAAAAACAAATGGTTCAGATGGCTCTTGGGAAACATTTTGCGCAATATTGAAAGAAGCTCAACGACAAAAAACAATTGGAAATAGTCCGGACAATTTAAATCACTATACAGTTAAAGACATCCAGTCTAGTAAAATTATTTTTATGATAAATGGGGTATTGGAGGCTGCTCAAGGTAAAAAAGGCTATTTATTTTTCATGGACCACTTCAATGATTGTGATACTCCCCAAATCCTGGACAGCTACTTAAGGTGTAAAACAATCCTAAATTTAGCTACCCATGAGCAAGCAAACCCGGCGCAACTTCAGCGCGGAATTCAAGGCTAAAGTGGCCATTGAGGCA
>Ga0265327_10005697_pt1 | contig 10282 bp, 11 predicted proteins | sample 41621metaG_FD_202089 | JGI IMG/M metagenome (GOLD analysis project Ga0265327, IMG submission 202089) | Rhizosphere microbial communities from Carex aquatilis grown in University of Washington, Seatle, WA, United States - 4-16-21 metaG | ecosystem: Host-associated > Plants > Roots > Rhizosphere... | reverse complement strand
GCCTTTAGGCCGGGGGTATAAGCATTATCTACAGAAAAGCAGGCCTTTAGGCCTTTTTCGTAGGTACTGCACAGAACGTTTCATGTTAAATGGATCATTTAAATTGCACACAATCATCAATAAAAAGGGCTAAAGCCCTTAACATTTTTAGGGGCATTTCTAATCCCCGGCCTAAAGGCACGGGGCAACTTGCCACCCCAATCATCAATAAAAAGGGCTAAAGCCCTTAACATTTTAGGGGGATTTCTAATCCCCGGCCCTCCTTCGCTGTATAGCTTCGGCGGGGAACCCTAAAGGCACGGGGCAACTTGCCACCCCAAAAAATCAATAAAAAGAGGGCTAAAGCCCTTGACATTTTAGGGGGATTTCTAATCCCCGGCCCTCCTTCGCTAAATAGCTATGGCGGGGAACCCTAAAGGCACGGGGCAACTTGCCACCCCAAAAAATCAATAAAAAGAGGGCTAAAGCCCTTGACATTTTTAGGGGCATTTCTAATCCCCGGCCCTCCTTGGCCGCCGAAGCCATCGGCGTAGGAGGCCTTCGCTAAATAGCTTCGGCGGGGAACCCTAAAGGCACGGGGCAACTTGCCACCCCAATCATCAATAAAAAGAGGGCTAAAGCCCTTGACATTTTGGTGGCATTTCTAATCCCCGGCCCTCCTTGGCCGCCGAAGCCATCGGCGTAGGAGGCCTTCGCTAAATAGCTTCGGCGGGGAACCCTAAAGGCACGGGGCAACTTGCCCCCCCAATCATCAATAAAAAGAGGGCTAAAGCCCCTTGACATTTTGGAGGCATTTCTAATCCCCGGCCCTCCTTGGCCGCCGAAGCCATCGGCGTAGGAGGCCTTCGCTCAATAGCTATGGCGGGGAACCCTAAAGGCACGGGGCAACTATTTTGAAGATACAAAGCGCTCAAAGCTTTCGTCATTGTAAGGAAGGAAGGAATGCAGCGAACGTAGTGAGCCAATTCTCTGACTGACGAAGCAATCTCACTCGTTCCGTCCAGCGCTATACTCGACGTTTTAGCGAATGGAATGGCGCTGCTCTGGTAAGAGGTATTGATGCATAACAGACAAAAAAAAGCCAGGCATTTTTCTTGCCTTGCTTTTTTTTGACTACAGAATCTTATTCCGCTTCGGCAACTACCTCCCGAACTTCCGGGATCATGCGTTTCATCATACCCTCGATACCGCTCTTTAAGGTGATCATGGAGGAGGGGCATCCGGAACAGGATCCCTGCATCATCAGGTTTACAATACCGTCTTTATAGCTACGAAAAGCAATAGCACCGCCATCCATTTCAACGGCAGGCTTTACATAATTTTCAAGCAATTCCTTGATCCTTTTGACCACATCGGTATCATCTTCATTGCTGGCACTGCTGTCATTCTTACGAACCTGGATTTCATCTTCATTAATAACGGGTTTGCCTTCTTCCAGGTAGCCTTTCAGGAATTCACGAACGGTTGGAATGACGTCATTCCAATCCGTATCCGGGGTTTTAGAAAGGGTCACAAAATTGGATGCTATAAATACCCCGCGAATAAACGGGAATGCAAATAATTCTTTAGCCAGCGGGGATGGACCTGCACTACTTTCTTCAGGGAAATCAATGCTTTTGCCCGGATACAGAAGTTTGTTGGCGACAAACTTCATAGTCTCCGGATTTGGGGTCATTTCAGTATAGATACTCACAACAGTATTTCCGGTCTTCAACATGGTCATTTCTTTTTACAAAAATACGTCATGGACTTGCAGAAGCCTATCACTTTCAGTAATGAGGGTAATAGGCTTTTTTGTTGGCTAAAGTTTAAGAGACAATAAGAAGAGCGTACTTTCCCGGGGCTCGATTTTTACAATACTAGAATCAAATACAGAAAAATGAAACGGCAACTCGGATGGCTATTGATAATCATCATTTCCAGTACCACACTTGTTGCCCAGACGCAAAAGACTAACCGGACAAATACCCGGACTCATGACCGAACCGAAGTGACCAAAGAAACAGTTGTAACGGACCAGGATAAAAACAATCCGGATCAGTCTGCAAAATCCGTAAAATCAGCAAAAAGCACAGACAGTACGCAAACACCAAAGGTTAAAAATACGGGACATTAGTATATAGTTTACCTTTATGTGGGGAATAAAGATTAGTGATAGGTCGGGTAAAATGAAAGGCGACACTTTGGGGAAGGTGTCGCCTTATTTTTTTATTTAAACGCTTAAAAACGTTTAAACACACTAAAGTTTATTAAACAGAAAAGCTCTCTCCACAACCACAGGTGCGGCTTGCATTCGGATTCACAAAATGAAATCCCTTACCATTCAATCCATCCGAAAAATCAAGTTCTGTATCGCACAGATACAAGAATGATTTAAGATCCGTAACGATTTTAATGCCTTTATCTTCAAAAATCTGGTCGGTTGGCTGAGACTCATTATCAAAATCAAGTTTGTAAGACAATCCGGAACAGCCGCCGCCCACAACACCTACACGCACAAAGTAATCCTGACCAAGGCCGGCATCGCCTTTCAGTTGTTCGACTTTAGCTTTAGCCTTATCGGTAATATGGATACCTGGCAATGCCGAGGTACTCAAGGTACTACTGCCTGAATTTTGAACACTGCTCATCGTTCTGCTCCTTTCTGATTCGATTCGTGGAAAGAATTAGTGATGTGCAGGCTCTTCGGTGATAGCGGCAAGTCCGTTCTTCACCCGATAATCATTAATGGCAGCCTTGATCGCATCTTCCGCCAGAACCGAACAGTGAATCTTTACCGGTGGTAACGCCAGTTCTTCAACAATATCCATATTGTCAATAGCCAAAGCCTGATCAACGGTTTTACCCTTCAGCCACTCTGTGGCCAGAGATGAGGAAGCAATCGCAGATCCGCAACCAAAGGTCTTAAATTTTGCATCCGCAATAAGTCCAGTGGCTTCATCCACTTCGATCTGCAAACGCATCACATCACCACATTCAGGAGCACCCACCAGCCCGGTGCCAACATTATTCTTATTCTTATCCAGCGTTCCAACATTCTGAGGATTCTGATAATGATCCAATACTTTTTCTGAGTAAGCCATGATAATTAATTTATAGTGGAGCTTGAAAAACCCTGGGTTGCACTCTTAGGCCGTGCCCACGCTTTCCAATACTTCAAGTTTGTGATTATAATTTTAGTTTGTAACGTTTATCAAATTTCGTTCCGGGCCAAAAGGAGATTTTTAGCACCGATTTGAACTTAATGATGTGCCCATTCAATTTTTTCCAGGTCAATTCCTTCCTTCCACATTTCCCAAAGTGGACTCATTTCACGCAACTTAAGCACCGTATTGCTGACCGCTTTAATGGTATAATCAATCTGCTCATCCGTGGTATAACGCCCTAATCCAAATCGAAGCGAAGAATGGGCCAGGTCATCGCCTAGCCCCAATGCCTTCAATACATAGCTCGGTTCCAGGGAAGCGGAGGTACAGGCAGAACCGGATGAAAGGGCAATATCCTTATTGAAACCCATCATCAGACCTTCGCCTTCCACATATTTGAATGAAATATTGGTTACATGCGGCAGGCGGTGTTCCCGGTTGCCGTTCACATACGCCTCTTCCAATGCCATCAAACCTTCTTCCAGCCGATCCCGCATAGCGGACAGGCGCACTGATTCAGAGGCCATTTCCTGCATGCAGACTTCACAGGCACGTCCAAAACCAACAATGCCGGGAACATTCAGGGTTCCACTACGCATGCCGCGCTCGTGACCGCCCCCATCCATTTGGGCCGTTACTTTAACACGAGGGTTCTTTCTGCGAACATACAGTGCACCGACCCCTTTAGGACCATACATTTTATGGGCTGAAAAAGCCATTAGGTCAATGCCGTCCTTAATGACATCAACCGGTATTTTACCAACTGCCTGGGTACCATCTGTGAAGAAAAGTACCCCATGCTTTTTGGCAATAGCAGATATCTCGCGGACTGGCTGAATAACTCCAACTTCATTATTCCCCCACATCAGGGCAATAAGGATAGTTTGAGGGGTAATGGCCGCTTCCAAAGCTTGAAGGTCGATCAAACCATCCTCCTTTACATTCAGATAGGTCACCTGAGCGCCTTCTTTTTCTAAATGCTTGCAGGTATCGAGAACTGCTTTGTGTTCAGTAGTAGCCGTAATAATATGATTGCCCTTAGAGGCGTACATCTCATAAACCCCTTTAATAGCGAGATTATCAGCTTCAGTGGCACCAGAGGTAAAGATGATCTCTTTAGGATCAGCACCAATCAGTTTAGCCACTTGTTCACGGGCATAGTCAACGGCTTCTTCAGCAGCCCAACCAAATGAATGCGAACGACTTGCAGCATTTCCAAAATGAGTGGTAAAATAGGGCATCATAGCCTCCAGGACCCTGGGATCCATGGGCGTAGTGGCATTATTATCGAGATATATCGGGAGCTTCAGTTCCATAAATCCAATGAACCGCTAATATGGCGGATTTTTCTAGTGTCAAAGTTACGTTTCTATGGCCTATGTTTGGTTGAACCGCCACTTTATTCGTGGTATAACGCCATTTAAAAAACCTATTCCACTATGGAAAAGATTGAACACATAGGTATTGCAGTAAAGGATTTCAAGGTATCTATTCCATTATTTGAACAGTTATTAAATACACCCTGTTATAAACAAGAGACCGTAGAGCGGGAAGGGGTGGATACGGCCTTCTTTCAAATGGGAGATAGCAAGATCGAATTGCTACAATCCACAAGATTGGATGGCCCGATTGGCAAATTCATAGAAAAAAATGGGGAAGGAATTCATCATATAGCCTTTGCGGTGGAGAATATCGAAGCGGAAATGAAGCGGTTGCAGGCCTTGGGTTTTGAGCTGTTAAGTGAATTTCCGAAACCAGGTGCGGATGGTAAACTGGTTTGCTTTCTGCATCCTAAGAGTACGAATGGAGTACTCGTTGAATTATGTCAGGACCAGCATTAATTTTGAAATATGGCAAAGAAGCATAACCCCGGGGGACTGGTTTATTCGACCAATCCTGATTTCCGGCCCATTTCAGAGGATTCGGAGGCGCCGCAGGAAACGCTGAGTAAGGAAAAACAGAAACTCAAGGTCCGTCTGGACTCCAAGCAACGAGCGGGGAAGCTGGTGACCCTGGTCGAGGGATTTATTGGAAGCGATGCCGATTTGCAGTCCCTGGGAAAGGAACTCAAAACGAAATGCGGAGCAGGCGGAAGTGTCAAGGAAGGGATCATTCTGATCCAGGGAGACTATAAGGAGAAGATCATTGGATGGCTGAAGAGTTGGGGATATGGGAAGGTGATTTGATGATTTGGTGATTTGGTGATTTGGTGATTTGATGATTGGGGGACGGGATCCCAAAAGCCCATTAGCAAAACAAACTACCCCGACCCCGGTTCCGGTTCCGGTTCCGGTTCCGGTTCCTGAGCGGAGTCGAAGGAGAGCGGAGTCGAAGGGTGCGCCGCCGCGAGACCACGGTGGGAAATCACCCAACAGCCTGATACCTGCTACCTGATACTTCAGAAAACAGCGTTCTACTTTCTACGCTCTACTTTCTACTCCTCTGCCTTTATCTCTTCGAACAATTGGATATACGCTTCCATCGCCTGATCCTTGGTTTTACCCCGGAGTTCATTCCAGGCATTATACTTTGCCCGGGCTACAAAATCGAACATACCTGCATTGCTTTCTGCAGGAGCATCGCCTTCTGAAGCTTGCTTGAAAAGACTGTATAGCTGCAATAAGGTCGTATTGTCGGGACGTTTGCTGAGTTGTTTGCTGGCCGCAACGGCAGCTTCGAAGTTTTCAGTTAATGACATCCCCCAAAGTTCCATGAATTTGCCAGGAATTATTTTTCTATCCCCGCGAGACTGCCCCCTTTGGCGAAAATCGGGTCGATCCGCCTGTTTACCGCAGGGTCCATTTCTAATACCGGGGCATGATGGGGTTTGATCCTCGCATCCAGGACCATTGGACCCGTACAGCCCCAATGCTTGAATTCATTGAAAGTGCCAATCCCATACACATCATGGGAGGGATTACTGCGGGTAAATGCGACCCATAGGAAATTATGCAGCGCTGCGGCAGTGAATGGCGCATCGTCACAAAGCAGGATCATCGGGAAACAGGCAAGTTCCGGCAGATAATCCTTTAGCTGGCTATTCAATGTATCCAGTTCCTTTTGGGCAGAAGAATAATCCCGAAACGCATCCCCTTGAATAGCCAGAATCCCAGGCAACACTACCACCGGATGACTGAATCCATTCAATTCTTTAATGATCTTCGGAAGTTCCGTTCCCAATTCCCTCAGGACATCGCCATAAGCGGCTAATACCAGTTTACTACCCGTGTTTAATCCGGTTCCGGAATAATCCAGGGTGTCGATCGTGGTATGTGTATGAAAGTGCAGATCCCGTTTCAAATCGATTCGTTCCAGCACAAATTTCAGGTAGGCTGGGATGTTATGGGTATCCAATTGGCCTGAATCATCAGCCGCAATGAAAAGGTATTTAGCCAGGCTTAATTGTCCCGTCCCGAGGATCCGATTAGCGATACTCAGGATCTCTGCCGGTTGCCTGGAAGGAGCATAAGGCGTATACCGTTCACTTCCGATCGCCAATAGCAAAGGATGAACCCCGGCAGCATCCACTGCATGGATCTCCTTAACCCCAGGAATTTCAGTAGGTATGGCATCCCCAGTCAATTCATGGATGAGTGCACCGAAACTGGTATCCTCCTGAGGGGGCCTTCCAACTACCGTAAATGGCCAGATAGCCTTTTCACGTGCATAGACCTTATGAACACGCATGAGTGGGAACGGATGTTCCAGGCTATAATAACCGAGGTGATCCCCGAAAGGCCCTTCGGGTTTGTTTTCGCCGGGCCAAACTTCACCGGTAATAACGAAATCGGCATCGGTCGATATGCAGTTCCCGAGTGGATCGTAACAATAACGGAAACGTCTTCCGCCCAGTACACCTGCAAAAGTGGCTTCAGAAATGCCTTCGGGTAAGGGCATGACTGCCGCCAGGCTGTGTGCAGGCGGGCCACCAACGAAGATGCTGACCTTCATCGGCTTCCCTAATTTATTCCATTTGGACTGATGGACGCCAATCCCCCGGTGTAATTGATAATGCAAGCCGACTTCCCGGTCTTTGAGGTAGTCATTACCACTCAGCTGGATGCGGTACATCCCAATATTGGCATGTAATATTCCTGGCGTTTCCGGATCTTCGGTATACACCTGAGGAAGCGTTACAAAGGCTCCCCCATCCTTAGGCCAGTGAATGATTTGTGGCACCTCATGCAACGCAATCTGATGCTTCATCACCGGTTGTTGAACCGGATTCTTCAGGGGAAGCGCACGCAGGGCTGCCAGTCCGGCACTGAGGTTCTTGATCGGATGCTTGAGTGCAGTGACCGGATTATCCTTTAGACGGATCAATTGCTGCACCTGTTGTAAGGTATCCCGGAAAATAAAGCGGCTACGATCGAGGCTTCCGAAGATATTGGAGGCTGTTCGGAAGTCCGAGCCTTTTACGCGTTCGAAAAGGAGTGCCGGGCCACCTGCAGCGAATACGCGAAGATGGATGGCGGACATCTCCAGATTCGGATCAACTTCTTCGCGGATCCGGATTAAATGACCATGACGCTCCAGATCGAGCAGGCAGGATTCGAGCGAATGATAGCTCATTACTATTAATTATTGGTAAAGGGCCTAAAAGGCGGATGATATAAAATATTGAATGTCAATATTGATGACCATAGACACCGAAATAACTGTTCAGGATCAATCGTACAGCTTTGAAATTGACCCTACAAAACTATACTTTAGGTAACGCAAATAGAGGATGGATTTATTGATTCACTCATTGGCGACCACCTATCATTATGGAGCTCACCCGGAAAATCCTTTAACAGAGTACGGGCGCGAATGCCGAAAAGCGTTTAGAGTAGGCAACCCCTTAATCATACCACACTATGGTAATCAATTCAAAATGGGCAGCAAATCCTATTGCGCTCACGGACTCCCTCAATGACCCATCCTGGGCCGATGCCCTACCACAAAAATGGCCTGTTGCGCAGAATGCATGGCTGTATCTGAAAAATGATGCCCACAACATGTATCTGGCTATTGACATGCCGACACTTACGAACAGTGCTAATTCCGGCGATTACTTCTGGCTGGATTTTGATGTAAACCGGAATGGCACTATTAATCCAAATCAGGATATCGAATATGGAATCCTCAATACCAATCCAGGTAAGATCGGTAAATGTTTCCTGTTAGGCCAGAATGTAAGCACGGGAATTAGAAGCTGGCCCGGAACCTATGTTTTCGATTTTGAAGCCTCTCCGAATAATGCGGTTGCCCATAAAGTCTGGAAGCTGAAAATCCCATTGGTTGATTTCGGAATTGACCTTTCAGCTTTGAATTTCATTGCCTGGATGGGCTTGAGGGTGTACAGCAATGGTACTCTGCTCGAGTACCCAGTAAATTTTGAAGGTGCTGGCTTCCCGGCTATGAATACCTCCGTGATGGTATTTGCGCGGAATGCCAATATCGATCCTGCACTCATGGGGCCTGTTATGGCTGCTGTTGGTCTTATTCCAACCGCCGCAAGTGTTATTGATCCAGCTTCCGGTAGGGCTACAACTGCTGCTGGCTATTATGTATCGGCCAACAAATCCGCATTTGGCGGCATGCTCAATATCATTTTCAATCACAACACCGTTAATGGTCTGCGAGCGGCGCCACTGAATGCTGCTAAGTACAAAGTGATGTTTGGATTGTCAGGGGGCGCCCTGAGTGAATTGCAAAGTGCCTGGTCTAATTATCGCTGGGTAGGCAATGATGTTGTTCTGGATGCCTTCGGTCCGGATGGTGCCGGCTTCTATACATTGCCAAATCCCTTAGCCCAATATAGTATCGAGGATCTGCTGATCCAGTTCAATTCGGGACTTCTGGCTAATGGTCTATACCAATTTACAGTCCAGTTCTTTACTGCGGCCAATGCCCCCGTTGCGTCTCCACCACAGACCCTCTACCTGTTCATCGATAATACCGTACCGGTTGTTGCGATCAACAAGATCTCACGAGCTACGGCTCCGGGAGTGGATGTGCTTCAACATGTCTGCGATCCACTGACCTTAGGCCATACCGAAGGACTGGTTTTTGATATCACTGCTACAGATCCTGAAGGGGATATATCCTCCTATAGCATGGATTGGAATGTCGGTGATGGTGGCGGTGGAAATATCTACAATGATGCCTTTGGTCCTTCCAAACCAGTGGTCTGGACTGGTGTCAATAACCTGATCGTGCCAATTGGAGGTACGCCATGGGTGCCGGCAAAAACATGTGTGTATTCATTTACACTTACCGCCTGGTCCCGGACCACTAATGGATATGGTTCCATCGGGTACAATGGTGTTACCAAAATGCTTTACATCGTAAAGAGCTAAAGCACAACTTGGAATCTGAAGGCACCGGAATTCAGGGGCTAAATTGAAACAGCGGTTGATGGTCTAAAAAACATCAACCGCTGTTATTTTTAAATTGACCTTGGATGGGATTCTCTTTAAGCAGGGTAATTATGCCTAGTGGCTCGCGGTAAGTTAGTAGGGTTTGCTGCAAGCTCGGCCCTCCTTCGCTAAATAGCTATGGCGGGGAACCCTAAAGGCACGGGGCAACTATTTTGAAGATACAAAGCGCTCAAAGCTTTCGTCATTGCGAGGAGAAGGCTGGGCGACGACGAAGCAATCTCTCGGCATCTACAAACGATTTGGAAGCTCTGGGCAGTTGCCCCGTGCCTTTAGGCCGGGGTTTAAGCATTATCTACAGAAAAGCAGGCCTTTAGGCCTTTTTCGTAGGTACTGCACAGAACGTTCATGTTAAATGGATCATTTAAATTGCACACCATCATCAATAAAAAGGGCTAAAGCCCATAACATTTTAGGGGGATTTCTAATCCCCGGCCTAAAGGCACGGGGCAACTTGCCACCCCAAAAAATCAATAAAAAAAGGGCTAAAGCCCTTAACATTTTTAGGGGGATTTCTAATCCCCGGCCTAAAGGCACGGGGCAACTATTTTGAAGGCACAAAACCTTCAAGGTTATCGTCATTGCGAGGAGGAGGCTTGGCCACGACGAAGCAATCTCTCGGCATCTACAAACAATTCGGAAGCTCTGGGCAGTTGCCCCGTGCCTTTAGGCCGGGGGTATAAGCATTATCTACAGAAAAGCAGGCCTTTAGGC